>Ga0181524_10002747_pt1 | contig 17760 bp, 12 predicted proteins | sample PEATcosm2014_Bin_34_FD_119761 | JGI IMG/M metagenome (GOLD analysis project Ga0181524, IMG submission 119761) | Peatland microbial communities from MTU Mesocosm Facility, Houghton, MI, USA - PEATcosm2014_Bin05_60_metaG | ecosystem: Environmental > Terrestrial > Soil > Wetlands > Peat | place...
CATCCCGCCGGGGCCGATGGCCCGGCCGGCGCTGCCGCCCCTGCTCCCCATTCCCGAGCCGGACGGGGCGCCGATGGGCGGGACGCCCACCCCGGCCGTGCGCCCGAAGGCGGCCGGGCCGGCCGCCCCGCAGACGCCGGCCCCGCCGGTGCCGAATCCACAATTGGAAATCCCGGAGCCCGCGGACAGCCCGATCCCGCTCAAGCCGGTGCCTGCCGAGCCCGCCGCGCCTGCCGCGCCCGAAAAGCCGCCTCCGCCGAGCGGCTCGGGCCCGCACGAGGTGTGACGGTATTAGCCGTAGCCCAGTGCCCGCAGGTCCTCCTCGGTCAATCCGTGGTGGTGGCCCAGCTCGTGGAGGATCGTGATGCGGATTTGCCTCCGCAACTCGTCGCTGCGGATCCGCCCGCCGGCGTCGCAGGCCGCGGTGAGGATCCCCTCGCGGTAGATCGTCACGACATCGGGCAGCGTGCCGGAGTGTAGGATGCTCCGCTCGCCCAGGGGGATGCCGGTGTACAGTCCGCACAACTCGTCGAGATACTCGACGCCGCGCTGGTCCATGATCTCTTCGGAGGGGTGGTCCTCGACGTGCAGCGGGACCTTCTCCAGCAGATCGTGGACCATCGGCGGCATCCCCGCCAGGACCCGTTCCACCTGGGCGTCGAAACGTCGTCGGCTACGCGGATTCAAGACGTTGACACGGGGAATAGGAAGGGGGCGAATCCAGGACAGGGGCAATTCCTCGCTATCCATGATACACGCCGGCTGCGACGGGGGAATGGCCGCCGCCCCGGCGCTCCGTTGATCGCGGGACAGGAATTCCGGACATTTCCGCAAGCAAAATTCATTGACACCTGGAGATAGGCCGCTAGAATTCGGGCGACTGCTTCAAGCCTGCCGGGCGGGCAGGGTCTTGCACTGCTTGAACACATTGCGGCGTCCTCTTTCGCTCATTCCTGTCTTGAGGCGAACGGCTATGGACTCGACTCCGAAAACGGCCTCCCTGCGGTACGGCGGGCTGGTGCTGGCCCTCGCCTTGGCGATCGCGATCTTGGGCGCGAAAGCCTTTTCCGACGCGGCTGGGTTTCGTGAAGGCCCCCAGATCCCCGAAGGTTTCGTGCGGATCCCGTGTGGGGTCGTGCTGTTCTTGCTGTCCTGGATGCTCCTCCGCTTCCTGTTCCGGCTCGGAACTCAGATCGTGTGGCGGCTGGGTCAGGTCCGGGAGCGACCGGGACTGCCGATCGCGATCACGCTCTTGGCCTGCGGCACGCTCTGCGTGCTGGGCGCGCTCTTGGTGGTCTGGTATGGCAACACCGGCGGCGTGAACATGTCGCCCGCCGTGAACTTGCCCCGCAACATGCCGGGTGCGGATATGCTCCCCCGACTCGACGTGTCGCTGCAAACAACCGGTTCGCTGCTGCGGCCCCTGGCCGTGTCCGCGGCCCTGCTGATTGGGGTCGTCCTGCTGGCGCTCGGCGTGTGGTCCTCGCTGGTCCCGGCTGCGGCAACTAGCCCGCCGAAGAGCGTCCCGGAAGGGGACGCTGCCCCTTGATGCCAGGGAAACGGGCTTCATCCGCACGGTTCCGGAACCGCTGGGAGATCTCCGTTATGAGACTGGGCCAGAATCGCTGGGGAAGCGTGCCGGCTTTGCTCCTTTGCGGCATTTTGGCAAGCGGATGCTCAAGACCTCTTCCTCCGGACAAGCCCAACGCCGCGCCTTCCGCCTTCTTTGATTGCTGCCAAAACGAGAAGTTCGGAGTGAGGTCCCCGCAAGAGATCATGGTCCACAGTCGACCCACCAACGTCTCGTCCGGCGAGGTCGGCTTCCTAAAATATCGGGCCTGGACTTCCTGCAAGACCGATCAGGAGGCGCGGAAATTCCTGGACGCGACCTTTGCGGCGCTTCGGCACAAGGCGGAAGAGAAGGGTTGTCAGTGCCAAGGCACCGAGCCGCAAGCAACCGGGCTCTCGCTGAAATATCGGTGCGGGCACAACGACGGCGCGCTGGTAGGGAGGTGTGTGCTCAGCGACACCCAAGATGCGGGAAAGACGGGCGGGGCATACTTCGCGGAATTGAAACTCACGGAAGTCGTCGGCGAGCAGTGACGATCCTCGTCGGCGGTCGAATACCTGTTAGGCCACTCGAAAGCGTGCGATGAGTCCTTGGAAGTGTTCGTTGTCGGCGCGGAGCAGTGTTGGTTGCCAGATTGCCTGCGCGATGATCGGCCTGGCGGCCAGTCTCATTCCGACGGCGCCGAAGACACATCCCTTCTGGGGTTGCAATTACTTCTGGATGAGCTCGCAACCGACGCAAGTCGCCATTCACGATGTCCTGCCGGATTCGCCCGCCAGCGCGGCCGGATTGAGAAACGGCGATCAAGTGCTGTCCATCGACGGCCAGCCTCTCGCCGGTGCGAGCACGTGGACCCAGATGGAAGAGCGACTCCAGCCGGGGCAGGAGGCCCGGCTGAGGGTGGATCGCTTTGCGGAGGAGACCGTGACGCTGGTCGTCAAGGGTTCCGAGCCGCAGCGGGAGGCGATCGTGTACTACGATTGGCAGCTCGGCTTCGCGGGCGGCTGCGCCGTCTTTATCATTTTGCTGGCCGCCACCCAGCCGCTTCGCCGCTTGCCGTACTTGTGGCGGCCGATCCTGCTAATCCTGGCCGGTTTCGGTGCGATTGTGTTGCTGATCACGGATTGGCGATTTGCTTGGGGTTGGGAGCTGTTCCAGCGGCGTTGGCCGGTCGACGATCTTCCGTATCCGTGGATTCAGGCTATCGTTTGCCTTGGCGTTGCCATCCTCGAAGTCGGCCTGGGAACTTGGGAGATTCGCAGGATGATCCAGCGGCGCCAAGAGGAAGCCCGGCAGAAGATCTGAACCAGCGTTGCAGCCAGTTCCGCTGCCCGACCAGATACAAGGGCTTATGGGCGAGCGACGCAGCCAGGCACCGAAGGCAGAAGATGCGGGCGGTTTCCAAACGACCCACTGGAGCCTGGTGCTGCGCGCCGGCCACCGCGAGGATCGAGACGCCGATGCGGCCCTGGCTGCGCTCTGCCAACGCTATTGGTTTCCGCTGTATGCCTACGTGCGGCGGCGCGTGGCCGACGTCCACGAGGCACAGGATTTGACCCAGGCGTTCTTTGCCCGGCTCCTGGAAAAGCAGTGCCTGGCGGTGGCCGATCCCCAGAGAGGCAAGTTCCGCTGCTTTCTGCTGGCGTCGCTGAAGCACTTCCTGGCCAACGAGTGGAAGCGGGGCCATGCCCGGAAGCGGGGCGGCGGGGTTCGCCCCTTGCGGCTCGACCTGGAGGTTGGAGAGTCGCGCGTGAGCCTCGAACCGGTCGACGACGTGACGCCGGAACGACTTTTCGAGCGGCAATGGGTGCTGACGCTCCTGGACGTGGTGATGCGGCGGTTGCAGGACGAATACGAATCGTCGGGCAAGGCCAAGCAGTTCGAGCAGCTCAAAGAGGCCCTGACGAGCGATCGCCAACGGCTGCCGTATGCCGCCCTGGCTGCTGAGCTGAAAATGTCGGAGGAGGCGGCCCGGCAGGCGGCCAGCCGTCTGCGCAAGCGTTACCGCGAGCTGCTGCGCGAGGAGGTGTCCCAAACCTTGGCCGAACCGGAGGACGTGGACGACGAGATCCGCAGCCTGTTCGAGGTGCTTGGCAGATAGCAGGAGACCCGCGAAAATCGCTGTCACGTTCTTCGCGATTTGTTGTAGAGAAGGGTAGAGGCCCAGATACAAAAGGAAAACCGCCATGGCCGAGCCCCTTCTCTGCCCCCAATGCGGAAGCGAAATACCCAGGGGCTCGCCGGCCGGCCTCTGCCCTAAGTGCTTGGTGTTAGCCGGGTTGGAAAGCCAGCCCTCCGTCGATGCGGGCCCCCCGCCCACGCAGCCCTCGCCCCCGGCGGCGTCTGCCGGCTTCGTCCCGCCCACCGCGGAGGAGTTGGCGTCCCGCTTCCCGCAACTGGAAATCCTCGGGCTCCTCGGCAAAGGGGGCATGGGTGCTGTCTACAAGGCAAGGCAGCAAGGGCTGGACCGGCTGGTGGCGGTGAAAATCCTCCCGCCCGAGATCAGTGGCGACCCGACCTTCGCCGAGCGATTCACCCGCGAGGCCCGCGCCCTGGCCCGGCTCAGCCACTCGAACATCGTGGCCGTCTACGACTTCGGCCGGACCCCTACTCTCCCCTCTCCCTCCGGGAGAGAGGTAGAGGGTGCGGGCGACTTGCTCCCCTCTCCCTCCGGGAGAGGGGCAGGGGGTGAGGGCGAGGGGCTATTCTACTTCATCATGGAGTTCATCGACGGCGTGAACTTGCGGCAGGCGATCCAGTCGGGCGGCATGTCGCCCAAGGAGGCCCTGGCCATCGTGCCGCAAATCTGCGATGCCCTGCAGTTCGCCCACGACGAGGGGATCGTCCACCGCGACATCAAGCCGGAGAACATCCTCGTCGATAAGCGCGGCCGGGTGAAGATCGCCGACTTCGGCTTGGCCAAGCTGCTCGGCCAGGCGCCCGGCGACGTCTCTCTGACCGGCACGCAGCAGGTCATGGGCACGCTCCGCTACATGGCGCCCGAGCAACTGGAGGGCACGAAGGCCGTCGATCACCGGGCCGACATCTATTCGCTGGGCGTGGTGTTCTACGAGCTCTTGACCGGCGAGCTGCCGATCGGGCGGTTCGCCCCGCCGTCGAAGAAGGTCGAAATCGACGTGCGGCTGGACGAAGTGGTGCTGCGGGCCTTGGAGAAAGAGCCCGAGCAGCGCTACCAGCACGCCAGCGAGTTGAAGACCGAGGTGGAGTCGGTGAGGCTGAATCCGGCTCCGGCAAAGGCGTTCCGCCCGGGACCCGCCTCGACACCCGGTTCAATTGCCGGACACGAAATGGAACCTGCCGTCGGCAAGCCATTCAACGCGCCTCGGCTTTCGCGCTGCGCATTGTGGGGAGTGATCTGGGCGCCTTGCGTCTTGTTTGTGCTAGTGTTCGTGGCCTTGGTGTTCATTCACCCTCGGGCTGAAAAGGGCAGCCCCGGTCCAACGGTTTTTCCTGCGCAGGTGTTCATGGTAGTTGCCGGTCTGTTTGCCCTCGTGGGCGTCATGGCCCCGTTCGGCACGACCATTCTCGGTGTCGTCGCGATCGGTCAAATTCGCCGTTCGGGAAACAAGCTTTATGGCTTGCCGCTGGCGGTGTTCGATGCGTGCCTGTTTCCGATGTTACTGCTGGACTCGATAATCCTGACCGCCGTTGCCGCCGTGACGCTGGCGGTACTCGTTCTGCTCATTGGTCTACAAGGGCCGCTGAATAACTTGGTGGAAATCCTCGACGAGGCGCTCACCCTGGGGATCAGTCTGCCGATCATCGCGTGGGTCGACTACCGGATCGCCCGTGCCGTTTGGCGGAATGCGACGGGCTACCAGGCACCAGCGAAGTCCGCCGCTGCCATTCCCTCAACCCCTGCGGTCCAGACGCCGGGAGCGCCTGCCCAGAGGGTTGCAACTGGTTACGGGTCGCGGCCGCCGGTGCCGCCGGCCGCACCGGCGGTCAAGATCCCTCCGGTCCGCTGCAGCCCATGGCGTAGGGCGCGGCTCTTGGCAACGCTGACCGTGTGGACCGCCGTTCTTGTTGGCGGCTTTGGGTATTTCATGCCTCTGATCTGGAACGAGTGGTGGCCCTGGGTGTACAAAGAATACTGCGAAGCCTCTGTGAATCCTCAGTCGGGGGCGTATGGAACGGTGCATCTGCGGGCGGAGCGCAAGATGTACTGCTGGGGACAACACGACGATCGGCCGATCCTCAAGCGGCCCTGGGTTGGGACGGCAACGATCGACCTGCCGGGCCAGGGCGCCGCGATGACACTGGAGATGGATGCGTTTGCCGATAAATGGCGATTGACCCGGCCCGATGGCCAAGAGATACAAGGGCCGTTTGAACCGCCACTGCGGCTTGTCACCCCGTGGATGAGAGACGCCGGCATCGACATCAGCAAGCCGGGCGTCCAGGAGGAGGCCGCGGCCCTGATCGGCCTGGTGAAGGATGCGGCCAAGGGCGTCCTGCTGGGAGTTGCGCCCTCCCCGGACTATTTGCCACCGGGCGGCACCAAGATCGGGCCGTTCACCGTCGTCGGCAGCTTGAGTTGGCAGCGCAGCATCGCGGAGGGAGCGGTCGGCCCCGTGGATCGGCGTCTGCTGTCCGGCGCTCTGCTCCTGGCGATCTGGTTGCCCGGGATCCCGATCATCGTGCGGCGGCACCGCCGGCGGTTGGCAGCCGCGCGCGAGACGGAGCAGCGCTATCGCCTGGGAACGATCGGCTTCTGGGTCGCGACCCTCTGCCTCCTGGGTGCGGCGGCGACGTCGATCCTGCCCTGGGTCTGGCTCTCATCATCGTCCCCGACTTCAATGTTTCGGAACGCACCCATGCCCGACCTCGGCGCGTTCTCCAACTGGTACGGAGCCATGAGCGGCCTGGCATTTCTCACCGTGCTTGTGCTGTGCTTCCTGACGGACTTCTTCAATGTGCGTCGCTCGTGGCAGCCTCGCGCCATGGTCACGGCCGGCGCGATCGTAGTCGTTGCGACGGGCATCCTCTTCTGGCGTCTGACGGGCCCGCCCGCCACGGCGAGGGTGGTGACGATCGATTTCCACGGCTATCCGCAAATGGTGGCCCTGGTGAGCACGGTGGGTTGTTGGCAGGAGCATGAGCTTTGCCGCGGGTCGTTCCCAGAGAGCAGTCTCCCCAAGACCTTCGATCAGCAGAGCGGTTTGGGTCTGCAGCTTGCGATGGCGCTGGGGCTTGTGCTTCTCATGGTCGGTTGCGTGACAAGCTGGCGGGCGCGGCGCAGAGCAGCCGAGCCCACGCATTCAGTAACCTGGAAGGAGAACCGATGAAGACGACGCAGACAATCGCAGTAGGGTGGCTCTGGGTCCTGGCCGTCCTGCTGCCGGGCCGGAGCGGGCCGGCCGCCGAGCCGACTGCCGCCCAGGAGCAGCGGTGCGTCCTGTTGGAGGCGGAGGCCTTTGAAAGCCTGGGCGGCTGGGTCGTGGACCAGCAGTTCATGGACCAGATGGGCTCGCCGTACATTCTGGCCCACGGCCTGGGCACGCCGGTGGCCGACGCGACGACCAAGGCAACGCTGCCGGCGAAAGGCACGTACCACGTCTGGGTCCGCACGCGGGACTGGGTGGCGCCGTGGAAGGCGCCGGGGGCCCCGGGCCGGTTCCGGGTCTTCGTGGACGGCAAGCCCTTGCAGGCCGTGTTCGGCAGCGAAGGGGCCCAGTGGCACTGGCAGAACGGCGGCCGGGTCGAGATCGCCGGCCGGGAGCCGACCGTCAGCCTGCACGACCTGACGGGTTTTGAAGGCCGTTGCGACGCCGTCTTGTTGAGTCGGGATCTCGAATTCCTGCCGCCCGATTCGCCCGCCGAGCTGGCCGAATTCCGGCGGCGGTGCCTGGGCCTGCCGGCGCGGCCCGACGACGGCGGCCGGTTCGACCTCGTGGTGGTGGGCGGGGGGATCGCGGGCATGACGGCGGCCTTGTCGGCGGCGCGGCTGGGCCTGGACGTGGCCCTGGTGCAAGACCGGCCCGTGCTGGGCGGCAACAACAGCTCCGAGGTCCGCGTCTGGCTCGGCGGCGAGATCCAGAAAAGCCCCTATCCCCACGTCGGCAACGTCGTCCGCGAGTTGGAGCCCCGCCGCAGCGCCCAACCCGGCACCGCCGAAATGTACGAGGACCAGAAGCGGATCGCCATCGTACGCTCCGAGGAGCGCATTCGCCTGTTCTTGAACGTCCACGTGAACCGCGTCGAGAAGGAAGGGGATCGCATTGCCGCGGTCGTGGGCCAGGACATCCGCACGGCCCGGCAGACCCGCTTTGCCGGCCGGTGGTTCGCCGACTGCACGGGCGACGCCACGCTGGGATGGCTGGCGGGGGCCGACTCCGAGATGGCGCTCCGCGGGCACATGGGCCCCTCGAACTTGTGGGCGGTGGAAGACACGGGCCGGCCCGCCGCCTTTCCCCGCTGCCCGTGGGCCGTCGACCTGAGCGGGCGGCCGCTGCCCTCGCGGCTCGACCAGTTGGGCGTGTGGTTCTGGGAGTCCGGCTTCGATCGGCACCCGATCGACGACGTGGAGCGGATGCGCGACACCAATTTCCGCGCCATGTACGGCGCCTGGGACGCGCTGAAGAACCGGAAGCACCTCTATCCGAACCACCGCCTGAGCTGGGCGGCGTACGTGACCGGCAAGCGGGAATCGCGGCGGCTGCTGGGCGATCTGGTGCTGGGCCGCGAGGACCTCCTCCGCGGCAAGAAATATCCCGACGGCTGCGTCCCCACAAGCTGGTCGATCGACTTCCACCTGGCCGATCCCCGCTACCTGCCGGGCTTCGAGGAAGACCCGTTCCTCGCGCACGTCGCCAGCCACTACGAGGAGTACCCGCGGCCGTATTGGATCCCGTACCGCTGCCTCTATTCGCGCAACGTGCCGAACCTGTTCATGGCCGGGCGGAACATCAGCGTGACGCACGAGGCCCTCGGCACGACCCGCGTCATGCGCACCACCGGCATGATGGGCGAGATTGTCGGGATGGCGGCCGAGGTTTGCAAGCGATTCGGCACCGATCCCCGCGCGGTGTACCAGAACTACCTGCCCGAGCTGAAGAAGCTCATGGGGCGCGGGGCGGGCAAGGGCCCGCCGGCCGGGGGCGGTTAGCTGGAGTTTAGCGGGCGGGTTTGCCCCCCGTGTTGGTGCGTGGCTTTCTTCGTGGATCGAACGGCGGGCTTGCCCGCCCGCTAAACGCCAAGTCTACTTCCCGGTCGGCATCTGCATGAGGATTTCCGCGTGGGCGGTGACCGTATCATCCACCAGGGTGGCATCGAGGTCCAGCCCGCGGAACCAGGATAGCGGCGGGGCCACATAGCCCGGCGGGGCCGCCACGCGCCCGCCCGACGGGTTCGGGAGCTTCTCCAACTCGGCGGAAGTCCAGCCACCCCGCTGGCCCGAGCCGCCGGGCGGGGCACCGGGCACCATCGAAGATGGTCGCGGGTCGCGGAGCACGTAGGGGCCACCCAGCGGGCAAACAAGTTTTGCCCCCAGGAGCAGCTCGGCTGCGTCCTTGCAGTCCTTTGCCGGGACGTGAAGCTGTTCCTCCAGGGCGGCCAGCAGCCGCAGGTTGCCCAGCGCGGTCTGGCGGGTGCGGGCGTAGCCCAGATTGTTCAGAAAAGGCGTCATCCGTGCGGCGGCGGGGTCGCCGACGTGCAGTCGCAGTTGGGCGGGCCGCAAGGCCGCCTCGAAACGAAGCTGCGGCACCGTGCCGGCCAGCACGTCCGGCTGGAACGAATAGAGCACCAGCGGCCCCGAAGCCAGCCGCCACAGCCCGACGAGATTCTTCGCGAGCCCGTTGGCGGCGGGCGGGGGGAACGTGGCATCGAGCACAGCCAGCAGCCCCGGCTGGCCCTTGTTGCCCAGGTAGCCGATCACGGTGTTGCGGAGCTTCAGCCAGGGGAAGAAGCTGCCGCCGGGGATGTCCAGCGGCGGGACGACGTCGTGGAGGCCTCCGAAGACCCGCTGGCTGGGGAGCACGGCCTCGAAGGCAGCCAGGTTGCCGGGGATCGCCGCCAATTGCTGCGGGTCGGCCGGGCCGGCCCAAAGCTGGAGCATCGCGACGCGGCGGCGATCCAGCGGCGTCATCCGCACGTCCACCACCACCTGTTCCTGCCCGCCGGCCAGCGATTTGTGCCGCAGGGCAATCGTGATCGGCTCGATCCGTCCCCACTTGTCCCGGTATACGTCGGCGAAGCGGCGAAAGGCCTGGGCCTCGGCCTGGGTGACGTGCTCGACGGGCACGTCGGGCACGGGGAGGAACAGTCCGCGCCGGCCACGGAGCTGGTCGACGACTTCCCCCGCGGTGATCGCGGCCCGGCTGCCGTCCGGCCGCGGCCCGAACCCGGGCGGCAGCATCCCGCCGGCCACCAGTTCCTCGATCGTGCCGCCCGGCTTGCCTTCGCTGGCCGCCGCGAGCTTCGCCAGCATCACCACCTCGATGTCCGTGGCCGCCTGGAGCCGCCGCAGCATCTCGATGCGGTAGCGCGGACTGGTGAGGTTCTGGAAAAACGCGTCGGAGAAATAGATGAAGACGCTGTCGTCCCGCTGCAATGGCATGAGGGCCCGGGCATAGCGGAACTCCGCGGCGGCGCCGAGCGAGCCGCGGCCGTCGGCCGTTTCGAGGAACCGCGTCACCAGGGCCTTCGACGTGCTGATGAAGTGGTAGCTGCCCTGCACCGCGTAGTAGGACCGCACCGAGCCGTCGGGCGCGTGGAGATAGGAGACTTCCTGCCCCGCGATCTTGAGCTTCTCTTCCGTCACCCCTCCCTTCTTGATCCGCTCGCTCCGCTTCTCCGCGAAGTCGGAGCCCAGCAGCATGTTGTTCCGGGCCTCGAACAGGAAGCCGATGGCCGGCCCGTCCTGGAACAGCAGGTCGCTGCCGATCATGGCGACGTCGGAGATGACGGTGCCGCCCAGGATCCGCGACAACTGCGACTGCCGCAGTACGAGCTGTTCCTGAAGCCGCTCGCTGCGGCCGTCGTCCAGGCCGCGGAGGGCGACCAGGTTCTTCAGGTCGCCGCCCCAGGCGTCCAGCGTGTCTTGGAACCAGAGGAAATTGGCGAAACTCCCGAAACGGATGTAGAGGCACTCGGCGGGCACGTGCCGGGCGATAGACTCGATCTGGACGCCCTTTTCCGGCGGAGGCAGCTCCAGCGGCGCCAGCTCGATGGCCGGCGGCAACGGCTCCCCGGCCGGCAGATCGAAGGCCACCAACCCCAGCAGCCGGTCCTGCTCCAACGCGGCCCGGATCGATTCCGTCCCCACCAGCAGGCCCACCTCGCGGACGAACTGGGCCTCCGGCGACTCGGCTATCTGGTGCTCGGGCAGCCGCAGGTTCAGCCGCCGGGCCAGCGTGTTGACCAGGTAGGTTTGCACCAACGGAGGGTAATCGGGCTTGTGCTGCAGGAGCCGATCGGGGGGCGTATAGTCCCGCCACCACGCCAGGAGCAGGAGCCGCAGATCCCGCTCATGGCGCGGCCCGACCGCGGCCGATGGCCCACCCAACGGCTGCGGCCGGACCACCAGCGAGATCGGCTGCCGGGCCGAAAGCGTCAGGTCCAGCGGCTCGCTGCCGCGGAACAGGAAATGGATGGTGACGCGGTTCGGCCGGCTGAGCAGCCCCCGCAGAATGCCGCCAACTTCTTCCCGCACCGGCCCCCCGCTGGTGAGCGGCGAGCCCTCGGCCAGGAACTCCTTCATCAAGGCGGCCGCGACCGGGTTGTGGATCGCGGGGTAGAAGACCCGGCCGTTCTTCTCGCTCAGGGCGAGACCATCGGCCCCCAGCAGCTCGGGGAGGTCGGCGGCGCCGAGCTCGACCACAAGGCGTCCCACGCCCCAGGGTTGGCCCAAGACCGCCTCCGCCTCGACGACGGCAGCCCCAGCGGCCACCGCCGGGCCCAGCAGCCACACCAGCCAACCGGCCAAAACGACCCACCGGTAATCGGCACGCATTGCAGATACCCTCCCGCGGGACGGATGTTCGCGCTGAAACTGTTAATTGGAAAGTGTTTTCGGGTGGGCTTGCCCACCGCTGCCACGCCCACGCAACGGCTGCCCCCCCAAGTCACCCAGGCGGCACTTCCGGCCTAACTCTACCCCTCCGGCTGGCAGGAAGCAAGGGCCGGTGATATCATCATTTCGGGGGTTGTCGGATGAGAACAGACCTGCCAGCGACGCTGACGGCCCGCGATGCCGTCCACAACGCCGCGTGCGGCGATGCGGAGGCGGCACGGATCGAGCAGTGCCTCGACCCGGCCGTCCCTCTCGGAGAGCTCTGCCGGCAGGCCGCGGAGGCCACCCGGCAGCGATTTCCCGGGGCGGGGCCGCAGTGGCGGATGCTGCTTTACGCGCCGCTCTATCTTTCCAACTATTGCCTGAATCACTGCCTCTATTGCGGGTTCCGCGCCCCCCAGGCGATCCAGCGAAAACACCTCAGCGTGTCCGAGGCGGTCCGGCAGGTGGAGATCCTCGTGGGGCGCGGCTTGCGCCACATATTGCTCGTGGCGGGCGACTCCCCGCGGCTCGGCACGCCCACATACTTCGCCCAGATCCTCCGCGAGACGGCGGCCCGGGGCGTCCGGCCGGCTATCGAGATCGCGCCGCAGCCCACGGAGTCGTATGCCGACTTGGCAGCCGCCGGCGCCTGCGGCCTGACGCTGTTCCAGGAAACGTACGACGAAGCGTGCTATGCACATTATCATCCCCGAGGGACCAAGGCTTCCTACGCTTGGCGGCTGGAAGGACCCGAGCGGGCGGCGGCGGCGGGCATCCGCCGGCTGGGGCTGGGGTTCCTGCTGGGTCTGGCCGAGCCCCGGCAAGAGCTGCTCGCCATGGCGCGGCACGCCGTCTATCTGGAGGGCCGGTTTGCCGGCTGTTCGGTCGGCTTCAGCCTGCCGCGGATCCGCGAGGCCCCCCAAGGGTTCATCGCGCCCTACACCGTGGACGACGACCTGCTGGTGCGGATGTACGCCGCCCTGCGGCTGGCGTTTCCCGGGGCAACGCTGGTCCTGTCCACCCGCGAGCACCCCGAACTCCGCAACCGCCTGGCAAAGATTTGCATCACGCAGATGAGCGCCGGCAGTTCGACCTCGCCGGGCGGCTACGATGCCGATGCCGCCCCGGGGACCTGGGGGCAGCAGTTCCCGGTGTGCGACCCGCGCGGGCCGGCGGACATGGCCGGCTGGCTGCAGGGCGAGGGCTTCGACGTGGCCTGGGAACTTGCCTGAACCGTGCTGGACAGAAACGGGGTTTGCGGTAGACTTAGACCTCTACCGGCGTCACGTCCAAGACAGCAATGGTAGGGTGGGTCGAGCGGAGCGAGCCCCACCAACGTCAACTCGACCCGTTTCTGGTGGGGCTCGTTGCGCTCGACCCACCCTACACTCTGGCAGCGACAAGGAGAGAACGAGCACATGGAAAAGCGGGTCTACAACTTTTCGCCCGGGCCGGCCGTCCTGCCGCTGCCCGCCCTCCAGGAGGCGCAGCGCGACCTGCTGGCCTTGCCGGGGACCGGCATTTCGATCCTCGAGATCAGCCACCGTGCCAAGAAGTTCGACGAGGTGATCCAGCAGGCCGAGGCCAACCTCCGCACGCTGCTGGCGATCCCGGAGGGGTACCGCGTGCTGTTCCTCCAGGGCGGGGCCCTGCTGCAGTTCGGCATGATCCCGATGAGCTTCCTCCGCGGCGCGGGCCCGGCCCCCGGCACACCCCGGTCGGCGGACTACATCCTCACCGGCACCTGGTCCAAGAAGGCCATGGATGAAGCCAAGACGCAGGGGGCCGTGCGGGCGGCGTGGGACGGCAAGGCCGGCAACTACAACCGCGTCCCCCGGCAGGACGAGCTCAAGCTCGATCCCCAGGCCGCCTACGTCTATATCGCCTCCAACGAGACGATCCAGGGCGTGCAGTACCCCGCCGAGCCCGAGGTGGGCGACGTGCCGCTGGTCTGCGACGCCTCTTCGGAGATCCTCTCCCGCCCCGTGCCCGTCGGCAAGTACGGCCTGCTGTTCGGCTGCGCCCAGAAGAACGCCGGTCCGGCGGGCGTGACCATCGTGATCCTCCGCGACGACCTGCTCCAGCGGGCCCGCAAGGACCTGCCCACGATGCTCAACTACCACGTCCTGGCCGAGAGCGGGTCGCGGGCCAACACGCCTCCCACGTTCTGCGTCTACATGGTCAAGCTCGTGACGGAGTGGTTGTTGCGGGAGGTGGGCGGCCTGGAGAAGATGCAGGAGATCAACCGGCGGAAGGCCCGGCTGCTGTACGACGCGATCGATGCCTCGGGCGGCTTCTACCAGGCCCACGCCGAGCCGGCCAGCCGCTCGATGATGAACGTCCCCTTCCGGCTGGCGGAGCCGTCGCTGGAGGAGGCTTTCTTGAAGGGTGCGGCGGCCCAGGGCCTGGTGGAGCTCAAGGGGCACCGCTCGGTGGGCGGCTGCCGTGCCTCGATCTACAACGCCATGCCGGTGGAGGGCGTTACGGCCCTGCGGGACTTCATGGTCGAGTTCGCGAAGAAACGCGGGTAGGGGGGTCGTTTACGACCCTTGCCGCGCAGCGGTAATAGGCCCATGCTTTAGCATGGGTCGGCGGACGACGAGCCGTACTAGAAGTCATTCCCCCCACCCTCGCCCTGCCGCCGCGGCGGCAGGGCGAGGACGTGGGGACGCGCGGGTCGCCATACGGCCCCCGAGGTAAACCTCGGGTCTAACACCGCCTACGACGGGAACCGCCATGAATGGCGGTGATGATCGGTGGGGAGGCGAGGTGCTACTGTGAGCAAAGCCGGACCGAGCCAGACCACCGACGAGGTGCTCCAAGAGGTCCGAAGGATCAAGGAGACCCTGGCGGCGTCCATGGACTACGACATCAAGCGGATCCTCGACGACGCGAGACGGAGGCAGAACGAAGGCGGCCGGACGGTGCTGCCAGCGCCGCCCCGCAAAAAAGCCTAGGCGAAGGGGCGCGGCACGCGTTCACCGGCCGCCCGCTCCAGGATTTCCAGGGCCCGGTCCACGTCGGCTGTGGTGACGTCCAAGTGGGTCACCGCGCGGAGGCGGGTGGGGCCGGTGGCGAGCACCAAGAGCCCGTCGCGCCGCAGCCCCTCGGAGAATTCGGCCGCCGTGCCCAGCCGCGGATCGACCTGGAAGAACAAGAGGTTCGTATCCACCAGGTCGGGGTCGAGCCGCAGGCCCCCGATGCGGCGGATGCCCGCCGCCAGCCGCTGGGCGTTGGCGTGGTCCTCGGCCAGACGGTCGACGTGGTGCTCCAGGGCATAGAGGGCGGCGGCGGCCAGGATGCCCGCCTGCCGCATCCCGCCCCCCAGCACCTTGCGGTGGCGGACCGCCTCGCGGACAAGGTCCCGCGGGCCGGCCAGGGCCGAACCGACCGGGGCGCCGAGCCCCTTGCTGAAGCAGACGTTGACCGTATCGAAGTGCTCGGCCCAGCGGGCGGCTGCAATGCCCGTGGCCACGACCGCGTTGAGGAGCCGCGCCCCGTCCAGGTGCGTTCGCAGGCCGTGCTCGTGGGCCCAGCGACAGAGGGCGGCCAGCGTTTCGTAGGGCTGGATGCGGCCGCCGCCGCGGTTGTGCGTATTCTCCAGGCACAACAGCCGCGTCCGCGGGAAATGCGTGTTCTGCGGCCTCAATAGCCCCTCGACCTGCTCCGGCCGCAAGATGCCGTCCTGGCCGGCCACCGGGCGGACCGCCACGCCGTTGATCTGGGCATAGCCCCCTTGCTCGTAGAAGTACAGGTGGCAGTTGGCCTCGCAGAGCATCTCGTCGCCGGGCCGGCAGTGCAGCCGCACGCCGATCAGGTTCGACATCGTGCCCGAGGGCACCAGCAGCGCCGCCTCTTTGCCCAGCAGGGCGGCCACGCGGTCCTGCAGGCGGTGGACCGTCGGGTCTTCGTCGAACACGTCGTCGCCCACCTCGGCGGCGGCCATGGCGGCCCGCATCCCGGCGGTCGGCCGCGTCACGGTGTCACTGCGGAAATCGAGGCAAGGCGTGGTCATGTGAATTGGTACTTTCAATCTATCCTCAATGCCGGCCCCCTGGCAAGATGACTATAATTTGTAGGGTGGGTCGAGGTCGCGCACTGCTGGTGGGGCTCGCAAACCGTCCGGCCGCGACCGAGCCCCACCACGCCTCCGGTTTGCTCGACCCACCCTACGCTGTGGAAGGAGACTGTATGACGCGGACTTCGAGCGTTCCGACCGGCCCGGTCTCGGGTCTCTCCGTCGGCGAGTTCCTCATTCGGCGGCTGCTGGAACACGGTGTCCGCGACGTCTTCGGAATCCCGGGCGACTACGTGTTGGCGTTCTATGGGATGATCGAAGAGAGCCCGTTGCGCCTGGTCGGCTGCACCCGCGAGGACTGCGCCGGGTTCGCCGCCGACGCTTACGCCCGCCTGAACGGCATCGGCGCCGTTTGCGTGACCTACTGCGTGGGCGGGCTGAGCCTGTGCAACTCCATCGCCGGGGCGTATGCGGAGAAGTCGCCGGTGGTGGTCATCAGCGGGGCGCCGGGCCTGCGGGAGCGGTCCAACAACCCGCTCTTGCACCACCGCGTGAAGGATTTCCAGACGCAGGCCGACGTCTTCCGCCGGCTGTGCGGGGCGGAGACGCAACTGAACGATTCCGGCACGGCCTTCCGGCGGATCGACCGCGTGCTGGAATCGGTGACGCGCTACAAGCGGCCGGGCTACATCGAGCTGCCGCGGGACATGGTCCACGTGGTGCCCGACGCCCCGTACACCACCTCGGCCTCGGTGCCCGAGAGCGACCCGGAGGCCCTGGCCGAGGCCGTGGCCGAGGCCGCGCGGCGGATCGCCGAGTGCCGCTCGGCGGTGATCATCGCCGACGTCGAGATCCATCGTTTCGGCTTGCAGGACCGGCTGTTGGCCCTGGCCGAGGGGGCGGGCATCCCGATGGTCAGCACCATCCTCGGCAAGAGCGTGGTGAGCGAGCGGCACCCGCTGTTCGTCGGGATCTACGAGGGCGCGATGGGCCGGGAAGAAGTCACCCGCTTCGTCGAACAGAGCGATTGCATCATCCTGCTGGGCGCCTTCATGACCGACATGAACCTGGGCATCTACACCGCCAACCTCGAGGTGGCGCGGTGCATCGAAGCCACCAGCGAGCGGCTGCGGATCAGCCGGCACCATTACGACGGCGTGCTCCTGTCGGATTTCCTCGAGGGGCTGATCGCCGCGGGCCTGAAGGTGCCGCCGCGGCCTTTGCCGCCGCGGCCGGGCGGCTACGACGAGGTCTTCCGGCTCCAGCCCGACCACCCCGCCACCATCCGCCGCATCATCGAGCGGCTGAACCTGGCCCTGGACGAATCGATGGTGGTGATCGCCGATCCGGGCGACGCCCTGTTCGCCTCCAGCGACCTGGTGATCCACCGGCAGACGGAGTACATCGCCCCGGCCTATTACACGTCGATGGGCTTCGCGGTCCCGGCGGCCCTGGGGGTGATGGTCGCCCGGCCGGACCTGCGGCCCATCGTGCTGGTGGGCGACGGGGCCTTCCAAATGACCGGCATGGAGCTCTCCACCATCATCCGGCACCGCTTCCACCCGGTGGTCATCGTGCTGGATAACCTGGGCTACGGCACCGAGCGCCTGCTCCTCTCGGGCCGGCACGAGTTCAACGAGATCCACCCCTGGCGGTACCACAAGCTGCCAGAGGTCCTCGGCGGCGGGACGGGTTACGAGGTGCGGACCGAAGGGGACTTCGATCGCGCGCTGGTGGCGGCCCTGGCCGACCGCTCCGGCCCCAGCATCCTGCACGTCCACCTCGATCCCAGCGACGCCAGCCCCGCCCTGGATCGCCTCGCCAACCGCCTGGGAGCGAAAGTCTAGGGCCGCCGGCTCACCAAACCCGCCGACGCAGTCGGCGGGCTTTTGCCGCCCCCCGTACCAGCCACCAGTCACTTGTCACTGGTCACTAGTCACTGCCCACTGCTCACTGCCCACTGCTCACTGCCCACTGCTCACTGCCCACTGCTCACTGCTTGTTCGCCTGCGTCTCCATGTACTCCTTGAACTGGTCGATCTGCTGCCGGTCGATCTCGTACTTCTTGGCTTCTTCGGCCGTCGGCATCCGCAGGGGACGCACCACGCGGAAGCCGATGAAATTGCCGTCGGTCAGGTACCAGGGGCTCTGGGGGAG
>Ga0181524_10002753_pt1 | contig 17740 bp, 19 predicted proteins | sample PEATcosm2014_Bin_34_FD_119761 | JGI IMG/M metagenome (GOLD analysis project Ga0181524, IMG submission 119761) | Peatland microbial communities from MTU Mesocosm Facility, Houghton, MI, USA - PEATcosm2014_Bin05_60_metaG | ecosystem: Environmental > Terrestrial > Soil > Wetlands > Peat | place...
CGACGAGCCGGCTGACGGTGTGCTTCTCCATGTACTCGCTCATGTCGAGCTGGATGAGCGAGTCCTCGTCGCCGAAGAGCAGCTCGGCGAGCGCCTTGGCGAGTTCGGTCTTGCCGACCCCGGTCGGGCCGAGGAAGATGAACGATCCTGACGGCCGCTTCGGGTCCTTCAGGCCGGCCCGGGTGCGCCGGATCGCCCGGGAGAGCGCATTGATGGCGTCGTCCTGGCCGATGATCCGCTTGTGAAGCTCGTCCTCCATCCGCAAAAGCTTCGCCGTCTCCTCCTCGGTGAGCTTGTAGACGGGGATCCCCGTCCAGTTCGCCAGCACCTCGGCGATGACGTCCTCGTCGACGACGTCGAACAGTTCGACCCCCTCGGCGCGCCACTTGCTCTCCAGGGCGGTCTTGCGCTCGAGCTTCGTACGCTCCTGCTCGGCGAGCTTCTCGACGAGCTCGAGGTTGTTGCGGGCGAGCGCGGCGGTCTTTTCTTCGCGGATCTTCGCGATCTCGGTCTCGACCTGGTTGTACTCCGGTGGTGTCGTCATCCGGCGGATACGCAACCGGCTTCCCGCCTCGTCGATCAAGTCGATCGCCTTGTCCGGCAGGTAACGGTCGGAGATGTACCGGTCGGCGAGATTCGCCGCGGCGACGAGCGCCTGATCCGTGATCGTCACGTGATGGTGCTGCTCGTAGCGCTCGCGCAGGCCCTTCAGGATCTCGATCGTCTGGGCGAGCGTCGGCTCCTCGACCTTGATCGGCTGGAAGCGCCGCTCGAGGGCGGCGTCCTTCTCGAGGTGCTTGCGGAACTCGTCGAGCGTCGTCGCCCCGATCGTCTGCAGCTCGCCCCGGGCGAGCATCGGCTTCAGGATCGAGGCGGCGTCGATCGCGCCCTCGGCCGCGCCGGCTCCGACGAGCGTGTGCAGCTCGTCGATGAAAAGGATCGTGTCGCCCCGGGTGCGGATCTCTTTCAGCACCTTCTTCAGGCGCTCCTCGAAGTCGCCCCGGTAGCGGCTGCCGGCGACGAGCGCGCCGAGGTCGAGCGTGTAGAGCTGCTTGCCCTTCAGGGTCTCGGGCACATCGTTGGCGACGATCTTCTGCGAGAGCCCCTCGACGATGGCGGTCTTGCCGACACCGGGCTCGCCGATGAGCACCGGGTTGTTCTTCGTGCGCCGCGAGAGCACCTGCAGGACGCGCTCCATCTCGCGCTCGCGCCCGATCACCGGGTCGAGCTTGTGCTCCCGGGCGAGCTGGGTGAGGTTCCGCCCGAACTGGTCGAGGACGGGCGAGCTGCCCGGGTTCTGCTCGGCCCCCGGTGCCCCGGCCGTCGCGCCGACGGTCTCCCGGCCCTGGTAGCCGGAGAGCAGCTGGATGACCTGCTGGCGGACCCGGGGCAGGTCGGCGCCGAGGCTCTGGAGGACCTGCGCGGCGACGCCCTCGCCCTCGCGCACGAGCCCGAGCAGCATGTGCTCGGTGCCGATGTAGTTGTGACCGAGCTGGAGCGCCTCGCGCAGCGACAGCTCGAGGACCTTCTTCGCCCGCGGGGTGAAAGGCGGCGAGCCAGTCGGCGCCGTGCCGGCGGGCCCGATCGTCTCCTCGACCTTCTCGCGCACCGCCTCGAGCGAGATCCCGAGGGACTCGAGCGCCTTCGCGGCGAGGCCCTCGCCCTCGTGGATGAGGCCGAGCAGGATGTGTTCGGTCCCGATGAAGCTGTGGTTGAGGAGGCGCGCCTCCTCCTGGGCCAGTACCAGCACCCGTCGTGCCCGGTCGGTGAACCGCTCGAACAAATCTCGCTCCCTTGTGCAGCTGATGCTGGCTGCAGTCTATCGGGAGGACCCCCGCCGACCGCGTTCGCGCGGGCCCGCCCCGGTTGGCGGCGAATCGGCCGACAAGACGGCCTCGTTGCCATCGACGCACGGTGGTGGCGTATCGTGCTGGTCTGATGAACCCCCCGGACCCCTTCGCGCTGCCTGTCGCCGCGTCCGATCTCACCCGTCTCGAGGAGATCCTGCGCGGAGCCGTCCTTTCGGGGGAACCTTTCGTCGACGAGATCGCCACCCACCTCATCGGGGCGGGGGGCAAGCGCCTGCGCCCGACGCTGACGCTCGTCTCGGCCGAACTCCGCGGCGGAAAGGTGACCGAGGAGACGCTCCTCGGAGGCGTCGCCGTCGAGCTCGTCCACCTCGCCTCGCTCTACCACGACGACGTGATGGACGAGGCGGACCGGCGGCGCAACGTCGTCAGCGTGAACGGCCGCTGGGGCAACCTGCTCGCCGTCGTCGTCGGCGACTTCCTGCTCGCCCGCTCCGCCGAGATCGCCGCCTCGCTCGGCACGGAGATCGCCGGGACGCTCGCCACGACGCTCGCCCGCCTCTGCCAGGGCCAGATCGCCGAGGCCCGCTCCGTCTACCGGATCGACCGCAGCGTCGAGGACTACCTCGCGGCGATCGCCGACAAGACCGGCGCCCTGATGGGGACGTCCTGCCGCATCGGCGCCCTCACCGCCGACCTCGACGGACCAGACACCGCGGCCCTCACCGCTTTCGGCGAGAAGCTCGGCTTCGTCTTCCAGATCCGCGACGACATCCTCGACATCGTCGCCACGGAGGAGGAGTCCGGGAAACCGCCCGGCCAGGACCTCGCCGAGGGGATCTACACGCTCCCCGTCCAACGCGCCCTCGTCGACCGGCGCGTCGGCCCCGAGCTGCGCCGCCTGCTCGGCCGGCCGCTCGGCCACGACGACGTCGAGCTCGCCCGGGCGCTCGTCGCCGAGTCGGACGGGACCGCCGAGTCCCAGGACGTCGCCCGCCGCTACGCCCTCGAGGCGGGGGAGATCGCCCGGCGCCTCGGCGACGGCGTCGTGGCGCGGTCGCTGCGCGGGCTCGGCGTGCGGCTCGTCGACGACCTCGACCGCTCGATGCGGGCGCTGGCGAGCTAGACGGGGCCCTCGGTCCCGTCTCCCTCGACACCCCCGGCCTCCGGGCGCAGGGCTGGGAAGAGCATCACCTCTTTGATGTTCACCTTGTCGGCGAGCAGCATGACGAGGCGGTCGATCCCGACGCCGATCCCGCCCGTCGGCGGCATCCCGTGCTCGAGCGCCCGCAGGAAGTCCTCGTCGACGACCATCGCCTCGTCGTCACCGGCCGCCCGTTCCGCCGCCTGGGCGACGAACCGCGCCCGCTGGTCGACGGGGTCGACGAGCTCGCTGTAGTTCTCGGCGATCTCCCGACCGCCGACCACCGACGTCGCCCGCTCGGCCACGTCGGGCTTCGTCCGGTGCCGCCGGGTGAGCGGTGAGACCTCGACCGGATGGTCGACGACGTGGACCGGGTCCCACAGCTCGTGCTCCGTCGTGTGCTCGTAGATCTCGGATTGCACCTTGCCCGGCCCCCAGCGGTCCTCGACCGCCACGCCGAGCTCCGCGGCGCGCCGGCGGAGCGTCGCGAGCCCGTCGGCGAGCCGGCAGTCGAGGCCGGTCACCTCGCGGATCGCCTCCTCGATCGTGAGCGTGCGCCACGGGGGCGTGAGGTCGAGCGCACGCCCCTGGTGGCTGAAGACGCCCGTGCCCCGGGCCGCGACCGCCGCGGCGTGGACGAGGTCCTCGACGAGCCCCGTCATGTCGGAGGCGTCGGCGTAGGCCTGGTAGGCCTCGAGCACGGTGAACTCGGGGTTGTGGGTCGGCGACAGGCCCTCGTTGCGGAAGTCCTTGCCGATCTCGTAGACCCGCTCGAACCCGCCGATGACGAGCCGCTTCAGGTAGAGCTCGCTCGCGATCCGCAGGATGAAGTCGGCGTGGAGCGAGTTGAAGTGCGTAGTGAACGGCCTCGCGTTCGCCCCGCCGGCGACGGCCTGGAGGATGGGCGTCTCGACCTCGACGAACCCCCGCCCGTCGAGGTTCTGCCGGATCGCCCGCACGACGCGCGAACGCAAAAGGAACGTCTCGCGCACACCCTCGTTCGCCCAGAGGTCGACCTCGCGTTGGCGGTAGCGCGTCTCGACGTCGTGGACGCCGCGCCACTTGTCACCGAAGCCCCGCCGGTTCTCGGCGAGCAGGCACCACTCGGCGACTCTCACGGAGAGCTCGCCGCGCCGCGTCCGCATCACCTCGCCCGTCGCGCCGATCCAGTCGCCGAGGCCAAGCCGCACGAACTCGTCGAAGCGCGACGTCGCGACCTCGTCGGCGAAGAGCTGGATCGATCCTGTCCAGTCGCGCAGGTCGGCGAAGGCGGCACCGCCCTGGGGCCGGAAGAGCATGATCCGGCCCGCGACCGTGACGGTGACGTGCGCCGACTCCCCCGGGGCGAGATCCCCGTGGGCGGCGACGACCTCGGCGGCCCGTGCCGTCCCCGCCAACCGGTACGGGACGTCCGGCGTCTCGCCGGGGCTCACGGCGCGACGTGCCCCTCGGGCGGGAGGTTGCGCGCGTAGAGGATCCGCAGGCCGTGGAGCGTGAGCCAGGGTTCGACGTACGTGATGACCTCGCTGTGCGGGGCGACGACGCTGCAGAGCCCGCCGGTGGCGATGACCGTCGCCGGGCCGAGCTCGACGAGGATGCGGCGGCAGATCCCGTCGACCAGCGCGGCGTGCCCAAAGACGGCGCCCGACTGCATCGACTCGACGGTCGAGCGTCCGACGACGCTCGGCGGCGCGACAAGCTCGACGCGCCGGAGGGCCGCGGCGTGCGCGAACAGCGCGTCCATCGAGATCTCGAGACCGGGGGCGATCGCGCCGCCGAGGTACTCGTCGGCGCTGCTGATGACGTCGAACGTCGTCGCCGTCCCGAAATCGACGACGACGGCGGGCCCGCCGAACAGGTCGATCGCGCCGACGGCGTTGACGATGCGGTCGGCCCCGACCTCCTTGGGGTTGTCGTAGAGGACCGGCATGCCGGTGCGGATCCCGGGCTCGACGACGACGAGCGGCAGGGCGAACCGGTCGGCGACCATCTGGCGCAGCGCCGCGGTCACCGAGGGGACCGACGACGACACGACGACGCCGTCGATCGCTGCCGCCGGACGGTCGCCGGCGGGCAACGCCTCGCGGGACGCGCCCAGCGCGATCCCTGCCGTCGTGAGCAACTGCCGCACGATGACAGCGTGTTCGTCCGCCGTGCGCCCGCCGACCGTCGAGATCCGCCAGCTGTGGGTGAGGCCCGGGAGTTCCCCGGGCAACCGGTCCTCGTGGTGCCCGGGCGCGGAATCCTCGAAGACTCCGATGACCGTCTGGGTGTTGCCGACGTCGATGGCGAGGAGCATCGCCTAACGGTCTACCCGATCGCGACGGAGGACCTCGGCTCCGTGTCCTCCCCGGGTCACGTCGGCGCCTCTCAATCCTCGTTGTCGAGGCCGATGTCGAGGATCGGGGCCGAATGCGTGATCGCCCCGACGGAGATGAGGTTGGCCCCCGCGCGAGCGTAGGCGGCGATGTTCTCGAGCGTGATCCCTCCCGACGCCTCGACGAGCACCGCGCCGGCGCGACCCCTCGGGTGGGCCTGCACGATCTCGACGGCGGCGCGCACGTCGTCGGGAGACATGTTGTCGCACATCACGCCGGCCGCCCCGGCCTCGACGGCGAGGCTGACCTGTTCGAGGTTGTCGCACTCGACCTCGATGAACCGGCCGGGCCAGCGCTCGATCGCCAGGACGACGGCGTCCGACAGCGACACCCCGGCGAGGTGGTTGTCCTTCACGAGGACGCCACCCGAGAGCGAGGCCCGGTGGTTGATCCCCCCACCGGCGCGCACCGCGGCCTTTTCGAGGGCGCGCAGCCCCGGGGTCGTCTTGCGCGTGTCGCGCACCCTCGCGGCGTGGTTGGCGGCGGCGGCCGCCTCGACGTAACGGCGGGTGAGCGTCGCGACGCCGGAGAGATGGCACAGGAAGTTGAGGGCGGTCCTTTCCGCGATGAGGAGGGATCGGAACGGGCCGACGACGCGGGCGACGACGGTACCTGCTTCGACGACGCCGCTGTCTTCGGCCAACACCGCCAGCTCCAGGCCGGCGTCGAGCTGCTGGCAGGTCTCCCGCACGCAGCTCGTCCCGGCGATGACGCCCGGCCGACGCGCGACGAAGGCCGCGTGGGCGACCGCGTCGGCCGGCACGAGCGATCCGGTGAGGTCTCCGATCGGGCCGATGTCCTCGGCGAGCGCGAGCGTGACCGCCCGGCGGACCTCGTCGATCGGCGGGTAGACGTCATCGAACATCGTCATCGCGCATCATCCGCCTTCACCGCCACGCGCACCCGGAAGTGCGCATCATCGCGCTCGGGGGCGTCCACGCGGGTGTGGACGCCCCGGGTCTCCCGCCGGAACAGCGCCGCGGCGGCGAGCGCTGACCCCACGTCAGCGAGGTTCCGCAGCTCGCCCCCGGCGATCCCGGTCTCTTTGGCCGCGGCAGCCGCCGTGCGGCGCAGGGTCGGGGCGAGCGATTCGAGGCCGTCGGGATCGCGGATGACCCCGGCCCGGGCGCTCATCGCCTCGCGGAGCGCGGCCCGCGCCGCCTCGAGACCACCGACCGGCGCCGTCTCCTCGGCGCGGTCGCCCGGCGCGAACACACCTTCGTCGATGAAGCGCACAGGGATGGCGGCGCGCCCGGGAGCGAGGACACCGGCGAGTGCACCCTCGGGCTGCGGGTCGGTCGATCCAACGGTGATCGCCCGCGCGGCGCGGGCGGCGAAGACGAGCCCCTCGAGCAACGAGTTCGACGCCAGCCGGTTCGCACCCTGGGCGCCGGTGCAGGCGACCTCCCCGACGGCGAACAGGCCGCGCAACGCGCTCCGGCCCGCGAGGTCCGTGACGACGCCGCCGCACAGGTAGTGCGCGGCGGGCGCGACCGGCAGGAGGTCCCGCGCCGCGTCGAGCCCGGCCTCGGCGAGCATGGCCGCGATCGTCGGAAACCGGTCCGCGAAGTCCGGCACCTTCCGGGCGTCGAGGAAGACGTTCCTCGTGCCGTCGCGCTCCATCCGGGCGACGATCGCGCGGCTGACGACGTCGCGGGAGGCGAGCTCGTCGACGAATCGCTCGCCGTTGCCGTCGACGAGCAGGGCGCCGTAACCGCGCAGGCCCTCGGAGAGCAGTGGCCGCGGCTCCCGGCCGGCGCAGAGCGCCGTCGGGTGGAACTGCACGAACTCGAGGTCTGCGACCGGAACCCCGGCGCGCAGGGCGATCGCGATCCCGTCACCCGTCGTCTCGGCCGGGTTCGTCGTCACCTCGAAGAGCGACCCGACGCCGCCCGTCGCCAGCACGACGGCGTTGGCATCGAACCGAACCGGCCGCGATCCCTCGTCGAGGCAGGTCACGCCCGCGCACCGGCCCCCGTCGACGACGAGATCGGTGACGAAAAGATGCTCTTTCACCGTGACCCCGCTCGTCGCGAGCGCGACGGTGAGCGCCCGGATCACCTCGGCACCGGTCGCCATGCCGCCGGCGTGAACGACACGAGCGACAGAGTGACCGCCCTCCCGGGCGCGGGCGAGCTCGTGACGGTCGTCGAGGTCGAACACCGCCCCCCGCCCGAGCAACGCCCGCACCGCGACGGGCCCCTCGCTCACGAGCACCCGCACGGCGTCGGGGTCCGAGAGGCCACCGCCGGCCCGCAACGTGTCCGACTCGTGCAGCGCGACGGAGTCGTCCGCGACGACGAGCGCCGCGGCGATGCCGCCCTGGGCCCACGCCGTCGTCGACTCGTCGAGGCGTCCTTTCGTGATGAGCCCGACGCGGCCCGCGCCCCGCTCGACGAGCTCGAGCGCCGTCGTGCACCCGGCGATGCCGCTCCCGAGGACGAGTGCGTCGAAGGACTGGCGCTCCACGTCGCTCACCGCACGACCCGCAGGTTGTCGATCAGGCGGACCCGCCCCAGCCGGGCCGCGATGAGGAGCGCGACGTTACCGGTGACGGTTTGCGCCGGCTCGAGGCGGCCGTCCTCGACGACGCGCGCGTAGTCAAGGACCACCGTCGGCTCCGTGCCGACCATCGAGCGCATCGTCGACTCGACCCCGGCGGCGTCCGTCGCTCCCGCCGTCACCGCGTCCTCCCCGGCGCGCAGCGCCCGATACAGCACGATCGCCGCCCGACGTTCGGCGGTCGACAGGAAGGCGTTTCGGCTCGACACCGCCAGGCCGTCCGGTTCTCGCACCGTCGGGCAGGCCACGACGCCGACCGGCAGCGACAGGTCGGCCACGAGCTGCCGGACGACGACGAGCTGCTGGTAGTCCTTCTCGCCGAAGTAGGCGGACGCGGGCGCGACGATCGCCAGCAGCTTCGCCACGACCGTGGCGACGCCGCGGAAGTGACCGGGCCGCGCCGTCCCCTCGAACACCGCGCCGAGCGCGCCGGGGTCGACGGTCACCTCCGGGATGCCCGCGGGGTACATCTCCTCGACCGTCGGCGCGAACACGACATCGGCACCGGCGCCCGCGGCGAGCGCGCGATCGGTCGCGAGGTCGCGCGGGTACCGGGCGAGGTCGGCCGGGTCCTCGAACTGGGTCGGGTTGAGGAACACCGAGACGACGACGACGTCGCAGGAGCCCCGCGCCGCCTCGATCAAGGAGCGGTGGCCGCCGTGCAGCCCGCCGAGGGTCGGAACGAACCCGATCGACGATCCCTGGCGACGGTGGCTGCCGAGCCGGCGGTCGAGATCCCCGATCGACTCGATGAGTTCGCAGTCGGCCGCCTCGGCGCTCATCGTCAACGCCCGCGCCTCTGCTCGCCGCCGCCGGCGGAGCGTGGGTCCCCCGCTGCGGCGAACGGGCCGAGCAGCTCGCCAACCCGGCGCAGGCTGTCCGGTTCGACGACGACGCGGGCATGCCAGTCCTCCGGGACGAGCGAAGCGTCGAGGTCCTCGAGGGGCGCGAGGACGAAGGCCCGTTCGTACATCCTCGGATGGGGCACCGCGAGGTCCGGGTCGTCGCTCGCGAATCCTTCGAACAAGAGGATGTCGACGTCGAGCGGGCGCGGACCCCAGCGTTCGAGACGGACCCGGCCGGCGCGGTTCTCGAGCCCCTGCGCCACGCCGAGCAGCTCCCGCGGCTCAAGCGACGTGTCGATGCGCGCCACGCAGTTGAGGTACGGACCCTGGCCGTCCGGCCCGCCGACGGGCGCCGTCTCGTAGACGGGTGAGACGGCGACGTCGGCGTCCAGTTCGGCGAGGCCCGCGATCGCGGAACGCAGGTGCGCCCACCGGTCGCCGAGGTTCGATCCGATCCCCAAGTACGCCTCCACGTCGGCTTCCGTCGCCCTCAGTCGGCCCGCGTCATCGTCTCGCCCCGGCGCCGCACGACCCGCACGCCGACGGTCTCGACGTCGGCGATCGGCGGCCGCAGCTTGCGGACGGTGACCGTGACCGCGTCGACGCGCCGGTCGGCGAGCACCGCCGACGCCACGGCGTCGGCCAGCGTCTCGAGGAGCTGGAAGTGCGACGCGGCGACCAGCTCCCGCACCGTTTCCACGACCTTCGAGTAGTCGACCGCCCGGTCGAGGTCGTCGGACGCCGCCGCCGGGGCGAACGGCGTCTCGATGAGGAGCTCGATCTCGAACGGTTGCGGGCGGTCCTGCTCCGTGGCGAGCGCCCCGTGGGTGCCGAGGACCGTGAGGCCGCGCACCTCGATCACGTCACTCATCGCGCGCGGATCCGGCGGCGCGCCGGCACGGATCCGGAGGCCGCGCCGCGGACCGTCTTCGCCGCCCGCGTGACCTTCCCCGACGACACCCTCGCCTTCGCGGCGGGCTGACGCGAACCTGCCCGGACGGGCTTCACGGCGGTCTTGCGTGCCACCGCCTTCGCCGGCGGCGCGGCGCGCGCCGGGGCCCTGCGCGCCTTCACGGCGGTCTTCCCGGCGGTCTTCTTCGCTTTTCTCGGTACGGGCGGCGGCGCGGACTTGCGCGCCTTCGCGGCCTTGGGGGGCGTGGTCGCGCGCGATGGCGCCGCTCGCGTCGGCTTGGGCCGCTCGGCGGCCGGCGCCCGGGCGGTCACGGACGCCGTGCGTCGCGGACGCGCGGCCCGCCGTCGGGAGGAGATGTCGGCGACCGCCGCCGGCGCGGCGACGGCCTCCCCGGGGGCCGCCCGCTCCGGGGTCGCCGGACGCGCCCGCTCGGCGGGGGCGGGGGTGGCGGTCTCGACCACCTCGGGCCGCAGCACAACGACGGTCTCCTCGGGAGGCGGCGCCGGGTGCCGGCGGTCCTCCTCGGGCGGAAGCGGGACCTCCTGCGCGAGCGTGGCGATCGTGCGCCCGGCGGCGCCAAGCTGACGGCGGAGCAGGTGCTCGATCGCCGAGATCGCGAGGGGCGGCTCGGGGATCATGCCGCTCCACCAGAGGAACCCGGCGAAGACACCGGCGACCCGGTCGCCGAGCTCGTCCTGGTGGACGAGGATCCGGTCCCCGGCGCGCAGCCAGCCGAGGAGCTGCGGGTAGAGCTCGCCGAGCACGGTCGGGATGTCGGCGTGGACCCCCATCGGCACATGGGAATACTCGAGCCCCAGCTCCTCGTAGGCGTGCAGGTTGTGCGTCGACGACAGCAGCGAGACGACCCGCGTGAAACCCTGAGCCCGGAGCCAGAGGATCTCCTCCTGGCGCCGCACGCGCCGGTGGTCGGGCGCGCTCCCGCCGGGCCGCTCGCTGAGCGCGAGGTGGCCCTTGATGATCCAGGCGAAGTTGCGCGGGACGATCCCGGCCAACCACCGGCCCCTCATCGGCCCACCCCCGCGGCCGTCCGACGCGGCGCACCGACGTGATCCGGTTCGTCCCCGCCGACGAGACGGGCCGCCTGGACCGTCTCGGCGACGTCGTGCACCCGGACGATCGCCGCGCCCGCCGCCATCGCCCAGACCGCCGTCGCGAGCGAGCCCTCCAGGCGGTCTCCCGCCGGAAGCGGCTCCGCTCCCGGCGGGGCGGCGAGCCGGCCGAGGAACGACTTCCGGCTCGTGCCGACGAGCACCGGGGTGCCCCGGGCGACGAGTTCCGGCAGGGCGCGCAGCAGTTGCAGGTTGTGCTCGACCGTCTTGCCGAACCCGATGCCGGGATCGACGTATACCTCGCTGACACCGGCTTCGCGCGCCGTGGCGGCGGCCGACCCGAGCGCCGCGAAGACCTCGGCGACGACGTCGTCGTAGCGCGGGTCTTGCTGCATGACCTTCGGCGTCCCGCGCATGTGCACGACGACGAGGCCGGCCCCCGCCTCGGCGGCGGCCCGGGCCGAGTGGTCCGCCACGTCGTTGACCAGGGTCGCCCCCAGCCGGCACGCCGCCGCGGCGACGGCCGGTTTCATCGTGTCGATCGAGATCCGCGCGCGGGGGGCGAGCGCCTCCACGACCGGGAGGACCCGTCGGAGCTCCTCATCCTCGGAAACGGGGTCGGCCCCGGGTCGCGTCGACTCTCCACCCACGTCGATCAGGTCGGCACCCTGGGCGATCATCTCTTCGCCGTGGGCGATCGCCGCCGAGTGGTCGAAATAGCGACCACCGTCGAAAAAGGAGTCGGGCGTCACGTTCAGAACGCCCATGACAAGCGGCCTCACGCCGCAAGACTACCGGTCCGGCGAGGTCCGGCTCCCGAGTTCTGCCGATTGACCAGGCCGGACGCGCCAGTCAGGACTTGGCGCGCACGAACGCCATCGCCTCCGCCCGGGTCGAGGCGTCCCGGCGGAAAAGCCCCCGGACCGCCGAGGTGACCGTGCGGGCGCCCGGTTTGCGAACCCCGCGGATCGTCATGCAGAGGTGCTCCGCCTCGAGCACGACGAGCGTGCCCCGCGGCTGGAGCATCCGCTCCATCGTGTCGGCGATCTCCGTCGTCAACCGCTCCTGGATCTGGAGCCTGTGCGCGTGGTGGTCGACGAGACGCGCGAGTTTCGAGAGCCCGATGATCGTGCCTTCGGGGTCGGGGATGTACGCGACGTGGGCGACCCCGATGAACGGGAGGAGATGGTGCTCGCAGAGCGAGGCGAACGGGATGTCCTTCACCATCACCATCTCGTCGTGATTCGCCGAGAACGTGACGGCGAGCTGGGCCTCGGCCGGGTTCACCATGCCCTCGAGGAGCTCGGCGTACATCTCGGCGACCCGGGTCGGCGTGCCCTCCAACCCGGCCCGGTCAGGGTCCTCGCCGACCGCGGCGAGGAGCTCGCGCACCGCCTTGGCCGCGCGCTCGAGGTCGACGCCCTTCGCGGGCGGCCCCCCTCCGGGGGTCACGACGTCGCGCCGTCCATGACCCGAATGTCGGGCAGGTTCCGGTACACCTCGGCGACGTCGAGCCCGTAGCCGACGACGAAGTCGGGGGGGATCTCGAAGCCGACGTACGGAATCTTCAGGTCGACCCTCTGCTGGTCGGTCTTCAGCAGCAACGCGCAGATCTCGAGGCTCGCCGGGTTCTGCGCCGCGAGGCCCTTGCGGAGGTACGACAACGTCAGCCCGCTGTCGACGATGTCCTCGACGATGAGCACGTGCCGGTCGACGAGATCGACGTCGAGGTCCTTCACGATCCGCACGATCCCGCTCGTTTTCGTCGCGGTGCCGTAGGACGAGACGGCCATGAAGTCCATCTCGACGGGCAGGTGGATCGCCCGGGAGAGGTCGGCCATGAAAACGAACGCCCCCTTCAAAACGCCGATGAGGAGCGGGGGCCGGCCAGCGTAGTCCTGGGTGATCATCTCGCCGAGCTCGGCGACGCGGCGCGTGATCTCGTCCTCGGTGATGAGCACCCGCCCGAGGCTCAGTCCGGCGAGCGGGTCGTCTTTGGCTTGGGGTCCGTTCTCGTCGCGCTTGGTCACGGCCATGACCCTACCGGGTGACGATCCCCCGCTGGAATGGCCGCGGGCAGACAAGCGACGTGTCGGCGGCGCGCCGGCGCGGCGTCGGCTACGCGTCGAGGATGAGGTGCCCGTGGCTCCGGCGGAGCCGGCGGCCCCCGGCGACCTCGCACGCCATCGCGTCGCCGTGCGCGACGGCGAGGATGCGCTCGACGGTGGCGGCGTCCGGCGGGTAGGGCGGGCTCGACTGTTCCTTCAGCCAGCCCCGCACCGCCCGGCGCGCCAGCGCGACGGGGGCGTTCGTGAGCTCCGCCGCGCTCGTCGCGTCGAGGCCGGCGGCGAGCTCGTCCAGCAGCGCGACGTCGTCGGCGAGGAGCTCGGCCTGGCGGGCGATCACGGCGACGACGTCCCGGCCCGCGACGTCGGCGAGCAGCGGCACGAGCTCCTGTCGGATGCGGTTCCGCCGGTACGCGGGGTCGGCGTTCGAAGGGTCCGCAACGACCTGTAGTCCGAGCGACCCGACAAGGCGGACGGTCTCGGCCCGCCGCAGCCGCAGGATCGGATGCCGCCGTCCCGGGCGCATCCCCGAGAGCCCGTCTGCCCCGGCGCCGCGCAACAGGTTGAGGAGCACCGTTTCCGCCTGGTCCTCCGCCGTGTGGCCCGTCGCGCAGTCGGACGGGAGGGCGGCGAACCTCGCCTGGCGGGCGCGGGCCTCGAGGTTCGGGCCCGGCGCGACCTCGACGCGCAACGCGACGAACCCCGCGCCGAGCCGTCCGGCACCCGCGCGCACGACATCGGCCTCGTCGGCCGATCCCGGACGGATCCCGTGGTCGACGTGATAGGCGGTCGCCTCGCAACCGGCGGCGACGGCCAGCGCGAGCAGGGCCAGCGAGTCGGCCCCTCCGGACACCGCACAGGCGAGCCGCTCGCCCCGGGGCGGGAAAGTACACCGTCCAAGCAGCTCGGAGGCGAGTTCGGAGAGCACGTTCCCCTCCTCAGGTACTCGGGGCGACGACGCCGCCCGCCCGGGCGATCCATCGCTCGGGAGCGCCGATCTCGTCGACGGTCGGCAGCATCTCCGGCGATTCCCACACCCGCGAGAAGAGCGCGTCGCCGCCGGCGGCCTCGACGGCCTCGATGAACCGTCTTCCTGCCGAGTACTGGCGGAGCTTGGCCTCGAGCCCGAGCGCCCGCTGGACGAACTTCGCCACGCCCTTCGCGCTCTGCCGACGCGCCCCGAGCACCGCGGCGAACCGCGCTGCGCCGGCCACCTCGCCACTTCCGGCCCGGGACATCACGTATTCGCCGTGGCCTTCGAGCAGGCTCATGAGCGCTTGGGCCTCCCGCAACGTGGCGAGCTGCTCCGACGAGGCGAGCAGCCCGACGACGCCGCTCTCGGCGAGCGGGTCACGACCCTCCCAGAACTCGGCCGCGGCACGGCGGAGGCTCTCGAGGACGGCCTTCATGTCGGGGACACCGATGGACGTGCCGCGTTCGACGAGCCCCAGGAAGTACTCGCGCATCCAGGGCACCCCGGTGAACTGCATCCGGTGGGTCACCTCGTGGAGGGCGATCCAGAGCCGGAACTCGCGCGGCGGGAACCCGTGGCGGCGCTCCAGCGCGACGATGTTCGGCCCGACGTAATAGACGAACCCCCCGGATTCGTCCCCGTCGAGCGGCATGAGGTCGTACTGGCCAAGGACCTTGGCCGACATCCAGGTGAGCAGCACCCCGAATTCGATGCCCGTCGCCACCCTCGCCGCCGGCGAAAGGACCGTCCGACCCCTGGTGCCCGACTCGCCGAGGGCGCGAGCCGCCGGCGCGAGAAGCCGGCGCAGCGATCCGACGTTCGCCTCGACCCAGCCGGCCCGGTCGACGACGAGTCCCCGGGCCCGACCTGCGGTCGAGTGCAGCCCGGTCGTCGCCTCGACGAGCTCCTCGGCCCGCGCCGTCGCCTCGCCGAAGTCCGCGTCGAGCCGCCGACGGGTCCGCGCGTCGAGCGGCGTCCCAAAGCGGGAGGTCTCCCGGCCGATCCGCAGCGCGACGTCCCACGCCGCCAGCTCCGGGCCACTGTCGTCCGCCGTGCCCATGGGGCGAGGACGCCTTAGCTCTTGCTCTTCAGCCGCTCGTGGTCGATGGCCTTGGCGACGCGGTCGCGCAGCTCGTCGGGCACGCGGTCCTTGCACCGGTCGGCGATGACCCGCCGCAGCTCGGCCTCGAACTCGTACTTCTCGACGCAGGGCGCGCAGTGGTCGAGGTGCGTCTCGAGCTCGCGCCGGCGATCATCGGTCAGCTCGCCGTCGAGGTAGCCGTAGAGGCTGTGGATGCTCTCTGCGCAGTCGATCTCGCCCCACTCCCCGCTCGGGGAACCGGTACGTCCTTGTTCGGTCATCGACGGTCGACCTCCACGTTCGGCTCCGGTGCCGGGGTCAACGTCCAGGACACGGGAACAATTCTCACACTCACTGTCATAGCGGCTGGGCCTCGACGATGCCGCGTTCTAGCCCATAGTCGTGCAACGCCTTCTGGAGCGCTCTCCTTCCCCGGTGGAGCCGGCTCATCACCGTCCCGATCGGCACCTCCATGATCTCGGCGATCTCTTTGTAGGAGAACCCCTCGACGTCGGCGAGGAGCACAGTCATCCGGAACGACGCGGGCAGCGACTCGATCGCCGTCTTCACCGCCTCGTCCGTGAAGTGCGAGAGGGCCTCATCCTCGGCGGAACGGCCGAGCTCCGATCCGCCGACCCCGACGAGCCGATGGTAGAGGTAGAGGTCCTCGACATCCTCGACGTCGGCTTCCTCGGGACGCCGCTTCTTCGCCCGATAGGAGTTGATGAACGTGTTCGTGAGGATCCGGTAGAGCCAGGCCTTGAGGTTCGTCCCCTCCTCGAATCCGCCATAGGCGCGATAGGCCTTCAGGTAGGTCTCCTGGACGAGGTCCTCGGCGTCAGAGGGGTTGCGGGTCATGCGCATTGCCGCTGTGTAGAGCGACGGCATGAACACCAGGGCGTCATCGACGAAACGCTCCTGGTCGGCCACGGACCGAGACTACTTGGGTGCAACCGCGCGAACGTAGTGGCGACGCGGACCGACGTCTCGGCGCGGCTCGACGTCAACTGCGCCCCATCCAGCCTCGTCTTCGGTCATCGGATCCCGGCGATCAAATCGGCCGGTGGCCGGGTGTTCTCGGCTGCCCGCGGCCGTAGCCGCGCGCTACAGCGGGCTGAGCGGCAGTTGGATCTCGAACGAGTAGATCCTCTGCCCCTTTTTGTAGGCGACCGTGAGACGGCTGAAGAGCGTCCCGTGTTTCGTGTGTTTCGGGTCCCACAGCGTCACCGCGGCGGGATAGTTGTGGAACTTCCCGGCGGCGCAGTAGGGCGTGCAGTCGTTCAGCGAGTACGCGCCGTCCGCCGTGGCTTGCGTCGCCGTCCACGACTGCCAGTCCAGTCTCACGAGGCGCGAGTTGTCGTCCGCGCAGGTGATGGTGAAGCTCGACGGCTCGCGGACCGCCGGGCCGACACAGTCGATGACCCGAGGCGGTTTGTCCGAACCGGCGCGTGGGGCAGCGAGAGCAGTCCCCGCTCCGACAGCGGACACCACCCCGACCGCGACCGAGACGACCGCCAGGGCGACCGAACGCGCGCGCACCGACTCCTCCTCACGCCTTCTTGGCGCCATGGCGCGAAATCTAGCGAGACGGCGGAGCGTAATCAGGGCGGCTGGCCAGTCCCTCCCCGCCCTCTCGGCCGGAAAACGGAGGGCCGACCGGGGCTCCGTCCTCAGGAGACGACGACCGTGGCCTTCGCGACGGCGTGAGACGACGTGCAGTTCACGAACCCTGTCACGACGACGTGGTAGATGCCGGCCTTCGCGTAGCGATGGCCGAACGACCAGCTGGCAGATTCTGGAGCCCCCGGACCCGCCCGGCAGTACAGCGGGATCGCGTTCGCCCGGCTCGTTCCGTCGCCGAAGAACAAGCGGAAGCCGAGGGCGCCGACCGCATGCCGGGCGGAGAGGCGCAGCCTGAACTCGACGGCGGAGCCGCGCGCGACGTGCTCCGGGAAAACCTTCAGGCTGATCTGGAGCCCGACACCGGCCTTGACGGGACGAGGCGACCGGACCGCGTCGCGCGTTACATCGGCGGGTCTCGGCCGAGGCGGTGCCGCGGATGCGGCGGAGACCGGACCAAGAACCGCGCTGGTCAGCACGATGGCGCACGCGCCGAACCCGAGCTCGGCGACGGTCATCGCCCGCCGTAGCCTTCTCTCGGGCGGACGACCGCCGCCATCACGGTGCCGGCGCGGATGCACGTCGCGATTCGGTCGCGGCGGCGGACCCGAGCGGGCGACGGCGTGGTGGCGAGAACCGGTCGGAAGCACGTCGTCAAGCTACGACAGCGCGAGGGACCTGTCACTGCGGTCACACCCACGGCCCGGCGCCTGCCATGCCCGCGCCCATCCACGCGGGCGCGCGACGCGAAAGCGCCACGCGCCAATCCACGACCGGGCCGAGCGACGGCCCTCAGGCTGGAGGAGCGTCGGTCGCGAGCATCCGGTCCTGCTCGTCGGCCTGGCTGCGCACGCCCTTCTTGCCGAGCAGGAAATACGAGAAGCGATAACCGGAGGCGGTGTCCACACGGGCTGGACGGACCAGGCCCAGCTCGTCGTAGAGGCGGAGCGCCTTGGGGGGCAGCCGGGAGCGTCTGGCGAATTCGCCGATGCCCATCTGGGCCACGGTCGACTCCCTCGTCGGCGGGGCTGATCCCCCGCAGCATCATCGTGCCCCCTGACCCAAGGTGAAGGTCAAGGGCCAAGCCGGCAGCTCTTGTTCGTCCCATGCCGCGTGACCGAACCCGTCCGGGAGCGCGTCACAAATGTCCAGGTCGGACGCGGTCCAAAGTGCCGCCGACCCGGCAGCGGGCACCTCCTCGCCGGCGTTCCGAGCGAATGTTCAGGAATACTGATCTACGGCGACGCTCGAGACAAACGACATCGGCGTTGGGGTTCGCG
>Ga0181524_10002758_pt1 | contig 17709 bp, 30 predicted proteins | sample PEATcosm2014_Bin_34_FD_119761 | JGI IMG/M metagenome (GOLD analysis project Ga0181524, IMG submission 119761) | Peatland microbial communities from MTU Mesocosm Facility, Houghton, MI, USA - PEATcosm2014_Bin05_60_metaG | ecosystem: Environmental > Terrestrial > Soil > Wetlands > Peat | place...
CGCTCCCGCGATCGCCGCGGCTTTTTCCGGATCCGAAAAAATGTCCACGACCTTCTTGGCCGCGGGACTCTTACTCTTCGGGAGAAGGTCTACGTGCCGGAACTGCCAGGCTACGAACAAGCTGGCGAAAATGATTTTGAGAAGCGCATCCAGCTTCTCCGGCGAAGGATCCGCGGGAAGTACAATATTGAATTCGACATCTTTCTTGCCGGGCCAAAAACGAAGGAGTCGACCCAGCATCTGTATGATTTCCCGGATCGCGCCCCTCGGAGCGAGGAGTATGGCTCGGGATGCCTCCGGCCAGTCGAATCCTTCGAGGCATAGGCCGAGAGCTATAAGCAAGTCCGGCATGTTCGCCGGGATGATCTCTTTGGCCTTCATCGCCTTTTTCTGAATAGCGATTCGCTCAAGGAGCTTCTTACGGAGAACGTCACGCTCAGTACCGTCGGTAACGAGATCAGCGAAGCTCACGCCAATACGTGTGAGCGTAGACTTGCATTCGCCGAGGAGCGACCATTTCTCCATGGGAGTCGGCATCCATCCCGAAATATTCGGAAGCCACACGATAGTTTTTCGCCGAGGATTCAAAGCGACGAGTTTCTCAAGGCACGAGGCGGGCTCTCCGATCACGAATCTGAATCGGATGGATAGTTCCTTGAATGTGTCTTCGATGTACTCGTCGAAATGGTACGTCTCCGCGGTGAAGAGGTCTTTTTTGTTTCCGACTATTTTCCCGTCCGAGCGGAGCCACGTCGCCGTCATCAGTGTGAGGGGGCCTGGACGAGTTTTGATGTAGAAACGGACGACTTGTCCGAGTCCGTTGACGTGCTCGTCCCCGTCTTTTTCGCCATCGCCATCGTCGAGCATCGAGTGATGGGTCTCGTCGATGATCAGCGATACGTTCTTCCACGCACGCTTGCCGACGTTCTTGTACGCGCGAACGAGCGCCGCGTGTGTGCAAACGAAGATTCGTCCCGAAAGATCAACAGAAGCAGGGCTCGTCAAGTACTCTTCCAGCCTCGCCACGCTGGCATCGTCAACGAGGACGTGAGGATCCCAAGTCATGACGGTTCCGTCCGGCATCTTGATCTTCTCGTGGCCGAACGAAGCGCCGATGACGAGCTGCGGTACGACGACGAGCACCTTGTGATCGTTTCGTCTCCAGTTCTTGCCCAGATCGCTCAGACCTAGGGCTTGACCCAAGATCGACTTGCCACATCCCGTCGGACCGGTGAAGATCCGGAGATCTTTCCTCGCGAGCTTGAGGAGCGCCTGTCGTTGCCGGGGCCGAAGCTTGATGAAATTCCCAGAGCCTTGCTGTTCCGGCTTGCCTCTGAATTTGAAGTCAAAACCGGGCATCACGACTACGGATTCTTCGGGAACGAGCGCGAGAGAGCGTCGAGAAGGCGCGCTCATTTCGAAGATTCTCTGCTCGTCGTTCCGTGAAGCCGAACCCAAGGACCTCATGCTCATGATCGACACCTATCGCCGATTTTATGCGCTCTGCAATCCATATGAAAAACTGTCCATCGAGAATGAGAAGTGCTGTACTGGAGCTTTTTGTTCTACCTGAAGTAGCTATCTGACTAGCCGTGACTAGTCGTACCTATCTGGCTAGCCGTGGCTAGCCATACCTAGTTATAACTAGACGCGCCTAGTCAGATATCGGCCGTCCCGAGCCCCGCGACGTGCTCATCATGATCTTCCTTTGACCAGCAAGTCCTTCCGCCGATCGTAGCCGCACCGCGGGCACCCGCGTGCCGGGTAGCGTCCTTCGAGAAGCTCGTCGACGGAGATCTCGCAAAGGCGCGCGATCCGAAACGCCATGCTCGCCATGATGCTGCGGCTGCCGGCCGCGCAGTTGATGACGGTCGTGTCTTCGTAGCGAAGCATGCGCGCGACGTCTTTCCACGTCCCGAACTTTGATCGGAGAAAGTGGAGCGCGTTACGCACGCTCGCCTGTTCGGACAAGCTCAAATCCAAAGTCGAGAGTGGTCGTCGGCTCATGACAACGTCCCGTTACTGCCCAAGAGCGGCACGTTCATCGGCGCGGGCGACCAGAACTTCGGCGAGATCTCTAGCTCGTGAATGGCGTGAACGATGCGGGCGATGTTGTGCGCGATCGCCTTGCACATCAGCTCGTTGTACTGCGCGACGGGCTTCCGCGAGTTTACGTTGCCACCGAACTGCTGCTTCATGATCCCGAACGACGTCTCGACGTTCGAGCGATCGTGATACTCGCGCATGTACTCTTCTGGATCCGACGTGAGCTTGCCCATGAGCCGCGTGAGCGCGGGGCTCGAGGCTCCGGTCATGTTCTTTCGGACCATGATGTACGGTCGGGCTCCGACACCCTCAACGACTTCGAGGTTCTCCGTGCCGATGTACGCGGCGTCGGCCGTGAACTTCTCCGGCACGAAGCCGTGCGAGACCGTGCGGTGAACCAGCTCCTTGAACGCGTTCGTGTCGTGCACGCGGCTCTCGGTGATCGCGATGGCCGTGATGACGTGCGTGCTGGTTCCGACGCACGCATTGCACTTCACCCAGCGGTGTTTTCTTTTGGGGGCCTTCGGACCTTGGTCCTCGGGATTCGCTGGCGGCTTGTACCCATGCTTGGTGCGGTTCCAGGATTCATAGACGCAGGTCGTGAATCCCGTACTGTCGATCGCGAAGTTCCGCTCGACAGGAACGAGCACTTTGGCCGTAACGCCAACGAGGTCTTGCAAGATTGGCATCAGGGCCGGATCGGCAGCGTGCTCACAGAGCGTGTTGTAGTGCATGGGATCAAGGCCGAGCCCGCCGGCGGCACTGCGCTCCATGACTTCGACGGCTCCGCGAATGGTGCGCCGCTCGAACGTGCGTAGGATCGCCGCGTGCACCACGTTCCGCTTCTCCACGCGAGGACGGCCTCGTCCGTTTGGTCCAACAAGCGGGATCCCGCTTACAAGATCTCGGATGAGCGAGGGTCCGATCCGTGGAAGATCGACGAGGTAGTTGTTCGTCGCGCGCCAGTCGCGCGGATACTGAATCGTGATTTTCTGCTGCCCAACCGAACCGCCCTCCAAAAGCGTGATCTCGTGGGTCACGATGAGCACGCTGACGACGTGCTTGCACCGATGACCAGGAACAGCGCTGTACTCGGCAAAATCCGGGCATGAGCAAGAGCGCTCTCGAACGTTGACGAGGTAGTGCACCCCACGACGCGTCGCGCTCGGGACGATGAACACGGAGTCCACGCCCGCAATGGGCTTGATGGACCCTCCTGCGCTCTTGGCGAGCGCGACGCCGCGCTCCACACGCGGATCAACGGACGCTTGCTGCGTAGGTTCCATGGTACATCCAAACGTAGCACATTTGGACGAAGGCGCAAGGCTTGGCAAACGAGTCCATTCGTGAGACGAATGGACGCATGCCCAAGAGGAGGAAGAAAACGGTGAAGGCCGAGAACGTGCATATCCGCGTATCCAAAGAGCAGAAGGAGGCCATCGCCGCCGCGGCCGAGCGGAAGGCGATGACGGTGAGCACATGGATCTTGGTGACCGTGCTCGAGAAGCTCGAAAAAGACGGAGGCGGCGAGTAGGTCCCAATGGCGTAAGAGAACCTCGCCGCCCCGTTTTTTCTGTCGGCGCCTTTCCAAGCGCTCGACTTACCTCCATATTTTTGACATCGCGCCTCCGCGCACGTGAACGATTTCCATTCGACGATGCGCGTGCTACCGTGCTCGCACTTCCCGGTAGCATGGGAACGCGAGACGGATTCACCGTCGAGCGTGACGACGCCCTCCGCAACGCGGCTAACGTTGCTGGGGGCGTTCGTCGTTTAAGGAACTGTCAGTTCGAGATCTTCGCGTTGCTGTCTCCCTTCGTGGCCCGAACGAATTCATAAAGGGTGCCGCGCTCGCTGATGCCGACCTTGCGGATGAGGCGGCGACGCACGAGCGTACGAAGAATGCGACCAGCCATCACCGACGGTTCGATCTTCCATCGGTTCGCGTTGATCAACTCGGCGATCTTCTCGTTGACGGTCATCTGATCGATCGTCTCCGCCGCCGCGAAGATCTTGAGGATCAACTCCATGAACACCGAAATTCGAGACGCCGGCGTCATGCCGGGTGGAGTCCACACGCGGCGTGAGCGACGCCCATGCGCGACAATCATCCCGTCGTCCGAAAGCTTCGTGAGTGTCGCAAACGCTTCCGGAACGGTTTGGCCGGTTTCACGAGCCACTTCGGCTGTGTCGATACCAGCGGAGCTTTGAAGCACGAGCCGCTTGGCGAGCTTCAACTGGATTTCGAGCGGCTCAACGGACGGCTCCCGGCGGGGTTTGCGGCCGGCAAGGACATTGACAAACCAAGTCGGCGGCTCGTTTTCGACGTGGAATTCGAGCGCCTCGCTAATGAGATGCGTGAGTGTAGTTTGCCGAGCCTCGGCCATCTCCTCGAACCGCTGCTTGAGCTTCACCGGCACGAGCAAGGTAATTTTCTCGCGACGATCCCCTCCGCGTCCGAGCGTTCCCTTCGAGTCGATCCGCATGTGGACGCGGTTGGAGGTGGTCTTCATCCGTGGATGGACGACCTTTCGCTCCATTCCGAAAACAAAGCTAAGGCGAAGGTGCTTTCGAAATTACCCACGAATTACATAGCAGAATCACCAGCTTATATATCACGCGATACTCATATACATACTGACTCATCTACCCATCTACTAAGATCGCTTTGGCACCAGCAAAAACATGGCGATCGGTCGGAGCGCGTTTTGTCCAAAACGTCGCGTCAGGAATATTCGCTTTTTGTCTTTGCGACGCGCTGTCCGGAATATTCGATCGCCCGTAAGGGAAAGGACCTCATTTGCGGGCACGGCCACAGGCCCACGCTCATGCACGGGTCACCAGAGCCGCGACCCATCCACGAGCTGCCACCGGCCCCGAAGTGTCTGATGCTGTGCGCACAGTGCGGACACGAGACGCGTTCCCCGCCGTGAACGTAGTCATGATGCACGTCCTCGCGCTCGTACGTGAAGATTGTACCGCACTCGGGACAGGTCCCGCGGTACTTGTTGATGCCCTTGGCGATGATGTTCTTCATGCGACTCCCAATTTATCTTGAATCTGTAATTACGTCCTCGGTCGCGCGCTACTTTTTCTCGAACTCGGGCCAGAGGTTCGACCGCGTCCTCGGCGCGACGGGCTCCGGCTCGTTCTTCGCTTTCGCAGACTTCTTCGAGCGGTTGTACTTCTGGAACGTGGAGCGCGCGATCTTCCACCCGTCGGGTCCCTCGCCGGGCAGCGTGAGGCAGGTGGTGAAGAGCGCCGCGAACCTGAGCACGATGGCCTCCTTGCGTGTTATCGGCAGCTCGCCGCGGACGGGCATCTCGGCGACGAGTTCGCTCTCCGATGGGTCTTCCTGCTCGCTGCAGTAGAGGACGACCCGCTGCTGGTCGGTCCCCACGTCCTTGAAGGTGATGACGAGCGGTACATCGATCCCTTCGCCAGGGGCGCGCTCCTTCCTCAGCTCCTTGACCTCGAGACGTCTCCTGTTGCGCGCGTGGCCCATGACCCCTCACGCGCCCCGCTTGTCCACGTTCTTCTCGCCCACGATCTCGACCGAGACGCTCGAGATGACACCCTCCGGGAACCCGGTGTCGATCCCGACGACCTTCTGCGTCGTGATGATCGCCCTTGCGTCCCAGGCTACGGGCCGGAGGTCAGATCGAGCTGTCGGGTGATGCATGCGCACCACGTACTCGCTGCATGCCTTCGCGATCTCGTCGAGCGACAGCACGTACTTCATGTGCCATCACCCAGAGGCTTGGCGCTACGCGCGACTCGTCCGATCCGGTCCCCGCATCCGGCGCAAATGCGGACGTAGTGCTTGGCTTTCATGGGCTCCCGATCGTTCTCGGCGTTCTCCGCGTACCAGATGTCGGCGAGCGGCAAATCGCGTTTGCCGCAGAGGTGGCACCAATCACCCGCTTGGCGGCAGTTCATTTCGGCGTTGAGCATGTCTCCCTAATCCTCCTCGCCGAGATATGATGCCATGCCTTCCCAGTCTCGGGCGCTGAAGCAGTGCATCGCGCAAGAGAGCGCGTACATCCACGTCAGCGCCTCGCGTGGTATCTCGACGCCCGCGCCCTTGGCCTCGATGAGCACGTCGACGAATTCATCCTCCAGCGCAGCGTGCGCACCCCTGACGGCGAAGGCCGGCGGCGCGTTCGCGCCCAGGCGTACGACTACGAGCTGGCCGAAGAAGCGCCACGGATCGTACTTCTCGGGCTTGATCGCAACGAGATGGACCATGTTGTAGACCGAAGACGTGATCTTGCTGTCGCATACCTTGCGTAGAGCTGTATGCATACAAAGACAGACGTCGCTTGGTCCGAGTGGCTCTCTCTTTTTCGTGGCGATCTTGACGGGCTTCTTGCCAGCCATCGGCAACCTCACTTCTCGTTTCTGGGGTTTCGGAACTGAAGCTCCGGGAAGGCTTCGAGGATCTTCGGCGTCACGCGGTCGAGCGCGAACCAGTACGTCTCGCGCACCGCCACGTCGCCGTGCTTGAGCACCATCTGCTCGAGGAACGTGTCGTAGTCGGTCATCTCGTGGCGGACGTAGTTCTCGACGAGCCGGACCATCTGCGTGTGCGAGCCGCCATGTCCCATCGTCCCTCGGGGTCGATGTGAGCCCGGGCCCACGTTCGCAGCATTGCCGCGACGGGGCTTTTTCTCCACGACGCCCGCACGACGTTTGACCTCGCGCCACGAGAGGCCGCCCCGCTCGACGCGGGGTTCCCACGCGAGGATGTCGCGGCGAAGCTCCGCGATCTTTCCGTTCGGGTTTATGCCCATTATCCCGAACCGGCTTTCTGATGGTTGTACTCCTCGTGCGCGCCCTTGACCCACTCGGGACCTGGCACGTACCAGACCTGGGCGACGTCGCCGCGAGCCGCGAGCTTCTTCACCCGCAAGGGCACCGTGTCCGTCGGAATGACGAACATCTCAGCGCGATGGATCGCCGTGCTGCCGAGGTACCGGACCCAGAGTGTGCCCTTCTCGTTCATGCGTCTCTCTTCGTCCGCTGGTCGCCGACTTCGGGCTTGCTCCGCCACCCGTCGCGAACGTGCATCGTGCGGAGCTTCTTGTAGAGCCACATCTCGGTCTCGCCGATGGTCCAGTCCTCCGGGATGGTGACGTCCAGGGTCACCTGGATGCGCTTGGTCTTCTTCACCTTGAGGACGGACTGGCGCTTCTTCACTGCCGCTTGAACGTTCATGACCTTCCCTCCCTACGGAAATATGGAACTCCTACATGCCGCGTCACGAAGTCGATGAGTTTTGACGGCGGGTCGAGTCCCTTCACAGCCCACGCGTCGGCGCCGCAGTCTTTCGCGAGCCCCTCGACGTCGGGGTTGCCGGACACGAGCATGAAGGGCGTCTTCAGGCCAAGGTCGCGCACGAGTTGGCAGAAGGTCGACCCCAGCATGTGCGGCATGTCGAGGTCGCTGATGATCGCGTCGGGCCTGAGTCCTTCCTTGATGCGCTCGTATGCATCGGCGGCGCAATCGCACACGGTTACTTCGACCCCGCGGAGGAGACGCACGTACGCTTTCTGAACCTGTTTGTCGTCTTCGGCGATGAGGATCATTTTCATGCGCCCTTTACCCGCTCGGCTTCCCGAACCAATTTGATGTCGGCGCAGAGCTGGCCGAGCGAGCAACCGTTCTCGTGCGGACCCAACCCTCGGTTGGACTTCGCGTCACACCAAGGGCACCGCGGACCGTTACCGTCCGAGCGATTCGCAGACCACTCGATGTCGAGGCACATCTTTACGCAGCGATCTGCGAGGCTCATCGGAGACCCTTCAGCGCGAGCACCGCGCGCTCGTACTGCCGACGCTGCCGGAGATCGACGTCGAACACCGCGATCGTGTTCTTGATCGCTTCGAGCGCCGTCCCGCCGGGCTCGGCCCAGTATCCGCCCCCGCTCTTCGGGCCGAGAAACGCGAGGTACGACTTGCCGAACCTCGACGCGTTCACCTTCCAGAGCCCCGAGCTGTCGATGACTTGGTAGTGCCATCCGAAGTTCTCCCAGACGCGGGGCCGCCATCCTTCGTGGCCGGTTTCCCGGTCGAGGCGCCGCACGAGCTTGGCCGCTTTGCTCTTCGCGTCCTCGTGCGCCTTCCATGTACATCTTCCTCCGCACGCGGGAGCGCAGTAGATCTCGCCCCTCCGGACGGGAGTCCAGCTCAGCTCGCGGGTGATGACGACGTTCGATGTGCTCATCACTTCTTCCATTCTCGTCGTTTACGATTTCATTTTTCGAATTTCGGAAAAATATCGTTAGGCTCTTCGGTGTCGAGCGTCCCGATGCAGAGCTTCAAGTTCGCCTTGGCCATAAGGTTGAGGTTCGTGACCAGCTCCTCGTAGTCGTCGCCGAGGACCCACGGCGCCGCGATGATGAGGAGACCGACGTTCTTCTTCTTCGCTTCACTGAGTCCTTGGATGACCTGCTTGTACTTCAGCTTGTGCGCCTTCGAGATTTCAAAGGGTTTAGGCTTCACCTTGGGCTCGCGCACGAAAGTTATCGCCCGGTGCTCATGCTCAAGCCTTGCCGCTTGACCACCGTTTTTGAAGTCCAGGATCTTCGCGGAGCCCTTCGTGCCTGGGACCTCCTTCGTCATCGGTTGGGCACCAGACGCATCTTCGAACGGCGCGTAGTGGGGGCCGGGAACATCGACAAGAATTTCTCCCTGAAGGATGACGTGATCCTCCCATACGTCTGCGTGGTCATAATTGGAGCTTTCCGATGTCACACCGAGGATCTGCGATCCCTCTTCAGGTCCGCACGAATGACGCTCGTCCGGAAATTTTCGGGAGACGTAGGTCTCGCTAAACCTCACCTCGGCATCCTGTTTTTCAGCCTGGAGCAGCGCGATCAGCTCGTGCACTTTCATGTCACTTCTCATCTTTCTTGGCGTCGTCTTTGCCCCGCTCATTGTTTCTCCCGAGATTTTCACGATCATGGGCAATACCCTCATCGATTTGGGCGACCATGTGATCGGTGACGGCTTCGAGCGCTGGACCTTCAGGTATGAGAGCCGCAGGTCGGATGAGTTCGTACACACGGTCGATCTCGTCGTCCACGAGAAGGCGATCGATAAATCGTTCAGGAACGAGAGCCGCGGGTGCGGGATTCATCTCGGTTACAAGAACTCGTCCGTGTTGACGGAGACCCACCTGAGGAGCGAAGCGAGCCTTGGTGACCTTGGCGAGAGCCTCCTCTTCGGAGGAGGCACGCATGATGCAGCCTCCGAGTTCCTCGCCAAGGTCATGAAACGAGATCAGGAAGAGCGTCATCACTTCTTCCCCTTGTCGTCGTCTTTGCCCTTCTCGCCCGGGGGCAGGAGGAGCTTCGCGAGCTTGTCGGTGTGGGCCGCGAGGACCTTCGAGATCCCGTTCTTGACCCAGTCCTTCAGCTCGGGGTTTCGCATGGTGTTCGGGTCGACGCGCGCGGCGCTCGCGACGAGCCTCTGCCGGGCGCCTTCGTACTTGTTCGCGTCCTGGCGGAGCTGCGTGTTGGCGTAGTCGTCCGAGTCGATCGTCGCCCGGATGCCGACGCCGCGGACCGAGACGAGGCCGCGGTTATAGTCCCGGCCGAGGAACTTCCGGATGGCCGTCGAGCGGGCCATCATGTCGACGACCACCTTGCTGTCGGGGTGCAGCATCTTGCCGCCGACGACGCATTTGGTCACCCAGGACCATGAGATCGGCTCCTTGGGCTTCTTGCGGGCCGCGAAATCGAGGAGCGAGGCGGCGTTCGCCGCCATGCCCTTCTTCCGGTCGGGCTCCCACTGCTCGAGGACACTCATCACATCAAGACGCGGACGGGACATCGGGTTCTCCAGTCATGTTCGGGTTCGGGTTGAGGCTGTCGTTGTAAGCGGCAATCACGTCATACGCGTCGCTCGCGGCTTGGTAAGCATCGCGCCCGCCGTCGTGACCGAGCGCGTCGGGATGGTTTGCCCGGAGCACCGCGCGGCGGTTACGCCAGGCGCGCTTGATGTCTGCGGGCTGGCCCCAGCGGGGGCGAGGGATGTTGAGCAGGCTGCACGCGGCGAAGAGTTCGTCGCGGCTCGGCTTGTCCATCTTGATGCGGCTCGCGAACGACGAGAGCACGACCTCGACCTCGCGCATGAGGTCTGCGGCCCACGTGGCGGCGCGCGGGTCGTTCTTCGGCAGGCGCGCGGCCGCCCACGCGGCGATGGCCTCGCGGACGACGGTCTTATGCTGCGTCGAGGCGACGTCCCCGGGGTCTTTGATCGCGGCTTTCTCCTCGCCCTTCGCGACGCGCGCCGCGCGGGCGATCGGCGTCGAGGTGCGCCACGTCTTGCCGTTCTTGGACCGGACGTTCCCCTGAGCGTCGTAGCGCGCGAGCCGCTCGCGAACGACGTCGTCGAACGCCATGGACGCCTGCTCCCTCTTCGACTTAGCGGTCCACATCGTTTCGCACACGAGAAAGAGGTTCGAGGCGGTGCTGAGGGGCATTCCCTCTTCGATACGCTGCCAGAAGATCGCCGCGCGGCTCCCGGCGAGGTAGAGCGTCGAGCGGATCTTGATCTTGTCCGTGGACCGCTCGGGGTAACGGTGCTTGATGAACCCGACGAGGTTCTTGTGCTTCTTCCGCTCCTCGAGAGGCGTCGTCTCGTACTCCTGGCGCTCGGAGAACGCGAGCTTGAACTCCGCGGTCGTGCCGTAGTCGGGCATGGGCTCGGAGGTAGTCACGACGGCTCTTTCTTGTCTTGGAGGATGACGGGCTTGATCGCGTCTCCCGCGAGCGGCCTGATGAGTCCGCCGCCGAGGGCGGTCGAGGAGCGAACGATGGATTCTTTCGCGTCGATGAGGCGGTCGAGCGCACCCTCCGCGGCTTCTGCGGCCTCCTCGAAGCTCACCCCGCTGCCCATCGCCCGGATCCGGCCGAGGGCGATCATTTCCTTGGCGGCCGCGTGCGCGCCGTCCATGACGGCCTGCGCCGCGCCCGCGACGTCCTTGAAGCCCTCGACCACGACCTGGCCCTGGCGCCTGAACTCGGCGTGGCCCAGCTCGAACCCGTCGGTCACGGCCTCCACGCGCTCGGCAAGATCCTGGGTGTCGGCGCTCATGGACGAGAGGTCTTCCCTCAGTTCCTCGCACGTGGTCGAGATCTCGCTGGAGATCCGCTCCGACAGCTCGCGGAGCGCGTTCACGTCCGGCGCGATGTTCGTGAGCCTCTCTTTGAGGGTCGCCTCCGTCTGGGCGGCTTGAGCGTCGAGCCGCTTCTCGACGGACGAGAGGAGCGCGCCCATCCGCTGCTCCACGCTCTCCAGGATGGAGCCGATGCGGGAGCCGAGCCGCTGCTGGACATCCTTCGAGATCTCGAGCACGTGCGCGTCGAAACGCGCCGAGAGCGCGGCGATGGAGGTCGCCGTGGCAGCATCGGCTTTCGTGCTCGTGGCCGCGAAGGTGAAGACCGGCGCGAGGTTCGATCCGATCTCCTCGGCGACGGCGCGCCTCATATTCTTCACGAGGACGAGGGACCCATCACCGGCGAGCGCTGCGGAGACTTCCTCCGCGATGGCTTTTCGGAGCAGGGCGTCCTTGGCGATGGCTGCTCCGAGCGCCGCCACGTCTTTCACGACGCTCTCGCCGAGCGTCTTCGCGTCGACGACCGGGACTGAGGGTTTCTTCGCGACGGCGATGAGGTTCGCGATCTCCCCGGCGAGCTGCCTGTGGAACTGCTCGTGCTGGGAGATGCGCGTGCCCAGCGCCGCGAGCGCGGCGCCGTCGTCGGGCTTGTCCTTCACGAAGGCCGTGGTCAGCTCCGCGAGCGCGGTCGCGAGGTCTTCGCGCGTTGCGGGTGCGCTCCTACCGTCTTTGGGCCCGCCGGAGATGGCCCGTGTAGCCTCGACGAGCAACGCGGACTGGTCCTTGGCGGTGTCCTCCACCTTGGTGAGCCGCTCGTCCATGCGCACGAGGACGTCGGTGATCCGCTCGAAGAAGACCGGGAGACCTCGAAGCTCGCCGATGAGACCGAGCAAGTCTTCGTTCGGGATCGGGATCTCCGGCGCGGCGAGAGCCTCGTCATCACTGGGCGCCTCGATCTCCTCGGCCGCGGCTTTCGCGATCGGGCCGGCGACGATCTTCTTCACGAGGTGCAGGTTCGCGGGCGGAGTCAGGCGGAGATCCGGCGGCCGATAGAACGTCTGGGGATGCTCGGGGGCCGCGCCGCCCGCCGTGCGAAGGTTTCTGATGTAGAAGGACGCGAGCACCGGGTCCGACGTGATCTGCTCGAGCGCCTCGCGGCCAGCCTGGAGCATGGTGTAGATGCGGCGCTTCTGGAGGCCGGTCCCGGTGACGGCCTCGTGCAAGAACCCCGCCCTCGCCCACGCCCAGGCGAGCTGCTGGCGCCACGCGTACTCCGTGGAGCCGGTCGCCGGCGGCTGGCCAAGCTCTGGGGGGAAGATGTCGCTCGCCGTGAAGCGGGTCTGGCCGAGCGTGTCCCGCGAGAGGATGTACCGGGCGGCGCGCTGCACCGCCTCCAGGCGCTCTCTGTCGACGGAGGGTTTGGTCATGGTCATCTGAATTCTTGGTACAAGGGTTGCGGGGACTGTTTACCTGTTCGCCCGCTGCGCGGCGCGTTGCTCCTTCATCGTGTATTTCTCCTGAAGGATCATCCGCACGTAGGCCGAGAAGCTCAAGTTGCGGTCGTCGGCAAGAGCCTGGAACCGTTTCTTTTCGTCGGCGCTCATCTTGACGCGGAGCATGTAGGTCCTTGCCATGGGAGATACTGTAGCAACGGTGCTACGAATTAGCAACCCTTTATTTTGACGGCAAGGTGACGTCAGTCGCGAAAGGGAGATTTTTTCGCCACGGCGTAGTAAGCTTTCAGAAAGTAGTTTCATGCCGCGACGAAATCCGCACGTGGGCAATGTGTATCACCATCGCAAGGTGATAAAGATCGTCGGTCGTGACGGACGTGGGGTGGCCCTATACGAAGTCGTTTGTCTGAAATGCGGTCGCCGCGCCGAAACGGTGAAACCTCAAAAACACGGATGCGCTGGTGCTGGGTGCCATCACTCGAAGCGCGTCGGGCTGACAAATGACGCTGCAGTGAACAGGCGCTACAACAACGATTGCAGGGGCGCAAAAGAACGCGGTCTCTGTTTCGAGATCAGCATCAGCGATTATGCAGTTCTAATTTCGCGCTCCTGTTTTTATTGCGGAAAACCTCCCGTCCTCAGAGAAGAACCCGGAACGCATCCGCGCAAACCGCTCACGGCCAACGGCTTAGATCGCGTGAACAGTTCCGTTGGGTACACCACGGCGAACGTTGTTCCGTGCTGTTGGGATTGTAACCGCGCGAAGCACACGCTTTCCCAACTAGAATTTTTCCGCTGGATCATTCGTGTGCACACTTATCTGACCGACCTTGGCTTGATAAAATCCGGGGAAGTCGCCTTTCCGTGATCCGTCTCGTTGATCTCCAGCCGACTTGGACGGCGCCTCCCAACCTCGCCGATGGTGTGGTCGTCTACACCGGCGTCTCCTTCTGGTGTCCGTGCTGGCTTCGCCACAAGGGACGAAAAGAAAGCCGACGCATCGTGTGCGATCGGACTCCCACGTATCCAGGTACACATGCATGGGCAGCGCGACGTCAAGCTTGTCGATCGCCGCGTCCGCCGCGGCGCGCGCCTTGGCGTTCGGGAACTTCTCCTCGATCGTGGGCTCCTTACGCTTCTTCTTCATCGTTCGCCGGGCGATCGATCACGGCCGAACCTTCGAAGCACTCGAGGATCATCCTCACGACTGCGTGCGACTCCAGCGTCTCGCGGTATTCGTCGTTCTCGGTCTCGGCCGGGTAATCGTAGAATTTGCTCGGGTCGTCGAGGAACTCTTGCCTGTAGTTCTCGCACTGCTCGACAAGCTCCGCGGGGTACTGGCCCGCCCATATGAGGCGGGCGGTCTGGCACCATTTGCCCGTCCTCGCGTAGAGGTCGACCGTGACGTCCCAGCTCTTGGAGTCCGGCGTCGGGCACTCGCGGTCCTGGGCGCCGCCGCCGCCGAGCCCGCCGAAGCCCTCGGGAGCGCTGAACGTGATGGGAGGTCCGGCGGCGACGAACTTCTTTCGCGCGACCGCCGGCGCGACCTTGCGGCCCGCGGCCTGCTTCCGCAGGAGCGCGACGGCCTGCTTGAGCGTCGTGTCTTTCTTCAGCACGATGCGGCGCGCGGGCGCCGCGATGTCGAGGGCCGTGTCGACGATGACGAGCTGCCCTGGGAACCTGCCCCGCGCGTAGCGCGCGAGGACGAGTTTGCCGACGAAGATGGGTTTGCCCGCGAGGTCCTTGCACTGCACCGGGTCCTCGGGCAGGCCGGCGGCTTTGTCGCGGCTCCTCTGGGCGAGGATGCTCATCGCGAGGAGCGCGCGCTCGAGCGAGTGCCGCGTCTCGTAGACGCATCGGCCCATGAGCGGAGGCGTCCGCCCGTCCTCGTCGTCCATGACCGCGTCCTTGCTCACGGAGAGCGACCAGTCGATGACCCGGAGGACGCCGCGGGCGTCGCGCACGAGCTGGAGCTGGCCGTCCCTGTATGGCTGGCCGTGGGGGTCCGTGAGGGGCGGCACGATCTTGCCCGTGAACTGCGCGCCGCGGTAGCCGGGGGCGTCGACCTTGTTGCCGCGCCCGTCCTCCCATTTGCGCCAGTCCTTCGGCTTGACGCTGATGTATTTCTTGTAACCGGGAATAATAGCCTGCTCGTCCGGCGCGTAGGCCGGCTCGGACTTCTTGACGTCCTCGTCCGTCATGGCGCGCGCTCGAGGTCCCCGGGGAGGTACGCGTACCGGAGGTTATGGGGCTCCCACCGGACGTCGACCTCGGGCCCGACCTTCGCCGAATCGTACTCGGGAGTCCCAGGCTCGCAGTGATTGTAGTCCGTCAAGCCCTGCACGACGCCGACGGACTCGCCGAACTCCACGATGTGGGCGGTCGAGCAGTGGAGGCAGCCCTCGTCCACGTCCTCGGGATCGAGCGGGGGCTCTCCGGGGCGCGGGGCGACGTGTTTGCCCGGGAGGCAGTCGCCTTGCAATTTTGACTTGAGCGCCTCTGTCATCCGGACGCGGTCTCCTCGGACGAAGCTCACGACTGCGCCTTGTAGCTCTTCTTGTAGAGGTCGTAGTAGCGGCCCATGAGGTCGAGCACCGCCTCGCGCGGGATGTCCGTCGACGCGGCGCCGCTCGCCGTAAAGAGCATGAGAGCCGTCAACGCGAGCCCGTGCTCGACGCCGCCCTCCGCGGCCTTCGTGAGCCATTCTTGGAGCCCCTCGCGGAGCTTCTTCAGCTGCGCGTCTTGCTCGGGGGTCGTGACGTGGGCTTCGTACGAGTCTTTCATTGCTGCCTCTCGTTCCACTCGCGGAAAGCCTCGAGCGCTTCGTCGGGGAGCGACCTGCCGATCACGATCCGCTTGCCGCCTTTCGGCAGGAAACATTCGAGCGCGTGCTGCAAGTACTTGCCCGCGAACGGTTCCGGTAGGCTGCCCATCAGGTAGTTCACGTTGTCGCGTGTCATGAGTCGCGTGATCGCGTCGGCGTACTGGTAGAAGCTCATCTCCTCGGAGAGGATCTTCTTCACGCGTAGCTCAACGGGCAGTTCCCTTTGACCCCCGCCGCACGCGTCGCAGGACCAGTAGTCATGGTCGTAGCGCTCGCCCGCCGCCTGAAGACGCAACACGGGTCGACCTTCTCGGTCACGGTGCGTGCACCGCGCGATCAACTCGAGCTTGCGCTCCTTCTGAGCTTGTATTTGCCGCTCGGTTTCGCGAAGACCTCCCGTGACGTACTCGATCGGGAGGTCGCGTTTTGTCCTCACCGTGACCTCATGGCCGCGAGCCCCGCCGCGTAACCCGCGTCGTAACCCTTCTGCCATTCAGTCGAGTGGAAGTTCCGCTCCAGCGTTTCGGCCGGAACAGGGCAGACGGGGCTGGCGACACTGCTTATCGTGACCGTGTTCTTCGGTCTCAGAGGGCAGTTGATCGCGTGATCGATGCCGAGGCAGTAGCAAATGTCGTCCGGCATCTCACCCTCCGTCCTTCTGCGCCTCCGCGTGAACCTTGCGGATGAGCGTCCGGAGGTACACCGAGGCGGGCACGCCGCTGTGGGCGGCAAGCTCGTGGAGCTGCGCCTGCTCGTCGCGTGATAGGAGCATGGTGAACTTGCTCCCGCGCCTCGCTTTTTTGTGGGCGCCGTTCTTTCGTGTCGTCGTCATTTCACGGGAGCATACGGCAAGTTGACGGTGACGCCAAATTGGGCTGATCCATGTTCTTGGTGACGACGGGGTCCGGGCGCGGCAAGATCCGAATGTGAATAACCCGATGCCCCCCTTGCCCCTCGAGATCGTGGCCGGCGCCATGGGCATCCTGCGGATCGGACCCGTCTCGATCCCCCTCCACTCGATGGTGAGGATCGCGATGAGGTCGGAAAAGCTCCTCGTGCTCCGGTGGCCGAGGCTCGAAGTGCAGACTTTCGCGGGCGTCGCCGGGGCGTGCGAGATCGTCGACATCTGGGTCGGGGACGAGCGGCCGCGTGCCGCTTACGAAGACGGCCCGATGGGCGTCATCCGGGCGGGCGAGCTGATCCAAGCGATCCTGATGAACCACTCCACGGGCCTCCGGAACGCGACCGTCGTCGTCGAGGGCGACGCGGCCCGCATCGTTCACTGGGCGGTCGACTGCGCGGACAAGGCGGCGGGAGGATGTCCCGACTGCCGGTGGCGGACGCGCTGCCGCCACGAGGAATGCGAGCGCTCGAGCGACGTCGAGATGTCGTGTCATCTCAGCCGCGAAGAAGAACACCTGAAGAAGCTCGCGCTCTCCGCTGGCGTCGCGGGGGAAAAGCAACCGGGTGGGCTATGGCGGCCGTGGAACCCGCTCGGCGGGTGAGCTTCAACGCGACCAGCGTTTCGAGCGTCTGCCCCGGCGACCTTCGGGGCCGAGCACCCATCGAAGCGATGCCGGCGACGGGTTCGTGATGCACGCGTCGTCCGACCTGATCGCGCGGAGCGCCGCGCGTCTTTCTTCACCAAAGCGCGTGATGATGCCGGGCTTCATGAGCGCGCTCGTCCCGCAAGGGATGAGCACCGCCGCGACAATCACGTCGGCCGGGTCGATCTTCACTCAGTGCTCCGTGAGGAGGTTCGGCGCGCGCTTGTAATAATCACCGCTTCCCGAAGCCCTTCATGCCTTCGTCACTCCGTTCCATGGGGCCCAACCCGAATGGCTCGTGCTCGCGGTGATGAATCACCGCTTCCCGAAGCCCTTCATGTCGACGCCGTTCATCTCCACCTTCACGCCGTCACGATCCATCCCGCGCACGATCTCGCGGCAGTAGTCGCTGTCGTCGCAGATGACGCTCTCGCCCATCCGCGTGCGCTCGCCGTTGCCGTCCGAAAGATTGATGTCCATCCACGCCTTTCCGTCACGCGTGAGCGGTTCGATCTCGTAGAGCCCCATCTCGCCGGTGATGACGACGTCGAACTTCTTCGGCCGTTTCTTGGCCGCCATGGTCAGCGCCACCACTTGATCGAGCTGGACGAGGCCGGAAGCGCGTCCGACCATTTCGTCACACGATCGGGGGAACCCTGGGACCATCCGCTGCCGTGGTAATGCATGGCAGCCTCGGCGCGCTGCAACGGAGTCA
>Ga0181524_10002764_pt1 | contig 17694 bp, 17 predicted proteins | sample PEATcosm2014_Bin_34_FD_119761 | JGI IMG/M metagenome (GOLD analysis project Ga0181524, IMG submission 119761) | Peatland microbial communities from MTU Mesocosm Facility, Houghton, MI, USA - PEATcosm2014_Bin05_60_metaG | ecosystem: Environmental > Terrestrial > Soil > Wetlands > Peat | place...
AATGTCATCCGACCCATGCCGTGCAGCTAGCCTCGCTCGTAAGGACGATCTAGCTGTGCAGCATCGCGATCCCCGCCCTCACGACAAGGCGGCCGCAACCGGAGGGATACGCCTCAGCGTCACAACAATCCGGTTCTTCGAGCTCCGTTCGTGTATCAACGAATTTAGTGTCATTGCGCCATTTCCCGTAGGAATGGGTAATCCGTATATCCATTGCGTCCTCCCGCAAAGAAGGTTGATGGATCAGGTACATTCAGCTTGACGCCCTTTCTCAGCCGCTCGACGAGGTCTGGATTGGCGATGTAATCTCTGCCGAAGGCGATCGCGTCGGCGCTCCTCGCCTTGATAAGACGCGCGCCATCGGTCATTGACATTAGTTCATTGCAGATGACCGGTCCTTTGAAGATCTTTTTGAGTTGAGAGAGTAGGCTGTCGTCCGCCTCGATTTCACGGACAAATAAGAAGCCGACGCGGCGTTCGCTCAGCTTTTCAGCGACATACTCAAATATTGCTTTCGGATTGCTGTCACCCATATCGTGTTCCTCGCCGCGCGGTCGTAGGTGAACTCCAATCCTATGCGGGCTCCATACCTCAGCAATCGCATCAACGATTTCCAAAAGAAACCGCGCGCGATTTTCAACAGTGCCTCCATAACGATCAGAGCGCTTGTTTGTGCTGTCTTGTAGAAACTGGTCGATAAGATAGCCATTGGCAGCATGAATTTCGACACCGTCGAATCCCGCTTCCTTCGCGTGTTCCGCTCCGCACCGAAAGTCTTGAACAACTCCGGGGATCTCGATAGTGTCAAGCGCTCGCGGGACGACATACGGTCGTATAGGGCGCAGAAGTCTTACGTGGCCAGCGGTACGTACTTCACTCGGCGCCACTGGTCGCTTCCTATCAAGAAGTCGCGGATCGGAAATGCGGCCAACATGCCACAACTGAACAAAGATCCGTCCGTCAGCCTTGTGTACTTCTTCGGTCACCAGCCTCCAACCATCCACTTGCTCCATCGACCATATTCCCGGCGTCCCGTGATAACCGACGCCCTGCGGACTAACACTGGTTGCTTCCGAGATAATCAGGCCGGCCTCGGCTCGCTGCACATAATACTCGGCCATCATCCTATTGGGCACCCGCTCGACGCCTGCCCTGCATCTCGTCAGGGGCGCCATGACAATTCGGTTTGGCAGTTCGAGGTCGCCTATTGCGAGCGGCTGGAAGAGTTCGGACATGGCCCAATTTTCCCTCGGCTAGCTCCCAGAGCCTGAGTCTCTTCTAGGAAGGGCTTAAACGTTTCGAGTTTGAAGTCGGCGGCAAGGCGAACAATTTCGATATTGAGCGCTGGTGTCCCGCAGAGAGGCTTACGCGCGACCGTCTCATGGAGCACTGCCTTGTCGTCGACGAGCAGGCTGAAATCTCCACCCGGAGCAGCGGGAAGCGCCCGCAGCCGGACGGCGCCATAGCCAAGTTCCACCGCAACCGACATGACGTCGGCGGGCGACATCGGCGTTGCCGTACGTAAGATAGCGAGATGAGAGGTGGCATCGGAACAGCTCGGCCAGCCTTCAGCGCCGGAATGGCGATAGGCAGCAAATCCTGGCCTAACGCAACTAATCGGCATAGACGCTTTCACCGACGGCACCCTTGAGGTCGAAGACGATGACCCGCTTGGCGTGCCTGCTGATTTGGCCCGCCAGGATTTGATGATCTGGGTGGGGAAGATACGCGTCGCGGGCTTGGGCATCGCGGAACGTGATCACGAGCGCGTAGTCGAAACCATGCTCTAGCCCTTCGGGGCTAACGCTCCCGCCTTCCTCGACGCGCTCGATGCCAGGTATCGTCGAAGCAAAGCTTCGAGCGGTTCTACGGACGAGGTTTCGTTCTTCTTCGGATATACCGGCGCTCCATTCGATGAGGACGATGTGGACGATCACGGTCATACGATTGCGCCGTTGTGAGCATTGATGTCGCGTTGGGCCGCGTCGAGCAAGCGCTGCAACCTTAGCCCGTAGGATACGTCGAACGGATGCGGCCGTCCTGACCGGACGGCGTGACCAAACTCTGCTCGCAAGGTCGAGAACGCTTCCGCTTCACCAAGAGGCCTTGTCCCCGATAGCAGCGCTTCGCCGAACACGTCGCCCATAGCGTTGGTGACGTTAAGCGAGAGAGTGGTTTCCGCGTTGAAGACCTCGACTTCGACGCGCAGCGGGTCTGTGGCTGTGTGAGAGCAGAGCGAGACCTGCGATATGGCACCGTTTTCGTGCTCGAGGGTCACGGCCGTCCATTCTCCACGCCCGTGGATGGCGTGCACGGCGCCGACCGGTCCGATCGACGCTTCAAGCAAATCGATGGCGTGGGGTCCGATGTCGAGCAGTGAGCCGCTAGCTAGCCTCCACTCGGAGGCGAACGGACCACCGAGGTAGGCGTTGGTGAGGAAGAGGGCGCGTCCCCCACGGAGGTCCAGCCGCGACGCCTGGTCGATGAATGCGCGCACTCCGGCCGCGAACCGGTAGGTGAGGGTCACAATCGACACCACGCCGGCCGCGCCAATCGCGTCGGCGAGACGCTCCGCGTTAGGGAGCGTGTCGGCGACCGGCTTTTCCAGCAGAACGGCTTTGCCACTTCGTGCCGCTTTGGCGGCGAGCGTCGCTTGAACGGCCGGTGGGACCGAGAAAGCTACAGCTTCGCTTGAGGCGAGAAGTTCGTCGTAGCCTTCGAATACGGGGACACTCCACTTGGCCGCGAGATCGCGGGCAGCCTCCGGCCGGCGCGTCCAGATGCCGCTGAGTTGAGTTTCCGGTCCGGCGGAGAGCATCGGCGCATGTACCAAGTGGGCCCAGGGTCCTGCTCCGACGAGGCCTACGCGCACGGGCCTCATGAGCGATGCTCGACTTCACTTGAATCGCGCCCCTCGGTGGATTGGCTTTCTCCCGCGCCGTTCACATTCGATTCGGTGCCGGTAATGGCGGCGAGAAGTGTTGCGCGGTTGTAGTCCCCTGAGGGTCGCGCGGGTGTCGCGACTCCGTTTCTCATCAGGATGATGGTGTCAGAGAGCCGCAGCAGCTCGGTAAGGACGTCGGAAATCAGCAAGACCGCGACACCGTTACTCGTGAGGGCGTCGACTTGGTCATAGAGCTCCACGGTTGCGCCGACATCAACGCCGGCTGTGGGCTGATCGAGGATCAGGATCTCGGCATGCGCCGCCGTGGCTCGAGCGAACAAGGCTTTCTGTTGATTTCCGCCGCTCAGCGAGTTGATCTCGCGTGACGAGTCCGAAGGACGTACCGCGAAGCGGTGCATCATTTCGTCGATAAGCCGCTCTCGTAGTTTGGTGCGAATAATGCCGCCACGACCGACAACGTTCCGCAAGGCGCTGATTGCCAGATTCTCCCCCACGGGGCGGACGCCGAGGATGCCCTGAGTTTTCCGGTTCGCCGGCAACATGAGTATCCCAGCTGCGAGAGCCTGGTTGGGATCTCTTGGCAGTCCCGTAAACCGGCGTGTCCGGATCTGACCGCGTCGCTTCGCTCGATCCTTGCCGACGATCGCGTTCGCGAGGGCAGTGCGCCCGGACCCTTGCAGGCCCGCCAAGCCTATCACCTCTCCTCGATGCAGACGGAAGGTGATCGGCTCGACGACGCCGTCGACGGCGAGTTGGTCGACCACGAGCGCTTCCTCAGGTTTCCCACCTCCATCGGCAAGCCTGCTTCGGGTGTCCATTTCGATCTCGCGGAACTTCTCTCCCACCATGAGGTGGGAGAGCCGAGTCAAATCTAGCCGGTCGAGCGGTTCGCATGCGACCCGGCGTCCGTCTCGCAGTACCGTCGCCTTCGAAGCGACGGAGAAAATTTCCTCCAAAAAATGGGAAATGTAGACGATGCCGACGCCTCGAGCTGAAAGGCGTCGGATGATCTCAAACAGTCGACCACGCTCGTTTGATGACAAGCGAGCGGTGGGTTCGTCCATGACCAGAACCCTTGCTTGACGGGCGACCGCTTTCACAATCTCGGTCAGTTGCTGATCGGCGACGCTGATTTCGGCAACGGGGGTGTCCATGGGTAGATCGATACCCAGCGCCTTCGCCTCTTCTGCTGACTGCCGGCTTATGTTCCGGTGGCTAATCATTCCTACAGCCCCGAGCGATGGCTCCCGACCGAGCGCGATGTTCTCCGCGACTGTGAGGTCAGGCGCCAGAGCGAACTCTTGATAGATAACGGCTATTCCCTGGTCGAGCGCGCCCCGGGGCGAGCGCATCGCGACAAGACGTCCATCGAGTTCAATGGTGCCGCCGTGGTCGGGATACAGGCCGGCCAAAATCTTCATTAGAGTCGACTTGCCCGCCCCATTCTCTCCGACCAGCGCGTGTACCTCGCCAGCGCGCAGCCGGAAATCGATGCCGTGCAACACCCGACCGCTAGCGAAGTCCTTGGTGATGCCACGCATGTCCAGCAGCACCGGTAGCGTCGTCTGATCGACCGTTTCGACACGTGGTCGACCAGACGCGGCGCGGACTTTCGAAGACATGTTATGTGGTTCCATAATCTTCGCGTCTCTACAGTAGGTATCAGTCTCAGTAGGGCTTGACCGTATCGATGTTGGTCGAATCGATAACCAGGTTGCCGCTGTAGTCGCGAGGTTGGGGCACTTTGTCCTTATTGCCACGCACCCAGTTAACGGCGTTCTCGACGGACTTGTATCCTTGCTCCTTCGGATCTTGCCAAACCGCCGCGGCGACATACCCGTCGCGGATAGCTGCGGCGACCGCTTTGGGTACGTCGCCGAGGATCCACTTGACATCATCGCGCCCGTTCTGATGAGCCCACCGCGCCGGTGCGACGCCTTCCGGTCCTTCGTCGATGATTGCGTCGATCTTGCCCGGTCCATACTTATTCAGGAAGTCCTGCCCGACGCTCAACGCTTGAGCGTTGTCCCAATTGGCGGTCTGATCTGCGAGGATGGTTACGCCTGGGCATTTCTCGGCGAATTCCGCTTCAATGCCGGCCTTCCGGTCGAATTGAGGCGACGATCCAAGAACGCCCTCGATCACAGCGACCTTGCCATGACCTTTGAGAAGACCGCACGCTGCCTTAGCGAGGGTTCGCCCGTAGGTGACGTTGTCGGATCCGACATAGGTGACGGATTCGGCGCCGATGATAACGGTGTTGTTTGCGATGACGGGAATGCCGGCCTGGTTGGCAACTTTGATGATCGGCGCGATACCCTTCGAGTCGCTCGCGGTAACCACCATCACGTCTTTACCCTGCGAGATGAATTGCTGGATGATCGCGATTTCTTTGGAGAGATCGCTCTGGCCGTTCTGAACGTCGATCTTCGAGTTGAGATCTTTGGCGGCTTGGTTCTCGCCGTCAATCATCGGAGTGAAATATGGTATGGTGGTATCGTAAACTAGCGCACCGATCTGGAGCGTTTTGCCTCCGGCATCGCTCGTGGCACTGGCGGCCTCCGCGCGCGCCATGCTTCCGAAGACAATCGTCGTGCAGAGCGCCATCGCACCAAGACATCGAACGCTGGAGCTACTCATAGCGTAACGGTAGATTCTGTTCATACTAATTCTCCTATCAGTTTACGTTGGTCGATCTCAGTACACGCAGCAAGTAATACAACGAATGGCGGGCCTATACGTAGCGTATATGTTTTGTTATGCTCATACAGCGTCTCCTATTAGTTTCCGTTGGTAACTCTCAGCGCCCACAGCAAGCAGGATGACGACTCCCGTCACCGCGGGTTGCCAATATGCTGAGACGCCATACAGATTGAGTGCATTCGCGAGCACTCCAAGCAGGAGCGTTCCGACGACCGCGGAGTGAACGCCACCCGATCCGCCACGAAGCGGAGTTCCTCCTACGACGACGGCGGCGATGGCGGTAAGGGGCCAGTCACGTCCTCCGGTTGGCTGTCCGATGCCCGTCTGACCGAGAAACATGACGCCAGCCAATCCGGCCAGTAACCCGCCCAAGACAAAACTGAATAGAACCACGCGCTCGACTGGGACACCCGCCAATCTGCTAGCTTCGCTGCTGGAGCCGACGGCGTAAACGTAATGACCAATCCTCGTCCACTTTAGAACAATGAAGGTCAGCGCCGCTACGGCGGCGAATATGATCCCTGGAATCGGAATCCCACCGATTTTGCCCAGCCCAAAATCTGTGAACTCAGGTGGAATCCCAGAAACAGGGAGCGCATTCGTCGATGCGAAGATAATCCCGGACATCAGCGTGCTGCTGCCCAAGGTCGCAACGAACGGCGTGATCTTGACCTGGGAGACCAAGATGCCGTTGAACGCGCCAGCAATAAGTCCGACAGCCAACCCGCCGAGCACGCCGTATAAAATTGATCCAGTGCCTACCATAAGGGAAGCGGCCGATATCGCTGACCCGGCGCCAATGACGCCGACGGACAAGTCGAAGCCTCCGGAGATGATAATCACCACCATGCCGCAAGACACAATTCCGATGAGAGAACTCTGTTGAAGGATGTTCAGTAAGTTGTTGGGCCGCCTGAAGTCAGGGTTGGTAGCCAGGAACACGAGCAGCATGATGCAGAACGCTATAAGCATGCCGTACCGTGCGCCATAGTGCGCGAACGAACGGCGCTTGTCCTTAGGCGATCCCGCTATGGACGCAGATTCCGGTCCGGCCACGGGCGCCTGCGCGGCTAATTCCACGAGACATTCTCCTCTCAACCTTCCGATGCAGGCGACCGCTCGGCGGCTTAACGATTTCGTTGAGGCGCCGAGCAAGCGCCATTTGGTGTCCACAGGACGGCGCCGGGTCAGTTCATCCAGCCTCCACCAGTGACGTTCAGAGATTGTCCAGTCAGGAACGACGCGTCGTCTGAACAGAGGAAACTAGCAACGTTTGCAATGTCCGTCGGTTCAGTTGCGCGACCCATCGGTATTGGGTCCTGCAGGTGCCTGTATGTCTCGTCCGCGTCGGAGCCGATCAGACCGGCGCGTTCGCGTGCGATCTGCTTCATCATTTCGGTGTTCATGATGGCAGGGCAGATTGCGTTGACGGTCACCCCGGTCTGGGCAAGTTCGACGCCGATGGCTTGTGTGAATCCGACAAGGCCGAACTTAGACGCGCAGTAGTGAGCGAGGTACGCCACGCCATACTTTCCGACATCGGAGGCTATATTGACGATCCGGCCCCAGCCCTTCGAGGTGAGTTGCGGCAACATCGCCCGGGTGCAGAGATATGCGCCCTTAAGGTTGACATCGACCACGCGGTCCCACTCGGCCTCGTCGATGTCGGTCAGCGGCCGGAGCGAGATGACGCCTGCATTGTTCACGAGAACATCGATCGCCCCCAACTCGGCGACGACTTCTGCGGCAAACACACGGACCGAGGTCGCCGATGAAACATCAAGTGCGAAGCCGGCCGTGGGCACGCCGACTGCGGTCGCAATCTCTTTCGCTGCCTGCTTGGCCGAGTCTGCGCGCACGTCGCCGATGGCGATAGCGAATCCATCTTCGGCGAGACGCTGAGCGATCGCTCGGCCCGCTCCGCGTCCTCCTCCGGTAACGACGGCGACGCGTCCCTGACCATTGCGTTGTGTCACGTGTCTTACTCCCCTTCTACGTGCGTATATTTCATGTCTTTGTTGAAATGTTGCTTATTAATACTTGTGCTATTTCGCCGACACTCCGGCGTCGATTGGCCAGTTACACCCGGTCACAGTTCGGGCGGCAGGAGATGCGAGAAAAACCGCGGCGGCGGCGACATCTTCCGGCTCATTGAACGTCCCCAGGGTCCCTTTGGATATGAGTTCGTCTCTCACGACAGGGTCCGCAAGCGCTGGAGCCGCGAGTTCCGTGTTCGTGACAGCCGGAGAGAGCATGACGACCCGAACCCCGAACGCCCCAAGTTCCACGGCGGCGGCCCGAGTGAGTTGCAGAACGGCGCCCTTACTCACGGCGTAAGCGAAATAGCCTGCACGTCCGCGGACAGCGAGATCAGAACCAATATTGATCACGACGCCGGCTCGTTGCTGCGCCATTTGTCGGCCCGCAGCCTGTGTCATCAAGAAGACGCCCTTCACGTTCACGCGCATCACTCGCTCGAAGCTGTCCTCGCTGACGTCCAGGAAAGGGGCGACTTCGAGCACCGCGGCATTGTTGACGAGCACGTCAATACGGCCGAGCGCCCTGATCGTCTCGCCGACCGCCCGGTTCGCATCGTCACTGCTCCCTACGTCACCGGCGATCATGACCGTTCGGCGGCCCATTGCGGTGATGCGCTTGCTGACGGCGACAGGCAGTTGGGGCGCCATGAGCGCTAAGTCAGCGCCGGCAGCCGCGGAGGCTTCAGCGATCGCTGCCCCAATTCCACGGCTGGCGCCAGTGACGAGGACAACTTTGCCGTGCAGGGCGCCGCCGGTCGACTGTTCCTCAATCATCACGTTGCGTCCGCCGGGATCGAACCGTAGCTGCTCTGAAGTACGGGATGCGATCACCTACGTGAATGTGGAAGGTTTTCGAAACGAGGAACTCGTCCAGCCCCCCGCGGCCTTTCTCCCGACCAGTCCCGGATTCCTTGTATCCTCCGAAAGGAAGCTGCGGCGCCCCGTCGTTAGCCGTGTTGACCCACACAGTTCCGCTGCGCAACGCTCGACCGAGTCGGATCGCGCGATCAACGTTCTTAGTCCAGACACCGTTGCCGAGGCCGTACACCGTGTCATTGGCAAGTCTGATTGCATCTTCGATCGTGGAGAACCTGGTCACTACCAGTACCGGACCAAAGATTTCTTCTTGGAAAATCTTCAGCGTTGGCTTGACGTGGTCGAGGATGGTGGGAGCTACGAAAAAGCCGCCCTCGTGGCCCGGCACGTTGACCCTCGACCCTCCGGTTAAGAGCGTTGCCCCCCCTTGGAGTCCCCCATCGATGTATTCAAGCACCTTCGCCATATGCCGTGCGTTGATCATGGCGCCGATGTCCGTGGAGTCCGCGAAGACATCACCGACCTTGAGTCGAGAGGCCCGCTCGGACAGGCGCTGCAAGAACTCATCGGCGATAGCGTCCTGCACCAGAAGCCGACTCCCCGCACAGCAGGTTTCGCCTTGATTTAAGAACACCCCGAACAGCACGCCATCCAGCGCATCCTCGAGGTTCGCGTCGTCAAAGACGATCGTAGCGCCCTTCCCGCCCAGTTCAAACGACAGGCGCTTGTGGTTGGCGCTCGGCGCCGCAGCAATCTGCCGACCAATAGCGGTGGACCCCGTGAAGGAGACCATATCCACGTCGTGGTGCACAGCTAGGCGCCCACCAACGATCGAGCCTTCCCCGGTGATTACGTTCAGCACTTCTCCTGGAACCCCAGCCTCAAAGGCGAGTTTGCTCATCTCGAACGCGGTGCTTGGCGTCATTTCGGTGGGCTTCACTACGACGGCGCACCCCGCCGCGAGAGCAAATGGCACTTTTTGACTGTATATAAGTGCTGGAAAGTTCCATGGCACAATTGCAGCCACAACGCCGATCGGTTCCCGGAGAACGACACCCAGGTCGTCGCCGTTAATGTGGTCGTATGCTTCGCCGTGAATGTCGAGCGCGAGGGCGCCGGCGTATTCGGTCAAATCGGCTGCGCCCTGAATATCGCCGCGAGCCATTCGAATGGGCTTGCCTACCTCGGCTGCTTCGATCTGCGCCAGCGTCTCCTGGTTGGCTCTAAGCAATTCGGCCCATTTCAGTAGAATCCGGCCTCTCTCGGAAGCAGGCCGGGACGACCACTCCCCGCGATCGAATGCTTGCCGGGCAACAGCCACCGCATGATCGGTATCCTCGACGGTCGCCGAAGCACACGTCCCAGTTAGCAGGCCGCTTGCGGGACTGAATCTATCAATGGTCCCCCCTTCGCCGGCGGTCCACGCGCCGCCGATCAGATGGGTGTACGACCGCGACGCCGACGTTTTGAGTGCCAAAGTCACAGTGGGTCCTCCCTTAAGGAATTCCGAGGCTCTGCCCGGACTTGCATCCACGCTCGTTCTTAGATGTGGTAGCTATGCAAACTCTGACACCGATGGCTTCGACCTTCCACTTCCTAAGTCTTATGACGAGCGATACAATATGTAGGTTCGATCACTGTTTCACGGGAAAACCGCTCAAGCGACCCCCGATAACGGGACCGCCGGCCTAGTCGGAAGAGGCCTGCTCCGAATAGCTTGTAAAGGAGTGCAAAATGGCAAAGACGAGAGATTGACGCGGCGCTGAAGGCGAGATCGCTTTGGAGGCGTTATGGGCGCAGGCCCCGGTGAGCAACCAGGCGCAGCACCGCCAAGTTCATCTGAACCGCACTTACACCGTCTAAGAAGCAACTCTTGCAATATGCGGCGCAGGCGTTCGAAGCCAGGATCGGGAAGGACGCCGGCTGTGCGAGAGATCGAGAGCGATTTTTCGCCAAGAGGTTCGGCGCGGACGAATGCTTTGCGTTTGCCGAGAGAAGAGCGCGTCGGACCGCCGAGGGCCGCTCGATCGCGCGCATCTTGAGGTGTCGATCCGCCGGCAATGCGAAATGTTAAACGTCGCGCGCTCGGGCGCCTATCGCAAACTTCGGCCGGCCAGTTACAACGATCTGGCGACGATGCGACACTTTGACGCGCTATTCACCGAGCGCCCCTGACTTGGCTCGCGGCGGGTCGCCTGGACGTTGAGCGCCGAAGGTTGACCGGTCAGCCGCAAGCGCGCGCGGCGGCTGATGCGGCTGATGGGCCTTCTACAATTAGATCGGCGCACGACTGGGCATCCCGCGGTCTAGGATCCCAAATCTTGGCAGCCTAATTCCGCGCCGCCTTCGCCTGGATCGACCATTACATTTTGTCGCGCGGCAAATAGCTCAAACGAAGTTGCGTATCAGGCAATTTACCTAGAGAATGTTTGCATAGCAACCCACTTCGGTCGTCGCGTTCCGTCTGAAGGTAGGACCAAGGCGACGGTGTTGGTTGAATCGTAAACCGATCGGTCGTGCGGCGGCGATGACCGGCACGCGGCAAATCTCGAACCGGGATCGATAATGGACAATGAGGGCGGCTGGCTCGGCCTAACGGGCAAAACCTGCGTCATCACGGGCGCGGCCGGCGGGATCGGGGCGGCCATATGCCGCGGCTTAGCCGATCTCGGCGCAAAAGTCGTGGCGATCGACCGCGATGAAGAGGGCGTAGTGCGGACAGCAGAGATGGTCCGCCAAAGCGGCGGAGAATCCTTGCCCATTACTTGCGATATTTCAGATCCCGGCGCGGTCTCCGCTGCGGCGCAGACGGTTTCCTCGGCGTTCGGCGCCTGCGACGTGTTAGTGAACAACGCGGGCATACTGAGGCCTGGAGCGTTGGAGGAACTGCCGCTTGCCGAATGGAACGCGCTGTTTGCGGTCAATCTTTCCGGCTACCTCATATGCGCGCAGGCATTCGGGCGGATGATGCTGTCAGGCTCCGGCGGGAGCATCGTTCATGTCGCTTCCACCGCCGCCAGTCATCCGCAAGGGCTGAGCGGAGCTTACAGCGCCACTAAAGCCGGGGTGGCGATGCTGTCCAGGCAATTGGCGTTCGAGTGGGGACCGCGTGGCGTGCGCAGCAACATCGTGTCGCCCGGCATGATCAGAACGCCCTTGAGCGAGAGCTTCTACAAGGCGCCGGGCGTCGCCGAGAAGCGGGCGGCCGCGGCGCCGCTCCGCCGGGTCGGTTTGCCGGAAGACGTCGCCAACGCGGCGATTTTCCTTGCCAGCCCGAGGGCCGCCTATGTCACCGGCGCCGAAATTGTCGTCGATGGAGGTTTCGCGCAAACGCTGCAGAGTTACATCCCCAGACCCGGCTACGATAGCTGAGCTGGATTCGGCCGATCGTGCGAAAAGGCGCTGAGCCTCCATTCCTGCAGGGTCGGCGCGCTCCGCGCGGTTCGACGCAACGCACGCAGTCCTTCAGGAGAGGCTGACAACCATGAACACCGCTTCAGCATCGACCGTTGTGGCAGGAATTGACCAGCCACTGACGCTGCGGCTTGCTCGATCGATCGCGCGCCGCTGCGAGAACGCCTTTTCTCCCGAAACGCGGGAGAAGCTGCGCCTATGCCTCCTTGATTTTCTCGGCTGCGCAATCGAGGCCCGTGCCCTTCCCTGGGCGCGGCAGGCGGCCGCGTTGGCGGAGCGAGGCGACGGAGGATGCACGATCGTCGGCGCGTCGCGCCAAACTTTCGCCAGCGACGCGGCCTTCGCCAATGCGGTCGCGGGGCATGGGCTTTTGCGCGAGGACACACATGCGGGCAGCGTTAGCCATTTGGGCGTCGTCGTGCTGCCGGCGTTGCTCGCGGTCGCGCAGGATCGCGGGCTTTCCGGCGCAGCATTCACCGACGCGGCGATCGTCGGCTACGAGGTTGGCGCCAAGATCGGCCGTGCGCTTGTGACGCCCGATTTCTCGCGCGCCTTTCGGCCCGCGGGCTTTACCGGCCCCATCGCTGCCGCGGCGGCGCTCAGTTGTCTCCTCCGGCTTGATGAGGCCGAGACCGCAAGCGCCCTCGCGCTGGCCGCCAACATGGCCTGCGGATTGAATCAATGGCCGCATACGGGCGCCGACGACATGTTTTTCCATGCCGGGCAGGCCGCCTCCAGCGGGGTCCGCGCGGTTCGCTTGGCCGTATTGGGCGCACGCGCCTCCGAGGGCGCCCTTGACGGCGAAGCGGGGTTGCTTCGGGTCTATCGCCCCGACCGCGCCGTTCCGAGCGTCACGCTTTTCGATGGTGCCGAACCGGAAATCGCGTCGGTTTACTTCAAGGCGGCGCCGGTCTGCAACTTCGCGCAGACGCCCTGTCAGGCGACGATCGCGTTGGCTAGCGAAAACCATTTGGACGCTGCGCGCGTCCGCTCGATCAGGATCAGAGTGTCGGACGCGGCGCGCGCTTATCCAGGCTGCGATTACACAGGACCTTACGACCGCATTCTGCAAGCCAAATTGAGCATCCAATTCGCTGTTGCGAGCGCATTACTGCGGGGAAGGGTCGACGAGGCTGCCTACCGCAAGCTTGATGACCCCGCGCTAGTTCGCCTTGCCAGCCTCGTGGAAGTGGAGGCGGACCCCGAATTTACATCAGCTTTCCCGAAGGCGCAGGGCGCGGAGATCATCGTCGTTCTCGATGACGGCCGCATGTTTGCGCGGCGTCTTCAGGACCTAGCGCCCGCCGATCGCGATCTCGTTCGGCGCCGCTTCGCCGCCGCCGCAGGTGAATTCGCGGGCGAGGCGCGCGCGCAAAGTCTCCAAGACGCCGTGGACGGGCTCGATGCGATCGCCGACATCGGCCGCCTTATGCGGCTCGCGGCCGATCCAGGGCCATTATCCACCTGACGAAATTCCGATTGTCGGTGGCGTGGTGACCATTTCGGAGGCGCAATTGTCGCACCTTCTCGACGGCATAGGCCGGCGAATGCCGCGTGAGACTTGGTCTTCGTAGACGCCGGCGCGAATATTGCGTTGGACCGGCGTCACTTCGAAGCCTTGGCTTCGCCCACTATCCAAGCCCGAAAAGCCACTGATTTCCGGCCGGCACCGGCGCGTTTCGGGTGGACGAGATAATAGCCGAGCGAGCGGCGAAGAATCTTGTCGAAGGGAAGGACGAGATCGCCCGAGGCCAATTCGCGCTCCAGGAGACTGATCTGCCCTATGGCGATGCCGATGTCCCCCATCGCCGCCTGATAGGTCAGCGTCGAGCTGTCGAAGACCGACCCGTGACTGGCGTCGACTTTGCCTCCGGCGAACGCCAGCCAGTCCGCCCAGTCGCTGCGCCGATAGCGCGAGTGAAGCAACGTGTGGCGCTCGAGATCCTGCACCTGTCGCAGAGGCTTGCCCCCGTTGAGCAACGCCGGGCTGCACACCGGCGCGATTGCGTCGGGCATCAGCTTCCATGCCGTCAACCCCTCCCATGTCCCCTCGCCGAACTGAACGCAGAGATCGAGGTTCTCGTGCTCGAAATCGGCTAGTGCGACAGCCGTAGTGAGTTGAACGTCAATTTCAGGATGGAAAGCGGAAAATCGCGACAGGCGTGGGATGAGCCAATGTCGCGCAAATGTCGGATAGGATCGGACCCGCAGAATGGGCTTGGCATCCACCCGCCGCACGTCCGCTGTCGCCTCCTCGATCATATCGAGGGCTGGTAATATGGCGGCGAGATAACGTCTGCCCGTATCGGTCAACTGCAATTCGGAGTGATGACGCGCGAACAGCTTAACTTTGAGGAAGCCCTCGAGCACCGCGACCTGCCGGCTCACGGCCGCTTGCGTCATGCCCAATTCTTCCGCCGCCCGCGTGAAACTCACATGACGTCCGGCGACGTCGAACATGCGCAGAGGGTTGAGGGGCGGAAGCTGCCGAAACACAAGCCGAGCCTACATTTTGTTGGGCGTTTAATAAGGCCTAGGAAGTGGAATGTCAACGCGATCAATGCGAGGACTCCTGTGACAAGCTAACCAAAAAGACGGCGAAAGGGAGGAACTCCATGAACGACAGAGCGACGAACGAGATGGCGAAAAGCGCCTGGCAAATTCTGACGACCAGCCGCCGCGGCCTATTATTGGGCGGAGCAAGCGTCGTCGCCGCAAAAATCGGCATGCCCTATATCGGCAATGCCGCCGCAGCCGAGCCGATCAAAATCGGCATGATCTATGGCAAAACTGGGCCGATCGTTGCTCAGGCCGAGTATCTTGCCCAGGGCGGCATGCTCGCTCTGGAGCAGCGCAACAACACGCTTCTCGGCCGGCCCACCGAGATCGTCTGGCTCGACGAGCCGAGCCCGCAAGGCGCGCAAGAGAACGCCGAACGCCTCATCAACGAGCACAAAGTCGTCGGCATCATCGGGGGAGCGCAAAGCAACTTGGCGCTCGCCATTTCAGCGGTCGCCAAGAAGGGCAAAGTGCCTTTCGTGGTGCCGAACGCCGCGGCTGCCGCTCTTACCGGCGCATCTTGCAACAAATACACTTTCCGACAGCAGCCGCCGGTCGCCGTTCACACCGCCGTGTTGGCGCCCTATTGCGCCGCGATCGGCAAGAAATGGTACCTTCTCACCGCCTCCTTTGCCTTTGGCCAAGACATCAAGAAGAGCTTCACCGACTACATCGCCGCAAATGGCGGGACGGTCGTGGGGGCCGACGAGGCGCCGATCAATACGCCCGACTACAGCGCTTTTATCCTGAAAATACGCGCCGCAAAGCCCGAGGTCGTCATCGGCGGACTTTCTTCGGGCGATCTCACCACGTTCCTGAAGCAGTGGAACGAGATGGGAATGCGCGGAAAAATTCCGTTCGGCCAGATCGCCGCCGGCAACACCGATCTTTGGGGCGTCGGACCGGAAGCTGCCGATGGCCTTTACACCATCACGTGGTGGTACAAGAACCCTAACAACCCGCCTGAGGAACAAGCGATGGCCGCCGCTTACCTCGAGAAATACAATCGGCCGGCCGCCGATAAGACCTGGATGGGTTGGCTCGGCATGAAGTCGCTGCTCGATTCGATCGAGGCGGCGAATTCCACCGACGCGGCCGCGATCGTCAACGCGCTGGAGCATTGGAAGGTCAGGCGAGGCGACATCGACGTCGGCTACCGCGCCTTCGATCACCAGATGACCAACCGGCTCCTCGTCGCCGGCATCCATCCTCAGATTACCGACAAGTGGGACTATTTCGAGGTGAAGGCGGAGTTGCCCAAGACTCCCGCCGACATCGAAAAGGCATACGGGACTCAAGCGGAGAGCGCCTGCAAGATGGACTCGCCCTGATCCTCCGAGCGTCGATCCGGACGTACGGCGCAGCTACGGGGCATCCAGACGAATTCGTGAGCGCGCGTGCTCGATCGGGCGCTCATGACGCTCCAGCGGGGCATCGCCTACGAGAATATAGCTACGCATCGCGCCAGGGCCGGTCCGAGGCGAGGCGAGAGCGCGTCGAGGCGAACGGAGTCGGTGGCGCATGCTCTGTCGTGTGATCATTTCTATTTCGAAAAGGACGAGAAGACGATGTTTAGCAAGAAAAGGCTCCTGGCGAGCTACTGGTCTATCGCCGGCGACACTTATCCTGGATTTACCAGCGAAGTCAGTCCATTCGACTTTCGTGAGCGAGTCGAAATAGCTGCAGCGGTCGGCTTTAACGCGTTGGGACTCGCGCACCAAGATCTTCTGGCCCTTCGCGATCGGCTTGGTTACCAGCAGGTGAGATCGATCATGGCGGCCAACGGCATCAAAGAGCTCGAAGTCGAGACTCTGAGGCATTGGTCCGCCAGCGGCGATCGGGGCCGAGCGTCAGACGCGATGCGCCGCGATCTCCTCGAGGCGGCTGAGGCGCTAGGAGCTCGCCACATCAAGGTGAGCGGCGACACGAGTGGAGTCGAACATTCTACACAGATCCTAGCTGATTCTTTCGGGAAGCTCTGCGCGGACGCCGCGCGGGTCGGATCGAGAGTGGGCATCGAGATCATGCCGTGGTCGAATTTCGCAACTATCACGCGCACGATGGAAATGGTCAACGCCGCTGCGGCGCCCAATGGAGGCGTGCTGCTCGACATCTGGCATGTCGCGCGCGGCGGAATAGACATGGCTGAGATCGGCCGCCTGCCGAAGGAGGCCATTATATCGATCGAGATCAACGACGCGGCGGCAAAGCCTGCCGACGATTTGTGGGAAGACACTGTGCACAATCGACTTCTCCCCGGCGAGGGCAGTTTCGAAATCGCGCGCTTCCTCTCCGAAGTGGAGAAGACGGGATACGACGGCCCAATTGGCGTCGAGGTCTTATCGAGAAAGCACCGGAAGGAACCGCTGCGGCAGGCAGCCGAAACAGTCTACGCCAGCGCCGCAAAGTATCTCTCCTAAGTGTCTGCCGGAAGATAACTCGTCTGTCTTCAATATATTGCGGTCGCTCCGCGAAAGGGGGAGGGGCAGACGAGTCGCAAGATTGCGCCGAAGGCTTGGATTGTGTTTCAGCCCCCGAGCGGGACCGCTACAATATTCGTAAGAGGGGCAAAAGTCCCAACTGCGGATTGAGGCTTGAGGGGTGGTGCGGCGAATTGAAAGGAGGCGTATCTGGCGAAACTGCCATGCAAGCCGGCGGAGTCTTTGCTTGTCTCGCTCGCGGACAAAACTCACAACGCCGAGGCGATTCTTTACGATTATCGTGTGTTGGGCGACCGACTTTGGGATCGCTTCAAAGGCGGTCGCGAAGGAACCCGTTGGTACTACGGCGCCATGGCTGAGCTCTTCTCGAAGGCCATGCCGGGACGGCTCGCCGATCGGCTTTCAGGAGCGGTGCGCGCTTTCTCGTCGTAAGGACGCGGGCTTTCCAGCGATTTTGCGTGCGTAAGTTCAGCGCGCACAGCTTCGCTTCGGGGTAACATTGGCGTTGTCGAATATCCGGGCTGCTTCGGCGGGGCGGGCTTTGTCACGTTGTCGAACGAAGAACGCGACAAGGCTGCGGCTCGTGTATTTTCAAGCGGCCGCGACCGCCTCGCGCCACGTGTTCATCGCCGCCGCGCGGAAGGTGCGGTGCGTTTGGGCGGATACGAGGTGGCGTTGGACGTTGAAAATGTTGTAGACGGCTGCATGCGTTGAAAGGAATTTCTGGGCCGAGCCTGGGCTCTTGAAGCGTTGCATCTTGCGCTCCCTTCGTCGGGTCGGCTGATGTGAATTCTCGACACGATTGTTCTTCCACTGA
>Ga0181524_10002779_pt1 | contig 17649 bp, 17 predicted proteins | sample PEATcosm2014_Bin_34_FD_119761 | JGI IMG/M metagenome (GOLD analysis project Ga0181524, IMG submission 119761) | Peatland microbial communities from MTU Mesocosm Facility, Houghton, MI, USA - PEATcosm2014_Bin05_60_metaG | ecosystem: Environmental > Terrestrial > Soil > Wetlands > Peat | place...
AGCTGCTGGAGGACCGCAAGATCGTGCTGGAGCCCGACGCCAAGGCGCGCGACTGGCTCGCCGCGCGAGGCTACGATCCGGCCTATGGCGCGAGGCCGCTGAAGCGCGTGATGCAGAAGGAGTTGCAGGACGCGCTGGCTGAGCGCCTGCTCGCGGGCGGGATCGTCGACGGCGCGCATGTGGCGGTCTCGGCGGACAGCGCGGGGCTGACGCTCGACGGCCGCCCGGCCAAGGGCGGGCGGAGCGACAATGTGGTGAGGATGCAGAAGGGCGCGTGAGGGAAGCTCGCCGACTCTCGGGCCGCGCGCTCCGGGCCCGAGAGTCGATGTGACCATCCATGTCGCCGCCGTCGCCGTTGTCGCTCCGGTTCACGCGCGCGGTCGGCCCTCCCGATCAAATCGGGATCGGTCCCAGCGTGAGCGCGACCGCCACGGCCCGCCTCTTGTTTTCGGCGCCGAGGAGGCTAAGTCAACGAATGTTCAGCCGTTTTCCCGACGGGAGCAACTGCGTGGCCGCGCGCTTTCCTATTTGCATTTGAGTTCGTCCCGGTGCAAATGGGGATAGAATCGGTCGGCCAACCTGCGGTGAAAGAGATGGAACCATTCGAGAAGGAGCAACAGGTCTATCATAGGTCAACTTTGGATGAACCAATAATATTGAGCGGACCATTTTGGGCTGAACTAAGAACGTTTTTGGCGGTTGCTAAGGCTAAATCTTTCAACAAGGCCGGTGATATCCTGGGAATAAGTCACCCAACCGTAAGCAGGCAAGTAAAAAGGCTCCAGGATCTTATGGGCGTTCCTCTGATTCTGGCAACCCCACAAGGAATCATACTAACGGAGCACGGCAAGAACCTCGCTAATTCTATTAACGATCTTGATTATAGACTATTTCTGATAAAATCTGGAATCGATGAGAATGTCAAGGACGAATCCGGTCTCGTTCGGGTAAGCCTAGTGGACGCGCTTAGCGCATTTTTCGTTGCTCCCAGCATAGAAGACTTGTCGATAAAGCACCCTGGTATTCATGTTCACTTGAGGGCGCCGTTAAACTGGACGGATATTCGTGAAAATCAGACGGATATTATGATTGGATTTTCTCCTGTCGATGCAGCGGAGATCGAGTGTTCGACCTTGGGTTTCCTCCATTATATCCCCGTGGCCTCGAAGAGTTATATTTCAAGAAGAGGGATGCCGAATCTGGACAATATCTTTGAGCACAACTTCATACATTCCGAGTTTTTTTCCGCGCAAACGGGCTTGTGGAAGCAATGGCTGAACCTATGCGCGAAAGGCACCATTGGTTATTCTTCGGATCAATCTTTTAGTTACGGGATGCTGGTTAAGATTGGCATGGGAATCGGCTTGCTGCCGACATATGTGCTAATCGAGCCGAGTTCCGTATATCTGGACCTCGATGTGCACATCAAGGTCCAGATCTATGTTTTGGCACTGAGAGAACGCCTGAAATCCGCTCCCGTTCGAATTGTTTACGATGAGCTTTCGTATATTTTTGGCTTGAAAAACCCATGGTTTGAAAGGGATCTTCGTTTGGAAGCGCCCCCTTCAAAGTTCGACACAGGCATTCGCAGGTTTTTCAATTTATAGGGCGTTATTGATTTAGTGAGCGAACTTATGCGCTATGGTGTTACATTCATATCGAACAATACGCTCCAGCTTGAATAAAAGACGGCTCCTATCTTCTTTATCGAGGGCGCGTATATAGTCGTTCACGAAGCCGTTCACCTTGAAAAAATCGGTCCCATGTTCCGCAGTTGCTTCCTGAAATACGCGCTCGAGGAGTTTGATATCCATATCATGCTCTAGGTCTTGTGTCATTTTTGAGCTCCGTGGTTGGATCGTCTAGTCTTAGCTTTGCCTTCCCCTGGGCCTCTTGTTCAGAAACAAACACCACATGAACATAATAATGCATGCAAAAATGGAAGTCCTGAGCATGTTCATAAATGTGCATGTGGTGTAATTAATCGGCCTTCACGTCGGCGGTCCAATATGTAAACCTGTCTGACAGATTGTAAAGGTGTGGCGAGGCGTAAAATGAGTCCAGTGAGCGAAGTTAATAAGCGACTAGACGATTTCGTCCGAGTCGAAATAGTTTCGAATCACGAGCAGTTACTGCATGTATTTGCAGTGCGTAGTATATGCTTCATTGAAGAAAACGGAATACCTGCTAAATATGAATTTGATGGAAACGACTTTCAGTCAACTCATGTAATAATTTATGCGAACGAGGAGCCGGTCGGGTGTAGTCGGTTGAGATGGTTTCGAGGATTTGCAAAGATGGAGCGCACCTGCCTTCGGAAGGCGTATCGCAGCAATGATATGCTGCGATATTGTTCGAGCTTTATCTTCAAGCACATCGCCAAGAAAGGGTATGATCGCGTGATTATTCATGCTAAGCCTAAACTCGCAAGGCTTTGGCGATCACTTTTGGGTTTCGTTCCTGTCAACGAAAAAGAGGCCGTCTTATTTGAGAAACAAACAGAGCCTTATGTCGAGCTTATAAAATATATCGATTCCGACGAAAACGCTATTACTGAACATATGGACATCGCGATGCTGTTTCGTATTGAGGGGCAGTGGGATACGGCGCTTGAGTATGAGTAATATTACATTTATTGTTGCTGTTTGTTTCGAATAGTCAACAACACTAATGTATGTGTGTGTTTGTGTTACGCAAATGATAGCTGATAGGCGTAAATTGGCAATACGTAAAAATTTTTATCCTTGTTGTTTGGCGCAATAGTATGACGCATCATGTGTCGTAAATAATAACTATGTTTGTAATTATACGGTGTTCGATGGAGTTGATGAACTCGTTGCGGAGGGCGCGTATCGAGAGCGTAATATATCTATAATTTGTTCTGTTATGGAGCTGTGATTGGTGCGGTTGTTCGACGCGGCGAAGTTATAAGTTTTGTGTCTTAGGTGTTTGCTATGCCTAAGTCGTGGGCTAAGGGGCGGTGGTTTCTCAATACGACTCAGATATGTCGAGGGGCGTCTGTCAAGCCTGTGCAAAACAGAATTGAAAATCAGAGATGAAACACATGTTCTCGGACGTCCGTCCGTTTATGCGTGACCCGCTGTCGTTCCTGCTCGCCAAGTCGGAGAGCAGTTCCGAACGACTGGTCCCTCTGTCTCTCGGCGTCAATCGGGTTCTGCTCGTCAATGACGCCGAGCTATTGAGACCTATTCTCAAAGCTCCGGAAGAGTTGATCGACAAGGGCGGGCTGATTCGAAAGTTGGAGCCGATCGTCGGGTGCGGTTCGCTCACCTTGAACGGAGAAGCTCATCAAATGCGTCGCGCGCCTCTCCATGAGGCTTTGGCGAGAGGGACGATTGAGAAGCTTGTCCCTGAGTTGCTTGGGGAGATCCGTCGCGCGGTCTTCCAACTCATGCGGCAATCCTCGTTCGACGCTCATGCGTTCGGCGCCGGGCTCGCATTGAAGCTCATATGCACCGTGTTATTCGCCCATCAAGTGTTGAGCGAGGCAGACCAGCAAACGCTGATCGAGGCCGTGAGATTGGTGGAAGACGATCTTACAAAGGAAATGTTTCGCGCCATGCCGGCCATGCCCTGGACCAGACATCAGGCTCACAAAAAACGCCTAATCGCCAAGGAGGCTATGGACGCAATATATAATAAAGTGGAGTCTAGGGCAAGTGAATCGAGCATATTTAAGGCTTTGAGATGTATAGGACTTTCAAACGAGGAGCTAAAGGACGAGATCACAACAATATTGTTGGCCGGCCATCATACAACAGGGGCCGCGATAGCGTGGATTCTATATTATATGGCGACTGACAAATATATGTTCAGTAAAATTGCACAAGAGGCTGACGCATGTCTATCATCTGATGGAGAAATTGACCAATCAAAATTGAAGACGGCGCAGATCAGCGCAGCTTTTTGCAAGGAAGTATTGCGTCTATTTCCATCTTCGTGGTGGTTCGCGCGAGAAGTCAAAACGGCGCACGATCTCGACGGCTATTCGCTCCGGGCAGGGGATTCTTTGCTTATCTCCCCGTGGATATTTCATCGCTCTTCCCGTTATTGGAAAAATCCCGAGCTGTTTGATCTATCGAGAAACTATGGATCGAAGGCCTATATCCCGTTTGGCGCCGGGCCGCGCGCTTGCATTGGCATGGGTCTCGCGTCGTTGGAGCTGCAGTTGATAACGCTTGACCTCGCGGCTGCTTTCGAACTGGAACTGGCCGAAGCTCCTCCAAATCTCGTTCCGACGGCGCTGGTGACGTTAAAACCTCCGCCAATCAAGTTGAGGTTGCGGATCCGCGAGGAAGAAAAGATGTACAACAGAGCGGCGGGGGGGCGCCAGCGCGGCGGTTTCGCGAGGATTTGACTTGGACTTTGGGTTCGGGGCGGGGACACAGGCGCTCCGCCTCGAAACTTCGATGGAGCGGTTTCACACCGCCCCTTCGCGCAGAAGCTTATAGACGATCGCGTCGACCAGCGCCTCGAAGGAGGCGTCGATCACATTGGCCGAAACGCCGACCGTCGACCAGCGTCCGCCCTCGCCATCCGCGCATTCGACGAGCACGCGCGTCACCGCGTCGGTGCCGCCCTGGAACACGCGCACGCGATAATCGACGAGCTTCACATCTTCGATGTAGCGCTGATAGGCGCCGAGATCCTTGCGCAGCGCGAGATCTAGCGCGTTGACCGGGCCATTGCCTTCCGCCGCCGAAATTCGCGTCTCGCCATGCACGCGCAGCTTGACGATGGCTTCGGCGCCGGCGTCCTCGAGGCCGCCATCGGGCGCGAAGCGCCGATCCACCGCGACGCTGTAGCGCTCGACATCGAAGTAATGCGGCGTCTCGCCCATCACGCGCTTCGCCAGCAGAAAGAAAGACGCGTCGGCCCCCTCATAGGCATAGCCCTGCGCTTCCTTGTCCTTCACTTCTTCGAGCAGGCGCGTCAAGCGCGGGTCGTCCTTCTCGAGATCGACGCCGAGCCGCGACAGTTCCGCCAAAATATTCGACCGGCCGGCCTGGTCCGAGACGAGCACGCGGCGCCGGTTGCCCACGCTTTCTGGCGGGACGTGCTCATATGTGCGCGAATCCGTCATCACGGCCGAGGCGTGGATGCCCGCCTTGGTGGCGAAGGCGCTGGCGCCGACATAGGGCGCGTGGCGATTGGGCGCGCGGTTTAAGAGTTCGTCCAGCGCATGGCTGACGCGCGTCAATTGCGTGAGTTTTTTCGCCGTGACGCCGATCTCGAAGTTTTGCGAGAACTCGTCCTTGAGCAGCAGAGTCGGAATGATCGTCGTCAGATTGGCGTTGCCGCAACGCTCGCCCAAGCCATTGAGCGAGCCCTGAATCTGCCGCGCGCCGGCGCGCACGGCGGCCAGCGAGTTCGCCACCGCCTGACCCGTGTCGTCATGCGCGTGAATACCGAGCTTTTCGCCCGGAATGACTTGCGCGACGCGCGCGACGATGCGCTCGATTTCATGCGGCAGCGTGCCGCCATTGGTGTCGCAGAGCACGATCCAGCGCGCGCCCGCGTCGGCGGCGGCTTGCGCGGCGGCGAGCGCATAGGCTTCATTGGCCTTAAAGCCATCGAAGAAATGTTCGCAGTCGACGGCGGCTTCCTTGCCGCGTTTGATCGCCGCCTGAACAGATTGGGTGATCGCGGCGAGATTGTCTTCTTCCGTCGAGCGTAGCGCGACGCGCACTTGATAATCCCATGCCTTGGCGACAAAGACGATCGTGTCGCTGTCGCAATCGAGCAAGGCCGCGACGCCGGGATCGTTTTCCACGGAGCGCCCCTGCCGCCGCGTCATTCCAAAGGCCGCGAAGCGCGCGCGCAGGGGAGGGCGCTTGGCGAAAAACTCTGTGTCCTGCGGATTGGCGCCGGGATAGCCGCCCTCGATATAATCGACGCCCAGATCGTCGAGCATGGCGGCGATCCGCCGCTTGTCGTCGAGCGAAAAGTCGACTCCAGTCGTCTGCGCGCCGTCGCGCAGCGTGGTGTCGAACAGCGAGAGCCGATGCTTGGTCATTTAAGCGTGTCCTGTCGTGATTGGCGGCGCGAGCGCCTTGGTCATCGTGGTGTTTCCGAGCCATTCGCCATTGATCGTGACCGTGTTGCGGCTTTGCGGGATATAGCCGCGCCTTTCGAAAAACGCGCGCGCCGCGTCGGAGGCGTCGACGCTCAAAATTCGCGCGCCGCGCGCCGCGCCAAGTTTTTCGAGCGCGTCGGCGAGCGTGGAGCCGACGCCGAGCCGCGCGTAACCCGGATGCACATAGAGCATGTCGAGGATGCGCGCGTCCTTGAGCGAGGCGAAGCCAGCGATCTCGCCGTCGATCAGCGCGACGATGGTGAGGTTTGCTGCAAGCCTCTTGGCGAAACCGCTTTCATCGTCCACGCAAGCCGCCCAGGCGGCGCGCTGGTCGTCGTCGTAAAAATCCTCCGCGAGCGTCTCGACGCTGGCGCGAAGCAGCGCGGCGAGACGCGGCGCGTCGCACGGCAGAACAGGGCGCAGCGAAGGAGGATTTTTTGCGCGCGTCATGGTTAGATGACGCCCCAAAGACGCAGCGCCGCGAGCGTCGCGAGCGCCAGCACAACCAGCTTGAAGCTGAGATAGCTCAGCCAATGCGCGGGGAAGGGGAGCGATTTTTTCCAGTCGTCGGACATGGGCTGTTCTCCTTTGCGAGCAAACCCCACCCGTCGCGCCTCGCGCGCCGCCCTCCCCGTTAAGGGGAGGGATGGGGACGGCTTGATCGTCGCACAAAACTTTGAAGATTCCGGACTGCTTGAACATTGCCGTTAAAAGTCGCGTCGCGGGGCTCCAATCCCTCCCCGCTGCGGGGAGGGGGGCGCGGCGAAGCGGGGCTCGTTGGGGGGCCGCGAGCGCGAGACTCACTGCTTGACCTCCCATGTCGTCGTACCGTCCTTATTGTCTTTCAGCGCGACGCCCATCGCGGCGAGTTCGTCGCGGATGCGGTCGGACTCGGCCCAGTTTTTGGCGGCGCGGGCGGCGTTGCGGGTTGCAACGAGTCTCTCGACGCGCTCTTTTCCGGGGATTATCACGGCGTCGACATGATCGCCAATAGTCGCGTGAGCATGAATAGTAACGTGGCTTGAGTGGATGGTTGGGCTTGGGACCACGAGGTCGCTTGTGACGAAACGCGGCAAGACCAACCCGATCAGATGCGCGTTCGCGGCGAGGGCTGCCGGTTCGCTTTTGCGCAACATATGCAGATGAGCTTCCGCCTTTGCAAAATTCAAGTCGTCGCTAAGGGCGTCGACGAATTCCGCAGTTGGCGCTGAGGGCGATACACCCGTCGTTGCGCGTCCCCAATCGTCGATGGTCGCCTCCGCCTCCTCCAGCGCCTTCACGGTAAAATCGATCGGCTGGCGATAATGCGTGCGCAACATCGCTAGGCGTAGCACCGGGCCTGGCCACTGCCTGCCCCCGAATTTCGTCGTATTCAGCAACTCATGGATCGTCACAAAATTCCCCAGGCTCTTGGACATTTTCTCGCCCTCGACCTGCAAGAATCCATTGTGCATCCAGACATTGGCCATCACTTCGTGGCCGAAGGCGCAGCGGGTTTGGGCTATTTCGTTTTCGTGGTGGGGGAAGACCAGGTCGATGCCGCCGCCGTGGATGTCGAAGACTTCGCCAAGATGCTTCCAACTCATCGCCGAGCATTCGATATGCCAGCCGGGGCGCCCTCTGCCCCAGGGCGAGTCCCAGCCGGGCTCGCTGTCTTTCGAGGGCTTCCACAGCACAAAGTCCATGTCGCCGCGCTTATAGGGCGCGACATCGACCCTGGCGCCGGCGATCATCTCGTCGAGCGAGCGGCGCGACAGGCGCCCATAATCCTTCATTGACGGGACATCGAACAGGACATGGCCGTCCGCCGCATAGGCGTGCCCCGAGGCGATCAATCTCTCAATGATGGCGACCATCTGGGCGATATGCTCGGTGGCGCGCGGCTGCGCGTCAGGTTCGAGGCAGCCCAGCGCCTTCACGTCGGCCTGAAAGACCTTGTTGGTTTCCTCGGTCAATTCGCGAATGGATATGCCGCGCTCGGCGGCCCTGGCGTTGATCTTGTCGTCGACGTCGGTGATGTTGCGCACATAGCGCACGTGCTCCGCGCCATAGACATGCCGCAGCAACCGATAGAGCACGTCGAACACGATGATCGGCCGCGCATTGCCGATGTGCGCAAAATCATAGACCGTCGGCCCGCACACATACATGCGCACATTGGAAGGATCGAGCGGGACGAATGCTTCCTTCCCGCGCGTGAGCGTGTTGTAAAGTTTGAGCGGCGGCGTCGACGACATGAAGCTTTCCCTAAAAGCCTTCCCGGCCGGGCGTCGCTTCATGTGGGGATGAGACGTGACGGCTCCGGCCAGCGAATGCGCTAGCTGATAATGATCCGACCACAAAGGGGGCTGCGGAGCGTGAGCGTCATGCCCGCGACCATGCGCCGGGGAGCCCGCCGCGTCAAGCCGCGCCTCGCGGGAAAAGCGCGCTGGCTTCGATTTCAGGACATTCAAGGATTTTACGGGAAGTTAACCCAGGCGTGTCATGCTCATAAAATCATTCGCTGCGCCGCGGCGTCTCATCGAGAAGCAAAGACCATGTTGTTGCAGGTGACGAAATTCGAACAATCGCCCTGGCCGCGGCTTCTGGCGCCTCTTCTCGCCGGCCTTCTCATCGCCGCGGCCTATCAAGGGGCCAGTCGCGCGGCCCCGGCGCCGCGGAACGCCGTCTATCTGATCTCCGACAGCGACGGCTATGGTCTTGTCGATTGCATCGTGCAAAAGCGCGAGTGCGGTAAGATCGTCGCCGACGGTTGGTGCGAGGCTCACGGCCACGGACCGGCGGTGGGCTTTGGCGTGGCCGAAGACGTGACGGGAGCGATATCCGTGTCGTCCTCGGCGTCGAGACCCGCCGCGATGGTGAGCTGTTCGGAGTGAGCGCCCTTTCGGTCGGGCTCGCTTATTTCACGTAGTCCTTGCACTGATTAGGCTCCACGCCGCCCCATGGCTCCAGCGAGAGCGCCGAGGTTGAATTCTGCGGGCTGCCTTCGACCAACTTGTCGGAATAGACCATATAAACCATCACATTCCGCTTCACGTCGCAGCCGCGCACGATTTGCATGCGCTTGAAAAACAACGAGCGCTTCTCGCTGAACACCTGATCGCCCTGGGAAAATTTCTCCCTGAATTTCACCGGGCCGTATTGGCGGCAGGAAAGCGAAACATCCGACGTGTTCTCGGCCAGGCCAAGAGCGCCGGTGACGCCGCCCTTTTCATGCATCGTGTAATAGCAGGCGACGCCTTCCACGACGGGATCGTCGATCCCGTAGGTCGCCAGTTTATCGTTCGGCGTCAGAAGCTTGAAATCGGTCGATTGCCGAAAGATCAAGTCCGGCCCGCTCGCGTCGGCGGCGAGCGCGGACGCGGCGCCAATTAGCGCGAACATCGCGACGGAGGCCCGAATATTGCGCGTGTGCAACCTCATGTCCAAACCCTCCTTGCGCCCTTGTTCGGCGATGTCGAAAACAGCCCTTGTCCCGCGGCGGCGGCGCGTTGGACCGGGCGCGTGAAATGAGCGGGGCCTTCCCGGGCGACGCCGCCCATATGTGGGATGTTTTACATCATTGGAAGGGAAAACATGAGGCGACGGGAAAAATTCGACGCCTTGCTCTCGACACGAAGGAAGGACAATTGTTCAAAAGCGGGGCCGTGCGTTGATCGGTCCGCCGAATTGGTCGATAGTCGTCGCCTTCGCGTTTTCGATGATTCGTGGGCGCCGCGATCGTGTTCATTTCCCGTCCGCGCGAAAAGAGATGCCGCCGATTTATTTTGACTGGAAGGCCACGACCCAAAAGTTTCCCGCGACAGCCGGATGGCTGCCTCGCGCATTGGGCGTCGTCGCCGCCTTCGCGCTGTGGACCGTTCAGGCGCGGGCGGAAAGCGCTTATTGCGACGAGCTTAAGGCCGAGATCGCGCGGGCCGGCGGCGGCGATTCGGGGCGCTATCGCGCCGCCGCCGCGAAGCAGCAGGTCGAACTGAGCCGCGCGGCGGCCTACGCGCGTTCGATCGGCTGCGAACGTCAGCAATTCCTCTTCTTTGGCGAAGCGCCGCCGCCGCAATGCGGCCAGATCAACGCCCGCCTCGCCCAAATGCAAGCCAACCTCGCCGCCTTGCAGCAGCGTTCCGGCGACAATGGGCGCAAATTGGCGCTGACAGCGCGTTACGACGCGCAATGCCGCGAGCGCTCGAGGGTCACGCCGGCCGGCGCCCCGCCACCGGAAGCTTCACGCGGTTTCTTCGAGGAAATGTTCGGCCTCTCGCCGCAGCGAGAAGCCGGCGCTCCGCCCGACCCTCCGCCCTTGAACCGTTCCCCTCCCATTCGCGCGCAACCGGAAGATCCGCTGAACGAGACGGAGGGGTCCGAGCAAGGCTACAACCACGTTGGCGGCGCCCTGGCGATTTGCGTGCGCCAATGCGACGGCGGCTTTTTTCCCGTGAGCTATTCGGCGCGGCGCGCCAATCTCGACGAACTCACCGCGCTTTGCAAGGCGCTTTGTCCCAACGCCGAGGTGGCGCTCTATACGAAATCGCCCTGGGGCGAGCTCGACTCGGCCGTTTCGATCAACGGCGACAGCTACGGCGATCATCCCAACGCGCTGAAGTTCCAAAAGACGCGCGTCCCCGCCTGCGGCTGCAAGCCGCCAGACAGAAGCTGGGCGGAGGCCCTCGCTGACGCCGAGCGCATTCTCGCGGCTTCGAACAGCAAGGATGTCGTCGTAACCGAGGAACAAGCGGAGCAACTCTCGCGTCCGTTGTCTTCGAGCGATGCGCGCGATCGCGCGGGCGCCAAGAAGCAATCGACGCGGCGCGATGCGCCAACCGTCGAGGGGACAACTGGCTCCCTGGCGGCGCCGGCCGCCGGAAAGGATCCAGGCGAGTGGCGCGAGGCAATCGGACCCGACGGCGTAAAACGCCGCGTCCGCGTCGTGGCGCCTACGCTCTAGAAAGCAAGAGGCCAAACGGCCGTCCCCATTTTGGCGTGGGGCGCTCGCCTTACTCCGGCAGCTTCTGCTTGGCGCGCTGTTCCTTGACGCACTCGCGCACGAAGTCGCGCAACGCTGGTTTGTCGAGGCCTTTCGCGACGCCCTGCTTGGCGCACTCGCGCCGCGCGCCGCGCAGCGCGCTGCGCCCAAAAAAACAGCGGGTCAAAAACGCCTCCCGTTCAGCGCTTTTGACTCCGCGTTCATTGGCTCTTTCCTGGCACGTGTGGCGAATGCGGCGGGCCTCGAACTTCGAAACGCTCGCCTTCGCATCGCGCGCGCCGGGAGGATTTGCATGCGTCTGCGCGGCGCAAGTCGTGGTCGCCCCGCAAAATAGGAGGCCCGCCCCGAACGCCGCCCTCGCGAGGCGCCCGAGCGTCCTCCCGTTCGGGGTGAATTTGAAATTGTTATCAATTGCGATGTTCTGGTTCATGTCCGCGCTCATGTGGAATCCGCGCAAGCTTAGCACATATTGGCGCAAACTGGCGCCATGTCGAAATCCGGTCAATCCATGCCTTGTGCGTGCGACGAAACAATGGCGCGTCCCTCCCGCGGGCGGCAATCCCGCGGGAACGACAGTGGCGCGCGGCCTGGTCCCGACCACCGAAATCGGTTGAATTAACTACTTTCCGGCGGCCGCGTTAAGCTTTGTGTCCTGACGCGGGTCGGCCGCGCGCCGGCGGCGAAATTCGCGCACGAATCGCGCGCGATAGACCAATTCAAATCAGTGGCTTAGAAAGAAATGAGCAATTTTACTCATTCCGATGCGAAAAAATTATACTTACTTGTCTTCGATTCAAATCTAAACGAATTCGCGTAAAATGCGGCGGAATTACTTTTAGAGGTGGCAAAACAACGGTCCTATTCTCGCTTCATCGAATGGAGGCGAGAATGTTCGGCGTCATCACCAAAGCCACCCTGGCCATGATTCTTGCCGGCGCGGCTAATTTCGCCCTCGTGCAATCGAGCATGGCCGGGCCCGATGCGGCGACTTATATCTCGGTGGGCGCCGACACCAGCGTTCCCTATGGTTGGGTCGAGTTTTGCGGCCGTTATCGCGGCGAATGCCCAGACGACGACCGCGCGGCCCAACCGATTGACCTGACTCCGGCCGTCATGCGGAAGTTGCAGCGCATCAATGCCGCAGTGAACAAGAGTGTCACGCCCGTGTCGGACATGGATCATTGGGGCGTCGTCGATCAATGGGACTATCCGACCGATGGCAAGGGCGACTGCGAGGATTTCGCGCTGCTTAAGCGCCGCATGCTGATGGACGAGGGCTTCCCGCGTCAGGCGCTGCTGATGACCGTGGTCAAGGAGGCCAATGGCGACGGCCACGCGGTCCTGACGGTCAAGACCACTCGCGGCGAGTTCGTGCTCGACAATCTCATGGACGAGGTGAAGGCCTGGAACAAGACGCCCTATCGCTTCGTCAAGCGCCAATCGGAGCAAAATCCCAATGTCTGGGTGTCGATCGGAGCCCCGACCGCCGCGCCGGCCTATGTTTCCAAATAAAGTTCGATCAATCTCTTGATGAAGCGGGCGGCGCGAGGAGCGCCGCCTTTTTTCGTTTCTTCGCGAGGTTAGACCCGCGCCAATTGGAGCGGAGGCCACATCGAACGCGGCGCGCCGTTCGCGCCCCCCTTGCGCCGCGTTCGGTCGATATTAGATTCTGCCCTGCCGGCGGCGGATCGGGCCGGCGAGGTGAACCTTGGAGCGGATCATGGGCTGTTATCGGGATTCCCGCATGTCGTCTTCTTTCGAGGGGCGAGGCGGATACTGCGGGCGCATGCGGTGGAAGCCGTTTGAAATCGCGGCGATGGTTCTGGGATTCATCGTCTTTTGGCCGATTGGGCTGGCCATCTTGTTCGCCAAGATCTGGCAGCGTCAGCATGGCCACCAGGGCGATCTTTTCACCTTCGCCCGCGAAAAGGCCGCGGGTTTTCAGCAGACGTTCTATTCGCAAGCCGGGTTCGGTGGTGAGAGCGGGGCTGCTTCTAGCTGTCGTTCGACCGGCAATGTCGCCTTCGACGAATGGCGTGAAAGCGAACTCGCCCGGTTGGAGGCGGAGCGCCGCAAGCTTGCCGAAGCCGAGCGCGATTTCGCCAGGCATATCGAAGAGCTGCGCCGCGCCAGAGACCGTGAAGAGTTCGATGGCTTCATGCGTGCGCGGAAGGGCGGGACCGCGTCCTGACGCTTAGCATTTAACCAGAGAGGCGCCGCGCGGCGAATGCGCTATAAGGCGAGCCATGAGCCCGCCCAAGCCCTCCCGTCGCGCCGCCGTCGCGCCCTTTATTGCAATGGATGTGTTGCGCCAGGCGCGGCGCCTCGAACAGGCGGGGCGCCATATTATTCATATGGAACTTGGCGAACCCGGCGCGCCCGCGCCTCTTCTCGTCCGCGAGGCGGCCGCCGCGGCGCTGCGGGACGGCCGCCTCGGCTATGGCGAGGCGATGGGCGAAGCTGTTTTGCGGGAGCGCATCGCCCGGCACTATGCTGAGCATTATGGCGTGGAGGTCGCGTCCGATCGCGTCATGGTGACCACTGGCTCGTCCGGGGCTTTTCTTCTCGCCTTTCTCGCCGGCTTCGACGCCGGCGCGCGCATCGGAGTCGTCCAGCCGGGATATCCCGCTTACGCCAATATTCTGGAAGCCCTCGGGCTAAGTGTCGCGCCGATCGAGGTTGGGGCGGAAACGCGCTTCGCGCCGACCATGGAACTGATCGAGGCCGCGCATCGGCGAGAGCGCCTCGACGGTTTGCTTCTAATGAGCCCAGCGAATCCGACCGGCGCGATGATCGCGCCGGTCGAACTGGAAAAAATCTGCGCCTTCTGCGATGACGCCGGCGTCGTGCTGGTGAGCGACGAAATCTATCACCGGCTCGAGTATGAAGGGCGCGCCGAGACAGCGCTGGGCTTTTCGCGTGGCGCCATCGTCGTCAACTCCTTCTCAAAATATTACGCGATGACAGGCTGGCGCCTCGGTTGGGCGATAGCGCCGCCGAGTCTGGCGCGACCGATGGAGCGATTGCAGCAATCGCTGGCCATCTGCGCCCCGACGCTGTCGCAGCGCGCCGCGCTGGCCGCCTTCGACGCTAGCGAGGAGCTCGAATCCATCAAGCAAGGCTATGCGCGCAGCCGCTCGCTGCTGTTGCGCGGGCTGCCGCGAATTGGACTGCCGCTGTTCGCGCCGCCGGACGGCGCCTTTTACATCTACGCCGACGTTTCGCATCTGACGACCGATTCGACGCGGTTCTGCGCGGATATGCTGGAGGAGATCGGCGTCGCCGTCACGCCAGGCGTCGACTTCGACCGCGCCCGGGGCGCTTCGACCCTGCGGATTTCGTATGCCGGACCGCCGGACGAAGTGGCCTTGGGCGTCGAGCGGCTCAGCGTGTGGTTGAGCCGCTCGGCATAATTACCGCTTGTCGCCGCCGAGCGTCGCCCTGGCGCGCTGCCACCACCCGCCCTTCTTGGGGTGCGCCGGGTCGGCCTGGGTGATCACCGTTTCAGTCCGCGCCGGCGGGGGAGCCGCGGGTTGAGCGGCTGGCGGCTCGCCGCCACGCGCGGGCGCCTCCGTCGCTTGGGCGCTTATCGCTTGCGCGGGCTCGGGCGCGACGGGAGGCTGGACGGTCTCCTGCCGGGTCGGCGCCTCGGCGACGGGCTCGCTAATCTCTATCGTCCGCGCCCCTGGCGTCGGCTCCGCTTGATCGAATTGCGGAACATGTGCCTCAATGGGCGACACAAAGCTCGCGCTGTGGCGCGCGCCTTCGTCCAGCGGAAAAATCTCGGGCTCCCGAAATTCCGGGGCGAGCGGCGTCGAACGGGTCCAACGGCCCGGTCCGCGCCCGCGGCCCCGACCCCGGCCTTCGCGCCCAGGAGCACGGCCTTCCTCGACCTGCGCCGGAACGCCTTCTATATGCGCCATGAAAGCCAAGCCTTCGTCGGACGGTTGATCCGCGCCGGGCTGCGCCAGCTCTCCAACCTGACCATTTCCGCCGCCGCGACCACGCCGCCGCCGCCGCCGTCGCGAGCGCGACAAGCCTTCGGCGTCTTCCTCCTCCTCGCCGCGCGGCTCCCCGACGGTCTCGCCCTCGCTCTCGACGATTTCGCGGCGCGGCGGCGCTTGGCGCTCGAACCCGGTCCGACCCCCGCGAGCATGGCCGCGCCGAGCCTCTCGAACCGGTTCCGGAGCAGTTTCTTCCACGTCTTCGACTGGCGCGACTTCCTCTTCGGCGATCTCCTCCTCGAGAAGGTCCGCTGCTCTCAACGAATCGACCCGCAAATGCTGCACTGGCGGCGCGCGCACGCCCGAGGCGGGTTCGCCGCGCTCGATCGCGTGATAATTCGCGCCGGTCAAGGCGTCGTCCTCGGCGACCGTGACGTGCACGCCGAAGCGCTGCTCGAGATCCAGCAAATGGGCGCGCTTCTGGTTCAGGATATAGAGCGCCACCGTGGCGCGCGTGCGTAGCGTGATGTCGTGAGCGGAGCTGCGCACCAGAGCCTCCTCCAGAATGCGCAGCACATGCAGCGCGATCGAGGCGGTGGAGCGCACGGTGCCGGCGCCGGCGCAATGCGGACAGGGCGCGGTGGAGCCTTCGACCACGCCGGTGCGAATACGCTGGCGCGACATCTCTAACAGACCGAAATGCGAAATCCGGCCGACCTGAATGCGCGCGCGGTCGTTTTTCAGAGCGTCCTTGATGCGGCGCTCGACCGCGCGGTTGTTGCGACCTTCCTCCATGTCGATGAAATCGACGACAATCAGCCCGGCGAGATCGCGCAGACGCAACTGGCGCGCCACCTCGTCGGCGGCCTCCAGATTGGTGCGCAGCGCGGTGTCCTCGATATTGTGTTCGCGCGTCGAGCGCCCCGAGTTCACGTCAATGGCGACCAGCGCCTCGGTCTGGTTGATGACGAGATAACCGCCGGATTTCAGCGTCACCTGCGTCGAGAACATCGCGTCGAGCTGAGCCTCGACGCCGGCTTCGGCGAAGATCGGCGTTGGCTCGCGATGCAATTTGACGTTTCTGGCGTGACTCGGCATCAGCATGCGCATGAAGTCCTGCGCCTCGCGATGCGCCGCTTCGCCCGAAACCACTACCTCGTCGACGTCGCGGCCATAGAGGTCGCGGATGGCGCGCTTGATCAGCGAGCCTTCCTCATACACCAGCGCCGGCGCGCTGGAGCGCAGCGTGAGCTCGCGCACGCTCTCCCACATGCGCAGCAGATATTCGAAATCGCGCTTGACCTCGGCCTTGGTGCGCGTCGCGCCGGCGGTGCGCAAAATGACGCCCATGCCCTCCGGGACTTCGAGCTCGTGGACAATTTCCTTCAGCCGCTTGCGGTCGGCGCCGTCGGTGATCTTGCGTGAAATGCCGCCCCCGCGCGCGGTGTTGGGCATCAGAACGGAGAAGCGGCCGGCGAGCGAAAGATAGGTGGTGAGCGCCGCCCCTTTGTTGCCGCGCTCTTCCTTGACGACCTGCACCAGAAGCACCTGGCGGCGCTTGATCACTTCCTGAATTTTATACTGCCGGCGCGAGCGGACGGCGCGGTAGGGAAGTTCCTCCATCGCGTCGCCGCCAATGTGTTCGACGTGATCCGCCTCGTCGTCATGCTCGTCTTCGTGGTCGTCGTCCGGCGACGTCCGCTGACGGGCCTCTTCGCGTGCCCGGACGTGTTCCTCGTCGCGTTCGTCCTGGCGCCGCGCCTTGATTTCGTGATCCTGCTCGGTCGGCTCGAATACGGCGTCCTCGGCGGAGCCGACTTCGACCACGCCGAAACCCGAGGGGTCGATCGAGATCGGCTCTCCCGCCGTCTCGTCGCGCGGCGCCCCCAAAGGCGCCTCGGCTTCGAGCTCTTCGACGAAATCTTGAGCGGAGCCCATGTCTTGCGGCTTCTCAGACGGGGACGCTAGGATTTCTCGGGGCGTCTCGACGTCCTCGAAAGGTTGAGCTTCGAGATCTCGCGCTTCCGCCAGGAAATCTTCGGAGCCATGCGTCTCGACGCCGCGCGGTTCTTCTCCAAGAGCCTCGAACGGCTGCATTTCGAATCCGTGAGCGTCTGACTCCTCGACGGGCCTGCCCGCTTCGTCGTCGCCCGGCGCCGGCCCAACGACGACGCCGTCGTCGTTCGCGGCGCGCTTTTCCGCGCCATCGTGATTGTGGCGGCGCCGCGAGCGCCGGCCGCGGCCCTGCGGCTGGGGACGATGTTCCTCCTCCTCGGCCTGTCGATGGGCTCTATTCTCCTCCTCGAGCAAGGCGAGGCGGTCGGCGACCGGGATCTGGTAATAGTCCGGGTGGATCTCGGCGAAGGCCAGAAAGCCATGGCGATTACCGCCGTAATCGACGAAGGCGGCCTGGAGCGAGGGCTCCACGCGAGTAACCTTGGCGAGGTAAATATTACCTCGCAGCGGCATTTTATCGGCGGCTTCGAAATCGAATTCCTGGACTTTGTTACCGCGTAGCACCACCACCCGAGTTTCCTCCGGATGGGAGGCGTCTATAAGCATTTTGTTGGCCATGGGATACTCTTTGCCGCGTCGCGCGTGGCAGGGCCGGCGGCATCCGCCCGGAC
>Ga0181524_10002780_pt1 | contig 17647 bp, 22 predicted proteins | sample PEATcosm2014_Bin_34_FD_119761 | JGI IMG/M metagenome (GOLD analysis project Ga0181524, IMG submission 119761) | Peatland microbial communities from MTU Mesocosm Facility, Houghton, MI, USA - PEATcosm2014_Bin05_60_metaG | ecosystem: Environmental > Terrestrial > Soil > Wetlands > Peat | place...
ACAGGCGGAAAGGATCAAGGGTGCGTGGCATCTGGGCAGCTTACCACCCTCATCTGCGCGCTCGCCGTGAATTCTGTCGGGCCAGCATTTTCAATCGGATCGAGTATTTGGACGCTACGCCATTCGTGGTTGACGGCAGAACTCTCGATTACAAGATGAAAATGGTGAAGTGGGAAAACTTGGTTTGAGAGCCCCTTACGCCTGAGAAAAGCCTGTTCACGCCTCTTCGTCGGATTCGGTCAGGGGCGGCAATTATTCTCGATGGTTCTCACAACCTCATCGATGAGGCGAAAGTACTGGGCAAGCACGAGGGTCATCGTGCAGAGCCTTTCGTTATCGGAGCGTGAACCCACTCGTATATGTTTGCCACTTGAGACTTTCCCTCCTGCGATGCGATTTGAGCTACTGAGATTTTAATTCCACCGTTCTCGCAAACCACGTGAATAGTCTTGTCGTGGCTTTGCGGTTCGGTACCGTGCTCGGGGATCAGCATGCACGCTCCCCATTTTCGGTGCGCCACGAGGCTGTACAGAGCGGTAGCAAAATCCACAGCACCATCTTGCGCAGGCGTCCAACTTTTTTCAACCATTACTAAGTGGTTCTTTTTATCGAAGTGCAGCGTGTAGGCATGACGATCTGATCCTCTGTCGTTTACGTAGACGCACGCTTTGGCCTTGGGTATTTTGCTGCCGACTTTCCAGGTGCGCTCCTCAACCGGTGCAATTTCGTAACGATCATTTTTGTTCAGCAGCGCAACAACAGCTTCTGGTCTTGCACGCCAAGGTACGGCTACGCCTCCAATGTCAACCGTAGCAGCAGTAGACCGTTGTGCGAACTGTGAAAGCGGTGTGAGCAACACCACTGTAAGAAGGAGACGCTTTGCCAGGGCTGACATGTTGGCCTCCGAGCAAAAGTGGGGTTTATTATGCGCCTTGACCTCGAATTTCGCTAACACTTTAGGACATGCAGCAACCAACCGGAAGTACGCCCTCCCTATTACACGAGTAGACAACCCCCTTCTTCACTTCGTCCAACGCCTCCATAGATGACCACTATCCATTGAGTAAGGCTTGACAAGTGTTTGCTGCAAGAGGTACCCTCCTGCCCAAAGTTGTTGTTTGTGGGGAAACCAGCAAAACCGTAGCCCCTGGCTTTGCTGGAAAAATGCTTATTCTTGTGGAGGTGGTAAGCACGATATGACTCAGCTCAGAGCATTTCAATGCGTTTACGCCGACATCCCCGGACGGAAAACACGGCTCATTGTTGAAGAACTTCACCACGGCTGGATTTTTGGTGCAGTCGATCAGCGGACGAAGCAGTTGATGGATAAGACGGCAGTGCCTTCATTGCAGGAGGGCAAAGAACAAGCAAAACACTGGGCTATCGGGGGCGGCTACATAACCCCGCAGGATGTTCTCATGTGGCAACCGTGGCCTTAGTCCAACCGGGGCGGGAGTTCAAATCGTCATTGATAATTGGTTATACGAATCGCTGCCTGATTAGCATCGTGCTGCCGGATCAGTTCCCTGCGGAAGGCTTGGAAAGCTTCGCATAGAAGTTTCCGGTCGGCAATACCAATATCTTCTGCGAAAGCGGCATACAGTACATTCGTTGCATAAACAAAGGCATCGAGAGCGTCCATGCTTTGCAGGAGCTGATCTCGGGCTCTCAGATACCGGGTAATTGCGTCCTGCATAAGTTTGCCCTGATCCTGGTTCGTGAAATCGATCACGACTTCTTTCGACAAAGCCCTCCTGCAAGTCATGCGCTGCACCTCCCACGATCCGACGCACCGTGGTTTTCGTTACCGGCGATGACGTCATCAATTGTCTATTCTCTCTCGTCTCTCTCGGCATTTCGGCGCAAACACACCGAGCAACGGTAGTGATCGTCCCTCTCAGTCTTCGTGTTGGGAGGCAGGTGCAATTTTCGTACAATCTGGCGGACGAGCTTTGAGCTACGAAGAATACAAGCATCAGCCCGCAGAATAAACTGCTGTGCCGCATTGTCGTATACGACCCGACCTCGGGGAAATTCGTCGTACTCTAGCTCTGGCAGCACGGATTTGTTGCGTTGCAGCTCCGTCCAATGATCAATGTGGCTCGTTGGACGCCCCGAAACGTCGCCGTATCGCTCAGCATCGGAGAGCGGCGTTTCGTCTACGATTAGGTGGCGCTTATACAACCAGAAAATACCGACCCGAGGTTCCGACGGTTTCTGCATGATCATTCCCTTCCGGCGTTTCTTGAGCCCAATGATTCTGAGCTTGCGCACCGAGGCATTTCCGCTACTCATTCCCAAACATCCATCGCAGAATTTCTTCGCAGAGGGCATATCTGGAGAGCCCGAAATCGGCTTAGCACCTGGCTCGCTCCGGGGACGCATGAGCGCTTCAGCGACGCCACTAAGCCGAGAGTAGATTTTTCTGGCGAGACCCTCGGCAGGTCACCTTAAAACTGACAGCCACTTGTGGATGTCCCACGATTTGCTGGCGATTCGGAAACTACCAACAAAAGGCGTTCACCGAGAACAAAGATCATATCTGACGCGTTTGTCCGAGTTGCAGCCGGGCACTGCTGGAAATCGTGGGTAGTTGGGCACGGAGACAGAGAACTACCGACCCAGCGTCAAGCGATGAGCTCGTTCAGGAGATATCTGCAACTGGACCTCGGTATCGTCGCCGAAATACATGTCTTTTCCGTGCGCCAGCCAGCGAGTGTACACGGACCGGCTGGTTGCGACCATGCCGATGGTACCGCCCACGTAGTGCGACTTGGCCCCGATCGCAAGCGCTCGCCCGATAATGGCAAATCCGTTACTCGAGACGGACGTATTGGCCAGAGTGCTTTCATCGTCAGCCAGTGCCGAAGTCGCCAGCAATCCTAAAATCAGCGGCGCCATCACGCTATGATTACTCTCCTGGCTCACTCCGCCTTCCTGGTCCACCTGTAGCTTCGCTCCGGGACTGGCCGCGATTGCGGTTGGCACTCCTTCAACCTTTTGCCTGAATCCGGAAGGCAGGCTGATTTCGCTGAAGCTGAACCGCAGCAGACCATTGCGCCCCCAACGTCCTGCGGGCGATGCCTGCAGTACTTTGCCGCGTAGCACGCTTCCTTGCGGAATCAGTAGCTGGTTTCTTTCGTCGAATACCGGCTGGGTCACTACCGCCTCGACCGGATCTCCGGCCTTCGTCTTCGCCGAGTCAAGTTGCGTCCTCAACCGGCCCTGGACGGCGACCAACTTTTCAAGCGGCTCTTGCTGGGAGGCACTAGCCGGCTCGTTGGCAACTGCCCGCAACGGGAGATTCAGTGCCTGAGAGAAAGAGGCTTCGTACTGCGTCCCCTCCTGCACCGACTGCGGATGGTACGGCATCTGGGACCAGAAATAGCTCTTCAGACGATCCATCTTGCCTGGCGTTTTCACCGTATTAATCGTTGAATCCTTCTTGTCGACAATTCCCTCCCACATGCGCCGGAAAACCGATTTTTGTCCTTCGCCGGCGCTGCGAAAATAGAGCGTTGTTCCGGCACCCCCGCCCACCTCGGCAGCAATCGGATAATGCTCTCCATCGCGCAGACTCAGCTCGGTGAAATCGATCACAGGCTCGCCGAGCGGGGTGAAGTCGCCATGAAACCTCGCATCCAGGCGCTTCGAATGCGGTGCCGGATGCACCGATACGACGTTGCCTTGCAGCAGTGCGCCGGCGGGAATCGCAAGCTGGTTTTCAAAGTAGATGGGCTCCATCAAGCGGCCCTGGATCGGCTCCCCGACCTTTAACTTCGTCCGTTGGGTTATCGCAACCCGGACTTTCGTGCCGCTTGCTACCGCCAGCGACTTGCCGTTAGAGTCAGCTCCCCAGCAAGTTGCCGCAATTGATGCAAGCAGCAAACCGATCGCGGTCTCACGTATACGTCGCATTCTCAACCCCTATCCCAGTGCATCGATTCTAATCCCGCTGGTTTGGTTATTCCCAGATTCATTTGCCCAGAACGCGGTACCCGATAACGGAGAGACGCCCTTTCCAGGCCGGTTAGCGAATCTAGCGGCTTCTCTTGAGCCGCTCGTTGTTGTCGAGCGATTCGGAGATTTCATTCGCGAGTTTCATCAACTGTTGGTAGTCGGATTCGTCCAACCCCTCTGCTCCGACTTGAATGGCATCAACCAGCTTGCTTGCGAGGGGTACAGGGATTTGAATCGTGATGTACTTCATCTTTCCTCCGTGCCGATAGCTGGGTCGGTAACTCGCGTGCTTCTCAAAAGACTGCGGCATATTTCTCAAAGCTCATGTAGCTGTTTCCAATTGTGCGAGGTCAATTTCGAAGTGCTGCAACAATTCTATGGAACAGTTCTCCTGCGTTACCGACGCTGATATAACAGTTTTGAGGATTTTTCAGAAACGGCACGGATTCGAAGCGTGGGTGAACTGCTGTCCATCGTTTTTTTGCCCGCATCCCAACGACGAGCTTCGTCTCTATTGCCCTGCATGCCAGTTCAAGTGAATAGTCCTGTGATGGACAGACACGCTGAATCGGCAGCGCGGACTTTCGGGAGTGGTACGGAAACCATTCGATTACGCACAGCCGCTGGGCTACGGTGTCTTGATTCAATCCACCCTTGTCCTTTTCAAACAGCTCGCGAAGGTGCTTCAACCACCACTGCGCACAAGGAGTCCATGCAAACTCAGGATTCAGCGGGTAAAAGGGATATTCGTGTGATGCGTGCCGCAAATTGCGGATTATCGCAGTCCGAAACCCCGGATTTCTATGGGCGTGCTTGTCGGCATCACTATCACCAGGGTTCAAATTAAGCAAAACGACCCTTGCCGTTTTTGGATTTCCAATGAACGGCTCAGGAAGCGAGTTGAGGTTGATTTTGCCGTGTGCATTCCCGCTTGCAGAAATCTTCCCGTTGAATGTTGAGATGGTGTCCCGATCCTGAGCGAGAACGTAGGGTCATTTCTGCGGAAGCTCTAGCCATGGATTTCGCATAACAGTTTCTTTCGAAGAGGTTACCCGGATGCGGGCACTGTACCCCACAATCCACAGTTCATCAATGCGTTTGTGTTGGTAAATCGTCTCGGGCACATGCGAGACAGTAACGGCTCTTCGACGCATTCACAATTGCAGCTTGGCGGAACGTGGAAAGGACGATACAGTCCGGGCGCTTCACCCGCTAAGCTCAGAAAGGAACGACGATGGGTAAAACCGCAAAGAAACCGAAGGCTGCCAAACCGAAGAAAGCCGAACCAAAAACCCGTGTTGCAATACCGTGGGGCAAATTGAAACAACTCTGGGATGCCGGGAAGTCGTATCTGGAGATGGCAAAGGCAACTGATCCACATTTTGATCCCGATAAACCCGACGCAACGAAAACGACCAGGGCAAAGATCAGCATTGCCATGAATAAAGGGGTGATGATTGATGGCAAGCTGGTTCGCTTTAAACGTCGGGAACGAACCAAGGGCAGTGTGGTTGGCAAAAAGGTCGGCAAGGATAAGCCACAAGCCAAACCGAAACAGGTAAAGGCAAAGAGCATCAATACGGCAAAGACAGTAAAAACAGGGAAGGACGTGAAGGCACCGGAAACGACCAAGGCAGTTGAACCGGAAGCAGGCACACAACAGTCAGCAACCAACAGTTAATCCGCCACCATTACTCCAGCCAATACCCGAGGGCATATCTCGGGTATTTCTTTTGCGTGTGCATTCCACAGTGGCAATTGGCGGCATAGCGATTGGAAGCCTTCAGCGAGCCAAGCGAGCCAACGCTTGGTTTTCACTTTTGTGTTTGTTGGCTTCTGCTTGGCGACATCCGATGTTGCTAGCGAACTCCTGCACTCGATGGTTTCAGCACCGGCCTTTTGCAGTCAAGCAGTCCCGCCGGCTGCTCCTGCACCAAGGGCTTCGGCTCTTCGTAGCGGCTGGGGACAGGGAACTCGCTTAACGCGGCGGAATCGTAGGAACCCTGCACGTGTAAGGTCAGACCCTGGATCGAACGCTTGTAGGCCTGTCCGGCAGGAACCTCAGGAGTGAAGCGCACGTTGGAAACGGTGATAATCAGGCGCAAGTTTCGCAGATGGAAAACGCGCTGCCCGCCATAGTCCGGGTAGCGGTAACAGTCGCCGTTGAGCTGGTTCCAATTGAAGCCCGTCTGGCTCAGCGAGCCGCCTCTGCTGGAGCCACCGGCCAGAAGCTGGGTGTCGGGAGCCTGAGTCGCCCCGGGAAGTGCAAGCCGGCACTCGAATTCGCGGGTGTAGTGAAAGCTTTCAGCACGGGCGCGGGCGTTTTCCGGACTGGCGCATTCCAGGATGTAGGCTAACTTGCCGGTGACGGTCTGAATCGGCAAGCTCAGGTACATGTCCAGCGACCGGCCAAAATTGTAGGTGCGATCAAATGGCCGGATGCGCGGCCAGGAAGCGGCATGAGCCAGCTCCGCGACCAGAAAGAATGCGGTAAGCACAACTATCAGTCTGCGCGACATTGTGAGCATTCCACCGAGGTTTCTTTTTGACCTCGAATACGGCGAAGATTGTACACCCTGTTTGCCCCTTCTGCACATCGGGGAACCATGGTATGGATAAGGCTTTGGGCAGGCTCTCATCTGCCCCATCTGCCTATTTTTTCGACAATTCTATCAATTCAGGGCTGCTCATTTCTCTGGTTCCTCTTTCAGCTGAGGTGCTCGACACGCCTTCATGAACTCCATCGCAAATCGAGTAAATACCGCTTTTGGTTTAGGAGGATCGTTCCATTTGTAGTCCTTCGAATTCATTAGAGACTCATAAACGCGATGTGCAAGATCAGGTCCACCATTAACCTCATATTCGCGGCGAACGAGCCCTAATCTCTCAAAGTTATCTACTGCTGACTCCATGCTGTTTCTTTCCTTCAGGTCTGGAAAAGAATCCATTCTCCCAAAGAACGCATTCGCATTTACAAGTGGACACTCCCCGCTCGGAGAAATCGGCCCCAACTTGTCTTCTGTAATCATCTTGTAAAACCGATCAAGGATGCCCGCTTCGAACGGAGTCAGTTGTTTTAAGGTCTCGATGAACGCGGGACGTGTCCCGCCGTCTCTAGCGGCGTTCGCAAGTAGGTTTGCCCACTTTGTATGGAGGTTCTCATCATCTTCCCAAGAGGCCCCTTCAAGGATTGGGAACAAGACACCAGGCCGGACGGACTTTGCGTCGATGCCCGCTTCTTTGAGCCCCTTCACTGCTTTGCCCAACACTGAGGCGATTCGCGAAAGGCGATAGCTCTTAATCCACTCTCCGCCCAGTTGCCCCAGCTCATCACACATTGGCCCGAGGATTCTCTTGACCATATCCGCGGCTGCCGGCCCGGCGTCTTTCAACACTATTGCTAGGGCGCCCACTTCTGCGGTGTCCATAAGTTCTCCTCCTGTTCGCGGGTCTGCCTCATTTCAGTCCAACAGATTCTTGGTTCAATTTTGAATCTTCTTTCGCATCCTCAAGAAGCGTGTCCCACGAACCCTCTTCAACAAAACCGCCTTTCAGAAGGTCCCTGTAGAGAGTGTCAAGGAAGGAATGGAAGGCTACATCTTTACCTTTTACCTGTTCCGCGTGTCTAAGCCAGACGGTAAGTTCGCCCGGTGTGTGGTCACGAAGCGCCAACATCAATGCTCTTGCTTCACACAGTCGGTCCCATGCTAGGGTCGGCCAGTCGCTCAGTCGCGGCAGATGGCTGACGAACTCACCAGAACTCTCATATGTCTCGGAATACAGAGCTCTTTGCTTCGAAATATCCAGTTCAGCCGGCGTCGGCCCCAAATCGCGTATTCTCTTTTCGTCTTCCCTAGAAATGCGAGGAAACGTGGCTCTTATGCGTGATTCGATTGCAGGATTAAGCCAGGCTGTTTTCGCTTTATGGTTGCGGTATTCCTTCCAGAGCCGAGATTTGTCGACACCCGGCGACAAGAAAATCTGAAGAATGATGCTAAATTTGGCAGCCTCTTCGATTGCCAGGGTTGAAAATACCATCGAGTGGCAATACCGCTTGAGGGTGAACAGTAGATCAGCGGTGTCGAATAGATCCTGAGCGTTCAATCTCGCAGCCCTGATAGCGTTCGCAGCGTTTACTGGAGTAAGGTCACCGGTGTACGGCTTGACTTTCCGTAGATCGTTATCGCCCTTCATGGAATTCAGACCTCTCTTTCCAGAAAGAAGTCTCGGATCGGACCTGTGAGAAGTTCCGTCTCCGCCTTAACAAGATCGCCCGGAGTAGCCACATTGTCCCCTTGCCAAATTTCAGCGGCATTTTACAATTAAATCAATACGTCGGCTACATTTCTTTCTTGGAACTCGTGAAACCCTGCCCAAAGTGTAAAAGCGAAAGTGTCAAAGTCCAAGAGTTTAACGAATGGCTGTATCGGCTACGTCTGCGAGGACTGCTGGGAAGTCTGGGTCGAAGTGATATCACAATCACAATGCTCTACTCCTGCCCCTGTGGAACGGCAGCAGGTTGGTGACACAGTAATTCAGCCAGTCGTAAAAAGAACGGGAAGCGATTCGGGAGTAATTCCACCGGGCGGACCTGCACAAGTCACAGTATGTAGTTTTGGCAATACAAGCTATGTCACCGCGCGACAACTTGGTTTTTTGCAGCAGCGTCTCGAACTGGAGTTCGCCTTTCAGCTCCCACCGGCTGCGCTAAAGCAAAAAGTAAATGCAATCCTTATTGACGGTCAGGGCAAGCGGTATTCAATCGACGCAGACCTTCGCGCGATACTGCATGGGCAGCACTAGACTTTGAAGGCGCTGAACCTTTCACTATTATTTGCTTAGAGCTTGAAGCCATGCATTTTGCGCGGGAGGCGAACCGCAACATGTAGGCTATTCTTCGTACATCAGCGTATGAGTGCTTGCCGAATGCTCAAAGGTGCATCTACGCGCAAAAATGAGTGACTCATGGTTTTGAGTGTGTGCAACTACCTCTTGGCAGTGTGATAAATCAGAAGAAGGGGTAAGTTTCGTAATTAACCAGCAAAAACTGCGTAGTCGCACAGTATCAAATCCAACCTGCAAAAATCGTCTACAAGCCCCTTCCTGGCACTGTACAGGCCGCCTAGCGCCTACGAACGCGCCAAACAGGCTGGAAACGCCGGGAAATGGCATTCTACGCATGGCTCAAAACGTTAAAAGTGGAGAAAAAGTCGGAGTAGGAAGTACTTGACGTTAATAAGTTCCTGGTGTTGCTCGATTTCCGGGATGATCTTTTTCTGACAACTAAAAGTAATCGATTTATTGTGTAACCCAGAATAAAAAGAAAGCGAAGCGGTAGCCGCTTGCGGCTCTCTTTTATCTTTAGATAAAAGAGTCTAACTTAGTATAGGTAATATATATACTCTCCTTATGGCCGCAATTGTATGACTCGCTCGATGTGTGAGTGTTATTCTGCGCAAATATGAACGACAAAACCTGCGCCAGAGGGAATCGTGCGAGCATTTATGTCAGACACGAGTGGCCAGTACGGCGTGAAACCGGGTGTATTGGTTCAAGTGAATTAGTGGCTCCATCGGAATGTAAAACCTGCCGACCATCACAGACTGTGATCATTTTTGTGGGACCGGATAGGTTTTTGCCTTCGAATTGGCGTTTTGAAACCAGGCATCGCCGGAATATCAAAGTGTTCCGCAAAATCCGAAGCGACCTGAACTGTGCCGTGACGTTTTGACCCTCTGTAATCGACCGCCAGAACCGAGAAATAACGTTTCGCCTTACCTTTTTTGGTCCGCCCATTTTTGATTTCCAGCAGACGAGGGAGCTCTTTTGTAACCGATCTCCAGCTCTGCCCGTCTCCCATTGTCCGAAGGACACGACATACTCGGCTTGGCGACCAGTTAAATTGTTCAGCCATTGTGGCGGCACCGATGGTTGTGTCGTTCTTCCATCCGAGGCAGTGGGCATACATCACGGATACCCGAAGCTGCTAGGCCAATGCCGCGCTGCCCTGCCCGTCAGCAGAATGACCTGATTCGATCATTCCACAAACAATGTTCACTGCTTTCTCGTATCCGTGTTTGTCAACGTAGTGACCGATTTGTTCGTAGGTGAACTTTGAGCCCAGATAAACCTGTAGATACGCCGGATTGACAGCAAAACGCGACGCAAGTTGCTTGGCCAGCACCTCCGTCTTACGCTGGGCTTGGCCGCTCCAGTGCCAATCAGAATCCGACAAGAAGGCGATGACGTGTTCCGGCCTAACATCATCCAAAGTGTATTCCAGCCCCGTGTTGCCAATTCGCAAATGGTGATTCACCACCGCCACTCCCTTGACGCCTTGATCCAGAGTTACATCGTCGATACCATGAATAGCGGCAACAGAAAGCAGCAGTTCCCGGTCCACCGCCCGGGCGGTCAGTTCTCGTAAAACCCAGGAATGGTGATCCTCATGCTTCGCAATGAAAGGATCTTCGACTTTGATGAAATTGAAATCTTGGTCGAACTTGTAAATGAATCGTTTCATTGTGTCATGAATAATAATGGTCGCGAGTAATAGATCACGGTCTATGCTGATCCCTCGGGAGTTATAGACATCGGCCCAAGCGGCAGCGTACTCAAGATTTTGCAGCGTGTGAACAGCCAGGCCGCCGAAGTGCCTGTGATGCGCGCCGGAGCCGGGAGCTACCCAGAAAGGCCAATGGCTGACAGGAGTATAGGCGTAGTTCGTGACTGGCTTCTCCAGGGTTAAAAACGCCTTGGCAACGGCCAGCCATTCTGCCTTCTGAATCGAGTGCAGATACTTGCTGTCAATCTTTCGATACGCCTGCAAGCCTTTGTAAGCAGCCAGCTCTTCGGGATCTGTCGGAAATGCTTGCGGCATATTGTTCTCCTCTGCGATTACCGGGAAGGCACTGCTTCGGCCTTGCTCGGCGTACCCATCATCGACATCCCGCCGATCATCTCTTTGCCGCCCCATACCACCAGGCCACCAATAATGTAGGATGCGATGTAGATATACATCGCGACACCTAACCCCATGGCGTTGGCTATAAAACCGGCAACAATAGGAGTTGTGAAAGCGCCGACCTCGGCGCCCATAATCCCAAAGCCGCTGGCAGCAGCGGTCAAGTTTGGAGGTACGCAATCCGTCATCCAAGCCAGAATGGTTGGATACAGACCGGTTATGAAGAAACCCGAAATTGCTGCCCACAGCAACGTTACGCCTACCGTAGTCGAATGCAGCACGCCAAACCAGGTTAGGCCGGCGGCGCAGAAGAACAGGCAAATCCCAGCGCGCCTGCCAAGTCTATCAGAGACCCAGCCCGACGCAAGAGAGCCGAACGTGCCGGCGATCAGCATAACGGCCAGCAGTGAACCGGAAGCCACAAAGGAGTAACCTTTGACTTCCTTGAAGTAGAGAGGGGTGAAGGTGTTGATGGACCAATAGCCAAAGTTGGCGATGAACTGCAGGCTGAAAATGATCCATGCGTTCCGAACCTTCAGAACATCTTTGAACTCGCCCTTTTGCTTTCCGCCGGCTTGCAATGATTCAGCATAGGCTGGAGTCTCTTCCCGCTTGACATTCGGAATGAATTTCCAGAAGAACCAAGCAGCCACCAAGGTGGGAATCAGCATGAACATCCAGGGTGAGCGCCAGCCAAACTTCGCCCCCATGAAGGTCGCAAAGAAGATTCCCGTCATGCTGCCGAGCGTCCAACCGGTGGAATACAAAGCCATCGCTTTGCCACGGTTCGCTTTGGAAAATACCGAGGAGACATATCCGACCGCAGTTGAATAGAACGATCCTTCAAACAAACCCGTCGTGAAACGAGCACAGGCTAAGGCTACTGCAGAATGTGTGAATCCGGTGAACAGGGTAGTTATACCGAAACCTACCATACTTGGAACAATGACCTTCTTGTGCCCCACCTTATCCGCCAAATAACCGCCTGGAACTGGAGTGATGGAATAGCCGACGAAGAAGGCTGTCGTTAGGAAGCCGACGCCGAGATACCCAAGGTTCATCTCCGTGCGGATCAGCGGGATTAGAGGTGCCAACAGGGATCTGTCGGCAAAGTTAAGGAACCACCCCAGCCAGCAACCGAACAATACCAGCTTAGCTTGACGGCCAATGTCACCAGTCTCTTTAAGTAGCATCTTTCCTCCTTGTAGGCATTTCAAAACGCCATAAGTCGGCTCAGAACGTGTCCGGACTCGCTTCCATCCCGCAACGGACCGCGTCTTACATCTTATTCTCGTTTCGTTCCGTTCTCCTGGCTGGTCGATTTCAGTATATGGTACCCTTCTCAAGCTGGTCTTTTGGTCGGCTTCAGCGCAGCACAACCAACACGCCCAAGCCGAGCAGCACCACTGCTATCGAGATGAGAGTAGCCGCACGGCTTAGAACCTTGTGCCGCGTCTGCTGGTAAATGAGAGGCAGACACACTAACGAACTTGAAGCCGATGCGAGCACTGCCGCTGCGCCCGCCAGACTCGGTGCAATTTTTCCGTCTGACGCCAGAAGGGCCGCGCTGGCGGTTGTGCTGGCGCTGCTTACCAGTCCGCCAATCAGGCTGACCGCAAGGAATCCCAAATGGCCAAGATGCCGCTCTGCCAGCGCACTCAGCGCCTGAATGCAAACAAATACCGTTGCCATCGTCAGAACGCGGCGCAAAGAAATCGGCGAGGATAGCGTCAGTTGATGCGCTGGAACTTTGCTTTTCTTTGCTCCGCTCCAGACGATCAACGCGACCGCGATTGCCATGCAGAGCAGTGGCAATGCGGCGGTGCTCGCAGCCACGGGTGCGAAAATCAGCAGGACCGCAACGTTCCTGAGAAACATTGGAATGCGCGGAAACAACATCACCCCTAGCGCCCGTGTGATCGGTTCTCCCTCGGCGGGGCGAACAAAATGCGCTAACTCAGCGACGGTGGCGGTACTGTTGACGAGTCCACCCAGAGCCGCCGCGTAGTACAAGCCTTGGCTGCTGTAAACGCGAAGCAACACGTAATTGACGAACCCGATGCCCGCCAGCACAATGACTACAATCCATGCCTCGCGTGGGTTGAACAGCTGCCAAGGGTCAATGAATCGGTTGGGTAGAACAGGGTAGATCACAAAACCAAGCAGTCCCAGCAGAACGGCACTGCGAATTTCCTGCGGCGTCAGCCCCCCGGCAAAGCGAGTCAATTCGCTCTTCCATGCCAGCAGCATGGTGACCATGATCGCGCAGGCAATAGGTGTGAAGGTGTGTCCCTCGCCTGCCAGCATCCCCAACAGGACGACCACCATCAACGCGGCCGACGTTGTGATTTCGAGCGACCGGCTGGCCAGCACTCCCCGCAGATTGATATAGATCACCAACAAGAAAACGCCAACAAAGCCCGCCAGTTCGAATTGCCGACCAAGCAGCGCACACAACATCCCAAGCAGCGATGTGATGGCGAAGGTTCGAACGCCGATATCTTTTTGGGCCCATTCGCGTTCAAGTCCGACGAGAGTGCCGATGCCCAGCGTGATCGCAAGTTTCGTGGCCACGTCAACCGGCGGAAATAGGTGTGAAGATTGCATGTTTGTCCCGCCAACGACTGCGGCGCCGAAGAGCAAAAAGAAAAACCGCCCACGAAAAGCAGTTCACACCCCTAGACATGCGTGAAGCAGCTTTTCTTGGACGGCTTCTCTAATCTCTGCCGTTTCCGTGCATGATACTTTAGCTTTAATGATTGCCAGGTCGTCTGTGACCGATATCACCAGTCACCGTGTTACGCACCAGGGTTTAGCTGCCCTGTCGGAATAGCTCCCCAGCGAGCGCTGACGGCCGGACAAAGCTAGGCGCCGCGTTTCCGCAACCGGGCGATACGCCGCGTTGAGTGGCCGCGAGAAAAATGAACGGCACTATTTACTCGAAATAACCGCCATTCTTTTAATTTTGGCGCGGTGTCAGCCCCAGGCTTTCCATCACTTCCAACGCGAATCTGGCTGAGACCGTGCCCTATACAGGCTGGGACAACTCGCGATACGCGTGGAGGCGAGCGACGGAAAAGAAGTCCGGAAGGCCCCGGATCGCTTGAAAAGCGTTCATTTCGGCTTGTGCCGCGATGGACGGAAAACGACTCGCTCGACGCCCCTATAGTCCTCTTCAGACCGGCTCCGCTGTTCCGGTATTCGGCTGACAAGATCCTTTGCAACTTCCTTTTCAGAATAAATTCCCCCAGCCGCGAAATGTGCGTAGGTTGCGTTCCTTAGGCCATGTCTCTGGGACGCGATACCAACCATCGAGTTGTTCCTCGAAGATTTTGCTGATGCTACCCCGCAGGACCTCGAGAGCCTCGTCTTTGCTCTCGCATTGCGGAAAGGATCAAGGGTGCGTGGCATCTGGGCAGCTTACCACCCTCATCTGCGCGCTCGCCGTGAATTCTGTCGGGCCAGCATTTTCAATCGGATCGAGTATTTGGACGCTACGGGATTCAATTCGAGGGACTCGCTCAAATGGGCGCAGACGCTCAACTACCCTCACGTTAGAGTAGCCGGTAGCGAGGTAATCGTTTGGAACACGCCTGAAGATTACGCCAAGGCCAACGATCTTCAACAATTTGCCAAGACCGGGTGGAACCATAGTCAGTGGGATTGGCGGCGTCTGGTGCAGTCTTCAGATGACAAGCTCCATTTCCTTGTTCAGTTCAGTCGATACAATGACGCCGGTAAACCCGTGGCTGCCTACGAGTCGCTCTATATTCTGACCAAAAAGAATAATCGTTGGGGTGTGCAAGCGAGGTCCAGCTTTGCCGGTATCGCCATCCCTGGGGCGGCATTTTGAAGCGATAGACGAGTGTGAAGCACTGGGATATCAATGCGGGAAATCAGAAAAAAACTGAAGGCCGACATCCTCCCCCAAGATGTCGGCCTCTCTAGCCCAGCACAGCAGATTCTCTGTGCAGCATGAACATATCGCCGCCCATCACCCCACGCAAGTTACGTCGGGTACCACCGAAAAAAATGGGGGGATTACTCTTGTCACTTGCGCAATCCAGCAGGAGGAGCAAGAATGCGACTGGTTCCATTTGTTTAGACCCTCTCCGATTACACGCTGCAACCATCCTCGGGCCTAACTTGCCTATTGACCCCAGCCTTCGGGCTGGGGCTTGTCGTTCATAGGTGGCGAGCGGAGGGGCGGCTTGGGGCGGTTTACAGCGCCCACTGGCAATGCCCCGCCACACCATTCCGCCCGGTTCCCGACTTCTGCTTGGGCGATTACGGCGGTTGCTGCACCTCGTGAACCGCCCTTCGGCCCTACAGAAACAGGCCAGTGCATTGCCCTTAAGCGCATTCCGATAAAATAAGAAGTAAACTGGGGCTCGAATCGTTTGGGAGAAAAGAGGGTCAGTACAGGCTGGAAAGAACGGGGTAAACCCTAGAAGGTGCAACCGAATGAGAACTGTTCGTGTAGCGGTCGCTGTTATTATAGTCGCAGCCGCTACCTCAGGTGCGGCGCAGCAGCTTGTCGATTGTGCACAAATCAAGTCTCCGGGCTGTAAATCGTTTAATGAAATGCTCACCAACCGAGACCCGAACATCGTGGAGACTATCAACGAACCAAATTACATCACTTATGTTTGCTTTCAGCCTAGTAACGACGCATTCACAATGCTTACATTTAGTCTTCCCACTAACAAGTGGATGCGTACTCAGGAGTGCTGGGAGGCAATCGAAGAGAAGAGCATACATAATGCTGCTTGCAATACTGAGAAGCAAGAATATCAAATATTCGTTAGTTCTACTTACAAACGCGGACTTTATCATGATAGCTTTGAGCTACTGTTTACTTGGATGCGTAGCAAATCTTTTGGTACGGTTGGCCAGAGCGAAGATAAAGAGTGGGCTGGTGGTCGGACAGACGGGAGCTTAGTGATTAATGACACAGAATTGGTACTGTCCTATAAGTTTCCTAACAGGGAAGGGTCAACCACGGCCTATAGCATGCAGCTTCGCAAGGCCACCAAGAGATTTGTCGAAACGTTTGAGCCATCAGAGGGAAAGAGTATTATTTTTATCACGGTTACTGGTGATTGCAGCGAGTTCCGCGAAGAAAAGCCGCATTCTAATACTCATAAATAATTGCCCTACCTGTGCACCAGGGCATTCCCTGACTTCGCTTCTCATTGTCTGAGATGTTCGCAGCGGTTTTTGCCACGCCGCCGAGCCAGACATCTTGTTCCGGAAACGGTGCAAGGGCTGCAACCCGCATTTGCGGGTATCGTGGCACTCCGTCGCCCCGCCAGCGCCATAAATTCCATCGGTATTGGGCAAAACGACGGTTGCCATGGCCGGGGAGGGGGTTGGCGTAGCAATCGGTGGCAGCGTGAGCTGTTCATGTCGCTGAGCAGGTCATTGGATAGCGGCACTGTTGTTTGGAAACAGATTCCATAGCTCGGCAATTACGTCGCTTGCCGTCGCCTCGGGCTTCAGAACCATCGTCGGAAGTCGTTGTTGCAAAAAACGGCACCGCTCCTCGTCCACGTCGGAAGTGATGATTACCATTCGGATGTCCTCGGTCTCGCATAGGAACGTGACTTCCGACAGTGCCAATGCTTCCCAGACGTGGAATCCAGCAGCGATGAGCGGGTCTGTCAACCGATTCGGAAGACATCGTGTGAAAAGAACAACAGAAACCACTTGAACTCCAACTCCGACCCAGTGTGAGCTTGGTGTCGAGCTACCGTTGATGTCGCCAATAACCGAAAGCCCCGGTCAGTGTGTCAGGATGCTGTACGGCTTTCCTGTAACTTGTCAATCTGCTCTTGAACCTCATTCCAAAACTCCAAGGGATCAGCAATCTTCACAAAAGGCTCTGGTGTGCCACCGACTCCCCGGATCACGATGGTACCGAAGCTGAGCAATCGCCCGACGACGCTTTGGTCAACGTGGACACTCTCGATTTTCGAAAGCATGATTTGGGTCGAGCGGCGACTTAGCAAACCTACCTTAATTAATACCCGCTTGTTGGTCACCGCCATTTCCGTAGCTGATCTTTTCCAGAAGGCCAAAACGACGACAACGGTGGCGGCAACGAGCAACAGCAAACCGAAGGCAGCGAGTTGCCCCGATGCCCCGCCCTTTGCATTCAGCTTTGAAAACGACGTAATCAACAGGCCAACACCCGCAAGCGCCACCACAACAGCAGTAATAAAATAACTGACCATCGCAATCCAATGCAGACGAGTGCGATATAAAACGGTTTCCCCAGAGCTTAAGTTTTTGTCGATATAACTCAACACATTCTCCTATCCAGCGAATGACAAATAAGACTCCTCGTTCAAGGTTACCAGCAACCCTCCACAACGGCAGTGACGCTTGCACTGCCTGAAATTAGTGCAAAACCGCCCAGACAGAGGGTTATTGGATAGGGGGGACGTGCGCCAGTGATGCTCGCAAGTGCCCTGGACTCGGCCATGAGGGCGTTACTGACAAGGAAACCCGCCCAGAATGCGGTTGCAACCGCTCCCGTTCTCGTGAGAGAGTTAAATTTCAAGGAAGAATCAAGTTCAAGGAGGATTTCTTAATGGCATCAACCATGACAAAGACGCAGTTGGTCAAGTTTATGGCCGGGAAGGTCGAACTCACCAACAAACAGGCGGCGACCTTTCTGGACATGCTCGCCGACGTGGCAGTGAAAGAAACGAAAAAGAA
>Ga0181524_10002783_pt1 | contig 17623 bp, 16 predicted proteins | sample PEATcosm2014_Bin_34_FD_119761 | JGI IMG/M metagenome (GOLD analysis project Ga0181524, IMG submission 119761) | Peatland microbial communities from MTU Mesocosm Facility, Houghton, MI, USA - PEATcosm2014_Bin05_60_metaG | ecosystem: Environmental > Terrestrial > Soil > Wetlands > Peat | place...
AAGGTTACGCCTTTCGCCGCGCCGCAGGCTATCAATCCAGTTATGAATTTTGGGCGATGCGGAACGACGCGGTAATCGGCGTCCCGGACTTAAGCATGTTCCACACCGGGCACAGTTGCTCCTCAGAAACTGCAATGGACTTTGCGACTGCCTCAGGATCGACGGAGCCCTTCACGACAAATTCCAGAAAAATCCGGGTAAGGACCGTGGGGTGCTCGTCGCGGCGCATGCCGCGAGCGTAAACTTCAAGGCCGTCCACTGGCTGATTCATTTTTCGCTTCAAGAGGGCGATCACGCTGTTTGCAGCGCAAGTCGCAAGGCTGGCCAATAGCAGTTCCAGGCTGGTAAGTCCCTCGACTGCTGCGCCTGCCGGCAACGGATAATCGGTTAGAACCTGGTGGCTTCCGCTCCCGGCGAGGACACGCATACCGCCCTGATAGACGGCATGAACGGATAGTTCGCTTGCCATTCGGAGATCTCCTCGGAGGTTATCCCTATGATATTCGCCCGGCTGAGAAGCCGCAGCGATTCGGTCCGCCGTCGACGTTCGATTCATCGGGCATGGTCACGGCAACTTCGACCACCGCGCGCCAGATTCAGTTGGGCGCGAAGTTGCAGTTCTGACAGCTCTCTTTGCGGCGGCGGGGAAATGCCCGTCAGTGGCTTCGGTCATTCTCCCCGCCTGCGCGCGATTCAGATTCCGTCAACTCAGAAGGATCGGGCGAGTTCGCTGTGTCCAAATCCACAAACGTGTTTGCGCTTGGGGGCAGGCCGGGCGCGTAGCAGTTACCGTCGGCAGCCTGGTTCCGAGGGCAGGCCGCGCTGAATTGCGCCCGGCGCGGCGATAGCGCGTACTGCCAGACGGTTGTGAAGGGCGCTATTTCGGGCGAGAGCGCCGCACTCATTGGCGGAGCTGTAAGCGTGCACCCCGGCGCTGGCGGGCATTGATCGTTTGCGATCCACAGCGCCAGGCGGTTCCCCTGTTTGGACGAGTCGCTTGCCGCCGCCCGCATGCTCTCCCGCTCCGCAATGTCCTCGGCCGTGCTGATGGTGCTGTTGCCGTCAGGTACGTCGATCCCGGAACAGTAAACGCCCGCCCGCGCGCCCGCGCTGCGCACCGCATCGATCCACGCGAACACATACGCAGCCTGTTCCGGAAAAAGCCTGCCGCCTTCCTCCTGATCGAGAAAAATCAGCACATTCCGCGGGAACCCTTCGCGCGCCGCCGCAGCCGCGGCGGCCTTCCCGTCTGTCGCGCCCAGATCCTCGACATTCCGGCCCTTCAATGCTGCTGGCTTTAGCTCGGCATCCGTGCGCCCGTCATACAGGACCAGAAAGCCGAATCCGTACCGTCGAAGGATCGCGCGTTTGCCTTCCCATCTGTTCACCTTTTCGCCGGGCGGCGGATTGAGCCAGTAGCTTGTGTAGCGAAAGCTTCTACGAAGGGCAGCGAGCGCTTCATCGCCCGGATAGCCGTTCCTGTCGAATCCCACATAAGACGCTCGTCGATCCGGGTTTTCGTGCCCGGCGCGTTGCGCCATACCCATGCAAACCGCCGTCGTCAACAGCAACGCGGCAACGCCGTTTCTCCCACTCCGCGCACTCGGCCGCATCGGTCCCGTGGTTTCAAGCATGCGTACACAGTTTAGATGGCTGCGCCGGCGGCGAGCCTGCCGCCCCTCTGCGATCATTCTAAAAGTGCGCGTCTTCGGCGCGGAGGCCGATCGGGAATGAGAGAGATTGTTGCGTTATCTTCGGGCTGGCTCTGTTGGGCAATGCGGCCCTTTTTGTGCCCCAGGCCATCGCCGTGTGGCGCAAGAATAGCGATGAGGGCGTTTCACTGGCCACCTTCGGAGGTCTCTGCATTCTGCAGGTTATCGGGGTGGTTCACGGCATCTACGAGCACGACAACTCCCTCATCGTCGGCCTCGGCGCCAGCTTTCTCACCTGCGGAACCGTCACCCTGCTCACGATCGTCTACCGTATCCGCCGTTTGCGCGCCCTTGGCGCCCATCCGCCGGCCTAATGTGCCGGATCGAACGGCGGCATACGATTTCCGTCATATCGCGGGCTGTGGAAGGACCAGTACGACAGGGGTGTGCAAGCCGGGGTATACTGCTGTTCCACAGCGGCGAAGTCCCTTGGGGACCGCGGAGGCGCCCCGGCATTTCCCTGGCTCAGGCCAACGGAGGTCTCGATGAAGATTACGGACACGGTCGATCTGGTTCTTAGGAACAAGACATTCAACAAGATTCTGCCCATTGCCCCCGAGCAAAGCGTTCACGAGGCCCTGTGCCTGATGGCGGAGTACGATGTCGGCGCATTGATAGTCATGTCCGGGCCCAAGCTGGTGGGCATCGTGTCGGAGCGCGACTACGCGCGCAAGGGCATCCTGCTGGGCCATCGCTCCAAAGACACGCAGGTGCGCGAGATCATGACCAGCCCGGTCGTTTCCGTCACTCCGCAGCACACCGTGGACGATTGCATGAACCTGATGACCGAGGGCCATTTCCGCCATCTACCCGTGCTGGAGGGCGATAGGGTGGTGGGCATCGTGTCCATCGGAGACATGGTGAAGTGGGTGATCTCCGGCCAGGAGCACAAGATCCAGGAGCTCGAGGGCTACATCACGGGAGCGTACCCGGGATAGACCGGGAGGCGCAAGTTTGAAGCGTGAGTTTTCTATCCTAGAAAAATCCCCGCAATCGCGGCGGAAATCAGGTTGGCCATGGTCCCGGCGAGCATCGCCCGCACGCCCAGCCGCGCCAGGTCGTTGCGCCGCTCGGGCACCAGCGCGCCGATGCCTCCGATCTGCATCCCGATCGATCCCAGGTTAGCGAAGCCGCACAGCGCGAACGTCGCAATCGTAAACGAGCGCGGCAGCAGCGTCGCTTTCTGCGCCCCGAGCCCGATGTAGGCAACCACCTCGTTCAGCGCCATGCGCGTCCCCAGAAGATTGCCGATGGCCGGACAGTCGCGCCAGGGCACGCCGATGAGCCACGCCACCGGCGCCCCGATGACCCCCAGAATCTGTCCCAGGCTGCTGGGAAGCCAGTGCATGTAGGCCAGCCCGTGCGCCCAGCCGAGCAGCATGTCCAGCAGCGCCACCAGCGCCAAAAAGCTGATCAGCATGATGGCCACATTCAAGGCCAGCTTGCCGCCGTCGATGGTGCCGCGCGCAATGGCCCCGACAAAATTCTCTTCCGCGTGCAGCTCGTCCTTGGGAATCACGACCTTGCCTTCGGTGGCCGGCACTTCGGTCTCGGGAACCAGCATCTTGGCCATCAGAATCGTACCCGGAGAGGTCATGATCACGGCCGAGAGCAGGTGCCGTGCCTCCACGCCCTGCGAGATGTACATGGCCATGATGCCGCCCGAGACGTGCGCCATGCCGCTGGTCATGATGGTCATCAGCTCGCTGCGCGTGGCCTTGGAGAGAAACGGCCGGATGGTGAGCGGCGCCTCCGTCTGGCCCATGAAGATCGAGGCCGCCACATTCATGCTTTCGGCGCCGGAGATGCGCATGGTCTTCAGCATGAGCCACGCCATGCCGCGGATAACGATCTGCATCAGCCCGATGTGGTACATCACCGCGAAGAAGGCGGAGATGAAGATGATCGTTGGCAGCACCTGGAAGGCGAAGATGGCGCCCTTGTTCGCCCCCAGCAGGTTGCCCAGAGCGCCGGAGTTAGGAAGGCCGAGCTGGCCGAACAATATCTGCGTCCCCGCGAACGTGGCCGAAAGCATTTTGGTGACTACGGCGCCCGCCCACGTCATTGCTTCCTGTCCGAAGCTGAACCGCAGCACCAGATAAGCAAAGAGAAACTGCAGGGCGAGCCCCCACGCAATGGTGCGCCAGCGGATGCGCCTGCGGTCCGTCGAGAAAAGGTACGCGGCCAGCAATACAGCCAGAATTCCCAACAATCCAGTGAATCGCGCCATTGCACTTGCCCCCTGAAGGCAGCTTCTAGCCCCTACCTATTGCCTTTAACCTGTTCTCGCAGCGTCAGGCATTTTATAGCATTCCAAGTCCGGCGCAGTAGGAGAAGGCTAGCAGCTAGGAGCTGGAAGCTGAAAGCTGTTTCCCGTGCAGGTACTCCTCCGCCTCATCGCGCGTGAACACGCGGCTCACCAGCGGCACTGCGTTCGGCGGACTTTTGGAAAAGTGAACCGCTCGCTTCAGGATTGCCACTGGCTCGGCTAGCAACTCGGGCCGTGTCGCGTACAACGTGGCGAAGGGTTGCCCACGCTCCACGCGCGCGCCACGCCGCGCATGGAACAGAATGCCGGCATGAGGATCGACCGGCTCGCCCGCCTTTTCGCGCCCCGCGCCGGTGCGCTGCACCGCCCAGCCCAGCGCGGTCGTATCCATCTGGGCCACGAACCCGCTCTCCCATGCGGCAACGATCTCAGTCGCGCCGGGCTTGTGAAACGCAGCGGGATCGTCGAAGACGCTTATGTCGCCGCCCTGGGCCTCGATCATCGCGAGAAACACCCGCAACGCGGAGCCATCCATCAGCGCCTTCTCGGCGCGCGCATAGCCGGCTTCGGGCGTTTCTGCTTGCATGCAGAGATGAATCATCCAACCAGCCAGGATCAGCGACAGCTCGCGCAAGTCGAAATTCGTTTCCGGACTCCACTCGGGCCGCTCGCCACGCAACAACTCGACGGCCTCAACCAGCTCAATCCAATTGCCGGCTGCGCGTCCCAGCGGCTGGCCCATGTCGGTGAGCAGGGCCACGGTGCGCGTCCCCGCGGCCTCCGCCGTGGCCACCATCAGGGCGGCGAGAAACTCGCAGTCTTCCCGCTTGCGCAGGAAGGCGCCCGAGCCGGTCTTCACATCTAGCACCAAGGCGTTCAACCCCGCCGCCAGCTTCTTGCTCAGGATCGAGGCGCAGATCAGCCCCGGATTCTCGACGGTTGCGGTGCGGTCGCGCAACGCATAGAGCCTGCGGTCGGCGGGCGCCAGTTGGTCCGTCTGCCCGATGATCGACGCGCCGCACTTCGCAAGGACCGCCTCGAACTCGGCCAGCGTGAGCGCGGTGCGGTAGCCGGGGATCGCTTCGAGCTTATCGAGCGTTCCGCCGGTGTGGCCCAACGCGCGCCCGCTGATCATGGGAACGGCCACGCCGCAGGCCGCGGCAAGAGGCGCAACGAGAAAGCTGGTTTTGTCGCCCACCCCGCCAGTGGAGTGCTTGTCCACCGCCTGCTTGCCCAGCCGCGCGGGCGAAAACTTCTCGCCCGAGTCGCGCATGGCCAGCGTCAGCGCGCGCGTTTCGTTGAGCGAGAGCCCCTTGAGCCAAGCCGCCATCAGCCAGGCGGCAAGCTCGGCCTCCTGAATCGAGCCATTGGCCGCGCCCGCCGCCACAAACGCCAGCTCGCGCGCGTCCAGCTCTCCGCCTTCGCGCTTCTTGCGGAGGATGTCGATCGTGTGCAGCGGAGTCACGGAGCCGGACTGCATGGTCTTTGCTCTGGAGTGCAAGGCAATAAGAATATCGCACAAGGCCCGCCGCGGTGCGCTGGTTTTGCATCACGCCGCGCCTGGCGTGGGGCGAGCGTGCTGCATCTGTGGAACTCGCCGAGGTGTAAGATGCTCGCAACAATCCTAATGCAAAACGGAGGATGCTATGTCACTGCGCACATTGTTCCTCAGCCGGCTGATGGGGCTCTATTTCCTGATTTGCGGCCTGTCGATGATCGTTCACAAACAGGTCTTTACGGATGCGCTCGCAACAGTTCCGGGCAACCCATTGGCCATGTGGTTGATCTCGATGGTCATTTCACTCGCCGGACTGGCGATGGTTCTCGCCCACAATCTATGGTCAAAATGTCCGGTAGTGGTCATCGTTACTCTTTTGGGATGGCTGACACTCATCAAGGGCATTCTCTATTTGCTTCTGCCGTCGAAGTGGCTGGAGGGATTCTTCCAGTCGGTGCTCAACTGCGGGGCGTGCTTGTATTCAGTGACGGCATTTTTGTTGGTGCTGGGCGCGTACCTGACGTATGAGGGATTCAAGTCAAAGCCCGCATAGAGGGCCCGAGTCGAGCGCTACTTCAATTTCATCTCAGACCCCAGTGGCAGCAGGTCGCTGAAGGTCATCGTCCGCACACCGTCCGCGGCCGGAAACACCACCGGCGCATCCGGCTCGATGAATTCGGCCAGCACCTGACGGCATGCGCCGCAGGGAGGACTGGCCAAGCCGTTCAGGTTTGCAATCGCCACAGCCTCGACTCGAATCTCGGGCCCGACTTGGGAAACCGCCCGCACCAACGCCGCGCGCTCCGCGCAGATGGTGAGTCCGTAACTCACATTTTCGACATTGGTCCCCGTCACGATTTCGCCGCTGGCGAGCTGGAGTGCGGCGCCCACACGGAATTCCGAATAGGGGGAATAGGAGTTCTGCGCGGCCTGCCGCGCGAGTTCGAACAGCTTTTCGAGCGCCGTCTGAGTCAAGTTCGTCATGGTCAATCTGTTCCTCGCATCCGCAAATGGGCTGAAGATTAGAGGCTAATGCATATAACCTCTCATGTACACCCGCGCCGCGGCCGGCTTAGTGCATATCGCGGCGACGTGCTGACGGCAGTGAGACCACGCCAGTTGCGCGCCGGCGGATACGGGGACATGAAAGTCATGATGGTCACTACGGTAGCCGAGAACGGCTATATACTTCGCGTTCTCAACGCCATCCACCCCAATAGGGTGAACAGGCCCTAACGCCCCCTGGCCCTCTTCGCGGGCTTGGCGGGGTTCGCCTTTTCGCCCGGCAGGCGCCCCACCGGAATCGGCGCAAGGTCTGGGCCGATGCGCTGCACTCGCGTGTCGATCATTTCGTAGCGGATGGTGCGGGGAGCCGTGGGCCGCGTGATGCCGGTCGCGGAATCCGTGGTGATGTCGCTGCTGTTCGCGATCAGGAAACTAAAGGCGGGAACGCCGCCATTGGCTGTGTTCGCGGAAATGACCCGCACCGGCAGATAGCCCTGGATGGGATGGAGCCGGAAGGCCGTCTCGTAACGGTGATGCCGCGTGCTCCAAGTGAAGACGCGCACCTGATCGAAGTCGAAGGGCAACCCGGACTTGAGCGGAGCGAGAACGGTCAGGTACTCGGGGACCTGGCGATCCGGCGTGTTGGCTTCCGGATCGGTAACCTTGGCCAGCATCCAGCAGCCTATAAAGCGCTGATCTTCGCCGTACTGTGCAACATCGTTCGGCACATCCACATCCAGGCGGCTGCCGAGCAGCCAGCCAGCCCGGCCCTGCGCATCGCGCGCCAGCCACCAGTCTTCCATTAGGGGCGGTTCCGTCTCCTCCGTGCCGGCCGGATTCTTTTGCGCTTCCGGTTTGGCGCCCGAAGCCGATGTCGCGCTCCCGCCCTTTTCAACGGGTTTGGCCGTAGGCAGCGGCCCGGTCGTCTCCGCCGGTTTTTTGGGAGCCGGCGCCCGCGCCAGAAGCTGGACTTTCGTGTTCCCAGGCAGAAGATAAAAACGTTCTGTTTCGCGGCCGGGGAGTACGTGCATGGCGAGATCGTCGCGCAGGGTAGCCGTGGCCGCCACGGGATCGTCTTTGTGTTGCTGGGCAAGGCGGATAAACGCATCGTGGGTCTTGGCGTCGATCACCGCTCGGTCTTCAATCCAGCCGATTTGGTTCTTATCCGCCTGGACTCTAAGAAAGCGCCGGCTATGCTCCAGGACTTCGAGCGCTTGCCCGTTTACCACCTCGCACACGCGGTTGGAAACCGGGGCGACGCGATCGTGCAGATACGTTTCGCGAACGGAAACGTATACCGTTTCGTGCTGTTCGTGCCGGAATCGCGCACATCCGGACAAGAAGACGAGACCGCACAGCGCTATCGAAGGCAGCGCAAACAGGAGGGGGGGGCGCCGGAGAAAAGGAACAGAAAGGATTGAGAGTGGAATGAGCACAGCTCGTGACGGTTGCCTTGAGAATACCACGGTCTCTACGGCAGTGCAGCGACTGCAACTGCTCCCACTGGATCGGTACCGGTTGTGGAAGTGATCGCCGAGGTGAGCGCGCCGGAGCTTATGGTGTAGGCCTCGAGGTCAGGGTTGCCGCCAGTGGAAACAGCCAGCACAAAATTTCCTTTGCTATCCTCTGCCAGGCTCGTCGGCTGAACGCCGGAAGCAATCGTGCTGCCCACTGTCACCGTGTACGTGGTTCCCGAAGCCGTGACGGGAAACCAGGCGACGTTGCCCTTGGAGTTAGTGCTTTGGCCGTTGGCCACATAGACGTATTGGCCGGAGGCGATGGGCAGAATGGCGCTCGGGGCAAGACCGCCACTGGCAATGGGAGAGTAGGAGGCCTCGGCCAGGGTGCTGTAGTCGAACACGCGCAACGCGCCCGTGGAGTTCACGTTCGTCTCGCCAATATAGAAAAGGCGAGGTGTGCTGCTCGGGTCAACGGCAACGGAGAGATCGGCGCCCAAGGCGTGAAGCGGGCCGAAGGTGTGCGTACTTGATGCTGCCAGAGGACTCGCGCTGCCGCTGGAAAATGGGATTGCAACTGTGCCAGCCTCACCGGCTGCGACGAAGACGTTCTTGCCGTCCGGAGAGATTACCATCCCGTTGGCGCTCGCGTTGGTAAAGCTGGGCAGGTTGTTTGGGATCTGCTCGGTGCGGCTGTTATCTAGTGTTCCACTTGCCGTGATTGGTATCGCGTCCACCTGAAGCCCGTAGGAGCCAACCGCACCAATCGTATAAGCATCGATAAGCCACAAACCGCTCGGGTCAACTTGGATTGCACTCGCGAGCTCCCCCGAAACGCTCCCCCCGCTGTTTCCAGGGGTCAGCGCGCCTCCCGAGCCGATGTCGTAGACAAAAATGCCGCTCGCCAGCGTACTCACGTACAAGAAGTTGCCGTTCGGGGCGATGGCCATTGCGGTAGGCCCGGCGATCGCGTAAGCGCCGATTTTGTTCAGCGTACCGGACGAAATGTCATAGGCGACGATTTGGCCTGACGTCTGGTTCAGCACATAAAAGACGCCGCTGGAGAGCGTAGTGGGCGTGGTGGTCGTTGTCGATGTAGAAGGCGGCGGATCCCAAAAGCCCTTGCATCCGGCCAGGAGCATAGCGAGAACCAACCCTATGACTACCCGAATTCCGTTCTTCATCGTCACTCCTCGGGTATCGCCAATCCGCGGCCAACCCGTACAGATAGAGATCGCAAAACGATTCTGCTCAAAGAGTAGCGCCTGGGCACACCTCTTGTCCCCTCGCAGAATTCAATTCATACGAGCCGGGCGTACCCTTGGAAAATAGACGCGGGCTGAATAAATTTCGTTCGACGCATTCCGCGTTTTCTCTCGTGGAGCGGCGAATTCCGTATCAGGAACCAACACAAGCGCCGCGTATAGGGGAAACACTTTCTTTGATCGTGCCGGATCGCCTCCGCGAAGACCTCTTTCAGGAGGCAGTTTGTCTATACCCAGTTAGATGAACTGCGCCGGGCCCGGGTTTGCCGCGGTAGCCGGAACGCATGTTGCAGTGTGTTGATCGCGGAAAAATCCCCGTTTATCTGGGTCGTTCCAGTAAGCGGCCGGGGTACTGCTTTCGCTTCTACACAACAGGAGTAAAATTATGGGGCTGTGGTTGCGAACATTTCCGGCACAACCACTCACAGGTCAGGGGATCATTTCCTCTGCGGCGAAACGAAGCGGACCCGCTGGCAGCCCGCCTTCGCTGCAGGCTCCAGACAGCGGTTGTAACCCTTCGGCTGCACAAGACTCGCCAAGCAGACAGCCTGATTGCATCAGTTGGGACGGCCGCCGGAGGCGGCGCGGCGGCGAAAGCTCTCATCGACCGGCTGGCGGCCCTGAAAACCGGCTTCTAGTGTATGCCAGTGCTCGATGGCGGGCTCGCCCGCGCCAGCAGAGCAGTACGACCTCGTCGTCCACTCGGCAGGGGAAGTCGAGCAGTCCGGAGTCGAGATCCTTCACCTGAACCCCGATGGCATCGATTTCAGCTATGCTCTCGCGGACTTGCGTGAGGTGCGCTTCCATCTCAGCGCGCTGCTTGGCGATGTCGGCAGTATCCACCCTCATGCCGCCCGAAAGATAAATGCGCTGCGCCAGGGCGTTAAGATCCGTCTCGACCGATTGCGCGGAACGCCTGCCCTCCATGGCGCGCTTGAGCAACGATTCGAGCACGGGGAGCAGGGATTGCGCTTCGTCGAGAGTGAACGTCCTCATGGCGGAATTCCTGAATAGCTACAGGATACGACGAAACTTGGAAAGGCGCCCCGCGAGCCCCTTCGCGGACCGGGATGCTCTTCATGTCCGTTCGCGACGGCGGTCGACCGTCAGGAGAGTGGGCTCGCAAAGCCAACTTTGGGTTCTAAGGAAAACGTAAAGGAGCTCGCCGATGGGACAAATCTCGCGTCACCCGAAGACTGGCGTTGTCACAAGGTGGGGCAGGATCCTACCCACAGAGCTAAGCGCAAAATCAGGCACAGAATGTACAATAAATAGTTATGAATCTAATAGATACAGGATGTTTACAGACCGATTAACCGATATGGTTACGAGCGCGTGTTACTGAGGCGCGTGATTCGTGACCATTGTGCCATTGACACCCCTCCTGTTCTCCCCTATTGTGGGGAATAATTGCAAGGCCGTAAGTATCGTCAGTTCGCTCACCTTTTTGAAACCAGTTCAACGCTCTTGGGGGTTTTACGTAGGATTTCTCTTTTTTCCCAAGGAGGTTGCCCGCTTGGCGTCGGGCGAACGTAGTGCAATGGATCGTTGGACGATGCGATAAGTCAAAGTTCCTCGAACGGTTATTTTTGATAGCCGATTAAGAGGCTCAGTCCCCCAATCAATCGCTCATTGCTGCTGCACGGGCAACCGCTCAGCCAGAGTGAGGGGTGTCCTTCCAATTGCAAACGGGCTTGCATTCATCGCGTCTGTTGGATGCCTCGAACGAATGTCTTTCTGGCAGGACGCGAACGTACAATGCTCAAGGTTAGCTTGGTCTTTATTGGCTTGATCTTTTGAATAAGACTGCAATCCCAGAAAGAGGCCTTGGTGAGACCGCTGCTGCTTGTTCTGACTGTTATACAGAATGCAGAAACCCGCGCCTTTGTTAGGATGGTCCTGGAAGGCGCCGGCCATAGGGTGATCGAAGCGGCCGGAAGCTCGCAAGCCCGCGCGCTGCTGAGCAACGGTCTTGAACCCGATTTATTGCTGTGCGAGGTTTCTCCCCTCGACTCGACAGAGACCGCTCCATTCCGCCGCTTCCTGAAATTTGTCCCCGCGCATAGCATTTGCTTGTTTGCAAAAATGAGCGAACAGGGGCTTCAGCAAGAGGCCTTTGCCATGGGCATCAGGCATTTTCTGACGATGCCGGTGACCCGCGGAGACCTTGAGTCGGTGGTCGATTCGCTGAGTCCCTTCAAGGGCCAGTTCTGTGCCGACCGCGCTCCGGCCCATGATTCCGGTGCTGCCGCCGGGCCGGGCGATTGCGCGAAATGGGCGAGCGATCCCCCCGACATGCCCGCCGTTCCGTACGTAGAAGAACTCGGAGGCAAGAGCTTCTTTCTGGCGGCATCGCCGCAGATGCTGGAAATTCATCGCCAGGTCAAATTGCTTGCCGATATCGATGTCAATGTGCTGATCCTGGGCGAGAGCGGTACGGGCAAGGAAATCATCGCGCAACTGATCCACAAGTATTCGCGGCGGTCCAGGGAGAAATTTCTGAAGGTGAACTGCGCGGCCCTGCCCGCGGACTTGCTCGAGAGCGAACTTTTCGGGCACCGGCAGGGCGCTTTCACGGGAGCCATCAACGACAGGCGGGGCAAATTTGAACAGGTAAATCGCGGTACTCTGCTGCTCGACGAAATTGGTGAAATCGGAGTGCAGATGCAAGCGAAGCTTCTCCATGTTCTGCAGGATGGCCAATTCGCTCGCCTGGGAGCCCAGGAAACCACCAAAGTCGATGTGCGAGTTCTTGCGGCCACGAATGTTGAGATGGAAGATGCGCTGTTCAAGGGATCGTTCCGTGAGGATCTGTTTTACCGTCTCAGTGTGTTCACCATCAAAGTTCCACCGCTTCGCGAGCGGCGCGAGGAAATTCCTTACCTGATTGAGGAGTTTATCCGCCGGTCACCGGCGGAGATGAGGAACGGGTTTGGAGGCAGCCTTCCCTCCCGGCTGATGGATGTGGCGCTTCTTTACGATTGGCGGGGAAACCTGAGGGAACTGCTTAATTTTGTCACCCGGGCCATTGTCATGCGCGACGCAGACGCAGCCACCCGGGAACTGGAAGCCAGGGTCGCCGCATCCGCAGCGACAGATGCGCGGGATCGCTTCGTTGACGCAGCGCCTCCGTGCGTGGGGTTCAGGTCCGTTGTGCGCGATGTAAAGGCGCGCACCGAAGCACAGATGATTCAGAGCGCGCTGGAGACCTTCGGTTGGAATCGCCGCCGCGCCGCGCAATATCTGAATATCAGCTACCGCAGCCTGCTTTACAAGATCCAGCAGCATCATCTCCGGCCTTGGCCCGGCGGCGATCCCCAGCAAGCATTCCAGAAAATCCAATCTGCCCGGAACAATGCGGTCTAGCCGGCAAGCAGAGAATCGCAGAGGAACGATCGCGATCGCTGTTGCTGGTCATTCCCGATGGCCGGGCGGGCTGCGACCCCGTTCGATTCATTTATGTCAAGCCCCCCACGATCCAAATCAGCTCGCCATCCACACGCTAAGTCATTCTTTTTCTGATCCCTACGTCCATGGTCCCTATGTCCCTGCACTTTGCAGAGTTTTTCCGCCTCTTCGCGCACAATAGACCCAGAAACGGTAGGAACGGGCTCATGCTCTCTGATCTCTGCTCTCTGCCCTCTGCCGCTAACTCCTTTGCGGAGACATACCTGCGGATAAGCGGCCTTAAATCAGTCGCTTGGCGGACCAAACTTGCGCCAACCTGATGAAAACAATGCACTTATTTACAGAAGCCGAGGGGGGCGCCCCCGTAACGCATGAGTCACCCCCAATTGCCGGTTTTTAGCTGAAATGACCGGGTTTCTTCCGAGCGGCCGCACCAAAAACAGTGCATTTAGGCCCCGCTGCACCAAAAATAGTGCACTATAGCGGGTCTCCTGCAGGTGGTGACCAGGGCACAATCGCTAAGTGGCTTTTTCATCAAGATAAAGCCACCTTGAATTCAGTCCGAAATGGCTCATAGTTGCGGGAGAACCGCCGTAGGCCGGGAGCCACTGCGGTTTATCTTTCCTTTCACATCTGTGCGGCCGTTGCTGTGAAAACCTAGCCCAGTAAACCGGATTCGGGATGACCTCAGGCATTTGATTTTTGGCGTTGACCAAACCAGGTGAAGCGAGATGCAGAGGGGAGTTTGCAAGGCGCTAGTAAGAAGTGTGCAAAGTTTTGCACATCCGTGAATGAATCCAAGTAACGCCAGCATCGGATCTGGTCCTAACGACCAACAAAATCAACAACATAATCTGTAATCGAATGTTTACGCCAGAGCCGGATTGTGGCCACCCGCGTGCACCCTGCAGAAGCGTGGTTTCCCCAGCCTTCCCGAGGTTTATGTCCGCAGACCTGAGCCAGAGCTTTCGCATCGATCCGGCGGATTTGCCGGGCGAGGCTGTCATTTTCGGCAGCACGCCGGCCATGCGGGAAATTCGAAGCAAGATCGATTGTGTCCTTTCCAGCGATCTTCCGGTTCTGATTCAGGGAGAAAGTGGAACCGGCAAGGAGGTCGTTGCAAGGTTCCTGCACACGCGCTCGAACCGGCGCGTTGCCCCGTTTGTCAAGCTGAACTGCGCGGCAATCCCGGCCAGTCTGCTCGAAAGCGAATTGTTTGGTTGTGAAAGGGGATCCTGTACAGGAGGCAACGGGGATCGGCCAGGTCTGGTTGAGATCGCAGACGCCGGTACGCTCTTCCTGGATGAAATCGGCGAAATGAGCTGGGAACTGCAGGGCAAATTGCTTCGCCTGCTGCAGGACGGCTCCTATACGAGGATCGGCGGCCACGAGGAGCGAATGGGGCGCGTACGCGTCATCTGCGCAACCAACATCGACTTGCAGGAGGCTGTCGAAACGGGTGCTTTTCGCGAGGACCTCTTCTATCGCATTGACGTTGTGTCGCTGCGCCTATCGGCGCTGCGCGATCGCAAGACCGATATCCCGCAGCTTTGCGAGTACTTTCTTCAGAAGATGTCCCACGAGTTTCGAAGGAGCATACCACAGCTGAATCCAGTGACGCTGCACCTACTGAAGCAGTGGGACTGGCCCGGAAACTTGCGCGAACTGGAAAACTGGGTTGCTCGGGCCGTCATTCTCGGCGACGACGAAGCTCTAGGCGCGGAACTCAAACGTCAGGTAGAAACGAACAACGTGTTAGCCAGCAGACAGCATCGACTGGGCTCTTTGAATGAGGCATCCCGCCAGGCGACCTCAACGGCAACCAGCGCCCTGATTCTGAAGGCCTTGCAGGCAAATCACTGGAACCGGCGAAAGACGGCGGAAGAGCTGAATATGAGCTATCGCTCGTTGCTTTACAGGTTGCGCGATGTGGGCCTGCCCCAAAGGTGGAGGGGCCACCGGGGTCGTCCGCCCGCGCATTAATCCTTGCCGGCCAGGAGCCCACCGAAGGATGTGGCTTCTACAAGCGGGAATGGTTTTGGAGGATCGCAGAACGAATTTGGCAACTTTGGTGGTTTGGGCACGCGGGAACCGATCATCGTGGCCCCACCACTTGTTATAAGCGTGCTTTTCGTGCGCGGCGCCAACATGAAGTCAAGGGAATTGAATGTGGTTGAAGTACGGACGGACTGGTTTTTTAGCTGGGTCACCTTTCGAACTGTTACCAGCGGTGTTTTGAACCTGTTACCGGGGGCTAAGCCGCTAGCACGATTGGGGCATTGTCACTTAACCGCCGGGATCACGATGATGGTGACACTTGCAACTCCTCTGTGTCGAGGTATTTGACACGCGAGTCCTATTCACAAACGGTGAGGACAAAGAACCCGCAGGGGGAGCCAAGTGAGGGCCACGAAATGTGGCTCACAGGGCGAAGCTATATCTCAACGAGCCCATTTCGAGACGCTCGCCGAAGACAAGGGAACTCGAATTGCCGATCTCTGAGACTTCCGAATCCGGATTGCTTGCCGCCTCTCCCTGGTGGGCCGTTTACACGCGCCACCAGCACGAAAAGGTCGTTGCAGAGATGCTCTCCGCGAAGGACTTTGAGGTCTTTCTGCCGCTCTATGAATCCACTCGCCGTTGGAAAGACCGGAGAAAGGTGCTTCATCTACCCCTTTTTCCGTGCTATCTTTTCGTGCGCGGAGGCATCGATCGCAAACTGCAGGTTGTGACAACTCCGGGGATCCACATGATTCTCTATCGCGGAGACCGGGTTGCAATCATTCCGGATCGGGAGATTGAAGCGATTCAAAGAGCCGCTGATGGGCCTTGCCGCGTCGAGCCCCATCCGTTTCTCAAGTGCGGCACGCGCGTTCGAGTCACAAGGGGATCCCTTGAAGGTGTGGAGGGGATTCTGATTCGCAAAAAGAACCTGTACCGGCTGGTACTTTCCGTGGACATGCTCGCGCAGTCCGTGGCCGTTGAGGTCCACGCTGGCGACGTAGAACCCTGCAGCGGCGGCGTTGATAGGGCTGCTCGGACCTCGCTTGTCTATCCGGACCGGAACCGGGTGCTGAACGTCAGTTCGGCGCGGATTGCGGCACTCTAGGCTTTTGCCTATTTTGTTTCTTTCGCCGCACCGATATTCGCCCTCATAAACGCAATTTCGTCGGACCTCTGCCTTCTAAGCAACCTAAACCGCCTAAAATCGAAGTAAAGTGATGACGGGAAATACGATGCAAAATTACGGCACGAATCCAACACCAAGCGCTCCCGCCTTGTTGGCGAGAACCGTCACAAAGCGTTGGTCCGGTTACTCGCTACAAGTTGGCCTCCTGTTCGCGGTCGCATTCTGCACTGGGCTAGAGAGCCAAGTCGCGGTCTCGCAGCAGAACGAGGGGTCAACCGCTGCCGCCGCGCCGACGGCTTCGCCGGCAGAGCCCAATCCCCCCTCGAGGCCAGCACGATCCGACGATACGTATATCATCGGCGACGCTGACGTTTTGGGGATTAACGTTTGGAAGGAACCTGAGCTTACGCGCTCGATTCCGGTGCGCTCGGACGGAAAGATTTCGTTGCCTCTGATTGGCGATATTCAGGCTGAGGGGCGGACTCCGATGCAACTCGAGGAAGATATCGCAGCGAGGCTGAAGAGTTATATCACCGATCCACAGGTAGCCGTGATCGTAGAACAGATTAATAGCCGGAACTTCAATATTCTTGGCCAGGTGATGAAGCCGGGATCATATCCACTCGCCGCCGGGACGACAATTGTCGACGCCATCGCTCTTGCGGGCGGACTTAAGGATTTCGCTAAGAAGAAAGGCGTGTACCTCCTCCGCCAGGACTCCGCAGGAAGCGAGGAACGGTATCCGTTCAATTACCAGGAGTTTCTTAAGGGAAAGAACACGACCCAAAACATCAAGCTAAAGCCACATGACACCATCGTCGTGCCTTGAGGGGCACTTATGCTTCTACGAGCTCATTCTCTTCTCGTACTCCTCATCTTCGTCGCGTTGATCCTGACCATCCCAGCGCTGGCTCAGGTGGAACCGAGCGCGACAGGGAACCCCGGAGGTTCGCTCGACGAGAGCGAGATGATGACACCCCCACCCGTGAGTGGTCTGCCGTACGCCAATACCTCCGGCTCGGAAACGCGATCGAATTACCTGGCGGCCGATGTGACCGTATCGCCGTCCTACATCGACAATGTTCTCCCGAGCTACGGTTCTACTCCCGTCAGCGACTTCGTTTATTCGATTTCTCCAAGCGTGTCCCTCGATCGAACTGCGCCGCGCCAAAAGGAGCAATTCAGCTATAGCCCAAGCTTTACCTTTTACGAGCCAACAAGCGCCCTCGATTCAGTGGATCAGAATGCGGCAGTTGGACTTCAATACCGCTTCAACCCGAAAGTGGCCGTCAGTTTGGAGGATAGCTTTTCCAGGACATCCAATGTATACAACTCGTCGTATATATTTTCCAACACGGTAACCGGGTCCACACTCACTCCGACGCCGACTGTCATCGCTCCGTTTGCGGAACAGTTGATCAACACCGTAAGCGGCGTTCTAGGCTACCAATTTGGACTGAACGCGATGATCGGCGGCGGAGGGTCGTTTACCATTTTCGATCTTCCAAATCCAGCGAACGCTTCCGGTCTTTACAATTCGCACGGGAGTAGAGGTCTAGTCTTTTACAGCCGGCGTTTATCCCGCTCCCAGTATACCGGCTTGGCATATCAATACGACCGGACCCTAGCTTATCCGGCGAGCGGAGTGAGCGAAACTCAGACCCACTCGCTGCTTCCGTTCTACACCTATTATTTCAACCGGACATTTTCCGCTTCCATTTCCGCTGGAATAGAGCGCGTTGATGCCACCGCACCCCAATCTCCCGTAACGATCGAGTGGTCGCCATCCGTCACTGCGAGTGCCGGTTGGCAAGGGAACCGCGGAAACTTCGCTGCCGGTTTCTCGCATACGGTTAGCGCGGGGCAAGGCCTGCTTGGG
>Ga0181524_10002791_pt1 | contig 17586 bp, 22 predicted proteins | sample PEATcosm2014_Bin_34_FD_119761 | JGI IMG/M metagenome (GOLD analysis project Ga0181524, IMG submission 119761) | Peatland microbial communities from MTU Mesocosm Facility, Houghton, MI, USA - PEATcosm2014_Bin05_60_metaG | ecosystem: Environmental > Terrestrial > Soil > Wetlands > Peat | place...
GACAAAGGCGTCCGGGTCCACATAGACGATCGCCAGATTGAGGGGCTGCTTGCGCTTCTTTAGTTCCACCAAGTCGGTCACGAATAATCCCCTGATTGCATTGGTGTCGATCGGGTTGGAAAATCAGGCGACGTCCTCTTCCGCCAGTTCAACGCCAGTCAAACAGACATCGCCTTCGTCGATGACCAAGGTGATCGGCGTGAGGTGCTGGCCCTTGCAGGGGCCGATGAAGCATTCGCCGGTATCTGGATCGAAACGCGCCTGGTGGTTGCCGCAGGTGATGAAATTTTCATCTTCGTCCAGAAACTGACCCGGCGTCGTATCAAGGCGAACCCCTTGATGCGGGCAAACATTTTCATAGCCATAGAACTGGTTGCATTTGCGCGTGATCATGATCGGCCAGGGCTTGGGCTCGCCGTTCTCGCTCGCCCGCATCAGAACAAAGCCCTTCACGTCGCGGTCGTCGATCTCGATTGTCCGACAAATCACATAAAGCTCATCCATCGACGCACCCCTTTCCGACAAGTTGGAACGCTCCAATCGCGAGGAAGCGGACATGGGGCCGTCGTAGCAATCGATGAGCCAGACCTTCGGGCGCGGGACGCGGCGCCTGAGAAGCACGATGGAAGGGCGACAAACGAAAACAGCCCCGGTCGTGCGCCGACCGGGGCTGTTTTCGTTGAAGCGTCCGCCTTACTGCGCGGCGAGCTTGATCTCGGGATAGGTGCAGCGCTCGGCGCTCTTCTCGTCGAGATGCAGATGCGCCGGCGGCTCGACGAACGGGATGCCCAGCGTCCGCCAGACATCGACCATCGCCTCGACGAGGGCCCCGATATGCGCGTGGCTGTGGCGCGGCGTCGGCGTGATTCGCAGACGCTCGGAGCCCTTGGCGACGGTCGGGTAGTTGATCGGCTGGATGTAGATGTGATGACGCTCCAGCAGCATGTCGCTGGCGGCCTTGCACAGCTGCGCGTCGCGCACCATCACCGGGACGATGTGCGATCTGTTCTCCAGCACCGGCAGTCCGGCGGCGCCCAATGCGTGTTTGGTGATCGCCGATGCGCGTTGATGCGCGTCGCGCATGTCCGGACGCGCCTTGAGCAGACGCACGGCGGCGCACGCGGCGGCCGCGACGGCCGGCGGCAGGGCCGTCGTGAAGATGAAGGACGGCGCGTAGCCGCGAATGGCGTCGATCAGCGCGGCGTCGCCGGCGACATAGCCGCCGAGAGTGCCGAAGCCCTTCGCCAGCGTGCCCTCGATCACGTCGATCTTGTGCATGACGCCGGCCTCTTCGCAAACGCCGCCGCCGCGCGGGCCGTACATGCCGACCGCGTGCACCTCGTCGATATAGGTCATGGCGCCGTAACGTTCGGCCAGCGCGGCGATTTCCGCTACCGGCGCGACATTGCCGTTCATCGAATAAAGGCTCTCGAACACGATCAGCTTGGGCCGATCGCCCGCCGCGATCAAAAGCTCTTCGAGATGGCCGAGGTCGTTGTGGCGGAAGATTTTCGTCTCCGCGCGCGAGCGCTTGACGCCCTCGATCATCGAATTGTGATTCGAGGCGTCGGAGAGAATGAGGCAATTAGGCAGAAGATCGGCGATGGTGGAGATCGCCGCGAGATTGGAGATCCAGCCCGACGTGAACACCAGCGCCGCCTCCTTGCCGTGCAGATCGGCGAGTTCGCGCTCGAGTTCGACGATAGCGTAGCTGGTGCCGGAAATATTGCGGGTGCCGCCGGCGCCGGCGCCGACCTTGCCCGCCGTCTCGACCATGGCCGCGATGACCTCGGGGTGCTGGCCCATGCCGAGATAATCGTTGGAGCACCAGATCGTGACATCCTGGGTTTTGCCGTCCAGGCGATGCCACACCGCCTCGGGGAAAGTCTCCACATCGCGCTCGATATGGGCGAAGATCCGATAGCGCCGTTCCGACCGAAGACGGAATACAGCTGCCTCGAAGTAGCGCCGATAAACCATGCCGAAGCCCTTCATTCAGCGCGCCTTTTGGGCGCCACGCGCGACCCCGGGCTCCCCTCCCCGGACCGCCGAACTCTGTACGAAACCTTACATAGCCGAAACGGAGCGAGAATGCGAGTGGCGGATCGTCGCGGACAGCGAATAGAAATCGCGGTCGCCCCTTCCATCACGCCGCCAGCGCCGCCAGCACCCGCGCCCAGGAGCGGGTTCCCTTGTGGAACGAGGTTAGCGAATATTTTTCGTTCGGCGAGTGGATGCGGTCGTCCTCCAGCGCGAAGCCGATCATCAGCGCGTCCATGCCGAGATCGCGCTTGAAGGCGCCGACAATCGGAATCGAGCCGCCGCAGCCGGTCAGCGCCGCCTCGACGCCCCATTCGTCCGCCAGCGCCCGCCGCGCCCGCTTCAGCGTCTCGGACCCGAAGGGCAGATTGAGCGCGCCAGACGCCCCATGCGAGACGAACTCCGCCTTCACGTCGACCGGCAGCCGCTCGCTCACGAAGGCGTGGAATGTCTCGACGATTTTCTTGGGGCTCTGCGTCCCGACCAGGCGGAACGAGAATTTGGCGCTGGCCTGCGCCGGCAGCACGGTTTTCGAGCCCTTGCCGGTGTAGCCGCCGACAATGCCGTTCACGTCGCAGGTCGGCCGCGCCCAAATCTGCTCGATGACGCCGCGCCCCGCCTCGCCGCCAACCTGGCTAAGGCCAATGCCGCGCAAAAACGCCGCCTCGTCGAAATCGAGTTCGCGCCATTGCGCCGCTATGTCCTCGGGCAATTCCGGCACGCCGTCGTAAAAGCCCGGCAGCGCCACCTTGCCGTCATCCGCGTGCAGTTCTCCGATGATTTTCGCGAGCACATGGATCGGATTGACGACGGGACCGCCGAACATGCCGGAATGCAAATCGTGGCTGGCGCCCTTCAGGATCACCTCCTCCTGCACCAGTCCGCGCAGCATGATGGTTATGCCCGGCGTCGTCGCGTTCCACATGCCGGTGTCGCAGACGAGCGCCAGCGCCGGCTCCGACAATTCGGCCTTATTGGCGGCGAGAAATCCCGGCAGCGACGGGGAGCCGGTCTCCTCCTCGCCCTCGAACAGGAAGGTCACATTGCACGGCAGGCCGCCATTAGCCTCGAAGGCGCGGCAGGCCTCGACGAAAGTCATGAGCTGACCCTTGTCGTCGGAGGCGCCGCGCGCGACGATCTCCTGCGTCCCTTCGCCCTGTTGCAGACGCGGCGCGAAGGGCTCGGTCTCCCATAGCTCCAGCGGGTCGGGCGGCTGCACGTCGTAATGGCCGTAGAACAGCAAATGCGGCGCATCCTTGCGCTTGGCGTTCGCATGGCCGACCACGATGGGATGACCGGGAGTCGGCCGCGATTCGGCGCTGTAGCCGAGCGCCTGGAGTTCCTTCACGAGCCAATCGGCGGCGCGCTCGCACTCCTTGGCGTAGGCCGGGTCGGTCGAGACGGAAGGGATGCGCAGCAAATCGGACAGCCGCTGCGTGGAGGCGTCGATATTCTTGTCGATGGTCGCGAGAACGGCGTCGAGCGTGGCCATGAAGGGCTCTCCTTGTCGCCCGGAAGTTTAATCGGCTCCGTCCAAACAACGAAGCGTTTTGCGTGACGGGCGCGACTTGACCCGGATTTCCCGCGCGGCGAAGCCGTCCGGCCGCGCCCGCCTAGATAAAATCCGCGCGAATCGGGACGTGGTCGGAAGGCTTTTCGCGGCCGCGCATGTCCTTGTCGATCTCCACGCTCTTCAAGCGGTCGGCGGCCGGCGGCGACAGCACCAGATGATCGATGCGCAAGCCGAGATTCTTTTGCCAGGCGCCGGCCTGATAATCCCAGAATGTGTAAACGCCGGGCGCGTCCGTGACGGCGCGCAGCGCCTCCGTGTAGCCGAGGTTGAGCAACTGGCGGAACTTCGCGCGGGTTTCGGGTTTGAACAACGCGTCGCCGGCCCAGCCCACGGGATCGTAGACATCCTCGGGCGCCGGAATGACATTGTAATCTCCGGCCAGCACGACCCGCTCCTCCAGGGCGAGCAGCGCGCGCGCCCGATCCGTCAGCGCATCCATGAAGGCGAGCTTATAGCCGTATTTCTCGCTGTCCGGCGGATTGCCATTGGGCAGATAAATCGAGGCGACGCGGTAAACCCCGCCGGCGCCGTCGGCGACCACGCCCTCGATGTAGCGCGACTGGGCGTCCTCGAAACCCGGCAATCCGCGCGAAACATCCTCCAACGGGGTTTTGGAGAGCAGCGCGACGCCGTTAAAGCTCTTTTGGCCAAAGGTCTCGACGATATAGCCGGCGTCCTCGATCTCGGCGCGCGGAAAGGCGTCGTCCTGGCATTTGAGTTCTTGCAGACACAGCGCGTCGGGCGCGACATCGCGCAGATAGTCGAGCAGGGGCGCAAGTCTTTGGCGCACCGAATTCACGTTCCAGCTGGCGATGCGCATGGTCGATTTCTCCGATGCGCGCGCGGCGCGCGGCTTAAATAGCCTCTATCTTTAGGCGCTCGGCCCCGCTTCGGCGATTTCCGCGACGATCCGCTCCGCCGCCGCCCTGGGGTCCGCCGCGCGGGTGATCGGGCGTCCGACGACGAGATGATCCGCGCCAGCGAGAATCGCCCGCCCCGGCGTCATCACGCGCTTCTGATCGTTGGCGTCGGCCCCGGCGGGACGCACGCCGGGCGTGACGAGCAAGATTTTCGGGCCAACCAGCGCGCGGATCCGCGTCAACTCCAGCGGCGACAGAATGAGCCCGTCGACGCCGAGTTCCCTCGCCTGCGCGGACCGAAGCGCCGCCAGTTCCGCCACGCCGAGCGCATAGCCGGCCTCCCGCAAATCGGCGTCGTCGTAGGAGGTCATCACCGTGACGGCGAGCAATCGCAAATCGCCCGCGCCGGCGCGCGCCGCGCGCATTGTTTGCGTAAAGCCGTGGATCGTCAAAAAATCGACGCCGAGCCTCGCGATTTGCCGCGTCGCTCGCTCCACGGTGGCGCCGATGTCGTGCAACTTAAGATCGAGGAAAACGCGCTTGTCCGCCTGTTTCAGATCGCTGGCGAGACCAAGCCCGCCGGCGAAGGCGAGCTCCAGTCCTATTTTGTAGAAGGACACGCTGTCGCCGAGCTTCGAAATCAGGGCCCGCGCGGCCTCGACGCTCTCCACGTCGAGCGCGACGATCAGCCGGTCGCGGGCCTTCGCCTCGCTCGCGGTCACTTGATCGATCCGCCGGAATGACCGGCCCGGCGATAACGCCAGACCCGCGCCGGCGGTATGTTCAGCAGAACCGGCGCCGAACCCTTGCCGACAAAGGCTCCCGCCAGGCCATGGGCGTGGACGGGCATCGGCGAGATCGTCAGCCCATAGGTGAACTGGATAAACAGCCCGTCGGGCCCCATCAGGTCGAAAGCCTGATGCAGCAGCTCGACGCGGTCGCGCTCGGGACGATTCAACAGCGGGAGGCTGGAGATGACGTTCGCCACCTGCCCCTCGACATGACCGGCCAGCGTCGCCTTGAGGCCATAGGCGTCGCCTTGCACGATTTTGACGCCGGGATAACGTTCGGCCAGGAGATGGCAGAATCTCGTCTCATATTCGACCAGCAACAGGCGATGCGCCGGAATCCCGCGCGCCAGCAGCGCCTTGGTCACCGGGCCGGTGCCGGGGCCAAGTTCGACGATCGGCCCTTCGCGCGCGAGATCGACGTAGCCGGCCATCGTCTTGGCAAGGGCCGGCCCGGAGGGCGCGACCGCGCCGACAACGCCGGGATTCTGGAACCATTGGCTAAGGAATCGCGCGCTATCAGCGAGAGTGGTTTTTTTGGGCTGCTGGCGGTGCGGCAAGGAAGGATCGCCTTTTTTGGTTGGCGGGTCGGTCCCCCGCGCTAGGAACTTCACTCCCGCGCTCGTTCAATACGACGCGCGGCGACGCGCTCCCGTGGCGCCGCCTCTACCCTTTAGCCTCCCCGCGCGGTTTTGATAATACCCGCGGCGTCCGACGGATTGACGCGTTACTTTCCGAACAGCTCCTTCATCCGCGCGAAAAAGCCGGTCGATTCGGGGTGGGTATGGTGCGAGGACTCCGCCTCGAACTCATTGAGCAGTTCGCGTTGGCGCTTGGTGAGGTTTTGCGGCGTTTCGACGCTGATCTGGACGTGCAAATCGCCCTGGTCCCGCCCGCGCAGCACCGGCATTCCCTTGCCCTTCACCTTCAACTGGCGGCCCGATTGCGTGCCCTCCGGGACTTTCAGCTTGCATTCGGAGCTATCTATGGCGTGGACGGTTATTTCGCCGCCAATAGCCGCTCGCACCATCGAGATCGGCACGCGGCAATAAAGATCGGCGCCGTCGCGCTGGAAGAAGGCGTGCGGCTTGACCGACAGGAAAATGTATAAGTCGCCGGGCGGGCCGCCTCGCAAGCCGGCCTCGCCCTCGCCCGCGAGGCGGATCCGGGTGCCGTCCTCGACCCCCGCCGGCACATTGACGGAGAGCGTGCGCTCCAGGGTCTTGCGGCCGGAGCCGGCGCATGAAGGACAAGGGTTTTCGATGATCTCGCCGCGCCCCTGGCAGGTTGGACAGGTTCGCTCGATCGCGAAAAATCCCTGCTGCGCGCGCACGCGCCCCTGGCCGGCGCAGGTTGCGCACACCTTCGGCCTGGAGCCCTTCTTGGCGCCGCTTCCGGCGCAGGCCTCGCAAGTGGCCGAGGTCGGCAGCTTCAGCGTCGCCGCCTTGCCGGTGTAGGCCTCCTCGAGCGTAATTTCCATATTATATCGCAGATCGGAACCGCGCTCGCGGCCATTGCCTCCGGAACGCCCGCCCCGCCGCCCCATCACGTCGCCGAAAAGATCCTCGAAAATATCGGCCATCGAGGCCCCGAAGCCTTCGCCGCCAAAGCCGGCGCCGCCGCCGCCCTGCTCGAAGGCGGCATGGCCCAAGCGGTCGTAGGCGGAGCGCTTTTGCGGGTCCGACAACGCCTGATAGGCCTCGTTCAGCTCCTTGAACTGCGCCTCCGCCGCCTTGTCGCCGGGATTTCGGTCGGGATGGCATTCCATCGCCGACTTGCGGAAGGCGATCTTCATCTCGACTTCGGTCGCGGTCCGGGAGACTCCGAGAATTTCGTAATAGTCGCGCTTGGCCATGTCAGATTTCGTCGCTCGGTGAAATTTCGCGCGGGCCGCCGGGCGCGGCGCCCGCTCCGCGGATCGCCGTCAGGCGATACACCAATTCTGGCGGGGCTGTCAGCACTCTCTGCCAAACGACATTCATATAGGCGTCGCCTCCGCCGACGCGCGCTCGCTAAAATGGCGGGAAAGGTCTCCCGGCGTGAGGATATCGACGCGCGCGCCCAGGATTTCTTCGAGCTCCACCTGCAAGCCGCCGAGATCGAAAAGCGTCGCCCCTGGAAGCGCGTCCACCAGAATATCGATGTCGCCACCTTCCAGGTCTTCGCCCCGCGGCGCCGAACCGAACGCGCGCGGATTCGCCGCGCTGCGGCGGCCCACCGCAGCGCGCACGGCTTCACGTCTTCCTTCGAGGACGAGAGACGGCTTCACGACGCATTGCCTCTTTGTTGGTTCAACGACGCCAGCACTTGCGCGAGGCAATCCTCCACGTCGCGCCCAGCGGTGTCGATCTCGACATGCTCGCGGCTCCATGGCTCGGCGCGCATCGCCATAATCTCGGCCCATGTCGGCAATTTTAGCCCGGGGATATCGACCACCCGATTTTCGACGCGGCGACGATGCTCGGTCTTGTCGGAGCAAACGACTTCAATTTCCAGAAACGCGATCCCTAAGTCCGTGGCGACCGCGCGCCAAGGGTCGCGCGTAATTGCCAGGTCATTGACGCAATCCGCAACGACGGTTCGCCCGAGCTTCAAATTGTCCCTCGCGACGCCGTGAGCCACTTTGTAGCCCAAATCGGCGATGTCATCGCCGTAAACAGCCATGATCGGTTGATCGATCGTGTCGCTCCGAAGCCAGATCGCGTCCAGACGCTGCGCGACCGAACGCGCGATGGTCGACTTTCCCACCCCGGGAAGGCCCGCGAAAATTATGAGCATGAAGGCCTCGCTCCCGACGCACCCGCTCCAATCCATTGAACAAACGACCGTTTCCGAAAATAGACTTCCTCACCCCTCGTTACGACAAATTCGCCGTCTCGTTAGGATGAGGAAGCCTCGACGTTGGAAGCGGTCCGAGGGAGGCCCGCCCTTACTTCTTGTGATCGTCGCCGCCAACTTCCTTGAAGTCCGCGTCGATCACGTCGTCTTTGCCATGGGCGTCGTGCGCGCCGGCTCCGGGCGCCGCGCCCTCGGCCTGCTGGGCCTTGTACATCGCCTCGCCCAACTTCATGGTCGCCTGCGCCAGCTCGCTGGTCTTGGCCTTGATGTGCTCGGCGTCCTCGCCCTCGAGCGCGGTCTTCAGCGAAGCGATGGCCGCCTCGATCGCGCTCTTGTCGGCGGCGGAGACCTTGTCGCCGAATTCGGCCACCGACTTCTGCGCAGAATGCACGCTCGCCTCGCCATGGTTCCTGGCGTCGATCAGTTCGCGCCGCGCCTTGTCCTCGGCGGCGTGCGCCTCGGCGTCCTTGACCATCTTGTCGATGTCGGCGTCAGTCAAACCGCCCGAGGCCTGAATGCGGATCTGCTGCTCCTTGTTGGTGGCCTTGTCCTTCGCCGTCACATTGACGATGCCGTTGGCGTCGATGTCGAAGGTCACCTCGATCTGCGGAACGCCGCGCGGCGCCGGCGGAATCCCGGCGAGGTCGAACCGCCCCAGACTCTTGTTGTCCTGCGCCATCTCGCGTTCGCCCTGGAACACATTGATGGTCACGGCGGTCTGATTGTCCTCGGCGGTCGAAAACACCTGGCTCTTCTTGGTCGGGATCGTCGTGTTGCGGTCGATCAACCGGGTGAACACGCCGCCCAGCGTCTCGATGCCGAGCGAAAGCGGGGTCACGTCGAGCAGCAGCACGTCCTTCACGTCGCCCTGGAGCACGCCCGCCTGCACGGCGGCGCCGATCGCCACCACTTCGTCAGGGTTGACGCCCTTATGCGGCTCCTTGCCGAAGAACTGCTTGACGACTTCCTGCACCTTGGGCATGCGGGTCATGCCGCCGACCAGCACCACCTCGCCGATCTCGCCCGCCGACATACCCGCGTCCTTGAGCGCCTTGCGGCAAGGTTCGATCGTGCGCTGGATCAGATCGTCGACCAGCGCCTCGAATTTAGCGCGCGTGAGCTTCAGGGTCAGATGCTTGGGGCCAGAGGCGTCGGCGGTGATGTAAGGCAGATTGATTTCCGTCTGCGTCGCGGCGGAGAGTTCGATCTTGGCCTTTTCCGCGGCCTCCTTCAGACGCTGCAACGCAAGCTTGTCCTTGGTGAGGTCGATGCCCTGCTCTTTCTTGAACTCCCCGGCGAGATATTCGACGACGCGGTTGTCGAAGTCCTCGCCGCCCAGGAAAGTGTCGCCATTGGTGGACTTCACCTCGAACACGCCGTCGCCGATTTCGAGAATCGACACGTCGAAGGTGCCGCCGCCAAGGTCGTAGACCGCGATGGCGCCGCTGTGCTTCTTGTCGAGGCCGTAGGCGAGCGCCGCCGCCGTCGGCTCGTTGATGATGCGCAGCACTTCGAGGCCGGCGATCTTGCCGGCGTCCTTGGTGGCCTGACGCTGGGCGTCATTGAAATAGGCCGGAACGGTGATGACCGCCTGCGTGACGGTCTGCCCGAGGTGCGCCTCGGCGGTCTCCTTCATCTTCTGCAAGATGAAAGCCGAAATTTGCGAAGGCGAATATTGCTTGCCCGCGGCCGCCACCCAGGCGTCGCCATTGCCGCCCTTGACGATGGAATAGGGAACGAGACCGATGTCCTTCTTGGTCATCGGGTCTTCGAAAGTGCGGCCGATCAGTCGCTTGATCGCGAAGAAGGTCTTCTCGGGATTGGTCACCGCCTGGCGCTTGGCCGGCTGGCCGACGAGGCGCTCACCGTCGTCGGTGAAAGCGACGATCGAAGGAGTCGTGCGCGCGCCTTCCGCGTTTTCGATGACCTTGGGGCTCGACCCATCCATGACCGCGACGCAGGAGTTGGTCGTGCCGAGGTCGATGCCGATAATCTTAGCCATTTTTTTCCGGTCCTTCCATTAATGTAATATTTTGGGACCCCGTAGCGGTCCGACAGGAGGCGGATTCGTCACGACTTATGCGTAAGCCCGTTTCGAGCCTGCCTCGCCTCGTCACATGAGATTGTGTTTGGGCCGTTTCCCCGCAAGGGCGTCCCCGCATATCCGGCGCATATAAATTGAAGTGGACGCCCCGGCAAGCGGCGCGGGATAAAGGATCGGCTCGCGCTAAGCCGCGCGGCGCCTGCCCGGCCATGACGAAGAGCGACTTTCCCTCTTTGACGGCCCGCGAAGCGAAGGAAGCGCGAAAGCGCGCCGCAAGCTTTGGGAAAACTCGATATTTACCAGCTTCCTTAGCCACGCCTAGCGATGCCGAACCCCATTAGCAAAGCGGCAAAGATTTCGGCTCATGTTTTGTCGAACTCACGCAATTCCAAGGCTTCGACGAAGGTCGTCATGACAAGCTCCAGGCAACGCATAGGCTTTTCCAGAAATCGGACCATCGAGGAAAAGCGGGAGGCAACCCGTCAAAGGTCTTACGGGGACATTTGGGTGGATCCCGGAGAGCTCGCGAACCCGATTTTCTGCAAGGTGCTGGATATTTCCCATGGGGGCGCAAGGCTCATGGTTCAGGGGGCATCCGTTTTGCCGGACGCCTTCGTCATGTGCATGGGGACATCCAAGCGCCACGCCAGGGTAATGTGGAGATCGGGACAGGAAGTAGGCGTCGAGTTCGAGAAGTCGAGGAAGAAACCGGAGCCGCGATCGCCGCGCTCGGCGCCGACGTCCGAACCAGCCGCCCCGGAGTCCGATGCGTCGAGCAAGCTTTCTCCGCCCGAAGCCGTTGACCTCGGCGGCGAAGAGTCCAGCCACCAGTCGCCGGCGGTCGCGAACGCCGCGGCAAACAACGAAGGCGACCGGTTGAACGTCGCGCTGACGCGGCTTCGGCAGCGCCTCGAGAAGATGAGAAATTGCTGATTCAACGTGGGTTCATCGCAGGAGAGGAATCCGCGGACAGCGCGCAAAAACTCGACGCGGACCAGAAGGCGCGCGCCGCGACGCTTCCTTCCGAGAGAGGCGTTCCTTCGGAACGGGCCACGTCGCGTGAATAATGTGAAAGGCGCGCCGACATTCCGAGGCTTAACCTCTCCAAATGGACCGTGAGCCGCCCGGCCCTGGTTCTGTTTCCGAACTCGTCATCGGCCTTGGCGGACCGATGCCCTACCTCGCGGCGATTCTGGCGACGATCCCCTTGACCCGCTCGGCCTTTTGGGGCCCGATGGCGCTAACCATCCTGGGCGGACTGTTCGTCGCGACCCTTCCAACCGTCCTGTTTTTGCCGGCGCTTCACGCGCAGCGGTTCCGCCGCGCGCTCGATAGGGGCTCCACGAGCAGCCCGCGGCCGAGTAAAAGCCCCTAGCCTACGATAGGACGAGATTCGCCGGGAAGGGCGCCAAATGAGCAACGCCACGCCAACGCCCGGAACCCGGGAAAACGAGCAGCGCCGCAAGATCATCGCCACGGCGGAGCGGCTGTTTCGCGAGATCGGCTTCCAGAAGACGACCGTCGCCGACATCGCCCGCGCGCTCGGCATGTCGCCTGCCAATGTGTACCGTTTCTTCGGCGCCAAGTCGGAGATCACCCAGGCGGTCGCCCGCCAGATGATGGGCGAGATCGAGGAGGCCGTCCGAAAGATCGCGCTCGGCCCCGTCGATGCGGAGACGCGGCTGCGCGATCTGGTCACGACCAACGAGGCGATGAACGCCGCGCGCTATGTCTCCGACCGCAAACTGCACGATATGGTGGAAACGGCGCTGAACGAAAACTGGCCGATTATCCCCGAGCATATCGAGCAGATCGACCAATTGGTGGAAATCGTCATCGCTTCCGGCATGAAATCGGGCGAGTTCGCCGCTGGCGACGCCAAGCTCGCGGCCCGGCTGGTGCACACGGCCTGCGTTCGTTATTGCCACCCGCGCCTGATGGTCGAATGCGCCGAACGGCCGGAGCCGAGCAGCGCGCAAATGCTGGATTTCTGTCTGAAGGCGCTACGCGCGCCGAGATGAGCGAGGAAAGGGCTCCGACCGAACCTCAAGTCCGCTTCATGACTTAAATCAACAATCTTCGATTTTTTGCCCATTCGCGAGGCGGGTGGCAAATCGGCAATGAAATTGCTACAAGCTGGCCGCTTCCACCCGCGGACGCGGCCACTTCCGTTTCGAAAGCCATGAAATCCCATGCGCAGCGGCAAAATCGAGCGCAACACATCCGAGACGAAGGTTTCGGTCGCCGTCGGCCTCGACGGCGCCGGAAACGCGCATATTTCGACTGGCGTCGGCTTTTTCGACCACATGCTCGACCAGATCGCGCGCCACGCGCCGCTCGATCTGGAGCTGACCGCCAAGGGCGACCTCCACATCGACGCCCATCACACGGTCGAGGACGTCGGCATCGCCTTCGGCCAGGCGGTGGACCTCGCGCTCGGGGACCGCAAGGGCATCACCCGCTATGGCGACGCCCATGTGCCGCTCGACGAGGCGCTGACCCGCGTCGTGGTGGACGTTTCCGGTCGGCCCTTTCTCGTCTACGAGGTCAAATTTCCGGCGCAAAAGATCGGCGATTTCGACACCGAGCTGATTCGCGAATTTTTTCAGGCCGTCGCGGTGCATGCGCGGATCGGGCTGCACATCGAGAACCTGCGCGGCGTCAACAGTCACCACATCGCCGAGAGCGCGTTCAAAGGTTTCGCGCGCGCCTTCGGCAAGGCCGTGGCGATCAACCCGCGCGCGCAAAACCAGGTGCCTTCGACCAAGGGCACGCTGACCAGCTGAGGGAACAGGCCCATGGCCATTTTCACCGTGCACATTCCCGCGGCCCGCGCGGGCGAAACGCCGTCGGCTGAAAAAATCGTCCTGCTGCGGGACGGCTTTTCGGTCCCGGCCCTGCTGCTGGGTCCTTTCTGGCTTGCATGGAACCGCGCCTGGATCCCCGCGATCGGATGGACCGCGCTGCTGGCGTTGATCGCCTTCGCCGGCGTCAAACTTGGCGTTTCCTCGCAGACGCTGTCGCTGGTGACCTCCGCCCTGGCCTGCCTGCTCGGCTTCGAAGGCTCTCGTTTGGTCGCCTGGAGCCTGGCGCGGCGGAATTACAGCGAAAGCGCCGTCGTCATCGGCGAGAACGCCGAAGAGGCGGAAGAGGTATTTTTCCATAACTGGCGCGAGGCCAGCGCCGTCGCCCCGCCGCCGCCGCCGCCCCCGCCACCGTCCGTCGGCGCCAGCGAGGAGCCCCGCGTTTGACAACAGCGATTATCGATTACGGCTCGGGCAATCTTCACTCCGCGGTGAAAGCCTTCGAACGCGCCGCGCGCGAGGCCGACGATATCAGCGGCGACATTCTCGTGACCGACGATCCCGACGTCGTGCGGCGCGCCGAACGCGTCGTCTTGCCGGGCGTCGGAGCTTTCGCGGATTGCCGCCGGGGGCTCGCGGCCATTTCCGGCATGGGCGCGGCGTTGATCGAGACCGTGATCGACAAGGGTCGGCCGTTTCTCGGCATTTGCGTCGGCATGCAGCTAATGGCGACGCGAGGCCTCGAACATGGAGAGACGCTTGGGCTGGACTGGATCGCCGGAGACGTCCAGGCGATCGAACCGGCCGATCCTTCGCTCAAAATCCCGCATATGGGATGGAACACCCTGAATCTCGCGCGCCCGCACCCTCTGTTCGCCGGCATCAAAACGGGGGAGGAAGGGCTGCACGCCTATTTCGTGCACTCCTATCAGCTAACGCCGCGCTCGCACGAAGATCTGGTGGCCACCGCCGATTACGGCGCGCCGCTCACCGCCGCCGTGGCGCGGGAAAATCTCGTCGGCGTGCAATTTCATCCCGAAAAGAGCCAAAGGCTCGGTCTGGCTCTCATCGCCAATTTTCTGAGGTGGCGTCCGTGATTCTGTTTCCCGCGATTGATCTCAAGGAAGGCCAGTGCGTGCGGCTCGCCCAAGGCGACATGACCCGCGCGACCGTGTTCAACGACGACCCCGCCGAACAGGCGCGCGCCTTCGAGCGACAGGGGTTCGAATATCTGCATGTCGTCGATCTCGACGGCGCCTTCGCCGGCGCCCCTCGCAACGCCAGCGCGGTCGAGGCGATCCTCGCGGCGCTTAAGATTCCCGTGCAGCTCGGCGGCGGCATTCGCGAAATGCGCACCATCGCCCGCTGGCTGGAAAAGGGCGTGACGCGCGTCATCATCGGCACCGCGGCGGTGAAGGATCCGGCGCTGGTGCGCGAAGCCGCGCGGCTTTATCCCGGGCGCATCGCCGTCGGCATAGACGCCAAGAACGGCATGGTCGCGGTCGAGGGCTGGGCGCGCACGACGCGCGTGTCGGCGCTCGATCTTGGCCGCAGCTTCGAGGACGCTGGCGTCGCGGCCATCGTCTATACCGACATCGCGCGCGACGGCATTCTGAAGGGCCTCAACATGGAGGCGACGCTGGCGCTGGCCGATGCGTTGACGATCCCCGTGATCGCCTCGGGCGGTCTCGCCTCGCTGGAGGACGTGGAGCGGCTGACGCGACCCGACTGCGCGAGACTCGCCGGCGCCATCACCGGGCGCGCGCTATATGACGGCAGGCTCGATCCGGCGCAGGCGCTGGCGCTGATACGGGGCGCGGGTCGATCAAACCGGGCGAGCGCCTGATGCTCAAATCCCGCCTCATCCCCTGTCTCGACGTAAAGGACGGGCGCGTAGTCAAGGGCGTCAACTTCGTGGATCTGCGCGACGCCGGCGATCCCGTGCAATGCGCCATCGCCTATGACGCCGCCGGAGCCGACGAGCTGTGCTTTCTCGACATCACCGCGAGCCATGAGAATCGCGGCACGCTGCTCGATGTCGTGCAACGCACGGCGGAAGCCTGTTTCATGCCGCTGACGGTGGGCGGCGGCGTGCGCGCGCTCGACGATATTCGCAATCTGCTGCTCGCCGGCGCCGATAAGGTTTCGATCAACTCCGCCGCCGTGGCGAACCGCGACTTCGTGCGCCAGGCGGCGGAGAAGTTTGGCGCGCAATGCATAGTCGTGGCGATAGACGCAAAGCGGGTCGGCGAAAACCGCTGGGAGATTTTCACCCACGGCGGACGTCGCGCGACGGGCATTGACGCCGTTGATTACGCCCGCGACGTCGCGGGCCTCGGCGCGGGTGAAATCTTGCTCACCTCGATGGACCGAGACGGCGCCAAACGCGGCTTCGATATTGAACTCACACGCGGCGTCGCCGACGCCGTGGGCGTCCCGGTCATCGCCTCGGGCGGCGTCGGCGAACTCGATCATCTGGTCGCCGGCATTCGGGAGGGACACGCCAGCGCGGTGCTCGCGGCCTCGATTTTTCATTTTGGCGAATATTCGATCCAGCAGGCCAAGCTCCATATGGCGCGGGCGGGCATTCCCGTGCGTCTCGACGGGCTGGAGGCCTCATGAGCTTTTCGCTCGATGACCTCGCCGAGATCATTCGCGCGCGGCGCGGCGCGGCGGCTGAAAAATCCTACACCAAGAGTCTGTTCGAGGCTGGCGTTCCGCGCATCGCCAAGAAATTCGGCGAGGAGGCCGTCGAAACGGTCATCGCCGCTCTGGGAGACGACAAGTCCGCGCTGACGGGAGAAGTCGCCGACGTGCTCTATCATCTCCTTGTGCTGCTGGAGGCGCGCGAGATCGCGCTCTCCGACGTATTGAACGAATTGCGACGCCGCACCAGCCAGTCGGGACTTCAGGAAAAAGCCTCACGCGGTGATCCGCGATGAATCCAAGGGAAATGGCGGGCCGACGAAAGTCGGACGAAGGAGGAATCGCTTCGCCGTACCGACATTTCACGCGCGCCGAATGGGCGAGCCTGCGCGCCGATACGCCGCTGACCTTGACGCTCGAGGATCTCGCGCGGCTAAAATCGCTCGACGATCCGATTTCGCTCGAGGAAGTGATCGAAATCTATTTGCCGCTGTCACGCCTCCTCGCGCTTTACGTCGCGGCGACGCAGGGGTTGTTCAAGGCGACGCAACGTTTCCTCGGGGCCGAGGACGGCAAGGTGCCGTATATCATCGGCGTCGCCGGCTCGGTCGCCGTCGGCAAGTCGACCACCGCGCGCATATTGAAGGCGCTGCTGTCGCGCTGGGCCAACACGCCGAAGGTCGAACTCGTCACCACCGACGGCTTTTTGCTGCCCAATAAAGTGCTCGAACGCGAAGGGCTGATGGACAAGAAGGGCTTTCCCGAGAGCTACGACAACAAGGCGCTGCTGCGTTTTCTATCGGACGTGAAAGCGGGGCGCGGCAATATCGAGGCGCCGGTCTATTCGCATTTGACCTATGACGTGGTCGAGGGCGAGAAGCTCGTCGTCGACCGCCCCGATATTTTGATTGTCGAAGGCGTCAACGTGCTGCTCGCGCCGCGCCCGCCGCGCGACGGGCGGGAAGTGCCTTTCGTTTCGGATTTCTTCGACTTCTCGGTCTATTTGCATGCCGACGAGGCCGTGCTGGAACAATGGTATATCGACCGTTTCCAGCGGTTGCGGCTGACCTCGTTTCGCGATCCGCGCGCCTATTTCCGCATCTACGCGGACCTGAGCGAGGCGGAGACGGCGCGCGTCGCCATGGACATCTGGGAGCGCATCAACCTCCAGAACCTGCGCCAGAACATCGCTCCGACGCGCCCGCGCGCCAGCCTGATCCTGACCAAGGGCGCGGATCACCATATCGCGGAAGTGGCGCTGCGGAAGTTGTAATTCTTTAGTCGATACGTCCTTGCCCCGAGCCGGCTCGCTCGCGGTGGGGCGACGAGCCACGCCCGATCTTAACGCGGGATCGACACGCTAACGCCGCGCCCGTCGAGCCTCTCAAATGGCGCCGGAGATCCAACGCAGCAGTTCGCCCTTGGGGGCGGCGCCGACCTTTTGCGCGACGGCCTTGCCATCCTTGAAGACGATGAGCGTGGGGATCGAGCGAATGCCCAGCTTGCCCGCGACATTGGGGCATTCGTCGACATTGACCTTGGTCACTTTCACCTTGTCGCCGAGTTCGGCGGCGATTTCCTCCAGCGCCGGGGCGATCAGACGACAAGGCCCACACCATTCGGCCCAGAAGTCGACAACGACCGGCTCCGTGGCTTTGAGCACATCCGTGTCGAAGCTCGCGTCGGTGACTTTATGGGTGGTCATGTCGGTCGTTCCTTTCGGCGTGAGCCCGGAAGTTAAGAACGCAGGCCGCTTGCGTCAAGCGCGGATACCGCATTAATCGTGCCGCCGCGACGCGAGAGGTGAAAATTCGATTTCCAGCCGCCTTGCTTCATCTCGTAAAATCGCCAACTCTCTCGGTGGCGCGGGAGTCCAAACCGTCTGCTTGTTTTTTGGGCTCGCCGCCGCGGCCGCGCCACTGATCGATTCGTTCTCGCTAACTACATAGAAAGTGGCGGATCAAGTCTGTGAGCCTTGGCCGTTCCGCTCTAC
>Ga0181524_10002792_pt1 | contig 17582 bp, 13 predicted proteins | sample PEATcosm2014_Bin_34_FD_119761 | JGI IMG/M metagenome (GOLD analysis project Ga0181524, IMG submission 119761) | Peatland microbial communities from MTU Mesocosm Facility, Houghton, MI, USA - PEATcosm2014_Bin05_60_metaG | ecosystem: Environmental > Terrestrial > Soil > Wetlands > Peat | place...
AGGTAAGGCTCAGCATAACACAGCGTCAGAAAACCCGTATCAAATCGGCCTTCGATCGCAATTCTATAACTTCCAAAACGCCGGATTTAAGTACCATGCCATGCAGGAGAAACCCGGTGCGGTGTTTTGGCCAGACATGCCTCAGCGCCGATAGGCTGAATCTCCTAGTAAACTTCTGGTTTTCGTGAAATCCGGAGAATGCTGTATCAGAATGGCCAACCGGGCATAATGAGTCGCCATCCTCTTCGCAGCCAAGGCGGCCTTTTCTTCATTTTCAGCGAGATGCTCGTACTGTCGTTTCAGTTCGCGAACCGACGCTGAGTCAGATTCCGAAGTCGCCGCCATCTCTCGATAGATCGCGACGATGCGACGGCACGACTGCTCCAAGGCTTCCTCCTGCAAAGCCAAGTCCTTGACCAGGGACGCAGCCTCGCTTTGAGATAGCATGGGCTCGGTGCTGGATGGCTGCTGCGACAGCGTGAGCCCTGGACAGGCGAACAGGAGCGTCGAAAAGAGAATTGTTCTGTGGAATTGCAGTTTCATTTTGACCTCCTAACCACTGAATCTGTCGAGCCTGTGTGAAAAGTTGGGTGGTGCAGTTCCGCGATTAGTTCCACGAGGTGTTTTCGGGCCGCGTCGTTAGCTCCTTTAAGTTTTCTCCCGTTGCGGGCTCTCGTCGAGGGTACGCTAACCGAGATCACGCACCGCTTTCGGCGTGTTCCACATGCGCGCCAGCTTAGAGGTGGCAGCCGGACAGGGAGATCTCAACCACCACTTCCTACAATTCGCGCTGTCGGAATTGCCGCGTCCCGCGCTCTTCTTTCGGCACGCCGAAGACTGAATCGATGGATGCTTTGCCCTGCCGATTGACTGCCCGCCCGTCCGGTCGGCGCCACTGCTCCCGCCGGATCGCGGAACCCCAACTTCTTTAGACTACATCATATTAGATGTGCCAATAGCATACATAATATGAGTCTCTATCATAAAATGTTCTTATGCTTTTTCGCACAGGCAGATGGCATGGGTCCTTAACAGGATGTATGCGCGCTCCGGTCTTTAGAATTTAACCAAGATATGGACGTCGATGAAGCTCTCATCTTTCCGAAGATCCGGGAAACAGACGCCACCGTTGCCGTTGCTCGCGCAGAACACCTGCGCTTGGGCCAGATCCAGATTCGTGTTATTGAGCGAGTTGTACGCCGCTGCACCGCTCTGGCAGGCGTAGGCGGTTGGGTGGCCGTTATTGCCACCTGGAGGCGTGATGCCTCCCCGGCCCGTCCAATACGGCACCTTTGCGTGGCGATAGTCACACACCCAGCGGAAGGGGATGTACTGCTTGGGCATCCAATCAAAGGTGATCGGGCTGTCCCATGCCTTGAAAGGGTTGCCACGATTTTCACTAAAGTAGGGTGAATTGGTTGCTGCGGATACCGCGCCCTCCCCATTGATGGGCGGGATGAGCACCAGATAACGTCCCGGCTTGTTGATCTCGCCGCCTAGCGTCAGGCCGAATAGGTCCTCATGAAACCAGAACCGGTTGCAAACCATATAGCCAGCGAAACTCTGTTTGGGACCGCCCCTGTGATCGCCGGTGCAGCTCACGCCTGCGCCATATTCACAACCTAAATCCGCGGTGAAGGTGGCCGCCATCTTGTCGAGGCCCACGTTCATCGGCCGGTCGTAGTATTTGATCTCCTGGCTATCGTCCGTGTGAATGCGAGCGCGACCTGGTGTGTACAGATCATCGTTGCCCAGACCGTAAATGTTGGAAATGATGTTCAACCACAGGAACGGCGTGTGCTTCATCTGGCCTCCCAAGCCGGGCCGGTCATTGGCCGAGCCACTATGTGCCCTTCCTGACTATGTCGGGTAACGGAGCGTCTCTGCTGATTTTGCACGGAGAATTCGGGTCGCTTCATTGCAAAGCCCCCGACATAACCCGACATAGTCCTTTGCTGGCTACACACTCCTAAGGAAGGCGAGGAGTTGGTCCCCAGGCGTATAGCGACCCCGTCGTCCATCCGGCAAGGATGTTTTTCGCAAGAGCTTTCTGCTCCGTGGCGATCGTCGCTTCCAGATGAATTTGCGTGGTTTCAACTCGTTCGTGACCGAACCACCGGGCACATAGAACCTGGCGATGAATCGAGTCCCGGCTGTATCCCTGTATGCTCAGTAACCTTGGAAACGGCCCGATATGTCTCGCATGAGGGTCCTCCGACGCTCGCTCCAGGACAATTTGGTCGTCGAAACTACAACTCACGACGGACCCGTTTCCTCCGGCACGGGGCCGATGGAATGAGTCAATACTATGTCGTCGCCTGCTTCGTGCATCGCCCGGAAATACTGGGCCAGCGGGCGACTACAAGACATAGTCAGGAAGAGCACATAGTGGCGCCTGTGTCTTGAGAGACATAGGCGACATACGACTGCCATCCGTTGGGATTCTCAGCGGCACCCTTTCGCTTCTTCTAGAAGATGTCTCAAAACTTTCATTCAGCATGCTGGCTCCTTCGTGGCCCTGCTTTCTGGGTTAGCCTGCCATGAGCCGGGCCAACCGGCCCACCAGCCGAACTTCGTCACGGAAAGTCAGATATAACTTTTTTGGCTCGTCGCCGAAAAGTGTGAAGATTGTGAAGGCTTGAATCTGCAATAAGTTGCGAAGCGAGCCCCTCGAAGGGAGCACCCCGAATCGGCTACCTTACGTTGTACCGTCAAAAACGACGCCGAGGAGGTCGAAACGAGGTGCTGGTAGAAACCTTTATCAGGAAATCGCTCCAATTGAAAGCGCATTACGTCACCGCCGTGCAACTGGGTCCCGAACAGATCGTGGTCGAGATCGACCGCTTCCCATCTCGCCAGCTGCGTTGCGGGGTTTGCCGAGGGAGGTGTAAGAAAGTTCACCAAGTGGAAGCGGCTCGTAGCTGGCGCGACCTTTCGCTTCGCCACCTTCCGATGGTGCTGCACTATCGGCCGCGCCGGGTCCGCTGTCCCCGTTGTGGCGTGCATGTGGAGGTGGTGCCGTGGGCGCAACTCTGGGCGCGGGTCACCACCGCTTTGGCGCGAGCGGTGGCGGAATTGGCCCGACATCTGAGCTGGCAAGAGACCGCCCGCCATTTTCGGCTGGATTGGAAGAGCGTGGCCAGCATCGTGCGGCGCGTCGTGGCCTACGGGTTGGCCCGCCGTCGCCGCCGACCTTTGCACCTCCTGGGGATCGATGAAGTGAGCCGTCGCAAAGGGCATCACTATCTGACGGTGGCCTATGACTTGGAACGCCGAGCGCTGCTCTGGGTGGGCGAGGATCGGACCGAGGATACCTTGACCCGCTTCTTTACCGAGTTGGGCCGGCGCCGCTCGGCCACGATCCGAGTGGTTTGTCTCGACATGTGGCAGGCGTATCTTAAGGCCGTCCAGAACCACGCTCCCAACGCCGAGATCCTCTTCGACCGCTTTCACTTGGTCCAGCATCTGAACCGGGCGGTGGATGAAGTCCGGCGGAGCGAAATGCGTCGCCTCAGCGGTACCCAAAAGGCGTCTTTCAAGAAGACTCGTTTCCTGCTGCTGAAGAACCCTTGGAACCTGCGGATCGACGAGCGTGAGCGCCTCTCCACCCTGGTACGCTGGAATACGCCCATTGTGCGGGCTTACTACCTCAAGGAAGCCTTTCAACTTTTCTGGGAATACCGCCAGCCGGCTCGGGCCGAGCAACATCTCCGCCGCTGGATGCACTCTGCCATGCGCTCTCGGCTCCATCCCTTCAAGGAGCTGGTTCGGATGCTGCGGGCTCATCTCCACGGCATCCTGGCTTGGACTCGATTGCGCGTCTCCAACGGGGCGCTGGAAGGCATGAACAACAAGATCAAGTTGGTGAGCCATCGCTCCTTCGGCTTCCGGACCGTGAAGAACTTCACCGCGGCCATCTATCATTGCTGCGCCCATCTGCCATTGCCGGAGGAATGCTGATCACACTTTTGGGAGACGAACCACTTTTTTCAGGGATTCTTGACGGAGAAGTCTTTGGCGTTCAATGAACGTGTTCGGGAAATGGCATGTAGTATAAACCTAACTGCCCGTAGCAATACCGCCTCTACTACGTCGAGAATCTCCGGCCCAAAATCGAAAGCGCCAGTCTGGTCTTCGGGGGCTTGATCCATGTCGCCTTAGCGGACTTTTTCCGCGAGGGTGCGCTCGCGAACCTTGTGACGCTCTGCGCGTACTGCCACCTGGCCGAGCGCGGGCAGCTTTTCTACACAGTCGCGCCGGCCAGAGTGTGCAGCGAGCCCAAACCCCGAAGAAAGGAAGAGTTATTCAGAGAAATTGATGCCTTGACGCAGCCCCTTGGGCCTGTCCGGGCACCATCCGCGTCATCTCAAGCGTCTGAGGTCTTACGATCGGAGCAAGTGCACCTAAACGGAGCTAAGCTATAAGATCGGCCAACGAAGCTGTACCAGAGGCACACGCGGAGCAGTTCGGTCGAATACACGGATTTTTTCGCAGCGAGATAGAACCTAGAGTAAGCGGTCACAGCCTCCTTATGGCTTTCGAAAACCAGCATCGAACGTCTTCTGATATCTCGTGGTTCATCTCCGTACACGTGTGATCTGACGCCTATCCATGGCACCGATCGACAACTTTTTTATTCGGCGGTCGCGCAGCACGAGGGATGCCAATCGCTCCGGACACTGCTTCTGCCGTACCTGCTACGCCGGAATGAGCGTGACTGATGGGCATCCCAATCGCGTGAGACGCGTGCTAAAACCGTAGTGTCATAAACCCGGGTTGGGGTGGAAATGGAAGAAGTGTGATTGGCTGAGTTTATGGTATCAAGATGGTTCGATAACTGCGTGGCCGGGTGGAAGCACTGCACACACGGGGCACACGAAGCCCCCTTGAGGGCAGTCTTGATCACCGCGCTTCGTTCCGGGTCAGTCAGCTTGTAGAATTCGCGTGCATAGGCAGGCAGACAAACAAACAGGTGCCGCATTCGCCCTGGCGGCGACGTCCACCAGTCGCTCCAACGCTTCAAGGTCCAATTCTTCGTTTTCTGTGAACGGTGTTGGTATAACGGGGATTATACCCTTAATCAACTTGTTGGTCATACTCCTCATTGGCCCGTCTGGTCAGAAATTTAGTATGAATCTCAGCTATTTGCAATGAATATCAGACATGTTCTGGAGGATAGCGCTTTCCTTCGCAGTAGAGCTACTATGGACGAAGGCCAGGTACACGGCGGATCAAAATGCCATCAGGTACCTTTCAATCTCCCAATTGCTAACGTTGCGTTGGTATTGTCGCCACTCCTCGTTCTTCACCCGAACGTAGTAGGAGGTAAAGTCTCGTCCCAGAGCACAGGTGAGGATTTCGTCTTTTTCCAATTCGCCCAGGGCCTCGCGTAGGCTCATGGGCAACACCCGAATCCCGCGTTGGGCGACATCGCTTTCCTCGACTTCGTACAAGTTACTGGTGTTGGCGGCACCGGGATCCATTTTCTTCTCAATTCCATCCAGGCCGGCGGCCAGCAGTGCAGCAACAGCCAGATAGGGGTTGGCCGCGCCATCGACGGCGCGGTTTTCAATCCTACCCGGCCCCGGCAGACGAATCATCTGCGTGCGATTCGAAGGACCATAGGTGATGTAGACGGGGGCCCAGGTTGCGCCGGAGCGCGGCGTTCCGGGAACCAGCCGCTTGTAACTGTTCACGATCGGCGAGGTCAGGGCCGAGAGGCTCTTAGCGTGATGTAAGACACCCGCCATGAACCACTGGCCGAGCGTGGAAAGGCCGAACTCGGCGCTCGTGTCCAGGAAAAGGTTGCGGCCGGTTTCGGCTTCCGCCAAGCTGAGGTGAAAATGCGCCCCGTTGCCCGTAAGATGGGCGAAGGGTTTCGGCATGAAGGTGGCCCACAGGCTGTGCTGCTCGGCCACCGTGCGGACCATCCACTTGAAAAAAGTGTGCCGGTCGGCGCTGGTGAGGGCATCCGCATACACCCAATTGACTTCAAACTGGCAGTTGGCGTCCTCGTGGTCGGCGGCATAGGGATTCCATCCTAGCTCCTGCATGTAGCGCAGGAGAGCGGTCATGAAATCCAGATTGCGATAAAGGGCGCCCAAATCGTAACAGGGCTTTCCTGCCGCATCGAGCGGATCCCAGGGAACATAGTTTCCGAGGTCATTTTTCTTCAGCAGCATGAACTCGGCTTCGATGCCCACCTGGAGTACCAATCCCTTTCGGCGCAGGTCTTCGAGGTTTCGGCAAAGGATAGTTCGCGGACAGTAGGGCCACGGCTGCCCGTTGACATGGAGGTTGCCGGGCACCCAAGCCACATTCTTGCGCCAGGGGAGGATGGTCAACGATTTGAAGTCGGGGACACTCACCACATCCGGATCGTGTGGACCTTGGTTCAGGTCACCCGCGGCAAAGCCCGCAAATCCTGCGCCCTCGCGCTTCATTTCTTCTATGTGGCTGGCAGGGACCAGCTTGGCTTTGGGTGTCCCCGCCAATTCCACGAAGGCGCAAAGGAAGAATTCGATGCCATTTTCAGAGATTGACAAACTTTGGGGATCGTCCAAGGGTTCCTCCTTAGTGAGTTACGACGACACTGCCGCGGCGGCCTTCTCTCCCACCAATTGCCCGCTCGCGAAGCGCGCCGGGGAGAACGGCTCCAGGAGCTTCGGGGTTTTCCCCGTGGCAATGAGGTCGGCCGTGCATTTTCCCGCAATCGGAGCGGCCTTGAATCCATAGGTTCCCCATCCTACATCCAGGTAAAAGTTCTTCACCTGTTGCGCAACACCGATAATGGGAGCGTAGTCCGGCGTCATGTCGCAAACTCCCGCCCATTGGCGAAGCACTCGAAGGGCGTGTAATTGGGGGAACAGCTCCAAAGTATAGGTGGCCATCTGCTCCAGGGTAGGGAGAGTACTCTTCAAAGAGTAGGACTGGTAGGGATCGATCTCCGCGCCGATCACTAACTCGCCTTTGTCGGTCTGATTCACGTAAACGTGTAAGGTGGCCGAGACAATCACTTTGTCCAGGAAGGGTTTCAAGGGCTCGGTGACGCAAGCCTGGAGCGGATGGCTGACCACGGGCAGGGAAACTCCCGCCATCCTGGCGATGGTGGAAGCCCAGCCCGCGGTGGCGTTGAGCACCGCCGAGGTGGCAATGTAGCCGCGATCGGTGACCACCGATTGCACGCCGCCGTTCTCCACCCGGATGCCGGTGACGGTAGTATGAGGATGAATCTCAATTCCCATCCGATCGCAGGCGCGCGCCAAGCCCCACACCACCGCGTCGTGGCGGATAATGCCGCCAGGGGGATGATACAGCGCGGCCAACACCGGGAAGCGCGGCCGCGAACTGAGGTCCATGGCTGGAACCAGGCGGCGAATTTCGTCAGGATAGATAATCCGGCTGTCGATTCCGAGGGCCTGATTGTTCTCGGCCCGAATCCGCAACCCAATCAAGGAGGCGTCCGTGTGACCCAGCGTTAGATGGCCGCACTGGCTGAACAGTAGATTCCATTCCAGCTCGCGCGAGAGGTTCTCGTAGAGCTTTACCGACGCATCATAGAAGAGAATGCCTTCCGGCGTGCGGTAATTGGAACGGATGATGGCGGTGTTACGGCCGCTGCTGCCGTTGCCCAGATAGCCTTTGTCAACCAGTGCGATGTTCCTGTAACCGTGCTTCGAGCCGAGGTAATAGGCGGTGGCGAGCCCATGCACACCCGCGCCAACGATCACCAGGTCGTAGCGCCGCTTCAGCTCCGGCCGCCGCCACATGCGCTCCCGTTTGAAAAGTTGGAACATTCTGTACCTAACCGCGAAGGCGTAGAGGCGCCGAGAAAGGCGCCTGCAACTTTCGTCCGGTGCGCCTCCGTGTCTGCGCCTGAGCGGCGAAATCACTTCTGTAGCAGCGTCTGCGCTTCCAGCCCGAATGGCGTGATTTGGAATTCTCGCCCCGCGTGCAGTATCGATTCCCACACGCTCTCGCCGTATTCCCGGCCCACCAGCAGATGAAACGCCGGAATGCCGGGCAGATCGTCGCGCAAGACAATGGCATGAACGTGCGCCAAGCTGGCCTGCGCGCAAGTGAGGTTCCCCATCGCGCCTTCAGATGGATTCAGCGAGGTGAGCTTGCTGAGAACCTCGCGGCTGCGAGGCCCTGCGAGCATCAACTGCGTGTACGCCGAAGTCACATCCGTCACGTAAATGTCCGCGGGCGAAGCAGCATCTCCGTTCTGAAGTTGTTGCAGGCGTCTACGCACGCCAATGGTTTCCGGTGGTTCGCATGTCAGCAAAAATTGCCGGCGGGCCAGCAGCCACGAAGATGCTTCCGGCCGGAGGTCAGGGGGACTTTTCAGGCCGGTTCCCTGTAAATGAAACTTCGACACCCAGCTCACATCGGCCAAGCCCACAGACTCGCGCGTTCGTGCCGCCTCATCGGAGGGATCGCCGAAGCTCGAGGCAATTCGCCAACCGTGATGCACGACCATCGCGGCCCTGCTTTCATGATGCATGTGGAATAATGCCGTTTGCTTAATGCTATTGTTCCGTGAGTGTAGTTTGGATCACTCATCGATCCGCGCACGCTTGCGTGCCTTCGGCACAGCCATCGCGAGTTCAGACTTGCGCGTGAACCAACGTCACATGCGCAGTCGTGCCCCATCCGGATCGTAGAACGCTTTCTCCGTAATCTTGGCGCGTGCCAGCCGGCCGCGCACCCGCACCTCGACCTCCGCACCTTCGCGGGCGACCTCGGCCGGCACCCAGGCGAGGCCGATCGCCTTGCCCTGCCGCGGAGAGAACCGCGCGCTGGTCACTCGGCCCGCCAATTGGCCGCCGATCATGATGGCCGCGCCGTCCTCCGGCAGATCGGCTTCGTTCATGACAAAGCCTGCCAGCTTCTGCTTGGGCGGCTGCGCGGCGAGCCGAGTGAGCACCGAACGCCCGATAAAATCTTCCTTTTCCAATTTCGGCGCCCACCCCATGCCCGCCTCAAACGGGTTGGTCAGAGCATCGCTATCCACTCCCACGATAACGTGCCGCTTTTCCAGGCGCAGCAGGCGTTGTGCTTCAATTCCAAAGGGCCTGATATCGAAATTGCTGCCGGCCTCGAGGAGCGCCTTCCACACTTCCGGGCCGGATTCTGCGGGGAAGTGAATTTCCCAACCCGTTTCGCCTACAAAGCCGAGGCGCATCAGAATGGCTTCGACGCCGGCGACCGGTGCAATGCGGCAGGCCATGTAGGGGAAGGCCGCGGTGCTCAGGTCGCAATCCGTCAGTTGCTTGAGCACCTCACGCGCCTGGGGCCCGGCGAGATTTACGGCGGCGAGCCCCGAGGTGAGATTCGTGATGTAGACATCCCAGCCCGTCCCCGCCAGCCACCATGTCATCCACTGAAGGACGAACTCCAAGTTTCCGGTCGTTGTCGTCACGAAGAAGTGGTCGTCCGCCAGACGAGAGACGGTGCCGTCGTCCAGCATGATTCCGGCTTCATCGCACATCACTCCGTAGCGAGTGCGTCCCGGGCGCAGGTCGGAGAACCGTCCCGCGTAAACCTTGTCGAGCAGCTTCCCGACGTCCGGGCCCTTCAGGTCCAGCTTGCCCAAGGTGCTGACGTCGATCAGCCCCACGCCTTCGCGGACGGCGCGATACTCCTCCTCGACGCACTGCCTCTCGCTGTCGCCTTTTGCCGATTGGTAATACCGCGGCCGCTTCCACTCGCCCATGTCGAGCCATACCGCCCCCGCCGCCTGGTGCTCATAGTGCATCGGAGTGCGGCGCGTGGGGTGATGCCGCGCCCCGGCCAGCGCTCCCAGCGTGACGCCGGGATTCGGAGGCCGCGCGGTGGTTACGCCCGTGTCCGCCATACTGCGGCCGGTTCGCAGCGCACACACGCCGATGGCGGACAGTTGGCACATTCGACCTTGACACGGTCCCATGGTCGTGGTGGTGTATCGCTTCAGGGTTTCAATATGGTCGAACCCTTCGTCGATGGCGTTCACCAAGTCGTGGGAGCTTACGTCGGAGCACAAGCAAACAAACGCTCGCTTGTCGGCGGGATCGCGCTCGGGCGGCAAGGCGGCCGCAGCGCTGAGCGATTCACCCGTTACCTCACCGACGGCGCTAACGTTCGCGGGAAGATCGGTCGGGATAAAGGCGCCCTTCCCGGCGTTCCACTGCAATTTCGCCCCCGCCTGGTGCAGCAGGCCCGCATCTGGGATGCGGGGCCCGCACATGACTACCAGATCGCAGGGGTGCCGGGCGTCGCCTGTTTCGATGGCCGTCACGCGCATTTTCCCGATGGCTTTTACAACGGACTCCGGCGGAACCGTCGCGGCCACTTGAATTCCGGCCGCTCGCAAGTCCGTCACCACCGGCTCGGCCAGCGGACTCCGCCCAACGACCACCGCAACCTTACCGGGGATGACGCCATGCACGTGGATCAGCCGCAGCGCCGCGGTCGAGAGCATCACTCCGACCAGGTCATTGTTTGGAAAGAGCAGCGGCGACTCATACACACCGGTGGCCACCACCACGCGTGCGGCCCGTAAGTGAATCAACCGCTCCGCGTCCTTCGGGTCGCGCCGGGGCTGCACCATACCCAGCAGGTTGCCCTCGTATAAACCAAAACAGCAGCAGCCCTTCCATACTTGCACGTTGGAATGTGCTTGCACTTGGGCGACCAGATCCGGCAGCGAAGCTCCCTCGAAATTCGAGCAGCGTAGATGTCCGCCCAGTTCCGGTTGGTCATCGACCAGCGTAATCTCGCGGCCATTCGCGGCCTCGGTGACGGCGGCTTTCAGGCCTGCCGGACCGCCGCCGATGATGGCCACGTCCGCATGGCGGTACGTATGTTCGTAATTTCCGCTGATGTCCGACAGCGAAGGAGGGGTGCCGAGACCGGCGATTTTGCGCACGAATGGTTCCGCTGCATGCCACAGGCGAGGGTCCGTCATCGTCTTGTAGTACCAACCGACCGGCATCAACCGGTCGAAATGTTGCACCACCGACAGCCAGTCTTTTTCGAGCGAAGGATAGGCGTTTTGATGGGTCACGCACATTCCGGCCCGGACGGGAGTCATGCAGGTGCGCACGTTGGGTGCGCCATCCACATTCATCAGGCAATTCGGGCACTTGCCCGCCAGGCAGAGCAATCCCCGCGGGCGATGGTACTTGAAGCTGCGGCTGAAGATCCGCTGCCCGGCGCGATAGAGGGCGGAAGCGACGGTATCGCCCGGGCGAGCATTCACCCTCTTCCCGTCGAATTTAAATGTGATGATGTCTCGAGCTCCGCTCACGTTGTTTCGTCCGGGAAAAAAGATTCGAGCATTTCGTTGGTCACGGTGTTCCGGACCGCTTGAAACCACTGGCGGCAACCGGAGCGATGGAACCACCACTCCTTCTGCACTCCAGCCTCATTCGCCCTGCTGTAGATGTAGTGCGTCCAGTCCGCTTCCGGAGCATCCGGCGCGGGGCGCTGTTTCACCTCGCCGCCAAACCGGAATTCATAAACGCTGCGAGCGCCGCACTGCGGACACCGCACCAGAAACGACACAGAATTCTCTCCTATAGCCGTGCCGGTCTTCGCATCCCGGCCAGCGGAATTCCACAAATGGCCGAGGCTTCCGCGGTGAGTGCGGCCATATCCTCCGGCTCCAGGTGGTGAACTTCCGACTTTCCGCAGGCCCGGGCCAACATTTGAATCTCTGCCGTCATGACGCGCAGCAGATTAGCGACGCGGTCCGCCGCCTGGTCAATGTCCAGGCGCTCCATCAATTTCGGATCTTGCGTGGTAACGCCGACCGGACATCTGCCGGTATGGCAATGATGGCAGTAGCCGGGCTCCGTGCCGAGCTGATGGTAGTCGTCCACGTAGAGAGCCTTGTTGCAGTTCAGCGCAATCAGGGCCGCCGTGCCGATATAGACGGCGTCGGCGCCGAGCGCGATGGCCTTGGCTGCGTCGGCGCCGTCACGAATGCCGCCGGCGATCACCAACTGAATCTCTCCGTACTTCCCGCAATCCTCGAGCGCCGTGCGAGCTTCGCAGACCGCTGCCAGCGTTGGGATGCCGGTATGCTCCTGAAAGATCTCCGGGGAGGCCCCCGTTCCGCCTTCCATGCCATCCACCACAATGACGTCCGCGCCTGCTTTGGCTGCCAATTTTACGTCATCGAAGACGCGGCTGGCGCCCATCTTGACGAAAATGGGAACTTCCCAGTCGGTGGCTTCGCGCAGCTCCTCGATTTTCACGATCATGTCGTCGGGGCCGAGGAAGTCCGGGTGACGTGCAGGGCTCCGCTGATCGACGCCGACCGGCAGGTCACGCTGCCGGGCGATCGTGTCCGAGACCTTCGATCCCAGCAGCAAACCACCCGATCCGGGCTTGGCGCCCTGCCCCACCGTGAGCTCAACGGCGTCCGCCCTGCGCATATCGTGGACGCTGATTCCGTACCGCGAGGGCAGCACTTCATAAATCAACGTCTTGCTGTTCTCGCGTTCCGCCCCCAACATGCCGCCATCACCCGTGGTGTTTGAGGATCCTGCGGCTGCCGCTCCTCGCGCCAGCGCCACTTTGGCATTGTAAGAAAGCGCTCCCCAGCTCATCCCGGTGATCATCACCGGAATATCCAGGGAAATCGGTTTCCGCGCATGGCGCGTCCCCAGCACGGTCTTGGTTGAACATTTCTCGCGATACCCTTCCAGCGGAATCCGTGTCAGCGAGCAGGGAAGGAAGGTGAGGTCGTCAAACGTCGCCCAGGTCCTCTGCCGCAAGGTGCCGTACCCGCGGATGCGATACAGGCCCGATTCCGCCTTGGCCTGAATAGCTTCGATTACCTCTGGCCGGAAAGTCCCGCTGGACCGCAGCGCACGATTGGGAACATGCGGATCGTCGGGCATCGCTCAGAGGGCCTCCTGCCAAGTTTTCCATTCCCGCTTATCGAAATTCCACAGCTTTCTGCCGGCCACGATCTTCTTGAAATCGGCGCCGCGCGGGAGCTTGCGCCGCGCGTCAGGGTCGAGGCGTTGAGCCAGCAGTGCGTCGAGGGATTCGGACTCGCCGGAAGAGGGTTTTTCAATCACCGCGTCGGTTCCAAGGCTGGCGATTTTTCCGCCCACGTAGCAGACGGTTTCATACAGGGAATCGCCAAAGGCTTCGCCGGCATCGCCACAAACGACCAGCGTCCCCTTCTGCGCCATAAAGCCGGCCATGTACCCACAGTTTCCCGCGACGATCACGGTGCCGCCCTTCATCGAGATGCCCAAGCGCGCGGCTGCATCGCCCTGAATGACCACTGTTCCTCCGCGGATGGCGGCGGCCGCGCCGTTTCCCGCGCTCCCACGCACCCGAACCAGGCCGGTCAGCATGGATTCAGCAAGGCCCCACCCGGCGCTGCCCGCAACCTCCACCGTGGCGCCGTCGATCAGTCCCGCGCAGTAGTAGCCGACGCTGCCATGAATTTGAACGGTTACGGGCTGCAGAATGGCCACGCCCAGATTGTGACGAGCGCCGGGATTGCGAACCACAATCGGGCTCTCGCCCTGCCGCACCTGCCGCTTGATTTCGGCGTTGACCTCGCGGCTGGTCCGGCCCTCACAATTCACCTCTCCCATACCCTGACCTCTCCGGCTTGCGCCTCGCGAACTTCGTAGTCGCCGGGCAGAGCGGAGCGAATGGCGACCTCTTCGTTGGCGAGAGCGACAAAGCTCGCCGTTTCCGTCCAGAGCAGCGGCTTGAGAGCGAACGGATCTTTGACAAAGCCGAATTGACTGGCGGTCGCTACCAGGCAACTGAAGGAGCCGTCCAGGTCCCTCAGCATGGCGTGCAGAGCTTCTTTGAGCGTCAACCCTTTGTTGATCTGGTCCGCCAGGTAAATCGCCACGACTTCCGAATCGTTCTCCGTGTAGAAGCGAACCTTGCACTGTTCGTGGCGGCGGCGAAGTTGGTGATAATTCGTAATGTGACCGTTGTGGACAATGGCCAGGTCGCCGATCTGGTGGCTGCCGAAAGGTTGCGAGTGGCTGAGATCGACCTTGGATTCGGTGGAGAGCCGCGTGTGGCCGATGCCGTGCGTGCCTTTCATTTGCGAGACTCCGTAGGCACGATCGAGGTTGGCGGGCGAGCCAACCTGCTTCACGATTTCCAGGCGCGCCCCCATGCTGACGACTTCGATTTCCTTGTCCAGCGCTTCAACAGCGGCAGCGAGGGCCGCGACATTCGCAACTTCACTGACCACCAACCGCCCGGCGTTTCCGTGGCTCGCGAGCTGGTAGCGCGAGGTGAAGTCGGAATCGAGAAAGTTTCGCAGCGCCGCGAGGCGAGCGGAACAATCCCCCTCGCCACCCAGCTTTATGCGCAGCACCACCTGGTGATCGGCGCCGGGCCCAAAAAGGGCGACACCGGCGGAGTCCGGTCCGCGACGGGCTAATCCTTGGAGCATGGTGAGGAGGACCTGCCCGACCGGAGCATCGTGGACACTTCGCGATTGCTCGAAAAAGCCCGCTATTCCGCACATTGGGGTATAGAATTCCCTGAGAAGTCTGTATACTAGCAGTATACTTGATGCATGGCAAGTACTTTTTTGAGCTCAGTTTTCAGTGAACGATTGGCGAAGGCTCCAGCAATCAGCGCCGCACCTAGGAGAAATCCAGCGTTACAGACGGAATGCGTTATTCTTACGGCCAACTTAGTGAGCGACTGGCCCTGCCGGACGGGAATCGTGTCGTCTGTCGCCAACGCTATTTACCAACCCGGAGCCAATATTCTCCACCCCGCCCTGCATTGGGACAACAGTCTGGGCAGGCTGCTTCGCGAGTATCGCATCGTGAGCAAGTGGAGGGTTGGATCTGGTCGAGAAATGCCGGGATCTTGAACGTATGGTGCGGGCTCGCGCCACCGGCTGGCATCTCGGCCACCGAATTCTGTGCTCTACGAACAATGCAGCCGATTTCGATTAACCTGAAAGCTCGAGGAGCCAGCATTCCATGACAGCTTTCGCGAGCGCGAAATCAAAAGCGCAATCTTCGGGAGAGGTGGAGAGGGTTTATCACCTGCTTAAAGGGTGGCTGATTGATGCGAAGTTGGCGCCGGGGGAGGTGCTTTCGGAAGTAGAGCTCGCCTCCCGCTGCCGGACCAGCCGCACCCCGGTGCGAGAATCGTTCAGCCGCCTAGCCCAAGACGGATGGCTGAGGCGGATTCCGCGCAAGGGCTATCTGGTGGCGCCGATTTCAATACGAGACGTTGTGGAGCTTTATGAATATCGTAAGGTCTTGGAGTGCTTCGCGGCGGAGCGCGTCGCGCAAGCCGCTGGCCCGCAGGCGGTCGAGGAACTGGCAGAGATCGTCACCATCGAGAAGGAGGGTGAATCGCACTTCGCCGAAATCCTGGCCGCAAACGGCCGCTTCCATCTTCGACTGGCCGAACTTGCTTCGAACGCGCGCGTTACCAGCCAGGTTGCGCTGGTGCTCTGCTACGTTAAGCGGCTCGATACCATCTGCACGCAGAGTGTTCCCGGTTGGATCGGGCATCAGGAAATCATCGACGCCCTACGCGAGCGCCAACCGGAAGCCGCGCGCCAAGCCATGGCACGTCACATCGACCTCTCCCGCGACAAGATGCTAAGGCTCTTTGCCGCCTGGCCGGATCTCACAGCGGCCAACCCCTACCCCCATTGAAGTAGCGCGGCCAGCGGCGTTGTCGCCGCTCCGGGTCCGCGACGTCTTCCCGGCTCTTCGAACGCCGCCGCAAGACCCGCATCACAATCTTCTGCTGCTCAGATTAAAACAGCGTCGTTGACGATCTTCGCCGAGCAACACTACGCGACAGAAACTTGCCGATGGCCTACCTGTGGAGCCGCACCAACATCAAGCATCGAACGCCCGGAGCCGCCATTAGGCTGGCCGCTGGCCTAGCCTTTTTGGGTTTGGTCTATCGCAGGTCGGTGGCAGTGGTGACCTCGATCAGCGTTGTGGGATGCTACCTTGCCGATGCCACTCCGATCTACCTGGGCTGGAACGCGAAGCCGCAATGGGCCCACAAGCGCGGTTCCTGGCACCCGGGCAGGCGCAGTAACTTGATCAACCTGGTGGCATTGGGACGGACGGCGTCCATCGGCATGATTATGATCATGCCTCCCGATGCCCGAGCCGGTGTCAGCATTGCGGTGGTGGTCGTTGGCCTTTTTCTGCTGCATCCCTTCACCGGTCCCCACAAAATGCGCAAGCCCGAGTGGGAGGCCTCGCAAGAGGGAGGGCGGCCATCACCTCGCGCTCGAGCGGAGTGCGGAGTGCGGAGTGCGTCGATTTCCTCTTAGAATCGCTTACTGAGAACCAGGACGTTCTCTTGGTTGGGGTTTCAATCCCCTCGCAGTGGAGCAAGTTTGTTCTTGGCAATAGACTAGCAGAACGAAGCACGCCCGCCGATTACGCCTTCTGTCAAAAACTCACATTTTAATGTTGCCATGAGCCGTCACGGCGCACACATCTTGCACGCAGGCTGGCATCAGTTCCTCTATAACCGGAACAAAGCACGACAGCGGCACCATTTTTGACACTGATGGGCGAATCAGTGGCAGTCACCCGCGGAGGACTGGCGTGAATGGAAGCAGAATTCTGTTTGGAGTAGGTACGATATCTGCATAGGAAACACCTGTTCGCAGGTGATAATCTCTCGAGTACAAAATGGGTACAACTTGGGCGTTCCGAACGTGTTTTTCAATGACTTGGCATTGCCAACCGTGCCGCAAAGTCAACGAGATACGCTTATTTAGCCAGATTCCTAAATCGTGGGTCGGGGGTTCGAATTCCTCCAGGCCTACAATTCTAAAGGACTTAGCTGTTTCTAGAAGAACGGTTTTCAGGGCCTTCGCATCTATACGACGCGAAATCAACAGCCCTTCAAAACAAAGGACTTAGGGACAAGAATCAGAGGATTGTCGCCGCGAGGTGCATAAGCTGAGGTTGACAAGGCTTCCAGCCGGCAGGGCAGGCAAGTAGCTGCGTGCCAGGTCGCTAAGTCCGAGCAATCAGGGTCAGAGATTCACACATTTTGGCACAACAAACTTTCCTGACCAGAATCGTGGGTTTGCTGATTCTGTTTTCTTGCTGTTGCACCCACTCCACATTCTGGTGTACTGATGGCCCCAATTCTGGAGAACCTTGCCGAAGCGCTGGAAACTGATCAGACAGTCTGATTGCAGGTTCTTCTTAGTCGAGTCCCACCATCTCCAACCGCTCCTTGCGTTGGTGCCAGTCCGGCATCAATCGACTCAGAAGCCGGTAGAACCTCGGCCCATGATGGGGATGTCGGAGGTGAGACAGTTCGTGGGTAATAACGTAGTCAATGCAGTAGGTCGGAGCCCTCGCCAACTCCGTGTTGAGGAGAATGACGCCCGGCTTATTGCAACTACCCTATCGGCCCCTCATTCGCCGAATGCGGCCAGAAGGTCGATCGACTCCTTTGCGGCCTCCACTCTGAATGCACACAGCCAGGCGTCGTGTGAAAATCAATCGATCATGCCTCGCGTATCACTCCTGGACGAGAACCCTTATGGCGCGCTCACCATGCAACTTCGGCACGCTCACAATTAAGAA
>Ga0181524_10002804_pt1 | contig 17533 bp, 15 predicted proteins | sample PEATcosm2014_Bin_34_FD_119761 | JGI IMG/M metagenome (GOLD analysis project Ga0181524, IMG submission 119761) | Peatland microbial communities from MTU Mesocosm Facility, Houghton, MI, USA - PEATcosm2014_Bin05_60_metaG | ecosystem: Environmental > Terrestrial > Soil > Wetlands > Peat | place...
CAGAGCAATTGCACGCCCGTGCGCTGCTGCTCGTCCTTGAGCACCTTCACGATGGCGTCGAGGTTGCGGTTGGTCTCGCGGAGGCTTTTGCCTTCCGGCGCAACGTCGCGGTCGTGGAAGGCATAAAAGGGGGCGCCCAGCTTCTCGAGGAACTCGAAGGCCACTCGCACCCGCGTCTCGGCCATCTTCATCGAATTGGTGCCGTCCTCCCACGGGCGAACGGCCGTGCCCACGCCGAACATGTCGGCCAACTGGCCGCGAATCGTGTGCCAGTAGGTGACGGAAAACCGGAGATGGTCTTTCATCGGCTTGCCGGCGACCACTTCGTCGGCGTTGTAATGCTTGAAAGCCAGCGGGTTCTTTGAGGCCGGGCCTTCGAATTGAATGTTGGATATGCCAGGGAAGAATTCTTTGGATGATCGTTTCATGCGTTGCCAATAGTTTCAGCGCGAGGCTAAAGACGAGACGCAAAGAAGACAAGCGTGGACTTGACAGCGCGGACTTGACGTGCCGGTTCTTGAAGTTAAGGCTGTTATCTCCTGCCGGATGTGTGTTATATCATTCCCTATGACTTCGGAACGATTCCTCGCCGGGTTAACCGGTCACGACAACGACTTCCAACTTGTGGCCGAGGCGCTAAAGGCTGCGGGGGAGCCCTTTTGCCTGATCGGCGGTTTGGCCGTCAACCATTATGTGGAACCCGTCGTCACGCTGGACGCCGATTTCGCGGTGGCCGGCCACGCCCAAGCGGCGCCGGCGCTGCGCGAGCGAGGGTTCAAGGTCGAAGAGCATCCCCATTCACTCAATGCCCAACTGCCCGGCAGCCGCTTGCGCGTCCGGGTCACCCTCGACCCACGTTATCGCGCATTCCCCTCCCGGGCGGTGATGGGAGAGGTCTTTGGCGTGCGCCTGCCGGTCGCCGCTCTGGAAGACCTTGTGCAAGGGAAGCTGTGGGCCTTGGCTGACCCGCAACGCCGCGCTTCCAAGAAGGCGAAGGACAAGGCGGACCTTATCCGGATATGCGAGTCTCACGCGCGAGTCGTCAAATTGATCCCGCCCGGCCTGCTGCCGGAAGTGGATGAGTTGCGCTGATTGAACCTGTCCGGGCTGGCTGGCGTGCAGCCTGGCGGAGGGTCCCCGGATGGTGCGCGGAGGAGTTTTTCGGACCACGTCTGCGCCGAGGCTGATGGCCGCAGGACGGGGTCCGGCTATTCTTCTGTTGCCGGCGGGTGGGCCGGGGCCGGCTCGAAGGACTGGAGCGCGAGGTAGCTCAGGCCGAAGCGCTTGATATTTTCCAGTTGCTTGTCGAACTGGTCGTAGTGGCCTTCCTCGTCATTGACGAGCGCCTCGAAGACCTGCTTGGTCGCCGCGTCGGCATTTTGGCCGGCTTGCAGGGCGAACTGGTTGTACACGGTGACAGCCTCCCGCTCCATCGCCGCGGCCTGGGCGAGCATTTTTTGGGGGTCGGTGACCTGCTCGGTTGGGCCGGCCGCCGCCATCTCCACGTCGCCTTTGAGGAAGATGATGCGCTCGGCCAGGCGCTCGACGTGCCCCATTTCCTGGATCGCGATGCGCTTGAACATGGCCGCCAGCGGGCCGAAGCCCTGATCGGCCAAGTGGAAGTGCCAGTACATGTATTGGTGAACGGCCTGGAGTTCATCCGCCACGCCCTTGTTCAACAGTTCGATGCTTTTCTTAGTGTTCATAAGTCATGTTGTTTGTTGCGGCCCGGAAGGCTACACCCTGACCGCGGGCTGCTGCAAGGCTGTGTTTTGGAGGGCTGGCGGCACACGGGGCAGGGTCGGCCAGGTTGGGGGGACGGCTTGCCGCGGAGCGCGAGTATTTGGTAGCTTGCGACATGCAACCCGAGACGGCTTCGGCCAGTGAAGGCTCCAGCCTGATTTATCCCCTGGCCTCGATCGTGGAGCGCATCAACCTGGCGAAGCTCTTTCCCGCAGACCAGCCGCTCGAAGTGGAACTGGGCAGCGGTGACAGCTCGTTTCTGGTGGAATATGCCCGGCGGCACAAAGGGCATAATTTCATCGGGGTGGAGCGGCTGCTGGGCCGAATTCGGAAGCTGGACCGCAAAGGCGGGCGCGCCGGGCTGACGAACTTGCGCGGGGTGCGCATTGAGTCGTCGTATTTTCTCGAATACCTGTTGCCGCCGCAGTCGGCAGTCGCACTGCACGTTTACTTTCCCGACCCGTGGCCGAAGCGGAAGCATCGCCGCCACCGGCTCATCAACCAACGGTTTCCCGCGCTGGCGCGGCAGGCGCTCGCGCCGGGCGGCACGGTTTATTTGCGCACGGACGACGAGAATTATTTCGAGCAGATGACCGGCGTATTTGCCGCCGACCCCGCGTTTTGCCCGGTGGACACGCCCGCCGAGCTGAGTGCCTTGCTGACGGACTTTGAGAAGGACTTCCAGGCGCGCGGGATTAAGTGCTTGCGGGCGGCATACCGGGTTGGCGAAGGGTGATGCGTGATGCGTGATGCGTGATGCGTGATTGGCGGACAACTACCGATCACCGATCACCAATCACCAATCACCAATCACCAGTCACCAGTGGCCAGTCACGAATCACCCATCACCCTTCATCAGATATCAATGACGGGGCCGCTGCCGCCGCGGTCGGAGCCGGGCGGACGGCGCTGGTGTTCGAAGCGGACGTGGGAACGGCTGCTGCCGGCAAGCAGGTTCAGCAGCAGGGAAACGATACTGATGACGAGCGCGCCTAGGAAGGCCGCCCGGAAGCTATCGACTTCGAAGTAACGCCCGAGCAGGAAGCTCACGAAGTACAGGAGCAGCGCGTTGATCACGAGCCGAAACAGGCCCAGGGTGAAGATCAGCAAGGGCAGAGCCCAAAGCATGAGGATGGGGCGAATGAAGGCATTGAGAATGCCGAGGACGAGCGAAGTCACCAAGGGCGTCCAGAGGCTCTCATCCTTAAAGCGGATGCCCGGCACGATATAAACCGCCACCAGCACCGCCAGGGTGTTAATCGCCCAGCTTTGGACAAACTTCTTCACACTTCAACGCGAAGAAAGGTGGCCGGCGTCTCCGCCCGCAACGAGACCTCCGCCAGGCTGGCCGGGACGAGGCAGAACTGGCCCGGTGCCAGGGAGAGAATGCTCGGACCATTTGACGCGCTTTGCGCCCCTGAACCCCCAGGCAAAGACGGACCCCTCACCCCGGCCCTCTCCCCTTCGGAAGGGGAGAGGGGGAACCGCCGGCAGATTTCTGGCGAACCGGGGTTCATGGGGAGGGGGAATCGTCGGCCGCTCTCTGGCGAATCAAGGTTCATAGGGAAGGTTTCCTGCCCGGCGCGGACCTGCACGTGACCTGCCAGCAGCGCGATGATCTGCATCTTGTTCGGCTGGAGCGGCACGCTCGCGCCGACGCTCGCCTCCCGGGCCTCGACGGTGAAAAGAGGATCGGACACGAGCAGCCGCACCGGTTGCGCGCCCTGCTGGACGAAGGCCTGGGGCAGCAGCGATGGCTCGAAATCGTTGAAGTCGATGCTGGCCAGGGATTGGGGGACGTGCAATTCGCGGGGTTTGCCGTCCAGGCCAGGGCGGTTCCAATCGAACACACGATAGGTCGTGTCCGAGTTCTGCTGGATTTCAAAGATGACCAGCCCCGCGCCGAGCGCGTGAACGCGGCCGCTGGGCAGGAACAGGGCGTCTCCCGGCCGCACACTCACGCGATGGAAGCACTCGGCCACTGTGCCGGTCTTGATCTTGCGCTCGAACTCGGCGCGGGTGACGCCGCGTTTCAGGCCGACATACAGCTCCGCTCGCGGGGCGGCCTCCGCAACGTACCACATCTCGGTCTTCGGTTCGCCGCCGAGGGCGGCCGCCAGCGCGGCTGGGGGATGAACTTGAAAAGAGAGCTTGTCCCGGGCATCGAGGATCTTGATGAGCAGAGGGAAGCGCCCCCGTTGCGGCTGGGCACCGCCCAGCAGGTCGGCGGCGTGATTCTCCATCAGCCAGCGCAGGTCTTTGCCCGCGAGCGGCCCATTCGCAATGACGCTGACGTCGCCCGGCCGGTCGCTGATCTCCCACGATTCCCCGATCGGCACGCCGGGCGGCAGCGGTTTGTGGTAAAGGCGCTCCAGCTCGCGTCCGCCCCAGACGCGCTGCTTGAAGATGGGCCGGAAGGTGAAGGGATAGAGCATTCTGATTTCAACTCGGGACTTCGGGCTTTGGAGTTCGCCTTGTCTCACCCGGCAAGTTTCTCGGCCGCCACGGGCTGCTTTTCCGCAAAATGCCCAAAGGCGCGGAATTTGGCATAGCGTTGCTTCAGGCGGTCGGCGGCGGAGAGGGCCTGGACCTGTTCGAGGTGTTTGAGCAGATGCTCCCGGAGAGTCTGGGCCGCGGTGACGGGATCGCTATGCGCGCCGCCGAGCGGTTCAGGAATCAACTCATCCACCAGCCCCAACTCCAGCAGGTCTTTCGCCGTGATCTTGAGCGCTTCGGCGGCTTTGGCCGTCGCCGAGCGATCCTTCCACAGAATCGCCGCGCAGCCCTCCGGGGGAATCACCGAGTAGTAGGCGTTTTCCAGGATCAAGACCCGGTCCGCCACACCGATGCCCAGCGCGCCGCCCGAGCCGCCTTCGCCGATGACGGCGGCAATGATGGGGACTTGCAGGAGCATCATCTCGCGGAGATTCACCGCGATGGCCTCGGCAATGTGCCGCTCCTCCGACCCAATGCCCGGATAAGCCCCCGATGTGTCTATCAGCGTAATGATCGGCAGCCGGAACTTGTCCGCCAACCGCATGAGCCGCAACGCCTTGCGGTAGCCTTCGGGATGGGCGGAGCCGAAGTTGCGCAGGATATTCTCCTTGGTGTCCCGGCCCTTTTGGGTGCCGATGACCATGACTTTATGCCCGCCGAGCCGGGCAAAGCCGCCAACCATCGCGCGGTCCTCCGCGAACAGCCGGTCGCCATGCAACTCGCTGAAGTCGGCAAAGGCGGCTTGGATATAATCCAGCGTGAAAGGCCGTTTCGGATGCCGGGCAAGCTTGACCCGGTCCCACGCGCTGAGGTTGGCAAAGATCTGGCGCCGGGTTTCTTCCAGCTTCTTCTCGATCAAGCCGACTTCCTCCTCGACGCTGATGTCCAGGGAGTGGGTTTCCGGGTGCTTCTTCAACTCCTCCAGCTTGTTTTGCAGCTCCGCGATGGGCTTTTCGAAGTCGAGTTGGTGTTTCATCGGCCTAAGCCTAGCCACATTTTGCCCCCCAGGCAACGCCGATTTCGTACAGACAAAGAGCCGGATTCGCATCCGGCTCTTAGTGGTGACGAGGTTTATACGCCTTCACCCAGGCGCTCAGAAGGGTAATGCGGCCAACTATTCGATCGCTGTTCGAACCGCATTACAAGCAAAACCCCTATGCTAACCCTAAACGAACAGCGAAATCTTCTGTCGCTCTGAATATATGATACACCCGTGCGGCGGGCTGTTCAAATTATTTTTTAACCTGAGAGCACGAGTATGATTGGTGCGGCGAAGGTCGCCCGCCCTGTTCGCGCACCTGGCTGGCGCACGCCTTCATCGCCAAGCACGTCTGTCAATTCCCCACCACTGGGCTGCTGATCCACGCCCTCCAAACCCGGCTCACCCTGCTTGACGGCTGGAAGGGTTGAAAACATACTAGGGGTCTTATGAAGAAGCATCTGTTCACACTGGCCGTACTGGCCGCGGCCTCGCTGGCTCTGGCCGCCGGTGACGATAAAAAGGATTTTCAACCCCTGTTCAACGGCAAGGACCTCACTGGCTGGAAGTTGCGCCACCCTAATGCCCGCAATTCCTGGACCGTCGAGCCGGGCGGCATCCTCAAAAACACGGTCGAACACGGGCAGCACGGCGTCGATCTGTTGACAGAACGGAAATTCCGCAATTTTGTCGTGCGCTACGAGTACATGACGCCCGACGGCTCGAACAGCGGCTTTTATTTGCGCGGCCGCCAGGAGATTCAAATCCTGGGCGACTACAAATCGGGCAAAGCGACCAAAGGCGGCAATGGCGCCATCTACGGTTTCAAGGCTCCCGACCAGTTTGTGACCAAGCCGGGCGGAGAATGGCAGACGGCGGAAGTAACCCTCATCGGCGATCGGATCACCGTGATCCTTAATGGCGTCAAGATACACGACAATGTGCAATGCGACCGGGCGACCGGTGGCGAACTGGACCGCAACATGGACCAACCCGGCCCAATTCTATTGCAAGGCGATCACGGCACCGTCAGTTTCCGCAACATCCGATTGAAGGAACTGCCCGAATAGCGAACCAAAAGGCGGTACTGATAGAGAAACAGCGATGGAGTTGCCAGAGGGATACGCAAAAGCGGCAAAGGTCGTGGCGGAAAAACAGGCATTCCTAAGCACCGTATAAGATGCTCCCTTCCATCACGCGCCAGGCTTGAGGAACCACAGCCGCGCCCCGGGGTCGGTCTTGAGGAACTTGAGCAACTGTTCGGTTACTTTCCGGCAGCCCGCTTCGCTGGGATGCATGTGATCGTTGGAGCGCACGTCCTGTTCCGTCCAGACCAGTCCGTCTGTCTTGCGTGGCCGGTCGCCGCACGCCCACAAATACGGGCCCCAGACGGCCACCGGCGCCTTCACCTCGCCGCGCGCCGGGTTCCAATTCAGCCCCGGATCGCCGTTGATCTGCCGCTGCACGAGCCAACGAACGGCAAAGCCCGTTTCATACGCGTAAGGCTCCGGGCTGCCGGCCGTCGGCCTCGCCCAACCACCGTACGTGCGGCTGGAAAAGAACGCCACCCGCAGGTTGGGAAAGCGTTGCTTCGCAATGACCAGGATGTCCGCCAGGTCCGCTTCCAACGCCTTCGCGTGGGCCGGGAACTCGCCCAGCGCCGCCGCGCCGGCCTCAACGTGCTTCATCCACACCGCCTGGACCTGGGCCGGCGTAACGCCTGCCTCTTTGAGCCGGAGTTCAACGGTGGGCCAGGTGTCTTTTTCCTCCGGCACCCGGCGGCCACCCCGATGCGTCTTGGCCATGTGGACCACGTCCATCTCGTGGTCGAGCCGTTCCTGCTCTGCCTGGGGCAACCGGTCGCTGCCGTCGTAGGCCCACATCACCGCGGCGCGTCCACCGATAGCGCCGTCCACGAGCACGACGCTCGGTGCTTTTTGCGGGGCAGCCGAGCCGGTTCGCACGAAGTCTTCCGATTCCAGGTGTGTGTTGGAGAACCCCACGGTGAGCAGCACGATCTTCCCGTCCCGGGCCGGATGGCCCCCCGCACCCAACGGCTGGACCTGGGCGCACGCCTTCAACCAGGCGGATCGGTGCGCCGCGGGCGGTTCATTCTTGCCGCCGCCATAAAGTCCGCCATCCTGGCCCTTGTAGGTGTTCGTCAAATCCGTCAACGGCACCAAGCGGCTCCAATCCGCCTGAACGGCGGGGGCATTGGTGCCAGTGGGCTGATTGGCGGCGCGTTTTTGCGCCGTGCGCCGCCGGATTTCCGCGCGCACGCGGTCCAAATAGGCGCTTTCCTCCGGTGTCAACGCTTCGCCCCGCTGCCACTTCTCCATCAGCGCCCGGCCCCGCACGGGGTCAATGCCCGCGTCATCGGCGGCCAACAGCGCGCCCCCCGCCAGCATGGTCAGCATGACGGCTGCAAGTCCCAGCCAGCCTGGCCCCGCAAGGCGCAGCCTCAAGCAAACATTCATCGTCAAGGGTTGACGTGCTTGCGAACCGCGAAGTTACAAGTCTTCCCCGAGTGGTGGTTCACGATGGATTCCCCTCCCCCGGCCAGCAAGTGACGATGAACGGCTGGTGGCCGGGGGCAGCCGGGAAGTCCGTCCCGCGTTACGAACCGATTTTGCTCGCCCCAACGAATGGAAGGGCGACAATCCGGGCGTTATGAGCAAGCCTGGGCGATTAGTGGTGTGGGCGGTCGCGTCTCTCGGCTGGCTCGTTCCGCTCCGCGGCCCGGGGCAGCCGGCGGTGAACGGGAAGCCTGCGGGCCGGGGTTCGGAGCAGGTTGGCGTGGAGCTTCGAGAAGGCGGCATCATTCGCGGCCCGATGTCGGCCCAGCGATTGGCCATCGTTTTCACCGGGCACGGATTTGCCGAAGGCGGGGAGGTTATTCTCAACGAGTTGGCAAAACATAGCGGCAAGGGGTCGTTCTTTTTCACCGGTGATTTTCTGACCAACACCCACTTCCAGCCGCTGATTCAACGCATTGCCCGGGAAGGGCACTATCTTGGCCCCCACTCGGACAAACACGTGCTCTATTGCCCCTGGGAAGGGCCGCAGAAGACGCTGGTCACCCGCGCCGAGTTTCGGGCTGATCTCGAACGCAACCTGCGGAAGATCGAACGTCTCGGGATACCGCGCCGGCAGATTCGGTATTTCCTGCCGCCCTACGAGCATTACAACCGGGAAATCGTGGACTGGGCCACAGAGCTGGGCCTGACTCTGGTCAATTTCACCCCCGGCACACGCTCGAACGCCGATTACACCGGCGAAGCCGAGAAGAACTTCGTCCCCTCACAGACCATCTTCGACAGCATCATCGGCAAAGAGCGGCAGGACCCGCACGGGCTTAATGGCTTTATCCTGCTGCTGCACATTGGTTCCGGGCCGGGCCGGGCGGACAAGTTCCCCGCGCGCTTCGGCGAGTTGCTCGATTACCTGTCGGGCAAGGGCTACCAATTCGTGCGCGTGGATGAGTTGTTGGAACCGAAGTGACACGGTTCCTCTAAACCGACTGCTGGCTTTCCAGCGCTTCGACGAAAGGCGGGACGGGACAATCGAGCGCATCAGCGATGGCACGGAGCAGTTCGGCTTCGCGGTAGAGGACCTGGCCGTCGGCGGCGACGGTTTGGGCGCAGGCGAGCAGGACATTGCGTTTCGTGCTGGCGGAAGCCTGCGCGAGCCGGTCAAGGGCTGAGTCCACGCGTGCCAGGCTGCACGCTTCGCCGGAGAGTAGGTGGACCGCGCCTTCGGGAACGTCGAGAAACCCAGCCCCGCGCTGGAAGGCCGCCGCCACCGCCGGTTCCTCCTCCTGCCCGATGTGCGCCAGTGCCGAGAGCAGCAGCGAACATTCCGCCAGGAGCGATTTGAGGGAGGAATAACAGACGCCCGGGTTGGGGGTCGGCTCATAATAACACCGCAAATGGCGGAAGAGAATCTTCTGCAAGGTGTATTCGAAGAGGTCGATCGCCTGGTCATACTCGATGAGTTCCTGCACGAACTGAGCGAACTGGAGGTACTGGCCCTCTTCCAGGTGGCGCAAAGCCGGCAGCGTGAGGTCAATCAGGGGCAGCTTGACACGCGGGTCCAGGCTTTGCGCCTCGGGCAGGAGATCGGTTGTTTGCCCGAGCGTAGCGGCGTCCAGCTTCCGCCCGAGGAGTTCGAGCTGGCCGGCCCGCGTCGATTCATCGGAGCTGAGGAGCAGCGTGTAAATAATGGCCATCGCGCCGGTCGGCGAGCGGCAGGCTGCGGTTACCTTGTTGGGCAGGCCGAGCCGCACCGCAGCCGCCCGGCGAATATGCTCGACGGTGAGACTGCCGGTTCCCGAGACAAACGCGCCCGGATTCGCCTTTTCCGCCGCCATGACCAGCGCGACCGCGTTGTCAAACCTCTGCTCTCGCTCGAACTGCGACGGCGGCAGCGACGCGACTTTGGGGAATTGACCGTCGAAGGCCGGATCAATTGCTAGAATGCGCTTCGCCAGAGGCGGGTGGGTGGAAAGGAACCCGAACCAGGGGGTAAAGGAAGAGTTGGCGAAGTAAAGATGGCTGGCGGTTTCGGCGTGGGGTGTGTCCAGGCGGCCCTGTTTGTAAAGGCCGCCGATCTGCTTGAGAGCACCGGCGATGCCGGCCGGGTAACGCGTGAACTGGACGGCGGCGGCGTCGGCCAGCCATTCGCGTTCGCGGCAGATCGCGCTCTTGATGAGCCGCACGAACGGCAGACCGATGGAGCCGATGGCCAGCAGGACATACCCGATGGGAATAAACGGCAGCCTCGTTACCGAAGCATCTTCATCGAGGATGGATTCGCCGGGTTCGGCGGGCCGGTTCGAGCCGCGCACGAGGACGCGGCCAACGATGACCGGCCACAGGACTCCGTGCGCAATCCCCATGAGGCGCATGTTCAGACGGGTATCGCCGTTCAAGATGTGGCTGAACTCATGGGCAATCACACCTTGCAGCTCGTCACGATTCAGCAACTTCAGGCAGCCCCGCGTGACCCCGATCGCCACGTCGCTTTGCGTGTGGCCGGCGGCGAAGGCGTTGATGCCGCGCTCGTTATCCAGAACGTAAACCTCTGGCACGGGCATGCCGGAGGCGACAGCCATCTCTTCGATGACGTTGCGCAGCTTCTGCTCGTCAGGCTCCGCGGGACTGGGCTCGACGCGCCGGCCACCGAGCAACTCCGCTACCACGGGCCCGCCGGCAGCGAGCTGGCGAATCTTGAAGAGGCTGCCCAGGACGATGGTCAAGGTGGCGCCCGCAGCAAAACCGGCGAACAGGCGTGGGTCCCACGTCCATCTTAAATAATACCCCGGATGGAACACCGCTTCTCCCAGCAGCCAACAGAGCGAGACCAGGGGATGGTGGATTCTCGGCCCATGAGGCAGCGGTTTCAGGAACGGCAGGACGATGGAGGCGAAAATGATATAGGTCAGGACGACAATCATGACCACCGCCGCTGCGAAATAAACCAGCAGCAAGGTCGTCTGGCGACGCGCACGGTCCTGTTGCTCGAAGAAGTCCATAAGTCGCTCAGTGCTCTATCAGAAAGGTCGAAGAGGGCAAACACATTCGGGTGTTTTTCCTTTGCGCTGGCGCTGCCAGGCCACTAACTTGTGCCGGTCTTGTCCGGTGGTGTAATGGTAGCACAAGAGTCTTTGGAGCTCTTTGTCATGGTTCGAATCCATGCCGGACAGCCAGCTCGCGGGGGCATTCTACCGACTGGACAGCCGGGAATGGTTCTCACCGTCTGGCCGCGTGCCCGGTTGGGCCGTGATCGATTCTGATTTCGTTGTATGGAAGAGCCTCTGCCGATCCGGGAAACCCCGCCGGACGCCCCGCAGCCGCCCGCGATGTCTCTCGCCGCCCGGCTGCTGAATGTCTTTGCGATCCCGGGCGAAGTGTTTGAGGGAGTCAGGGCCAGCCGCTTTTGCGTTGGGAATTGGCTCCTCCCCGTCCTGTTGTCGGCGGTGGTCGGCGTGCTGACCATCATCGTCATTCTGTCGCAGCCGAGCGTTGCACGGCAGGTGCGCGAGTTGAGTGAGCAGCAGGCCAAGGCGCTGGAACAGCGGGTCAAAGCCGGTAAAGTGACCCGGGTCGAGGCGAACCATGTCCAGGCGGTAACCCGGAGGCTCACCGATCCCGCCACGCTCAAGACCATTGGCAGCATGGCCGCGGTCCTGTTCAGCGTCGTCCGCGTGTTCTGGTGGGCGTTTATTCTCTGGCTTGCGGGGCGAATGTTTTTGAAGGTTCAATTGGGTTATCTCAAAGCGCTGGAAGTGGCCGGTTTGGCGCTGATGATCAGCGTGCTGGGTGGTGTCGTGGCGCTGGCCCTGACCGTTAACCTGCCCCGGATATTTGCCACGCCCAGCCTGGCGCTGGTGGCTCCCGACTTCGAGGCAACCCGGAAGAGCCCTCTGATGCTGGGCGCTGCCAACGTCTTTTCCTTTTGGCTGGTCGGTGTGCTCTCCGTCGGTCTGGCCAAACTCGCCCGTGTGCCTTTCCTCCGTGCCGCGTGGTTTGTCTTTGCCTTCTGGGTGATCCAGCAATCCTTGCTCATCGTCGTAGCAGGAGCGCTGGGACAATTCGGGCTGTAGCCGGCGGGAAGCTCCCGGCCACACTTTGTCACCAACCGTTTCTAATCGCCAAAGCGCAACTCGAATGACTGGACAACCGCCGACTGTGCCGGCATCCTCGGCATGTGGCCATTGAGCCGCATTCAAACTCGAACTTATCGTATGGAACAAACGCCGTTGACTCAGCAATCGCAATCGGAAGCTCCGCCGCCGCCCACCATGTCGCTCGGGGGCCGGTTGCTGAATGTGTTCGCCACTCCGGGGGAGGTCTTCCAGGAAGTGAAGACCGCCAGCGTCTCGACCGCCAATTGGCTGGTGCCGGCGCTGATTCTCCTCGCGGTAAGCTGGGTGGCGGCCTGGCTGATTTTTTCGCAGGAGACGATTCGACACCAATTGAGCGAAATAACCGACCGGGCCATCCAGAAGCAGGTTGAGCGCGCCCACCTGAGCGAACAGCAGGCCGAACAGGCGCGCGCCATGGGAGAAAAATGGGCGGGGATCAGCTCAAAGGTTGCCGCCGCCCTGGCCCCGGTGTTCGCCGGGTTCGTCACGCCCTTTATTTGGGGTCTGATCGTCTGGCTGGCAGGGGCCAAGGTGTTGAAAGGGAACTTTCCGTATATGAAGGCGGTGGAGGTCGTCGGCCTGGCCAATATGATCAGCGTATTGGACGTCATCGTGAAGACGTTGCTCATCGTAGGCTTGGGCAACCTCTACGCCGCCCCCGGCCTGGTGCTGTTGGTGAAAGATTTCGATCCGCAGAACCCGATTCATTCGCTGCTGGTGGTTGTGAATGTGATGACGTTCTGGCTGCTGGCGGTCCGCGCCATCGGTCTGGCCCGGCTCGCTGGGGCGTCGTTCGCGAAAGCCGCCCTGTGGGTCTTTGGCATTTGGGCGGCGTACACCGGCTTTTTCATCGGCCTGGGGGCCCTGGCGCAAGCCGCGTTTAAGCGGATAGGCGGATGAGGCCGCCGCAGGACGGGCGCGCACCGACTCCCGACTCCGGGAAGCAGCTTTCCCTGTGAAACAAAATCACTCCAGCCGTGTCTGAATAACTAACTGAAATGGCAAAGTCTAAGAAGCGCAGAAAGGCCCTCGTCTTCTCCGTCATCGCGGTGGTATTGCTGGGGCTGACGGCGGTGGCGATTCTCAAGAAGCGGGAGATCGTCATCACCGTTCAGACGGAGAAGGTCACGCGGCGTAACCTTACCGAGATCGTGGTGGCCAACGGCAAAATCCAGCCTGTCCTGCAGGTCAAGATCAGCGCTGAGGTGAGCGGTGAGATCATTGATTTGCCGGTCAAGGAAGGGCAAGCGGTCAAGAAGGGCGATTTGCTGGTGAAGATCAAACCCGACTTCTACATCGCTGCCACCAACCAGGCCGATGCCAGCTACAAATCTGCCCTGGCGGGCAAGACGATGGCGGAGGCCACTTTGCGGAAGGCCGAAGCCGAGTTGAAACGCAACCAGGAGCTGTTCCGGCAGAAACTCGTGTCGGATTCCGCATTCGACGAGGTGCAGGCGGCGTTTGATGTCGCCAAAGCCCAACTCGACAGCGCGGCGCATCAAGTCGATGTGGCCAAAGCCGCCGTGGACAGCGCCGCCGATTCGCTGGACAAGACCACGATTCGGGCGCCGCTGGCCGGCACCATCAGCAAATTGAACTCGCGCCTCGGCGAGCGGCTGCTGGGCACGGTACAGAATGTCGGGACCGAAATCATGACCATCGCGGACCTCAATGAGATGGAGACGCGAGTGGACATCGGCGAGAACGACGTGGTGCGCATCGCGCCGGGGCAAAAGGCGCGGCTGGAAGTGGATGCGTTCAAGAACCGCAAGTTCAACGGCACCGTCACCGAGATTGCCAACTCCGCCAAAGACACCGGCCAGAGCACGGGGTCCAGTCAGGAAGCGACCAAGTTCGAGGTGCGCATCCGCATCCAGGAAAAAGAAGCCTTCCGGCCCGGCATGTCGGTGACCGCCGAAATCGAAACCTGCTACCGCACCAATGCGCTCACCGTCCCTTTCGCCAGCGTCACGACCCGCCCGCCGAAAGAAAAGGAGAAAAAGGGCGAGGGAAAACTCGCCGGATTGGCTGACCCGCGGGGGACCAACTCACCAAAGGCCGGCACCAATGCGCTGATGGCGAAGTCCAGTCCGGCGGCGGCCAATACCAATGCCCCGGCAGTCGGCACGAATGCTCCCGTGGCCGACGGGACCAACGTCGCGAAGTCTGACAAGAAGTCCAAGGAAGCGGTCAAGCAAGTGGAGGTGGTGTTCGTGCTGGAAAACGACCACGCCAAAATGGCGCCGGTGAAGATCGGCATCAGCGACGACAATTATTGGGAAGTCACCGAGGGGCTCACCGAAGGGCAGGAAGTGGTTTCGGGCAGCTTCAAAGCCATCACCCGGGAGCTGGAAGATGGCAAGAAGATTCGCAAAGGCCCGGCGCCCGGCGACAAGGAGAAGACGGGCGAGAAGAAGGAATGAGTCATGCCCTTGATCCGGCTCCACCAGATCGCCCGCCGTTACCAAATGGGGGCGGAGACGATCCACGCGTTGCGGGAAGTGTCGCTGGAAATTCAGCGCGGCGAATACGTGGCCATTATGGGGCCCTCCGGTTCGGGCAAATCGACGCTGATGAACCTGATCGGCTGCCTGGACACGCCCACGGGGGGCGAGTACGAGTTGAACGGCGTTCAGGTGAGCCAGATGGATGACAACCAACTGGCGGAGATTCGGAACAGGGAAATCGGCTTCATCTTCCAGACCTTCAACTTGCTCCCTCGCTCCGACGCGCTGCGCAATGTCGAACTGCCCCTGATCTATTCCGGCATGCCCGCCGAAGAGCGGCGGCAGGTGGCGCTCGAAGCCTTGCGCAGCGTCGGGTTGGCCGACCGGGTTCATCACCGGCCCAACGAGCTGTCCGGCGGCCAGCGCCAGCGCGTCGCGGTGGCCCGCGCGCTGGTTAACCGGCCTTCCATTCTGCTGGCGGATGAGCCGACCGGCAATCTCGACAGCAAGACCGGCGCGGAAATCATGGCGTTGTTTGGGCAACTCTCAACGCAGGGCAATACCATCATCGTGGTGACGCATGAGGAAGACGTCGCCAAACACGCGCGGCGCATCCTTCGCATTCGGGACGGCCTGATCGCCAGCGACGAACCGCACGGCAAAGGACGGGAGATGACCGGAGGGGAGCGGGTTGTCGCCGGCGCGTAGGCAATGAAAGCGGAGCGGGAGTTGCTTCTCCTCACACCCTCCACATGAATCTGTTGACCGAGTTGAAAGAAGGGCTGGCCATTTCGTGGAGCGCGATCTGCGCCAACACGCTGCGCTCGGTGCTGACGACGCTGGGGATCGTGATCGGCATCGTCACGGTCACGCTGATGGGCACGGCGATTGAGGGATTGAACCGCGCGTTTCTCAAAGTCATTTCCGTCATGGGGGCGGACGTGCTCTTTGTCCAGCGCGAGGACTGGTCCGGCCCGGATTCGGAGGCGGAGTGGCTCAAAATCCAGAAGCGGCCCCATCTCACCATCGAGCAGGCCAGCGTGCTGGAGCGGGATTTGACGCTGGCCCGCGCGGTTACGCCAGTGGCCTTTGATCAACGGATGATCAAATACGAGAAACATGACGCCAGCGGCGTTCAGATCGTCGGCTCAACCGACCAGCTCTTGCTCACCGGCGGCATTTCGATCACCGAGGGGCGTTTTCTTTCCGCGGCCGATGCCGAGGGGGGGCGGCCCGTGTGCGTGATCGGTTCGACCGTGGCCACCAACCTGTTTCCGCGGGAATCGCCGCTCGGGAAAAGGGTTATTATTGGGCCGCGGCCCTTTGAAGTGATCGGCGTGCTGGAGAAACAGGGAGATATGTTTGGCCAATTCGACAACCAGGCGATCATTCCGCTGCGGCAATTAACGGCGGCCTTCTTGCACACGCGCGATCTGGAGATGATCCAGGTCAAGGTCAAGGACGTCGCGGACTTGGAGAACGCCAAAGACGAATTGCACAGTGTCATGCGCCGCATCCGGCGCCTGGCGCCGGGCGACCCGGATGATTTCGCCATCAACCAGCAAGAGCAAGCCCTGGAGATGGTTCACAAGGTAACGGCCATCATCGGCGGGATCGGCCTGTTCATCACCGGGTTGTCGCTCTTTGTCGGCGGCATCGGCATCATGAACATCATGTTCGTCTCCGTCACGGAGCGGACCCGCGAAATCGGCATCCGCAAAGCCATCGGCGCCAGGCGGCGCACCATCCTGCTGCAATTCCTGATCGAAGCGGCGACGATCTGTTTGATCGGCGGCGCCATCGGACTCGGCATCGCTTGGCCGCTGACCCTGCTGTTGCAGCAGTACATGCCGGCCGCCCTGTCGCCCACCGTCGTCAGCCTGGCCCTGCTCGTATCGCTGGTCACGGGAGTGTTGTCGGGCTTTGTGCCGGCCTGGCGCGCCGCGCGGATGAACCCGGTGGACGCGCTGAGGAACGAGTGAAGTCTGCATGCTCCCTAGAGGCATAACGATCCTGGCCGCCGAACTCCGCGAAAGCTTCCGCATGGCCATGAGTGCCGTGGCCGCGCACAAGCTGCGCTCCGCCCTGACGCTCCTGGGGGTCTTAGTCGGCGTCTTTTCCATCATTGTCGTGATGACGGCCCTGCGCGTGATGGCGAGCACCATCGAGGCCGAACTCAGCCAGCTTGGCGACCAGACCTTCATGATTCGGAAGTATCCCATAATTCTTTTTAGCCAGCCGGAAGGCCTGGAGAAGATCCGGCGGCGGAAGAACATCACGCTCCCGGAAGGCCGGCGATTGCTGGAGAGCGTCACGCTGGCGCGCGCCGTGGGCGTCGAGAGCTACTTCTGGGCCGGTCAGATTCAAACGCGGTACAAGCGCACTTCGCCGGATGTGCGCCTCTATGGCGAGACCCCCGGCAGTTTTCCCGCCCGCAATTGGATCGTGCAGGACGGACGCGGACTCGCCGACGCCGACGTGGAGGGCGCGCGCGACGTGTGCGTGCTCGGCAACAGCCTGGCCCGGACCATTTTTCCGGCCGGCCCAGCCGTGGGCGAACGGGTGAAGATCGACGGCCTCAATTACACCGTCGTCGGGGTGCTGCAGGCCAAAGGCGGCGCGCTGGGCAGCGATCAGGACAAGTTCGCGGTGATCCCCCTCACCACCGGCCTCAACCGTTTCGGCTACATCTGGCGCAGCCTGACCATCCTGGTCCAGGCCCGCGACCGCGCGAGCTATGACGCCTGCGTCGAGGAGGTGCGCGGCCTTCTGCGCGTCATCCGGAAGGTGCCGCCCGGCGAGCCGGATAGTTTTGACGTTGCCTCCAACGACTCCTTAATCGCCCAGTTCAGGGCTTTCACTCTAACTGTGCGCGTCGGGGTAGCCGTTGTCAGCTCCATCGCGTTGCTGGCCGCGGGCATCGGCATCATGAACATCATGCTCGTCTCGGTCACCGAACGCACGCGGGAGATCGGGGTTCGGCGTGCCGTGGGCGCCAAGAAGCGCAACATCATGACGCAGTTTATTATCGAGGCCATCGTGCTCTGCGAGATCGGCGGAGTCGTTGGCGTCCTGTGCGGTATCCTCGGCGGGAATGCCACAGCCTGGTTCTTCAAACTGGACCCCGTCATTCCCTTCGATTGGATCGTCCTGGGCCTGTTGATCTGCTCAGTGGTAGGCGTTGTCTTTGGCACCTACCCCGCCTACAAAGCGGCAAACCTG
>Ga0181524_10002805_pt1 | contig 17520 bp, 13 predicted proteins | sample PEATcosm2014_Bin_34_FD_119761 | JGI IMG/M metagenome (GOLD analysis project Ga0181524, IMG submission 119761) | Peatland microbial communities from MTU Mesocosm Facility, Houghton, MI, USA - PEATcosm2014_Bin05_60_metaG | ecosystem: Environmental > Terrestrial > Soil > Wetlands > Peat | place...
GCCAGCCACAAGTCCGGGCCTGGCCATGGGCCTGAGCAATCGAGGACCAGGTCCCACACATGGCCGCTGCCACGGTCCCAGTGTCTGACCTTGACGCGGGACAGGTCGGAGGAGGCGCGCAACTGACCGGAGCCATAGAGCACCGGCTGGAGGAGGAAGGCGGGAGGTTTAGCCATTCGATTGCCCTCGACGCTGGAGAGGGTCCCGGAAGGGGCCGTGGTTCGCAGGCTCAAGAGCAGGTTGGTGGTCTGGCCCTTGACCGTCAATTGCACTTGACGATCCACGCATCGCTTGAGCATGGCCAGCACCTCCTCCGGCAAGCCCGGCCAAACCGCATTGATCGGATGGTCCGCCTCCGGGATTTCCACGACATCGCCCCATTGGAGCTGCTGATCGCCAGAGCAGTCCGGGTGGTCGAGCAGGGCAGCGTTAAGGTTCACCTGGGTGGCGGTCCAGCTCAATCCATCAGCGGTTGGCCGGCGAATTGTCACTTGGTCCAGGTTCGGGAAGGCCAGGGACCCTCGCCGCGTCCAGCTTGACTTTTGGTAGGGCTGCTCCTGCAGTTGGGGCCTGGCCGTGACGAACCCATAGTGAGCGGCAACAAGCTCGAAGAGGGTAAAGTGGTTGTAGTCGTTTGTGCCCTTGATGAAAAGGACATCGGAGAAGTTGGCCGAGGCCCGACGGACTTCAATCACCTCCATCCGCGGCAGTTCCTCGACGGCGCCATGTTTGCGCAGGAGTTCGGTGATTTCTCTCTGTACCTCTGGCGAGGGGGGCCATCGGCCAATTGGTCCTCCCCTTTGATAGGATTTTGCCAGGGCCAAAGGCGTGATACCGGAGTTGTCGCGGATGTTGAGGTTGGCACCCTTGGCCAGCAGCAGTTCAACCATCGCCCTGTCGCCTTGCGCGGCATAAAAAAGCGGGGTTCGACCCTGCTTGTCCTTGAGATTCGGGTCGGCCTTGGCGTCCAGGAGTGCCGCGGCGATATCTGCGTCTCCTTGCGAGACGGCGCGGCCCAGGGGTGTCATGGCGTACTGATCCTGGCGGTTGACTTCGGCATGATTTGCCAGGAGAAGCTTGACCAGTTCCTTCTGGTGTCCCAAGACGGCCCGGTGCAAGGGCGTTTCGCCCTCGGCATCGGGAATGTTCGGGTCGGCCTTGTGGGCCAGGAGCAGTTCAGCTATCTCGTACCGGTTGTCCATCACTGCGGCTCGCAAGGCAGTCATTCCGTCAGCCTTCTCTCCTGGCGCAGAGACCTGGGCATTGGGATTGGCGCCCTTGTCGAGCAATAGCGCGACCATTTCCGGGCTGTTGGCCCAGACGGCAAAGTGCAGCGGAGAGCCCCATCGCGTGCCGACATTTCCGAAACCCCCGGCGCTACACTCGAAGTTAACATCCGCCTTCGCCGCCAGGAGGAGTTTGACGACTGGCAGATGAATGCCCAGGATGGCCCCGATCAACGGAGTAGCGGCGTGGGTTCTTTCTAACGGCGAGTTCGCATTACTTTCTGCAGGCCCGGTGTTCTTTATGTTGACCTCTGCTTTGTGAGCCAGCAGCAGTTCCACCAGGGCCTCGTGCCCGGCGGCAGCGGCCAAGTGGAGAGGGGTGTCGCCCCGCTTATTACGGGCGTTCACGTCGGCCTTGGCCGTCAATAGGACCTCAGCCACGCTCTTGGAGCCCTCAGCGGCGGCGGCGTGGAGAGGGGTCCAGCCTCCCTCGCTAAGGGCGTTCACGTCGGCTTTGGCCGCCAATAGGGCTTCGACCACGCTCTTGAATCCGGCCCAGGCGGCCCTGTGCAACGCGGTTTCCCCGCGCGCGTCCGAGGCATCGACGGCGGCGCCATGCTTGAGCAGCGCTTCCACGATGGCCAGATGCCCGCGGCCCGCTGCCTCACACAAAGCCGTCGCCCCCCTCCCCCCGCCTTTCAGGTTCACATCAGCCCCGCTTTTCAGCAAGAGCTGCACCACCATCAAATGCCCCTCCTCTGCCGCTTTAATCAAAGGCGGAGGCTGGCCCCTCTCGGATGCGTTGATGAGATCCGGGCTGTTCCTGACCATCTCCTGAATCCGGGCGACTTCCTCCAGTTCGGCGGACGTGGCCGCGGGCCGCGCCTCCGTGAGCAACAAGGCAGGTTGCCCGGCCTCGAGCCCGGCCTTGCGGCGCTTGAGTTCAAGCAGGTCCCGCTGGGTCGTGAAAATCTCGTCTTGGCTGATCAGGCCGCTCTTCTGCATCGTTGTTTGTCTGGCCAGCCTTTGCTCGACGAGTTGGATTTCCTCATCGAGCAACCGTTTCTGCTCGCCGTTTGCGCCGGGTTGGCCGGCGTCGAGCGCCGCCGCGCTGCGCCTCAGCTCGAATAGTTCGCGTTGAGTGTCCGCGGGCGCATCCGCGTTCAGATAGCCCGCCCTGTAAGAGGCCTGCTGCAAGGCGAGCTTTTTCTCGAGGACTTTGATTTCCTCATCGAGCAGCCGTTTTTGCTCGGCGCTGGCGGGGGACTGGCCGGCGGCGAGGGCGCCTTGGGCGGGCAAATGCTGCCGGCTCAACTCCGCCAGCGGCGTCTGGTCGGCGAACTCGCGCACGATGCGCTCGTATTGCGCCGCAGCCTCGTTGGTGCTGCCCAGTTTGCGATAGCATTCGCCCAGGCGGAAAATCGCCGTGGCCCCCAGTTTCCGGTCTTTGTCGAATTGGGCGATGACCGATTGGTATGCCTGGATGGCCGCCGCGAGGTTGTGGTTGGCTTCTTCCTCGAATAATCCCTTTTGCAAGGCCGATGTAAGGTCGTTGGTCCCGGCGCCAACGAGGCTCGTCAGCGCCACAAGCAGTCCGCTCAGCAAGATTTTGAATTTCATGGTTCGTGTCATTTCGGCCCGAGTATGAAACACCGCGCCCCGCGAGTTGTCACCGTTTTGTAAAATCCGGTGATCCATCCCGAAGGGATGAAAGACGGTAGCCGGGGGTCCAGCCGCAGTGGGACCCCCGGCCCACCTTAGGATGGGCTGGAACATGGCGGAAGTCTCCAACCCCAACGGGGGAATGGCGCTTACTTAAGACCATACGGCGCGAGGATCATTGGGCTTTTCTGGATGTTTCCGGCCTGAAATGGGCTTATGTAAGCGCCATTCCCCCAACGGGGTTGAGGAACAAAGCCCAGGGTTGGCGCTGCGCCAACCCTGGGTAATCGCCGCGATGCTCGCCAACCCCAACGGGGTTGCGGCCCGGCGGCCAGAGACCCAGTCGGCTGCGATCCCTCCGGCCACAACCCCGTTGGGGTTGACGGCCACTGCACCGCCGGGACCCAGGGTTGCCCCTTCGGTCCAACCCTGGGCTTTGCTACACAACCGCTTTGCGGTTGAAGCTGCGCACGCAACTTCGGGCTGGAAACCCCGCAAACTCCGGCCCACGGGGAGGCACCTCTATGAATTTCCGAAAGGCATTGACGCTAGGCCGGCTGTTGCTGGGTCAGGCAGTGGAGGGTGCCGAAGCCGAGCACGAGGTCCACGGCATGAATGCCCACTACGGGGCGGTCTTTGAAGAGGGTGCCCAGCGTGCCCAGGGCGATGCGGTCATTGGGATCGTTGAAGGTCGGCACGATGACGGCGGCATTGGAGATGTAGAAATTGGCGTAGCTGGCGGGCAGGCGGCAGCCGTCGAAATAGAGCGGGCCGGGCATGGGCAGCGGCACTACCTCCGGTTTCGAGCCGTCCTCGAGGCGGAGTTCCCGGATGCGCTCCCAGTTCTCCGCCAGCGGCCGGTAGTTGATGTCCTTGGGGTTGGTCTCCTTGACGAGCACGACGGTGTTGCGATTGACGAAGCGGCAGATGTCGTCGATATGACCGTGGGTATCGTCACCTGCCGGGCCTGCGGCCAGCCAAAGGACCTTAGTCACCCCGAGGTACTGCTTGAGGGTCTCCTCGATCTCGCCTCGTCCGAGGCCCGGATTGCGGACCTGGACTTTCGGGTCCAGGTAGCATTCTTCCGTGGTGAGCAGGGCGCCGCGCCCGTTGACATCGATGCCGCCGCCTTCGATGACGAAATCCCTGCCCCGGCATTGGGCCTGGAAGAGCCGTTTGCCCAGGAATGCGGCGGCCATGACGGGCACGAGTCGATCGTTTTGCCAATCGTCATACTTGGCCCATGCATTGAAGTGGAAATGCACAATCGCCGTCTCTGGCCCCCGCCGTCTCCTCACGAAGATCGGTCCGCTGTCGCGCATCCACCCGCGGTTGGTGGGGTGGGGGATGAACTGGACGCTGTTGAGGTCCGCCCCTGCGCGGGTGAGATAAGAGCGGGCGAGCTTTTCCTCCGCCTGGTTCCGGACGAGGACGCGGACGATTTCGGCCGGAGAAATCTTGCGGACCATTTCGCCATAAACCCAACGGATGGTGTCGAGCTTGTCGGGCCAATCGGCCCGGTTGTGGGGCCAAGCCAGCCAGGTGGCCTCGTGTGGTTCCCATTCGGCCGGCATGGCGAAACCCAGTTCCTCCGGGGTTTGGCCGCTGCTCGCATCTTGTATTGCCATAAAAAAGTCATGCGCAAGATAGAGCCTACGGCGCATTTGTCCATCGGGACGGGAATGAGAGTCTCCGCTAATGCAACTCCCCCGGAGTCCTTTGCGATGCAGGCTGCCGCCGACGGGCTTCCAGACGCGCCCGCCATAGCGAGGCTTTGGAGGATTGGCCTGTTACTATGGCTGTTCCTGGCGCGGCTGGTCACGGTGGGACTGCTTCGCCATTACGGCGCGCTCAAGTCCAGGGGGACAGCCCCGGCCCCGATCCGCGCGGACTACTTCAACAGCCCGAGGGTCACGGCGATTGCCTCCTGCCGGACAGACAAGATCTGGCGCAGGTCTTCCTGTGCCTTCTCGAGATCGGCTTCCTTCTTCTTGCGGGCCTCTCTGAGTTGGGCCAGTTTGGCCTTCAATTCCGCGCTCGTGGCCTTGGCCTCGATCGCCGCGCGCAATGCGTCAAGCTCCGGATTGGGTTGGCGGAAGAACCCCCCAGGACCACCAGGGCCGCCGGGGCCGCCATCGGGTCCCTGGCCGCCCATCTGCGGGGGCGGGCCGCCAGGACCGCCCTGATCGCCCGGACCGCCCGGACCGCCCTGGTCGCCTGGCCCACCCGGACCGCCCGGACCGCCAGGACCCCCGGGACCGCCACGGAACCCGCCCGGAGGGCCGAACCCGCCCGGGCCGCCGCCGCCAATGCTCCTGCGGAGTTCCATGACCTTGTTGATGCGCTCGGACATGAGTTTCCATTCGGCATCCTCTTTTACCTCGAACTGATCGCGCATACGTTCCAACATGCGCTGACGCATCTGCGCCGGGTCGAAATTGCCCGGGGATGGGTCTTGTGCCTGGAGGTTTCCGGGGCCGATGAACAGGCAAGCGGCCGTGCCGAGTGCGCCAAACATCGCGGATGAGATGATTTTATTGGTTTTCATATATATAGTACCGTCGATTCATGGCTGCCAGCGTAACAGAGGACACCTTAAGAGAGCATTAAGGGACCTGCCGCTCTCCTGTCTCACGGCATCCGTAGGCGGTAAAAACGAACCGGATAGTTCGTCCATTGCGGATCGCTGAAATGCCAAGAGCCGCTCATGATGGCGTTCGTGGCCAGGGGATACCAGGTGGGATTGGCCAGACTCGCGCTGGCCTCGACCACGACGACCAGGTTGCTGGTCCCGGTGATGGTGAAGCCAAATTGATTGGTCCGCACGCCGAAGCTGGCATTTCCGGTCTGCGCCTGCGGGTTCCACAGCACCGTCGGACGGCCGGCGAACGTCGCGCCCCAGCCCGTCGTTCCTGGCAAGTAATAGACCATCGCGTAGTTATCACGGCCAAACACAGACGAATCGGCACTGGGGGCGTTCCCCTGGAAATAGACGCCGGCTAGATTGGTGCAGGCATAGAACGCGGCATGCACGATGCTGGTGACGCCGTTGCCTAACGTGACGCTGGCCAGATTGGTGCAGCCGAAGAACGCAGCGTCTCCAATGCTGGTGACGTTGTTGGGGATGGTGACGCTGGCCAGGCTCTAACAGCCCAGGAAGGCCTCAAACCCGATGCTGGCGACGTTGTTGCCCATCGTGAGGCCGGCCAAGCTGGAGCATTCATAGAACGCAGAGTCTCCGATATTGGTGACGCTGTTGGGGATCGTCACTTGAGTCAGGCTGGCGCATCCATAGAACGCACCGTTCCCGACGCTGGTGACCGGCAAGCCGTTGATGCTGGCAGGGATGGTCACCGCACCGCCAGAACCCGTGTACTTCGTGATGGTGATCGCGCCGTTATTGGTGGTGTAGGCGAACTGGGCTTGCACCGCCGCCGGCAGCGACAGGACCATTGCAAGAACCGCAAGCCGGAATCGGAGAAGTCGCATGAACTTACGCATACTTTTGCCGTTTCTGCTGTCTCTTAGCGTCCTCAACCGCTGGGTCGAATCAACGCGAAAAGACGAAACGCAACACATCAGGATGTTTGCTCGGATCGACTGGAAGCATGTGTTGTGCCACTTCCGTTTCCTGCGAAAAACGCGGGGAATCCGTGCCATAGGGCGGGCGCGGCTCGCCACAGGCGCGTGATTCCCACGCATTTTGCGTGAGAATCACGCACCTGGGGTTTGGACATTTTGCACGCCAACGGCGTGCGGGTATATCAGCCCAGGGCAACCGCCCTGGGAAAGCCGTCGCGCAATTCCAACCCGCCCTGCAAGGGCGGGGGTATACTCCGTGACCTTCGCCCTTGCAGGGCACAAGAGCCTCGAGAACAAAGCCCAACCCCACAGGAATTTGTTCTCGACAGACCCTCCCGCCAGGGAGTACACTGTCTCCATCGCCAGAAATCAAATTATGAAAGTCATCAGTCAAAAACAGACGAAGATGGCGATTGACCACATCGCCGGGGTGCTGAACAAAGAGGGGGCAAATCAGACCCTGACAGTGCAGGAGTGGCTCGATGTTGCCGAGACTAGACCGGCCCAGTTCATGTCTTCCCTGTCCGGCCTGGAGGTCCTGGGGCTGCTCGGTTTTGGGGATCAACTGATACGGGCTGAACCGGTGGCCTGGAGTCCATCGGCACCCCGATAACAATTGAGGGCTGTCACGGCCCAGCATGTTCAGCACCTGTCCACGTTCTCTGCCCAAGACCGGCTGAGGCAGGCGCTCCGGAGCGCCGGCTTCATCAGGCTTTGCGCACCCGTGGTCCGCCAAGCCTTCCTACCGGGCGCTGAAGCGCCGGGCTATAGATGAATTACGCCTTGGCTTTGTCCGATGGCTCCGAGTCGGGATAGGCGAACTTCACCAACGGGGGCATCCCTCGAACCAGCCATACGCCGATTGCGGCGCACGCCAGCCGGACGATCAGGATGACCACCGGCGGTGAGGGGTTCCTTATGAAAGTTCGCAGGACGTACATGAGGCTCAGTACGCCGATGATCCGAAGCGCCAGGGCGAATTGTTCTTTTGCGTTCATAGTGTTTGACCTTTCTGTTGGGTGTTCCTGCGTTCGCTCGTTTGTCCAAAGCGAAGGTTGGAACAATCGTCGTCAGGTGAACATGGCTGGGAGATTAACGGCCTCCGGTCTCCTGTCAAGACGATTTTAGCCGGGGGACTGCCCTGAAAGAGGCTGCGATTAAAAGTGTCGGGCATTCATATCGGGAGCTCTGTCCCGGAGGGACATCCGACAGTAGCCCGGCGTTTCAACGCCGGGGAGGCGAGAAAAGGGATTCTCGTCCCGAAGGGACGAATGAGAGCACTCGTTGCCCTCAGCCGTCCCTTCGGGACGGATCCACGTTTTCGGTCCGCCCACCCGGCGTTGAAACGCCGGGCTACTGTCGGAAGCCCCTTCGGGGCAAAGAGGCGCCGTGAGCTGACCGAGACTTTTAATCGCCCGCCCTGAAAAAGTCCTGCTTGACTTGGGCCGCGCTCCGTTCACACTCTCCCCCGAAAGGAAGAAAAACAATGAAAGCCTTCTTGTGTCGCCCTCGAGTTATTGGAACGAAGAGCAGGTACTTAACAGTATCGGCCCTGGCGTTGCTTGCGCTTGCGGCGACCGCCATCCAAGCCCCCGCCCAGTCGAGTTACACGCCCTACGCCTTTGCCAACTTCGCCGGAATGCCGGGTGTTCCCGGCAGCGCAGACGGGACGGGCAGCGCGGCGCGGTTTAATGCCCCTAACGGGGTGGCGGTGGACAGCGCGGGCAACGTCTATGTGGCGGACTACAGTAACGACACGATTCGCAAGGTGACGCCGGGGGGAGTAGTGACTACGCTGGCAGGGCTGGCGGGGAGTCCGGGCGGCGCGGACGGCACGGGCGGCGCGGCGCGCTTCAATGCCCCTAACGGAGTGGCGGTGGACGGCGCGGGCAACCTTTATGTGGCGGACAAGGGCAATGACACGATTCGCACAGTGACGCCGTCCGGGGTGGTGACGACGCTGGCGGGCCTGGCGGGGAATCCCGGCAGCGCGGACGGGATGGGCAGCGCGGCGCAGTTCAACAACCCCACTGGCGTGGCGCTGGACAGCGCGGGCAACGTCTATGTGGCGGATTACCACAACGACACGATTCGCAAGATCACGCCTGCTGGAGTAGTGACGACGCTGGCGGGCCTGGCGGGCAATCCCGGCAGCGCGGACGGGACGGGCAGCCAAGCGCGGTTCTATAACCCCGGCGGCGTGGCCGTGGACGCCACGGGCAATGTTTATGTGGCAGATCAGTTCAACCAGACCATTCGCAAGATCACGCCCGCAGGCGTGGTAACGACGCTGGCGGGGCAGGTCGAGACTGCCGGGAGCGCGGACGGCACGGGCAGTGCGGCGCGGTTCTATTTCCCCACCGCGGTGGCGGTGGACAGCGCGGGCAACGTTTATGTGGGGGATCAGTCCAACGACACGATTCGCAGAGTGACGCCGGGCGGAGTGGTGACGACCCTGGCGGGGTTGGGGGGCAATCCTGGGAGCGCAGACGGCATCGGGAGCCAAGCGCGGTTCGCCATGCCCTCCGGGGTGGCGTTGGATAGTGCCGGCTACCTCTACGTGGCAGACAATGGGAACGACCGGATCAGCAAAGGCGCGCCCACGAACCCGTTGAGCGAAGGGCTGCTGGCCTATTACCCGCTCACCGATGACGGCAAAGACCAGAGCGGCCACGGCCTTGATCTGACTTTGAACAACGTTCTTTTCTCCACCGTCGGCCCTGCCGGCGGGGACGTGCGCCCGGCAGCCTCTTTCGACGGCCAGTCCTCGTATGCCATCGTCAACCAGGCCTTGATCACCGGGCAGTCAAACTGGACCTGGGCTGCCTGGGTGTACAGCCCGCAGCCCGGCATCGAGAATTCGTCGCTGCAATCGCTCTACATGGAGGGGCTGCAGGGAGGAGGCACATGCTTTGGCATAGACATCTTTGGCGGGATGCTGACATTCAGCGCGTATAATATTGCTTTGCCCGGCAATTGGGCGGGCGGTTCCGTTCCCAACGTCCTGACCAACGGATGGAATCACCTGGCGTTTACGCTTGCCGGCGGGGGCGTCGGCAGCGGGACATTGAGCATCTTTTTCAATGGAGTGCTCACCAACAGTTCAGCGTTCCAGAGCGTTGCGCCTGGCGACTCATCGCACCGGCTCGGCGTGGTTGGCAACGGCTGGACCCAGGGGAACCCCAACGACACAACGGCCCCTTGGAAGGGGAGCATGGCAGACCTGCGTTTTTACAACCGCGCCATTTCCGCCGCGGAAGTCCAACAACTTTACATCTTTGGAGCGGCGGCCTGCAACCCCCACGCTGCCACGGCTGCGGCGACCGTGGTGAACGGTTTTGTGGTGGGCGCTATTATCACGGACGGGGGTTGCGGATACACCAATGCGCCCGCCGTTTTGCTCCAAGGGGGCGGTGGAACCGGCGCGACTGCGGCCGCAGTGGTCAACAACGGCGTGGTGGTCAATATCATCATCACCGATGCCGGGATTGGTTACACAAACGCCCCGGCGGTTGATGTCGCCCCTCCATTTGATTTGGCCCCGCAAATCACCGGCCAGCCACAAAACCTGACGGTCTTTGCCGGGTCCAACGCCGAGTTCAGCGTGTCGGCAACGGGGATTCAGCCGATGACCTTCCAGTGGGCGTGCGACGGCACGAACATTGCGGCCGCGACCAACGCGAACCTCATTTTGACCAACGTTCAATTTGAGCAAGGCGGGAAATACGCCGTGGCCATAACCAATTCGGCGGGTTACGCCATCAGCAGCAACGCCACGCTCGCGGTCTTGTCCGCCCCGCAAATCCTGTCGCAACCCGCCAGCCAAATAGGCTACTGGGACCGGGGCATTGCGATGCAGGTGACCGCCGAAGGCACTCCCCCGCTCAGTTACCAGTGGTATTTCGATGGATTGCCCATCTCCTGGGGAACAAACGCGACCCTGTCCTTTTCCAACCTCGCATTGACCGATGCCGGCGCATATTCGGTGCAGGTCACCAATCTTTATGGCAGGGTTCTCAGCGATTCGGCGACGCTCTTCGTTAATCCGGCCGGCGTTTCGCTCGGCCTCTATGCCGGCTTGACTATCAGCGGTGCCGTCGGGAAGAACTTCGGCATTCAATACACCACCAGCCTGTCGGGCACCAACACCTGGACCACCATCACCAACTTCACCTTGACCCAGCCCGTCCAATTGTGGGTGGACACCAGTGTCAACGTCAGCGGTGGAACGGTGCGGTATTACCGGGTCGTTGCGGTCCCGTAACCCGGTCCGGAACTTGAGGCCGGATTCCCGGGCCTGGCAGTCTGTTGAATTACCTCTCGATCACGACGGCGCCCTTATGGAGTGCGCCGGCAGAGCGAAGGGGTGTCTCTCCCGGTGATTCCCCTGGGCGCTTTCCAGCAATGCCCCGAATTGCCTTTCGCGAAGTTCATGTTAGACTTAGCGCATGAAAACCAACCGAAGCCTCAGACGGCGTGTAATATGACGCCTATCAGGAATCGGCAGACACCTGAATTGCCAGGGGCGGACCTGCGGAGGCCGGCGGAATTACGGTCGCGCATCCGGCCCCTGAGGCTGTTCGCGCTGCTGCTCTTGACGCTGCCCGGCGCGGCGCAAGCCCAATTCAACTACATGACCAACGGCGGCGGCATTACCATCACGGGATATGCGGGTCCCGGGGGCGCGGCGACCATCCCGAGCACGATCAATGGGCTGCCGGTGGCCGGCATCGGCAACTCGGCGTTCTCGGGCGCCGGTCTGACCAGCGCCACGATCCCCGACAGCGTCACCAGCATCGGGGATTCTGCGTTCAATGCCTGCTGGGGCCTGACCAGCGTCACAATCCCCGACAGCGTCACCCGCATTGGGGACAATGCCTTCGATCATTGCTTGAGCCTGACCGCCGTCACGATAGGCAACAGCGTCACCAGCATCGGGCAATCGGCGTTTGCTTTCTGCCGCAGCCTGGCCAGCGTCACGATCCCCGACAGCGTCAGCAGCATCGGGGACATGGCGTTCATCGGGTGCGCCAGCCTGAACAGCTTCACCATAGGCAACAGCGTCACCAATATCGGGGCCGATGCGTTTAATGATTGCACCGGCCTGACCGGCCTCACGATCCCCGGCAGCGTCAGAAGCATCGGGAGCCACGCATTCGCGGGCTGCAGCAGCCTGACGGGAGTCCATTTCCAGGGTAACGCCCCCGGCATTGCCGTCGAGGTGTTTGGCCCGGTTTACGGTGACAACGATCTGACTGTCTATCACCTGCCTGGGACCACGGGCTGGGGTTCGACCTTTGCCGGGCTTCCGACTGTGTTGTGGAATCCGCAGGTGCAGACCCGCGACGCCGCCTTTGGTGTTCGGACCAATCAGTTTGGGTTCACCGTCACCGGCGCCTCCAATCTCGGCGTCGTCGTGGTGGAGGCCAGCACCAACCTGGTCAACTGGTCTCCGCTGGTCCAACTCACCCTCACCGGCGGCTCGTCCTGCTTCAGCGATCCCCAGTGGACGAATTATCCGGCCCGTTTCTACCGTCTGCGCTGGCCCTGAGACGCAGGCGATGCCTCTGCCAAAAGCCCGGCAAACGGAGGACTTTGTCGCAACCTCTGTCGATTTGGCCATTTTTCGACAAAGCAAATCAACCCCCGGGGGCGGTGGGCGGAGGAAAGTTACTTGGAAGATGGCGACAAAATCCGCGACAAAGGTCCGGAATCGGAGCTTTTGGGACAGGCCCCAGGCAGGCAGGCATCAGCCGCGGCAGGATGGTGCGCGATAGAGGGTTTGAACCTCTGACCCCTTCCGTGTCAAGGAAGTGCTCTACCACTGAGCTAACCGCGCAACCGGGCGACAACCTAACGATTCGGCTCCCGGCCCGCAAGAACAAATAACCGCCCGGCCCTGAATACTCGCAGAAACCTGAGCAAAACGACCCGTTTCTGCAAAACAGCACGCTACCGCTGATTAACCTGACCGCAGCCTAATTGGCCAAGTCAGACGCACCAGAGCACACGAGTGACCCCTTCCTCGCGGTGGAGATAGTCGCCGACCCGGCGAAGCGAACAACAGGGGCCAGAACTCGCCAATTCCTCGGCGTTTGGAGGGAGTGCGGAAGGAGGGTGGTGACCAGGCGGCGAAACGCGAAGCCAGTCATTGGCAAACGCTGGCAAACGCCGGACGAAGCCCTGGTTTGGGTCCGTGAGCATCTGCCTCGGAGGGGCGTGCTCGGCGATGCTTTCAACGTCGGGCGGATGCGCCTACAGAGGGAGAAAAACCACCAAACCGTCCCACTCCCCCTCCTGGCTGCACTGCACCAGGACCTGAAGCTCGGCGATCGCGCTGCCGGTTGGCATTTCGCGTGATACCACGAAAACCCCGGGCATGGGCTGGCCGTCCCTGACCCGGTCATACGCGTAGCGCGTCATCGTGTTCCGGTCGTGCGTGACCACGATCCGTCGTTGCGTGGCCGCCCAGGCAAGAACCTCAGGATCGGACTTCCGGTCGAGGCCGACTTCACGAGCGGTCACGGCATCCACCTCGGACGTTCGGAGGCGCAGACCGCGCAAAATGTCATGGTCAAAGTCCTGATCGATGAGGAGGCGGAGCATCAGGAGGTTGGCCCCTACCTGGCAGCCAGTCGTTGCTTAATTCGCTCACGCATTCGGGCGATACCCTGTTGCTGGGCCGGGTCGACCGAGATCCGCCGTTGCAGATCATCCGCTTGCTGCCGCTGTTGGTTTAGATACTCCTCTACCTGAACGGAATGATTAAGAAAATAGGCCAAGCAGGCGTGGATGTCCGCCAAGCGGAGCGCTGGAAAACGGAGGGCAATTTCCTCGGCGGTCGCGCCCTGCTGATAATGGTGCAGGACCGAGTCCAGACTGACCCGGGTGCCAGCGATCCGTATCGTGCCGTCCTCCGAAGTCAGGAGCGGCAGCTCTTGTGTTGATTCAAGCACAGGCATGACCCCCGAAATATGCACCTGCGCAAGAGGGAAAGCAATGCCGATCCAGGAGGTTCCAGGAAATGTGGCTGAATCAGGCTGAGCGCCTGAACGCTCGTGTGAAACTGCACGTCCGCCAATGCGGCCACTACCGCGATGGCCAGCTTTGCCGGCCCTTTACCGGAAGAACACTCGCCCTCGGTTTCCAATCCAAGGGATCAGTTCGGCGTTCGGGGAGAATAGTGCGCCTGAGGCCACGCAGGAGTTCAGGGAGGTGACCGCTTTGTCCGCGCGCCCGAGTCGCACGGAGCTTCGCCCTTGCTCCCGGCCATCACCGCCGACTTCTGGAATCAGAAAGGGTCAACTGGAACCGGCATTTTCTTTTTTCCGTTCCTTTGGGCAAAGACCTCGATGTCCTTTTCCCCTGAACGGAGGAAATCCAGAAAGTCCACCCCGGAGTACTTGCAGGTTTGGCAGACGCTCAAGAGGACGAGGTAATCTTCGATCCCCTTCTGGGTCGATGAACCTTCCATGACATCTCGGAGCGCGGCGAAAGCCTTGATCGCATGTTCCGCGTTGTTCCATGGCACACCGTCGTAGTCAAGGAACGTGAAGAGCCTATCGCGGTTCTTCTCGAAGCGCTGTTTGATTTTAACCGCAGGTTCGCTTCGGACATCGGCAGCTACCACCCGGCGATAGAACCGGTCCACTGACTTCTTGTGCTTTCGTAGGAAGTGCTTTTTCAACCCCAAGCGATCAATTGTTTCGACCGCCTCTTTCAAAAGCAGTGCAAACCCGTTGACAATGCGTTTCACGTCCTCGTCATACGGATGGCGCAGAATGTCCGCGTTCAAATCACGCATCAGGTGGAGCAGGCCTTTCTGTTGCGGACAGGCGAACGCATCATAACCAGAGTAGAAGTCGGAAACCAACACGCCTCGGAAGTCAGCCAGTGCGTGTTTGGCGACCTCACAGTCGCGGGACTCGGAGTAAAGGTAAGCAACCTCGTGAAGATTCGTGAAAACCCAGACGCAGGCGGTTTTGCCTCCCACATTCGCCCTGGTTTCATCACCGACACGAGATTGATTGCGGCCTTGAGGATTTTTGCCAGTGGAGAATCCGCTGACGGCTCACCGTACCGCTCGGACATCCGCCTCAGGAAGGTCGTCTCGAAGCTCCCATAGTGGATCAACAGCGGCTTTTCTATGGCCGCGAGCACAGCAAGGAAATCACTCCACGTTTTCTTCTCATCCGACATAGTTTGCACCGCGCCTGGAACTCGCACTCGCCGCAATGCCGCTTCAGTATGGGATCCGGCGGCGACGCGCTGGAGAGCAACGCTGCGAGTTTCTCGGTCAACTTTCGCACCTCGCCGACCAAGGCGGTGGTCTTGACTTTCATCGCTTCCGGCTCGTCCCCGTGGACGATCCTGCCAAAGTCTATCTTTCGGCCCAGCAATCCCGACAAAGCGAGGGCATCGAACCCCAACAGCATTTTGTCCTCCCGCTCGAGCTTGTTGTTCCGGACAAAGCGAATGGGCAAGAATTGAGCAGCCTTGCCCTGCGCCGGCGGCTGTACGCGCTCCAAGGCATGAATACGGGTTTCCCAAGTCTCCGTTCCCGCCAGCACGTCAACCGCCAGCCGCCACTTTGCCTGTTTCAAATCGTCGAGCGATGGAGAGGTCAAGCGCTCGCCTTGGGGGGTGTCTCGGCTCAAGCGGTCTACCCCAGCGGCACGGCAGGAATCGGCTTGGACCCGAACCCAGTCAGCGTACTCGTTCCCTGTCCCCGTTTCACCCAGCGACCGCAGGTAGCACTTCGTAGGGCAATTGAGGAAAGCCCTAAAGAGATCCGAGGTGATGTTCATATCCTGTTAAGCCCGTGACGCCTTTACCTCCTTCGTCGTGAAGGCGGTTGCCAGCGTCGCGGCGCCAAGGAGTTTTGACCGCCGCCGTCTGGGAATGTCACGGAGCGCTCGGCTGCTCTTCCGGCAACATCAGCTATATGCGCGTTTACTTCCCTGCCCGTTTATGGCAACTTGTCTTGCGTGGGCATCGCAACAGCAGCAAGCCGCCCCGGAGAGGTCCCTGGAGCTGGGTCATCAGCCTTGGACAAAGCTCGGGAGTTGGGCCTGAGCGTGCCGCTCGATTTGGAGCGGCTCGCGATCGCGCGAGGTTGTGAGTATTACGAGCGGCCACTGGATCGGCGTAATTCCCCCTTGGAGGAGGTGCCGCTATCAAACGCCGAGTTGGCAGTCGCGCTGGTCAACCCTTCGCTCAACCCCAGGGCGCGGGAAATTCGCCTGGCGGCCGCACTGCTCGGGGCCGTGGAGAGGTCGGCTGCGGACGTGGCCGCATTGGCGCAGGAGGAGAACTGCGCGGGAGTGGTACGCTACATCGCCTCTTGCGGCCACCACTTTGAGCCTGAGAATGCCTTTTGGAAGGGTTTGCTGGACTCGCTGCCAGATCCCGACATTGACGTCGAGCATCTGCCGCATCCGACCCGATTCGTTGAGATGACCGGCATCGACCGGGGTAAAGTCGGCACCTTCACGCGGTGGATTCGCGCCCGCGCGCCCGTGCCGGCATGACCCCGGGTTTGGCTAACCCGGAACGCCTGCTCTTGGCGTTGGACGAGGCCCTCGACCGCGAAGGTCCACCGGAGATCAGGGGATCATCCTCCGGCGCGACATCCAGCGTCTCTACGCGCACCTCCGCGCCTTCAGGAAGAATCACGTTTGCCGGGAGAACCACCACCCCGTTCTTGACTTTGCCGGTCACACTTATGGCAGTTCTATATGCCGGATTGGCCTGGACTCAAGCCGCCAGTTGCAGCTTCATAGCCGGCGCTGGGCGCTGTAACGGGTCGTTCGACCGGCTCGTGAGGGGGGAAAAAGTGTGTTGCTTCGGCTTGCTGGCCGGCGAGCGGTCCGGGCCGCTAGAAGGGCTGTCCGCGCTGCCATCCAAACCGTTGAAACGGTTGGAGCGGCCGTGGCGCCCATTTTCACCGGGCTGAAGCCACGGTGTTAATGAGACGTCCTTTTGCCCGCCGGGGAGATCCTGTAGGCGCGACTCGAAGAAGGACGGCTGGTGGCCTCCTCCGCCGCTCTGGAACTGATTGTCCGATCCCCATTCGACGACGTTGGCGGCTCCTTGCCCCGGCCCGCTGCAGGGCGGGCTTGGCCGGCTGCTGGGGTTTTTCAACGCCTTCCGTCCCTAAAATCGGAACCTTGCTTCTTGGGCCATCCCAAGTTACGGTCTGACCCTTTTCCACGGATTGAATATGCCGGAATGCGAACTGATCCCGTTTCGTTTTGCGGCGGCTGTTGCGCGCATTTTCGGTGTTGACTGGAAGCGGTGGATGCACGCATATTGCATGCATGAGCAGAAATGTGAACTTGGACGACGAAGCGATAGCCGCCCTGGAAGCGCATCGTCGGCGCAACGAATCTTTCAGTCGGGTCGTCAAGCGCCTGGCCCCACCTCCGATTAGGACATTCGGAGACCTGGAGAGATTCTTAGACCAGGTCGAGGGTCCGCTCTTTTCGGACTTGGAAACGCTCAGGCGGCTGCGAAAGCGGCGAGCTGAGGGGCAAAATGCTCACTGACACGACCTTTTGGGTCGATCTGGCCCAGGAGCGAGATAACCGCCAAAGAGGTCCGGCACATCAATTCCTCGCCCGGCACAGAGCTCAGAGCCTGGAGGTGTCGATCATCACCTGGGGCGAGCTTGCGGCTGGCGTCAACGCACCGGAAGAGTTGGATCGATTGCTGCGGCGCGTCCGCGTGCTGATGCTGCACCGCCAGGTGGCGTGGGAAGCGGGTCGGATCGAAAGGGAGTTGGCCCAGTCGGGTTCGCGCCTGGGCGAGAACGCCAATTGGATCGCAGCGACCGCCCGCGCCTGGGGACTCCGCTTGGTGAGCCGCGATGCAGCATTCACCCGGGTTCATGGTCTGAGTGTCGTTGCTTACTAACCTGCCCGCCACCGCCGCTTGGAGCAACCGCGTGAAGGCCACTCTCCCGACCAGGGATGGATGGGCCAATCTCATCGATCCCGCCTGCGTGATTACAGGCGGTTTGCGCTCCATCAATCGGAGAATCGTCTTGGCA
>Ga0181524_10002806_pt1 | contig 17519 bp, 13 predicted proteins | sample PEATcosm2014_Bin_34_FD_119761 | JGI IMG/M metagenome (GOLD analysis project Ga0181524, IMG submission 119761) | Peatland microbial communities from MTU Mesocosm Facility, Houghton, MI, USA - PEATcosm2014_Bin05_60_metaG | ecosystem: Environmental > Terrestrial > Soil > Wetlands > Peat | place...
CGCAAGCCTCGCATCGCCCTTGGACCCATCATCGTCGTGGTTCAAGCCGGCCGCCGATCCCCGCCATCGCCCATCCATATTCGGTCCGTGTGTCGTTGGGGGCGAAGTCGCCGCCGCCGATGACAGTAGCTGGCGCAGCGCCTTTTTCGTTCTGACAGATCCTAAATCGGCGCTCTCCCTCGCGCGTTTGACGTCCTGATTCGTCGCGCAATTTGGCAGTTGACCGTCCGACGCGTCGGACATAATATGCCTCAGTTAATCGTCCGACGCGTCGGACGGATTTGTGAACTTGATTGGACGAACGCGGCGTCATCGCCCCGCCAAAGCCGACGAACCCAAACGCCGATCGACCGCCCGCCTTCCCTAAACGCCGAGAACTCCCATGACGACCTCCATCAAATTCGACGAACTGCGCCAGCGTCAGGCCGTGGCGCTCGCCGGAGGCTCTGGCGGCGCGCAGGAACGCCACATGGCCGCAGGCAAGATCTTGGTGCGGGAACGACTGACAAGGTTGTTCGACAATGCCTTCGCTTTTGAGGACGGCCTGTTGGCCGGAACGGAGCGCGGACTGCCGGCCGACGCGGTGGTCACCTGCGTCGGCAAGATCCATGGGCGCGATGTCGCGGTCATCGCCAACGACATGACCGTGAAGGCCGGCAGTTGGGGCCTGACGACGCTGCTGAAGATCACGCGCATGCAGGAGGTGGCCTTGGAGGCCGGGCTCCCTATCGTCTACCTGATCGACTCGGCGGGCGCCCGGGTCGACGATCAACGCGATTGCTTCCTCGGCCGCCGCTCCTGGCCGAACATTTTTTACAATCTTTCGGTCAGCTCCGGCGTGATCCCCCAAGTGGCGGCGATGTTCGGCCCCTCGCCGGCCGGCGCCGCGTACATCCCGGCGCTCTGCGACATCGTCATCATGGTCGACAAGCAGGCCAGTATGATGATGGGCTCGCCGCGCATGGCGAAAATGACCATCGGGGAAGAAACCACCGAGGAGCAACTCGGCGGCGCCCGCATGCATTGCAGCGTCAGTGGCGTGGGCGACGTGCTGGTCGACGACGAGCTTGCCGCTATCGCCAAGGTGCGGGACTACCTCGCGCACATGCCTCAGAACTGGCGCGAACGCACGCCGGCGCAACCGGCGCGGCCGCCGCGCGAGGGCTCGAAGCCGATCGACGAGGTGGTGCCGCAGGAGCAGAACGTCGCCTTCGACGTGCACGAGCTGATTCACGGCGTGGTCGACGAAGGCAGCTTTTTCGCCGTCAAAGACCTCTTCGCCAAGGAGATGGTCACCGGCTTCGCTCGCCTGGACGGGATGACGGTCGGCATTATCGCCAACAATTCGCGCCACAAGGGCGGCGTGTTGTTCGTCGACAGCGCCGACAAGGCCGCGCGTTTCGTTTGGATGTGCGACGCTTTCAACATCCCGCTGCTTTTCCTGATGGACATCAGCGGCTACATGATCGGCACCTCGGCCGAGCGCGCCGGCATCATTCGCCATGGCGCGAAATTTGTGCAGGCGGTTTCCGCGAGCGGCGTTTCGCGAATCTGCGTGCTGGTGCGCAAGGCCTACAGCGGCGGCTATCTCGCCATGTCGGGGGCCGGAACCCATCCCGACGCGGTTCTCGCCTTTCCCACCGCCATGCCCGCGCTGGTCGGACCGGAGGCCGCTGTCAACGCGGTCCATTTCAACGAGATCATGGCGCTCCCCGAGTCCGAGCGCGCGGCGTTCGTCAAACAGAAGCGCGATCACTATGCGCTGGACATCGACGTCTTCACCAAGGCCGCCGACGAATTTCATGTCGAGGCCGTGGTCGCTCCTTCGGCGTTGCGAGATGAGCTGATCAACCGATTTCGAATCTACAGCCGCCGAAAATACCGCGTCATCAAACGTCGCACCGCCGTGCATCCCGTCTGAATCATACGCTCTCAAGGACATCTGCCATGAAGGAACTCGTCCAGACCGACCCGGCCTGCATCACCGAAGATCTGCGATTGTTGCGCGATCAATTGCGGCGCTTCGTCGCCGACGAAGTGCTGCCGCATGCCGACGCGTGGGAGCTCGATGGGTGCATCCCTCGCGCCGTCTTCCGCCGTCTCGGCGAACTCGGGATGTTGGGCATGCGCCATCCCGTCGAATATGGCGGAGCCGACATGGGGCCGGTGGCTTCCGTGCTCTTTGCCGAGGAACTGGGGCGTAGCACCTATGGCGGCCTCCCGGCCGCCGTGTTGGTCCACACGGACATGTCGTCGACCCACATCAGCCGCAGCGGTTCAGACGCTCAGAAGCGCAAATACCTGCCGAGCATAATCAGCGGCGAGAAGGTCGTCGCGATCGCGGTGACCGAACCTGGGGCGGGTTCCGATGTCGCCGGGCTGCGCACGCGCGCAGTCCGCGACGGCGACCACTATGTCATCAATGGCTCCAAGATTTACATCACCAACGGCGTTTACGGCGACATATATATCATCGCGGCGCGGACGGACGCGCAGGCCAAGGGCAGCCGCGGCATCTCGTTGTTCATTGTCGAGAAGGGCGCGCCGGGGCTGGTCGTCGCGCGCAAGCTGGAAAAGCACGGGATCTGGTGTTCGGACACGGCCGAGCTTTTCCTGGAGGACTTGCGCGTCCCTGCCGCCAACTTGCTCGGCGAGGAGCACAAGGGCTTTTACGCCATCATGAGCAACTTCCAGAACGAGCGTCTGGTGATGGCCGGCATGAGCCTCGGAGCGAGCCTCAAAGCCATCGAGCTGACGTTGGAGCATGTTCGTACACGCCCGGCCTTCGGCGCGACGCTGTGGGATCTGCAGGCGACGCGGCAGCGATTGGCGATGTTGGCGACGAAAGTCTTCGCCGCGCGGGCTCTGACCTACGAGGCGGCGGCGCTGGACGCCCAGGGCATTGATTGCGTTCGCGAGATTTCGATGGCGAAGATCTGGGCCTGCGAGGTTCATGTCGAGGTCGTCCATGCCTGCCTGCAGTTGCATGGCGGCAGCGGGTTCATGCGCGGCATGGCGATCGAGCGCATGGCGCGCGATTCACGCGTCCAGACCATCGGCGGCGGAGCCACCGAAGTTATGCTCGAAGAAGTGGCCAAGCGGCTGTGACTGCGAAAATCCATCAGCGCTCCGCGAGAAATCTCGATGTCTGATCTACCGAAATTCGTCACCGTTCAAGAGGAAGGCCCGCGCGAGGGCTTCCAGATCGAGCGCGGCCCAATCGGGACCGCCGACAAGGTGCGCTTCATCGAGGCGTTGGCGGAAACCGGGCTGACAAAGATCGACTGCGTGTCCTGGGTCAACCCCGCGCGCGTGCCCGGCATGGCCGACGCCGAGTTGGTGGCGCGCGGCATTCGCAAGCGCCCGGGGGTCGCCTATACCGGGCTGTGGCTCAACACCGCGGGTTTCGAGCGCGCGCTACGCATGCCGCTGGACCTGGTCGGCTCTCTGATCGTCTCGTGCTCCGAGACTTTCAACCTCAAGAACAGCAACAAGACCATCGCGCAGGCCTTCGACGATCAGATCGCGACGCTGCGGCTATACAAGCAGCACGGCGTCGAAGTGCGCTGGGGCACGGTATTCACCGCTTTCGGTTGCAACTACGAAGGCGAAGTGCCGCTGGCCACGGTGCTCGATCGTTGCACGCGCCTGCTGGAGATAGCGCGCGAGGAGGGGGTTCAGCTCAAGGGCCTGTATCTCGCCGACACGGTCGGCTGGGCCAATCCGAGGTCCATCCAGCAAAGGATCGGCGTCGTGCGCGAGCGCTGGCCGGAGCTGCGCATTGGGTTGCATCTGCATGACACGCGCGGGACCGGCTTGCCCAACGCCCTGGCGGCGCTGCAGATGGGCGTCGACCAGTTCGACAGTTCTTGCGCCGGGCTCGGCGGATGCCCGTTTGCGGCCCACAAGGGCGCGGCCGGCAATATCTGCACCGAGGACTTGGTCTTCATGTGCCATGAGATGGGCATAGAAACAGGCGTCGACCTCGACGGCATGATCGAGTGCGCTCTGATGGCGGAGCGGATCGTCGGCCACCCTTTGCCGGGCAAGGTAATGAAGGGCGGCAGCCTGACTCGCTTCCGAACCGTCAATTGAGCCGCGCCTGAAAGAAAATGGCGTTTGTTGGCTTCGAGCCATTCCCCGGGAGGCAAAATGGACCTGAGAAAAACCTCCGACGATCGGCAGTTCCGCGAGGAGGTGCGCGACTTCCTCGTCAGGCGTCTCCCGCCAAATTTGAAGGCCAAGGCATACCGACTGCAGAAGCTCACCAAGGACGAACTGGTCGGTTGGCACCGCATTCTGCATGAACAAGGCTGGGGTGGGCCATCGTGGCCGCGTCGGTTCGGCGGGACGGGCTGGACCGTCATGCAGCAGAAGATCTTCGAGGAAGAATGTTATCTGGCCGGCGCCCCCCGTTACGTGCCTCAAATCAACATGATCGGGCCGGCGCTGCAACGCTATGGGACGCCCGCTCAACAAGAGTATTTCCTGCCTCGGCTTCTGAGACTGGAGGATTGGTGGTGCCAGGGCTATTCCGAGCCCGGCGCAGGGTCAGACTTGACGTCGTTGCGTACCCGGGCGCGTCGCGTAGGCGACCGCTACCTCGTATCCGGCCAGAAGATTTGGACCACCAACGCGCCCTGGGCCAATTGGATGTTCGCGCTGGTGCGCACCAGCGACGAGGGACGGCCCGCCGACGGCATCAGCTTCTTGCTCATGGAGATGGGCTCGCCCGGCGTCACCGCAAAATGGATCAAAGGCATAGACGGCGGCGGCACACTGGCTGAAGTGTTTCTCGACAATGTCGAAGTGCCAGTCGCCAATCTCGTACATGAGGAGAATAAAGGCTGGGCTGTCGCCAAGTCGGTTCTCGAGCACGAACGCGTGGGACAGGCCGGATTCGGGCAGTGCAAATTTCTGCTCAAGCTGCTCAAGCGCATCATGTCGGCTTCCGACGCGAACCCGCACGGCGCGCAATCCAGCCCGGCGCTGAAGCGTCGCCTGGCCGAACTGGAAATCGAACTGATTGCCCACGAATGGTCGCTGCTGCGGATGTTGTCCGCGTCGAAGCTGGGCATCGAGCCGTCGATGCTGAAGAACCGCGGCGCGGCGATTCAGCAATCCCTGACCGAGTTGATGTTGGACTGCGTCAGCCCTGGCCTGAGGTATGGCGATAGCCCAGCGCTCCCCAAGGGCGCGGAACCCGACGAAGGCCTACCGACCCCTGCCGCCGTCGCGGCGGCCTATCTCGATTTCCGCAAGGTGTCCATCTTCGCCGGGACTACCGAGGTGCAGAAGAACATCATCTCCAAGGCGCTGCTGGCCTGAAGTTCGTACTTTTCTGGAGCCTCGAAAATGGATTTTTCGCTCACCGACGAGCAGGCGTCGTTGGCCGATATGGTCAATCGCTTATTCGAGCAGGAACATGATCCGCAAACTCGACGCAAGCTGGCGGCGGACGTCAATTTCGTCCCCGCCACGATATGGCCAAAGATGGCCGAGTTAGGTCTGCTCGGGCTATTCGTCCCCGAGGCCTTGGGCGGGTTGGCGGGGACCGAGCTGCATGACAGCGCGGCTGCGACGCATTTGGTCGCCAAGAGCGTCGGACGTCACCTCGTCGCCGAGCCATTCATCAGCACGGCGGTCGTCGCCGCCAGCCTGATCGCCGAAGTCGGCAGCCCGCAACTCCAGGCTTCCTTCCTGCCCGGATTGGCCGAAGGACGGGTCCGCATAGCCGTCGCGGCGGGGCCTTGGACCGAGGGCGAACAGGCGACTGCGCCCAAAGCCGTACCGCGGAGCGACGGCGCTTACCGCCTGGAGGGCCAAACCAGCGCCATCGATGCGAACAACGCGCAATGGCTGGTCGTGCCCGCTTGGGTTCAGGCGGCGGGCGGCCTCGCGCTGTGCCTGATTTCGGCCGATGGACCTGGAGCAATCGTGCAGCGCGGCCGAACCCTCGACGGCACGGAAGTCGTGCGCATCGAACTGCAGGGCGTAGCAGTACCCGGCGAGCAGATCATTGCGCAACCCGAACACGGCGGCGGCGCATGGCGACGAGCCCTCCATCGGGGCATCGCGGCGCTAATGGCCGAGGCCGTCGGCGCAATGGAAAGACTGCTCGAAATGACCGTCGACTACATGAAGACGCGCAAGCAGTTCGGTCGCCCTTTGGCGGAGTTTCAGGCCCTGCGCCACTATCTGGCGGATATGCGCACGGCCGTTGAGCAAGCAACCTCTTTATCGCTTGCTGCAACCGCCGCGAGCCTGGAGCCGGATGCCGCGACGGCGGCGCAGACGATCTCGGCGGCCAAATACATGATCGGCAGACTGTCGCGGTTGGTCGCGGAACAGTCGGTGCAGGTGCACGCGGGCATAGGCATGACCGAAGAGCTGTCGGTCGGTCACTACTTCCGCCGCTTGATCGCCATCGACGCCACCTGGGGCAACGCCCAACAGCACCTGGACCGCTATGCGCTCCGTATGGGCTGACGCGCCGAGTTGCTGATTGGAAAGCATTGAACTTATGACTTCCGTTTCCCACTCCTCCCCCAAGGCCCTGTCCCACATTCGCGTGCTCGACCTGACGCGTGTGCTAGCCGGACCGTGGGCCACGCAGAACTTTTGTGACATGGGCGCCGAGGTCATCAAGGTTGAACGGCCGGGCGCTGGCGACGACACGCGCGGCTGGGGCCCGCCCTTTGTGCGCGACGGAGCGGGTCGCGAGACGTCGGATGCGTCCTATTTCATCAGCGCCAACCGCGGCAAGAAATCGATCACGATCGATATCACGGTCGCCGAAGGACAGGCGCTGGTTCGCGAATTAGCGCGACGCTCGGATGTTTTCGTCGAGAACCATAAGGTCGGGGCCATGGCCAAATATGGCCTTTCCTACGAAGACCTGCGCGCCGTCAATCCGCGCCTGATCTATTGCTCGATCACGGGTTTCGGCCAGTCCGGCCCCTATGCGGACCAGCCCGGATACGATTTCATCTTCCAGGGCATGTGCGGGTTGATGAGCCTGACGGGCTTTCCCGAAACGCCCGATGGCGAAAACGGGCCGGTCAAGGTCGGCATCGCCATCGGCGACATTTTCGGGGGGATGTATGCGGCAGTGGCCATCCTGGCTGCGCTGGAGCGGCGCAACGTCAGCGGGACCGGGCAGTACATCGACTTAGCCCTGCTCGACAGCATGGTTTCACTGATGTCCTACCAGGCTCAGAACTACTTCCTGTCCGGCCGCGTTCCGAAGGCCCTCGGCAATTCGCAGCCCAATCTGGTTCCCTATCAGGTCTTTCGCTGCAAGGAGGGAAAGATCATCCTCGCCATCGGCAACGACGGCCAGTTCGCGAGCTTTTGCAAGATCGCGGGGCGCCCGGAACTGGCCTCCGATCCTCGATATAGCCGGGTCGGAGAGCGTCGTCGCAATCGCGATTCGTTGGTGATCGAAATCAAGCGCGTCATGCTTGAGCGCACGACGCGCGAATGGCTTGACCTGCTCAATCCCGCCAACGTGCCCTGCGGCCCGATCTACGACATGAAGCAGGTGTTCGAGGATCCGCAGGTGGCGCATCGCGGCCTCTATGGCGTCCTACCGCATTCGGCCGGAGGTCTAGCGCCCAACATCGGCAACCCGATCCATTTTTCCGAAACTCCCATCCGCTACGCGCACGCGGCGCCCCTACTGGGCGAGCATACCCGACCGATCCTCTCCGATTTGTTGGACCTTGCTCCCGAAGCGATCGAGGCGCTGCGGCGCAAGGGAGTCGTTGGATGACCGCCGCGCTCGACCAATCGCGCCGGCTTGCGTTCCCCGATGCGCCGATCAGCGAGATGTCGGCCGCGGCCGGGAAGGTCGAAGGACGTCGCGCCGATGTCGTGGATCCGTTGAAGGCTGCAGCTCTCCGGCTCCTCGCTCCAAGCATTCATAACTGCAGGCAGGGAGGATTAGACGCATGGTCGAGCGGTCAAGCATAACGGAACGCCGCAAGGCGCTCGAAAAGGACAATTCGCCTTGGCGGTCCGAGGAGACGGTGGACGGGGCGTTTCAGCGCCTCGCCGCGAAATACGCCGACCGCCATTATCTGATCGGCGACGACGGCGAGTGGACCTATGCGCAAACGCAGGAACGCGCCGAGAGTTTGGCGAAGGGTCTGCGATCCCTCGGCGTCGGCTACGGCGACCGCGTCGCTCTTCTCATGCCGAACTATGCCGCATTTGCGCCCCTGGCGTTTGCGGCGTGGCGACTTGGCGCGTCCATCATTCCGATCAACTTTTCCTACCGCGCCGCGGAACTCGACTATGTCATCAGGCAGTCGCGTTGCAAGGTCCTCGTCACGCTGGAATCATTCCGAGACCTCGATTACCTCGGGATGCTTGACGAAGTTGCGCCTGGCTGGCCGGCGAAGCTCGACGCTCACTATCCGGACCTCAAGGCGGTTGTCCGCATCGGAGGCAATCGTCAGGGAGTGATGACCTTCGACGATCTCATGGCGGCGGGCAAGGCGGACTCGACGCCGTTGGCCAAGAGCCCCGCCTCGGGCCACGAGATCGCTGTCATCATGTATACGTCCGGAACAACGGGCGCCCCCAAGGGGGTGCAACAAAGTCACCAGCAGCAATTGCGCAGCAGCTATTGCGCGGCGTTACATCGCGCCTACGAGGATGGGCGCCGAATCATCGTCGCGCTGCCGCTTTACCATGCCTTTGGCTTAGTCATCGGGCAGGTCGCGTGCATGTGGGTCGGCGGCAGCGTCGTCTTGCGTCCAGTTTTCGATCCGGAAGATATCATGCGCAATGTCGAGAAATATCGCGCGACGGACGCTCTCCTCGTTCCGACGATGGCCATGGCGATCGTCGAACATCCCAAGCTCAACGATTATGATCTGTCTTCCCTCTTCGCTTGCCTGTCCGCCGCGGCGGCGACGCCGCGAAGGGTGTGGGAGGCCCTGATCAACGGGCTGGGCCTGACGGAACTCGTGACCGGCTACGGCATGACCGAACTGACATGCGCCATATCGATGACCGAGCCCGATGATCCAATCGACAAGCTCGAACAGACGATCGGCCATGTGATGAATGCCGGATCGGCGGGAATTCCCGGGCTCAACGGTTTGATTGCGCGCGTGCGCGTGGTCGATCTGTTCGCCGGAAAGGACGTTCCCGAGGGAGGCGAGGGCGAGATGCTGTGGGATTCCCCGATGAACACCTCCGGCTATTTCGAGATGCCGGAGGCGACGAAGGCCTTGCTGGTCGAGGACGGCTGGCTCAAGTCCGGCGATTTGGGGCGCATGCGGCCCGACGGTTATCTCGAGCTGACCGGTCGTTCCAAGGAACAGTACAAGTCGGGCGGCGAACTGGTCGCCCCCAAAGAGGTCGAAACGGTTCTGTGTGCGCATCCGGACGTGGCCCAAGCCTATGTCTTCGGCCTGCCCGATGATCGTTGGGGCGAAATCGGCGCCGCTTTCGTGGTCCCAACGATCGGCGCATCGCCGCAGGCCGAAGATCTGCAAGACTGGTGCAAAGAGCGGCTCGCCAAGTTCAAATGGCCGCGTCACATCTTCTTTCGCAGCGCCGAGACGTTGCCGAAGACCCAGACCGGCAAGATCCAGAAATTTCGCATGATCGAGATCGCGAAAACGGAACTCGGCCTGCAGTGACCGAAATTTACCAGGGCCGGTCCGCGCCGGGCCGGCCTCGGGATCGATCCTGATGGAAAATCTGAGACCGTGGCAGGACCAAGCGCTCCGCGCTGAGAAAGCTGCAGCGACCGTTTCGTCGGCGCCTTGCGGTGTCGTTCGGCCGATGTCGCCCTCGTGTCGCCGCGCGCGCGTAACGGGGATTGAAAGCATTAACCGCAAAGCAGAACCCGATCCGGATATCTGGCCCGTCATTCGGCCGAGCTCGGATAGTTCAAGGCACACAAGACAAAACGAGAAAGTGAGGAAGTCAGCATGAACAAATATCCGCTGCTTGGGGACAGCCTACTCGTCGAGGTCGCCGACCGCATCGCCACGGTCACGCTTAATCGTCCGCGGCAACACAACGCGCTGTCTCGCGAGTTGCGCACGAACATCGGCATCGCGCTCGAGTCGCTGCAAGCCGACGACGATGTCGACGTCATCATTCTGACTGGCGCTGGCGACAAAGCATTCTCGGTTGGAGTCGACCTGAAGGAATTCGAATCCTCCCCAATGAGCCCGGCCGAAGTGGGGATCGACACACGGGTCGCCAAGGGCTTCGCGGCCCTGACAAAGCCGATTATCGCCGCCATCAACGGTTACGTGGTGACCGGCGGGTTCGAGCTAATTCTGAACTGCGATATTCTCGTTGCGACGCCTAATGCCCGATTCGCGGACACGCACGTGCGCGTCGGCGTGTTGCCGGGATGGGGCGGATCGCAACTCCTCACTCAGTTTGTCGGAGCGACCCGCGCCCGCTACATAGCTCTGACAGGAAATTACATTGATGCGGATACCGCGAAGGAGTGGGGACTGGTGCTCGACTTGGTTCCGCAGGACCAGCTCATGCCCTGTTGCCGCAAGATCGCCGCCGATATTCTGGGCGCTGATCAGGGCACAATGAGGGATTACCGCACGATCATGCGCGAAGGGCTGGAAGGAACCTCAGAAGAAGGCCGCGCACTAGAAAGCCGGCTTGGCAAGGAACGCTTGTCACGCTTCGACAACTCATCTTTCCAGCGGACGCGGGAAAAAGTCATAAACCGCGGTCAAGGGCAGATCGATAAAAGCAAGTGAGCGCGAGCAGAAACGATGACCTACCCGGCCAGCGGATATCGATCGCGTCTCGTCGCCGCACCCGCGAAATTCTCGTCGAACTACGCCTGATTGTTGGCGACGGCATGGCCATCGGCATGCTCCGTTGTCATTGACCGACGGGTCGGTCTATGAAAAATTGCAATTGGAGAAGATAGCTGGCTCGACGTCAAAAATGGTGGAGGGATTTGTGACAGACGAACGCGTGCGCTTCAACATCTGCGACAGCGTCGCCGACGTGAGGTTGGTTCGCCGGGACAAATCCAATGCATTGGATGGCGCAATGTTTGATGCGCTGATCGACGCGGGGCGCCAACTCGCTCACACACACGGGTTGCGCGCCGTGGTGCTGTCGGGCGAAGGGAGCGGATTTTGCGCTGGAATTGATATGTCCGTGCTTGCCGACATGGCTGACGGCGCCATTGCCGGCGTCGCCGATCTCGTCACGAGAACGCATGGAATCTGCAATCGGTTTCAGTATGCCGCTTGGGTTTGGCGTGAACTGCCAGTTCCTGTAATTGCCGCGGTGCATGGATACGCGCTCGGCGGGGGCCTCGAAGTGGCGCTTGGCGCGGACATTCGGTACATGACGGCCGATGCGAAACTGTCGGTGATGGAAGTCCGATGGGGCTTGGTGCCCGACATGGGCGCAACGCAACTGATGCGTCATCTCGTGCGCGAAGATCTGGCGAGGGAGCTGAGCTACACGGGCCGCGTTTTCACCGGCGCGGATGCTTTCGCCTACGGCCTCGCGACTCGGCTGGCCGATGACCCTCGGCAAGCCGCATTGGAAACTGCGCGCGAGATTGCCGACAAGAGTCCCACCGCGATCCGCGCGCTCAAGCGCCTGTTCAACGACGCGGTGACGATCGATCCGCGCGTTGGTCTGATCAACGAAACGATTGAACAGCAAGCTCTCATCGGAAGCCGCAATCAGATCGAGACGGTGCTCGCCGACCGCGAAAAACGCAAAGCGCGTTTCGAAGACGCGACTTGAAAATCCAGCACGAACCTGTCCGGAAATCCCATGACCGAACCCAAATCGACTGCCGCGCGTGCCGAATTGGACAAGGCGCTCGACGAGCTCGATCGCCGGCGCGCGTCGGCGCTCGCCCAAGGCGGGCCCGCGCGGGTCGCGGCCCAGCACAGCAAGGGTCGACTGACGGCGCGCGAGCGCGTGGCGCTGCTGGTGGAGCCAGGAAGCTTCGTCGAATATGGACAGTTGGCCCATTCCGATCGCGCGGGAGTCGGCGAGAGCGCCGCGGCCGACGCGCTGATCACCGGTGTAGGCTTGGCGGATGGCCGCAAGGTGGCGGTGGTGGCCGTCGACTCCACGGTCATGGCCGGGACCACCGGATGGGTCGGCACCCGCAAACAGGCACAGCTGGTCACTCTGGCCGTGCGCAAGGGCTATCCGCTAGTCTGTCTCGGCGACGCTAACGGCGGCCGTATCCCCGATTTGCTCGGCTCCGGCTTCGCCGGCGTCATCGGCGATCACGAGGGAGAAGATTTCCTCGGTTTCCGTCTTGAGGTGGATCGCGTTCCCCGAGTCACCGCGATCATGGGCAATGCCTATGGCGACCCGGCGCTGTGGTCCGCCGTTTCGGATTTTGTCGTGATGTCCAAGGGCAGCACTCTGGGGCTCTCCGGCCCCTCGCTGGTGGCGGCCTCTATTGGTGAAAAACTGACTCACGAGGAATTGGCCGGGCAGGACACGGTCACTAAGGTCTCAGGCCTAGTCAGCCAGATGGCTGAAAGCGAAACGGATTGCATGGCGGCTATACGCCGCTTTCTCAGCTACCTGCCCTCCAATGCATCTCAGACGCCGCCGCTGGCGGCTTCCCGGGAGCCGCATACGGATCCGATCCACCTGCGCGAAATCGTTCCCACGCAGATGAATCGGGCCTACAACATCCATCGAGTGATCGACGCCGTGGTCGATGCGGAGAGTTTCTTCGAACTCCAGGAAGCGTACGGCCGCAGTCTCGTCGTCGGCCTGGCGCGGATCGGCGGGCGCGCCGTGGGTCTTCTCGCGAACAATCCCCTGCATCAGGCCGGAGTCTTCGATGCTGCGTCGCTGAGCAAGGCGAAGAAAATGGTGGACCTATGCGATTCCTTTGGTCTCCCCCTCGTCTTCTTGCAAGACCTGCCGGGCGTGTTGATCGGTTCCGGCGCAGAGCGCAGCGGCGTCGCCGTTCGCCTGATGGAGCTGTATCGGCGGCTGGCTAAAGTGACGGCGCCGAAGATCACCGTCGTGGTGCGCAAGGCGTTCGGCTTCGGCTGGGTGGTGATGGGCGGCGCCCCCATGGGCATGGACTACATCGTCGCGTGGCCGACCGCACAAATTGGTTTTATGGCCGCCAACAATGCAGCGGAAGTTCTCTACCGTAAGCAACTCGCCGCCGCGCGAGAAACCGATGGACCCGAAGCCGCCGCGCACCTTGCCGCCGAGTACGAGGCGTCCCTGATGCGCGATAATGCGCCATGGACCGCGGCCGGAATGGCGTACATCCACAACATCATAAAGCCCGAGGAAACCCGACAGGCCATTCTCGATGGCCTATTCCTCGCTGAAGGCTATCGCCCGCGCGGCGACAACCATCGCTGACGCCGCGCAATCGCGCGCTCGCCAGACGGAGTTGGAAGGCAAGATCCGAAATGAATGCCGATGTCCGAGTTGTCCAGTCCTTCGAGGACGCCCGTATCGCCGCTTTGCGGCTCAAGGTGCGCGATTATGTACGCGACGTCGTCATGATCAACGGCGACCAGTGGGAGGCAGACGGCGCCATCAGTCACGAAGAGTTCCGACGCCTTGGGGCGATGGGCTTGCTGGGCCTGCCGCACCCGATCGAATTTGGCGGAGCCGATCTCGGCCCGATCGCCTCGGTCGTCTTCGCCGAAGAAATCTCCCGCTGCACTTACAGCGGCTTGCCCGAGGCCGTGTTGATCCACACCGATATGGCGTCGACGCACATCGCTTGCCGCGGCACGCACGAGCAAAAGCAGCGATACTTGCCGGGGATGATTCGTGGCGACCTGATTTGTTCCGTCGCGATCACTGAGCCAGGGGCTGGCTCGGACGTCGCCGGGTTGGCCACGACGGCGTGCCGCATCCCAGAAGGCTGGGTGCTGAATGGCGTGAAGAGCTATGTCACCAACGCCTTGCACGGCGACGTCTTCGTTGTCGCGGCGCGCACGGATCCGGACGCCAAGAGCAGCCGAGCGATCTCGTTATTCGCGGTCGAACGAAACTGCCCGGGGCTGACGATTCGCGCCATGGCGCCCAAACACGGCATGCTGTCTTCGGACATTGCCGACCTGGTGTTCAAGGACGCCATGTTGCCCGCCAGCAGTTTGGTCGGCGAAGAAAATAAGGGCTTCTACGGCGTGATGGAGAACTTCCAGAACGAGCGTCTCATCCTCGGCGCGATGTGTCTGGGAATGGGCTTGCAGGCATTGGACCTTACTATCTCGTACCTCAAATCGCGTCAGGCGTTCGGCGGCGTCCTTTGGGACCGTCAGGCGATCCGGCACCGCATCGCGTTCCTCTACGCGCGCATGCGGGCGGTGGGCACGTTGGTGTACGAAACCGCGCAACGCTGTGCCCGTGGCGAGGAGTGCGTACGCGAGGTCTCGATGGTCAAAGCGCTGGCCGGCGAGACGCTTCAAGATGTGGTTCGGGGTTGTCTTCAAGTCCATGGCGGCTACGGTTATATGCACGGCGCGGCCATCGAACGCCTGGGCCGAGATGCGCGCTTGATGACCATCGGGGGCGGCGCCACCGAAGTCATGCTGGATGAGGTCGCGAAGCGCCTCTAATTTCCTTGTGCCGATCGGTCGCCGGTGAACCGCACGCGATTCACCTGTCCGCCTTCCTCGAGCCGGACTTCAAATCCGCGTGGAGGAGATCCGCGGCGCGGGCCCGACGACATTGACGGAGCCTTCGATCTCTGAGATAATAGACCGTCGCGTCGGTCGTGTTAATCGACGCGCGGCGTTAGCGGCGGCACAAGAACGCTCGCGAGTCGACCGAGCCCCAGCATCGCGCAGGCCGCACGGAGCCGCACATGAACGTTCTCATCGTCTACGCCCACCCCAGCGGACCGCAGGCCTTCGGCGCCGCTATGCTGCGCCGGTCGGTCGAAGAACTCGAAACCCTCGGCCACCAAGTCCGCGTTTCCGATCTCTATGAAATGGGATTCAATCCGATCGCCAGCGAGGCGGATTTCAAAGAGCGGCGCTTTCCGAACTTTCTCCAATACGATCGCGAACAAAAGTATTCAACGGAGCATCACACCTACAGCGACGACATCGCGGCCGAAATCGGGAAGCTCGTCTGGTGCGATTTCTTGATCGTCCAGTTTCCGATCTGGTGGTTCTCGATGCCGGCGATGCTCAAGGGCTGGGTCGACCGCGTCTTCGTGAACGGCCTGATTTATGGCAAGGGCAAGCGTTACGATACCGGGGGGCTCAAGGGCCGACGAGCGATGGTCGTGGCGACCACCTCGGCATATGCCGATATGTGCGGGCCGGACGGCATGATGGGCGATCTCAACGTGATCCTCTGGCCGATTCAAAATGGAACGCTTGCTTATGCCGGCTTCCAGGTTCTCCCTCCCTACATGGCTTGGTCGATCCATTATGTCGACGACGAGCAACGCCGAAAATATCTCGACGAATATGGCGCGCGGCTCCGCGTCATCGATCAGACGGCGCCGCTGTTCTTTCATCCGAAGGCGGACTTCGGTCCGGATTGGCGGCTGAAGCAGGGGATCGAACCGCGCGCGGCGGGACAGACCAAGCTTCGTCCATGACTTGGCGGAAGCGTCAGATCACTCATGGCGCCACAGGCCGGTGGCGACAGATCGCGGACGCACAGCGCCGACCGTCATCGAACAGAAGGAGTCAAAAGTCGGACAACGCAACTCCAACTCGGCCGACTAGGGCGGTTGGGCGGCCGCTCGGCGCGATCAAATTATGCCGGAAATCCGCGCCCCGACCCTTTTGCTCGACATTGCCTATTGATAAACCGACACGTCGGGTTAATATGCGCTACGGCGCGCTCCCGCGTCACAAGGAAGGTCGTAGTGTTTCAAAAGCTCATAGTCGCCAACCGCGGGGAGATCGCGTGCCGGGTGATGCGCGCGGCCAAGAAGCTCGGCTTGGCCACCGTCGCCGTTTACTCCGAAGCCGACGCTCAGGCGCCTCATGTCGAGTTGGCCGACGAGGCGGTTCTGATCGGACCGGCCGCCGCCGCGCAGAGCTATCTTCAACAGCAGGCAATTATCAACGCCGCTCTCACGACGGGGGCGACGTTGCTGCACCCCGGCTACGGATTCCTGGCCGAAAACGCGAATTTCGCCCGCCGATGCGGCGACGTCGGAATCCGCTTCATCGGTCCGAGCCCGGACGTCATCACCGCTATGGGCGACAAGGAGCAGGCTCGCCGCATCGCTGTCGAAGCGGGGCTTCCCGTATCGCGCGGAACTAGCAAGCTCGAGGGAACCGACGCGCAGATGCTGGCCGAGGGCGGTCGAGTCGGTTACCCCTTGCTCGTCAAGGCGACAGCCGGCGGTGGCGGCATCGGTATGAGGCGCGTGGATGAAGCCTCGGGACTGCTCGATTCCATCAAACAGACGTCTTCGATCTCGCATCGAGCCTTCGGCGACGGCTCCGTTTATCTCGAACATTTTGTGCCCCGCGCGCGTCACGTCGAGGTGCAGGTGTTCGGATTTGGCGACGGGCGCGCGGTGCATTTGTTCGATCGTGACTGCTCGGTGCAGCGCCGTCACCAAAAGGTGATCGAGGAGGCGACATCGCCGACCCTCGAAGCCAGTCAGCGAGCCGCAATCTGCGCCGTCGCCGTCAAGCTCGCTCAGACGTGTCGTTACGAGGGCGCTGGAACCGTCGAGTTTCTCTACGACGATGAAAGCGGCGAGTATTTCTTCCTCGAGATGAACACCCGCATTCAGGTCGAGCATCCGGTTACGGAGATGGTGACGGGCGTCGACTTGGTCGGCGCGCAGATCCGACAAGCGCAGGGCGAGGATCTCTCCGTCGAACTCGCGCAAGATCGGATCGTCGCCTCGGGGTTCTCCGTCGAGGCTCGGCTGTACGCCGAACGTCCCGCGAAAAACTTCCTCCCTTCGCCGGGCCCCCTCAACGCGCTGCGATTGCCAGAAGGGCCGGGCCTGCGGATCGACACGGGTTACCGGCAGGGGATGAAGATGACGGCCTACTACGACCCGATGCTGATGAAGGTCATAGCCCACGCCGAAACGCGCGATGCGGCGCTCGATCGCCTCGACTCGGCGCTGAGCGAACTGGTCGTCGAGGGCATCGGGACCAATCAGGGTTTCCTGCGCAAGGCGCTTGCGCACCCCGCGTTCCGCGCCGGCCGCGTCCACACGACGTGGCTGGCCGAAGTTCAACACGAATTGATCTAGAGCGAAGGCGTCCAGGATGTCGGATCTCCCGAAATTCGTCACGATCCAGGAAGAAGGCCCGCGCGAGGGGTTTCAGATCGAAAAATCGCCGATCGCAACCGCAGACAAGGTCCGTCTCATCGAGGCTTTGGCCGAAACCGGCCTGAAGAAAATCGACTGCGTGTCCTACGTGAATCCCGCGCGGGTGCCCGGGATGGCCGACGCGGACGAAGTCGCCCGCGCAATCCGCAAGAAGCCCGGCGTGACCTATACCGGGCTGTGGTTGAACAAGACGGGATTCGAACGTGCGCTGAAGCTGCCG
>Ga0181524_10002824_pt1 | contig 17473 bp, 31 predicted proteins | sample PEATcosm2014_Bin_34_FD_119761 | JGI IMG/M metagenome (GOLD analysis project Ga0181524, IMG submission 119761) | Peatland microbial communities from MTU Mesocosm Facility, Houghton, MI, USA - PEATcosm2014_Bin05_60_metaG | ecosystem: Environmental > Terrestrial > Soil > Wetlands > Peat | place...
ATAAAGTAGGGGCCGGGCATGCCCGGCCCGTACAAGGTAAATTATGGCGCTGAGAGAACGCATTCGCATCCGCTTGAAAGCATACGATCACCGGGTGCTCGATCAGTCGACGACGGAGATTGTGGACACCGCGAAAAGGACCGGGGCAACCGTGGCCGGTCCAATTCCGCTGCCCACGTCGCGGAGTATCACGACGGTGTTGCGCTCCCCGCACGTGGACAAGAAGTCGCGGGAGCAGTTTGAAATCCGGACGCACAAACGGCTGTTGGACATATTGGAGCCGACGCAGCAGACGGTGGACGCGCTGATGAAGCTCGACCTGCCGGCGGGTGTGGATGTGGAAATCAAGGCGTTCGGCAAATGACGGCTGTGGACGTGTCCGGCGCTGTAGGGGCCGGGCATGCCCGGCCCCTACGAAGGTGAACTATGAGCCCAGGAATCCTTGGCAAGAAGATTGGAATGTCGCAGGTGTTCCGGGAAGACGGCCAGGCCGTCCCGGTCACACTGCTGAAGGCCGGCCCGTGCATGGTGGTGCAGCGCAAGACGCCCATCGCGGATGGCTACGACGCGGTGCAGCTCGGGCTGGTGGAGTTCATCAAGCCGCAGCGCATCAATAAGCCCATCACCGGCCACCTGAAGAAGGCCGGGGCGGAGGGCGCGAGGTTCATGCGCGAATTCCATTTGCGTCCCGGCGACGACGATTTCAAGGCCGGCGACCAGGTGCTGGTGGGGCAGTTCAAGCCCAAGGACATGGTGGACGTGATCGGCATCAGCAAGGGCCGCGGGTTCGCCGGGGTGGTGAAGCGCCACCATTTTCGCGGCGGCGAAGGTTCGCACGGCTCCATGTTCCACCGCGCACCGGGATCGATCGGGGCGTCCAGCTACCCGTCGCGGGTGCTTCCCGGGATGCGCATGGGGGGGCATATGGGGCACGACCGCGTGACCGTGCGGAACCTCGAGATTATCGATGTGGACACCCAGGACAACGTGTTGGTGGTGAAGGGCGCGGTGCCCGGTCCCAACGGGGGATACGTGGTCGTCCGGAGGGCCAAGAGGTAACTGCGATGCCCATTGTGGATGTAGTGGATTTGAATAACGAAAAGGTCGGCGAGGTGGCGCTGGCCGACGAAGTTTTCGGCGCCGAGGTCAATGAAGCGCTGCTCTATGAAGCGGTGAACCAATACACCGCCGGGTTGCGCGCCGGGACGCACAAGACCAAGGTGCGCAGCGAGGTGGCTGGAAGCGGCAAGAAGCTGTGGAAGCAGAAGGGCACGGGCCGCGCGCGCGTGGGATCGGTGCGGTCGCCCATCTGGCGGCACGGCGGCACGGCGCACGGGCCGCAGCCGCGCGATTACAGCTACAAGATGCCGCGCAAGATGCTGCTGGGCGCGCTGCGCTCGGCGCTTTCGGCGAAGCTGCGGGACGGCGAGCTGAAGGTGGTGCAGGCTTTCACTTTTGCCGACCACAAGACCAAGAACGCGATGGGCGCCATGGCCAAGCTGGACGCCGGCCGCAAGGTGCTGGTGGTGGACAACGGCGAGAACCGCAACCTGGCGTTGGGCGTCCGCAATCTGAAGGACGTCACCCTGGTGGCCACCAAGGAAGTGAATGTCTATCTGCTGCTGGGCCATCAGAGGGTGCTGCTGTCGGAAGCGGCGGCCCGGAAATTCTCGGAGGCACTCGCGAAATGAAACTCTACGACGTGATTCGCCGCCCGCTGGTGACCGAGAAGGGCGTGGAGAGGAAAGACAACGAGCGCACGCTGTGCTTCGAAGTGGCGCTCGATGCGAACAAGACGCAGGTCAAGACGGCCGTCGAGAAGCTGTTCAAAGTGAAGGTCACGGAAGTGCGGACGGCCACGTTCGACGGAAAATTGCGGCGCCGGGGACGGTTCTCGGGCTACCGCTCGACGTGGAAGAAGGCCTACGTGAAGTTGAAGAAGGGCGAGAAGACGCCCGATTTCGCGGAGATCTAAGATGCCGATCAAGACCTACAGACCAGTCACCGCGACGCGGCGCTTCCAGACGGTGGTGTCGCGCGAAGACATCACCAAGGACCGTCCGGAGAAGTCGCTGGTGGAATCCAAGAAGCGCACCGGCGGGCGCAACAGCACCGGCCGGGTGACTTCGCGGTTCATCGGCGGGGGCGCCAAGCAGGCGTACCGGGTGGTGGATTTCAAGCGCGACAAGGTGGCCATACCGGCGGTGGTGGCGTCGATTGAATACGATCCCAACCGTTCTTCACGCATCGCCCTGTTGCACTACGCGGATGGGGAGAAGCGCTACATCCTGCAGCCCGACGGACTGAAGGTGGGGCAGAAAGTGATGTCGGGCCCCGAGGCCGACATCCTGTTGGGCAACGCCCTGCCGTTGAAGAACATTCCCGCGGGCACCATCGTTCACAACATCGAGCTGAAGCCCGGGAAGGGCGGGCAGATGGCGCGGTCGGCCGGATCGCAGGCGCAGTTGGTTTCCAAGGAAGGCGGCATCGCGCTGCTGAAGCTGCCCTCGGGCGAAACGCGGCGGGTGCAGCTCGACTGCATGGCGACCATCGGGCAGGTGGGCAATGTGGATCACGAAAATGTCTCGCTGGGCAAGGCGGGGCGCACGCGCTGGATGGGCAAGACGCCGCACAACCGCGGCGTTTCCATGAACCCGGTGGACCACCCGCACGGCGGCGGCGAGGGAAAGACCTCGGGCGGGCGTCACCCGGTGACTCCCTGGGGCCAGCCCACGCGCGGATTCAAGACGCGCAACAACAAGCGCACCGACCAGTGGATCGTCACGCACAAGAGCAAGAAGAGGTAAGGAAATGGGCAGATCCGTCAAGAAGGGACCGTTTACCGACACCCACCTGGAAGCCAAGATCGCGGTTCTGGTCGCGACCGGCGAGAAGAAGGTGATCCGCACGTGGTCGCGGCGCTCCACCATACTTCCCGAGTTCGTGGGGCAAACCATCGCGGTGCACAACGGCAAGAAGTTTATCCCGGTGTACCTCACGGAGAACATGGTGGGGCACAAGCTGGGCGAGTTTTCGCCGACGCGGACGTTCCGGGGCCATTCGGTGAAGGCGGCTACGGAGAAGACCGCCAAGCCGGCGGCATAGCGAGGGAAGCATGGAAGCCGACATAAAAGTCAAAGCGGAGGCGAGATACATCCGGATCTCCCCGCAGAAGGCGCGGCTGGTGGTGGACCTGATCCGCGGCCGGCAGGCGGACGCGGCGCGGACGGTGTTGCGCACCACCAACAAGCGCATCGCGCCGATGGTGCTGAAGGTTCTGGAATCGGCCATCGCCAACGCGACCGACCGGTTCGAAGACCTGGATGTGGACCGGCTGTACGTGACGGAGGCCTACGTCAATGAAGGCCCGCGCTCGAAACGCGTCCGGCCGGCGCCGATGGGCCGCGCTTACCGGTACCAGCGCCGGCAGGCGCATATCGTCATCAAGGTGGCGGAGAAGGAAGCATAGATGGGACAGAAAGTTCATCCGTACGGATTCCGGCTGGGCTTCAACAAGCCGTGGCGGTCGCGGTGGTTCGCCAAGCACGGCTATGCCAAGCTGCTTCAGGAAGACCTGGAACTGCGGGAGAATTTGAGCGAGCGGCTGAAATCGGCGGGCGTCAGCTCGATCGAAGTGGACCGGCCCGGCAACAAGCTGCGGGTCACCATCCGGACCTCGCGGCCGGGCATCATCATCGGCCGCAAGGGCGCGGAGATCGAGAAGCTGAAGCAGGACATGGCCAGGAAGACCAAGCGCGAGGTCTTCATCGACATACAGGAAGTGCACAAGCCGGAACTGGACGCGCAGCTCGTGTCGGAATCCATCGGCTTGCAGCTCGAGAAGCGCGTAGCCTTCCGGCGCGCCATGCGCAAGGCGGTGGATTCGGCGCTCCGTTTCGGATGCAAGGGCATCAAGGTGCGGGTCTCGGGCCGTCTGAACGGGGCCGAGATCGCGCGCAGCGAATGGTACCTGCAAGGCCAGCTCCCGCTGCACACGTTGCGCGCCGATATCGATTATGGATTTGCCGAGGCGCACACTACTTACGGCGTGATCGGCATCAAGACTTGGATCTACAAGGGCGAGATTCTGGACCTGACCAAGCGGCGCGGGTTGCTTCCCGAGCCCGAGCCGCGCCGCGACATGCGCGACCGGCGCGACCGCGGCGACCGCGGCGACCGCCCCCGCCGCGACTACCATGGCCCAGCGGCGACGCAAGGCCCGGCGGCGACCGCTCCGGCCCCCGAGGTGAGCGGCCCGGCCATACAGACTCCGCCGGCGGATCTGCCGCGTCCCGCGGTGCGTCCCGCCACGCCCATCCTGCCGCCGCTGATGTCGCCGCAGCAGCCCGCGTGGAAACAGGAAGCCCGGGAGGTACCGCCGCCGGAACCCCAGGCGCAGCCGCAACCGGAGGAGAAACCGGCCGCCGGCGACCAGCCGGAACCTGCCGGAGAGAACCAGTAAGGATTGAGGGAAAACCGCCATGATGATGCCAAAGAAGGTCAAGTTCAGAAAGCAACAGCGGGGGCGCATGGCCGGCAAGGCGTGGCGCGGGTCCACGATCTCCTTCGGCGATTTCGGGCTTAAGGCGATGGAGTGCGCGTGGATCACGGACCGGGAGATCGAAGCCGCGCGCGTGGCCATGACGCGTTCGATCAAGCGCGGCGGGAAGGTGTGGATCCGGCTGTTTCCGGACAAGCCGATCACCAAGAAGCCCGCCGAAACGCGCATGGGCAAGGGCAAGGGCGCTCCGGAGCAGTGGGTGGCGGTGATCCGCCCCGGGAAGATCCTGTTCGAGATGGAAGGCGTGGACCGGACGACGGCGCACGCCGCCATGCGGCTGGCGGCCCACAAGCTGTCGATCAAGACCAAGTTTGTCAGCCGGGAGGACGCGGAGTAAGGGATATGAAGGCAGACAAAGTTCGCGATCTGGACACCAACGAGCTGACGCGCCAGTTGGGTGAAATAGATGAGCAGTTGTTTCGTCTGCAGTTTCAGATGTCCATGGGGCAGATGGACGGATTGAAGAAGGTCCGCGCCATCAAGAAGGACCGCGCCCGGATCCACACGATTCTGCGGGAGAGGGTCCAGAGCGAGCCCCTCGCGGAGGAGAAAAAGTAACATGGCCGAAGAGCAAGCCAGGCAGGGAAACAAGAACGAGAAGATCGGCCAGGTGGTTTCCACCAAGATGCAAAAGACCATCGTGGTCGAGGTGAGCCGCCGCGTGCCGCACCCGCTGTACAAGCGCATCATCGGCAAGCGGAAGAAGTTCTACGCCCACGACGAGGAAGGTTCGGCCAAGACGGGCGACGTGGTGCGCATCGTGGAGTGCCGGCCCTTGAGCAAGCTGAAGCGATGGAAGCTGGCGGAAGTGATCCGGCGGGCGGCGCAGGTGGGCGTGCAGCCGGTGGATCTGGACGTGAAGATCTGAGCAGGGGTCAGGGGCCGGGGGCCAGGGGCCGGTTGTGAGGCCTGGTTCCGATCCCGGCCGGTAGTGAAAAGGCCTGAAGTTTTTTTTGGGGCTTCTGGGTTGGTGGCAGGGTTCGGGTTTTCCCCGGCCCCTGGCCCCCGGCCCCTGGCCCCAGGAGCGAAGCGACTATGATTGGAATGCGAACGATTCTCGAGGTGGCCGATAATTCCGGCGCGCGCAGGCTGGCCTGCATTCTGCCGCGCGGCGGCGACCTCGGCCTGCGCGCGGGGCTGGGCGACGTGGTCACCGCCAGCGTGAAAGAGGCCGCTCCCGATTCGGCGATCAAGAAGGGGAAAGTGGTGCGCTGCGTGATCGTGCGCATGCGCAAGGAGACCCGGCGCAAGGACGGCACCTACATCCGCTTCGATTCGAACGCCGCGGTTTTGATCAATGAGACGAACGAGCCGGTGGGCACCCGCGTGTTCGGTCCCGTGGCCAGGGAACTGCGCGACAAGAAGTTCATGAAGATCGTGTCGCTGGCCCCGGAGGTAATCTGATGGCAATCGCAAAGAAGACGCCGGCCGAGCCGGTCCGCATCGATATCAAGAAGGAAGACACCGTCAGGGTGATCTCGGGACGCGATAAGGGCAAGACCGGCCGGGTTCTGCGCGTGGACCGCCAGACGGGGAAGATACTGGTGGAGCACGTGATGATGGTCAAGCGGCACACGCGCCCCAACCCCGGCAAGCAGATCAAGGGCGGCATCGCCGAGCGCGAGAGCCCCATACCGGCTTCCAACGTCCTGGTGGTGTGTCCGGGATGCAACAAGGCCGTGCGCATCGCGCACCACATCGACCATGTGGCGGGAGGAAAGACCCGCCGCACACGAATCTGCCGCAAATGCGGCCAGATGATTGGCAGCAAGTGAGGATTCGATGGCAGCACGTTTGAGAGAGCATTATCAGAAGAAAGCGGTCCCGGCGCTGACCCAGGAATTCGGGTACAAGAACGTCATGGCGGTGCCCCGGCTCGACAAGATCTCGATCAACATCGGGTTGGGCGAAGCCACGCAGAACGCCAAGCTGATGGATGGGGCGGTCGCCGAACTGGCGCAAATCGCGGGCCAGAAGCCGGTGATCACCAAGGCGACCAAGTCGATTGCGGCGTTCAAGCTGAGGGAAGGCATGTCGATCGGCTGCATGGTGACGCTGAGGGGCGACCGCATGTACGAGTTTTTCGACCGGCTGGTGAACGTGGCGCTGCCCCGCGTGCGCGACTTCCGCGGCGTGTCGACGAAGAGCTTCGACGGAAGGGGCAACTACACGCTGGGGATCAAAGATCAGTTGATCTTTCCGGAAATCGACTACGCCAAGGTGGAAAAGACCAAGGGGATGAATATTTCCATCACCACCACGGCCCGCACGGATGCGGAAGGCGTGGCGCTGCTGCGCCACATGGGGATGCCGTTCCGGCAATAGAGGAGAGACCGAAAGAACATGGCCACTACCGCCAAAATTGCGAAAGACATAAAACTGGACGCGGCCCGGAAGGCCAAGACGCCCAAGCTCCGATGCCGGCACCGCAACCGCTGCTGGCGCTGCGGCCGCCCGCGCGCCTTTCTGCGCAAATTCGGCGTCTGCCGCCTGTGTTTCCGCCAGCTCGCGCTGAACGGCGAGGTTCCGGGCGTGATCAAGGCGAGCTGGTAAAGGAGGACTATGACGAGCGATCCCATTGCCGACATGCTGACTCGCGTACGCAACGCGATCCAGGCGCGCCACCCGAAGGTGGACGTGCCGGCCTCCCGGCTGAAAGCGGAAATCGCGCGCATTCTGAAGGAAGAAGGCTACATTGCCAACTTCAAGGTGGCGGAAGAAGGCGCGAAGAAGACCATCAAGATCTACCTGAAATACGGTGTCAACAACTCGCCGGTGATTTCCGAGATCCACCGCGTCTCGCGTCCGGGCTGCCGGGTGTACGTGGGACAGACGGAGATCCCGCGGGTATTGGGCGGCATGGGAATCAACATCCTGACCACCCCGCGCGGCGTCATGACCGGCCGGGACGCTCACAAGGAGCACCTCGGCGGGGAGATCCTCTGCCGCGTGTGGTAGCGAGGTACTGAGATTATGTCGAGAATTGGTAAGAAGCCGATCCCGCTGCCGAGCGGCGTGAAAGTCCAGATCGGCGGGCAATTGGAAGTGACGGGTCCCAAGGGCAAGCTGACGGTGCCGATTCCAAAAGGGATCAGCATCGAGCAGGCCGACGGGAAGCTGGAGGTGAAGCGCGCCTCCGACGAGCACGCGGCGCTGCACGGCCTGACGCGCGCGCTGGCGGCCAACGCCGTCCAGGGCGTCTCCGCCGGGTTCATCAGAGAACTGGACATCCACGGTGTCGGGTATCGCGCCGACGTCAAGGGAAAGGTGGCGACGTTCACCCTGGGCTACTCGCACCCCATCGAGGTTCTGTTGCCGCCGGGCGTGGATCTGAAGGTGGAACCGCCCAAATCGAGCGGCCAGCCTTTCCACCTGACGCTGAGCGGCTACGACCGGCAAATGCTCGGCCAGGTAGCGGCGAACATCCGCGCGCTTCGCAAGCCGGATCCTTACAAGAACAAGGGCGTCCGCTACACCGGCGAAGCGCTGCGCAAGAAGGTCGGGAAGACCGCGGCGGGGGCCAAATGATTCGTCAGATCGAGAAGAAAGAGATCCGCAAGACCATCCACGAGCGCATCCGGCGCAAGCTGCGCGGAAGCGCCGCGAGGCCGCGCCTGGCGGTGTTCCGCAGCGTGGCGCACATCTACGCGCAGGTCATCGACGATGCCGAGGGCAAGACGCTGGTGTCGGCGTCCTCGGTGGACAAAGGCGGAAAAGGGGCACCCTCTGGGTCCGGCGGCAACGTGGCGGCGGCCAAGGCGATCGGCAAACTGGTGGCCGAGCGGGCCAAGGAAAAGGGCATTACCAAAGTGGTTTTCGACCGCGGCGGCTATCAATATCACGGGCGTGTAAAGGCGCTCGCCGACGCGGCGCGCGCGGCGGGACTGGAGTTCTGATTCATGGCAACGTCGGCAAAACGCATCGATCCGGCCTCGCTCAACCTCAAAGAGCAGGTGGTTTCCATCAACCGCGTCACCAAGGTGGTGAAGGGCGGCAAGAACCTGAGCTTTTCGGCGCTGGTGGTGATCGGCGATCCCTCGGCGAAAGTGGTGGGATGGGGCGTGGGCAAGGCCAAGGAAGTGCCTTCCGCGATCCGCAAGGGAATCGAAGCCGGCAAGAAGAACCTGCGCAAGATCCACGTGCTCGAGACCACCATCCCGCACCAGGTGCTGGGTAAATACGCCAGCTCGCTGGTGCTGCTGAAGCCGGCCGCCGAAGGCACGGGAGTGATCGCCGGCGGCGCGGTGCGCGCGGTCATCACGGCCTGCGGCATTCCCAACGTGCTCACCAAGTCGATTGGGCGCCGCAACCCGCACAACGTGGTGAAGGCCACCATCGTGGCGCTGGAATCGCTGCGCGACAGGAACGCCGTGGCCGAAATGCGCGGCTTGGCGGTGGAGAAGCTCTAATGCGAGGCAAGATCCGAATCAAGCTGGTGCACAGCCCCATCTGCACTCCGGAAAAGCACAGGAGAATCGTGAAGGGCTTGGGATTGCGGAAGGTCAACCAGGTGGTGGAGCGGCCGGATACACCGGGTTTCCGCGGCATGGTGAAGAAGATTCCGCATCTGCTGGGAGTAGTGGAATAGGAAGCAGGGGCCAGGGGTCGGGGGCCGGGGGCCAGGGAGTGAGGCCTGGCTCCGATCCCGGCCGGTAGTGAAAAGGGTTGAAGGAGTTTTGGGGTTGCATGGTTGGTGGCAGGGGTCGGGGTTTTCCCCGGCCCCTGGCCCCCGACCCCCGGCCCCCAGGAGAAAGCGATGAACCTCAGCGGATTGAAACCGCCCGCCGGACAGAAGAAGGCCCGCAAGCGCATCGGCCGCGGCATGGGCTCGGGACACGGCAAGACCGCCACGCGCGGCTCCAAGGGACAGCGCGCCGGTACGGGGTTCGGCCAGAAGCGCGGATTCGAGGGCGGCCAGATGCCGCTCCACCGCCGGCTGCCCAAGCGCGGATTCACGAACATTTTCAAGAAGCACTACGCCATTGTCAACGTCGGAAAGCTGGAGAAGCTGGCAGGCGATGCGTTCAACGCCGACCGCCTGTTCGAGTTGGGCGTCGTCAAGAAGCTGGGCGACGGGCTCAAGATCCTCGGCACCGGGGAGTTGACGCGCAAGATTACGGTGGAGGCCCACCAGTTTTCCAAGTCGGCGGTGGAGAAGATCCAGAAGGCCGGTGGAGCGGCCAAGGCGATCGGCGCCAGCGAGTGAGCGCCGGGAATCGAAGGGTACGATGACCAAGTTCCTAGAAGCGTTCGCGAACATTTTTCGCGTACCAGACCTTCGCAAGCGGCTCTTGTTCACGCTGGCGTTGCTGGCGGTGTATCGCCTGGGCGGTCACATTCCGACGCCCGGCATCAACATCACGCGATGGGAGGAGTTTTTCAGCTCCGCGGCGGGTTCGATCTTCGGGTTCTTCGACTTGTTCGCCGGCGGCAATATCCGCCGCCTCACGATCTTCGCCCTGGGCATCATGCCGTACATCACGGCGTCGATCATTCTGCAGTTGCTGACGGTGGTGATCCCCACTCTCGAAAAGCTTTCGAAGGAAGGCGAGTTGGGCCGCCGCAAGATCACGCAGTGGACCCGTTACCTGACGATCGTCCTTTCGGTGCTGCAATCGTTCGGCATCGCGGAGGGCCTGCAGACGATGCAGGCGGGGATTGTGATCAGCCCGGGCATCGGCTTCGTGGCGCTGACCATCGTTTCGCTGACCACCGGAACGGCGTTCATCATGTGGCTGGGCGAGCAGATCAGCGAGCGCGGCGTGGGCAACGGCATGTCTCTCATCATCTTCACCGGCATTGTGGTGGGGCTGCCGCGCGCCATTCAGAATCTGTATGTCAACACCTTTATCACGCATGAATGGAGCGCGCTCCAGTTGATCCTGGTGCTGGTCATGATGGTGGCGGTGGTGGCGTTCATCGTACTGGTGGAGCGCGGCGAGCGGCGCATCCCGGTGCAATACGCCAAGCGCGTGGTGGGCCGGCGGGTGATGGGCGGGCAGTCCACGCACATGCCGCTCAAGGTGAACGCGGGCGGCGTGATCCCGGTGATCTTCGCCTCCTCGATCCTGGCCTTCCCGGCGACCATCGCGGCGTTGCCCTGGGTGAAGAGCATCGGCTGGCTATCGGCCACGCTGAAGAGCATCCAGCACGGCGAGCCGCTGTATTACGTGCTTTTCGTGGCGGGCATCATTTTCTTCTGCTTCTTTTACGTTTCCATCATTTTTAATCCCAACGAAGCGGCCGACAACATGCGCAAGTACGGCGGCTTCATCCCGGGCATTCGTCCGGGGCGCAACACGGCCGACTACATGAACACCATCCTGACGAAGATCACGGTGGTGGGCGGCGTTTATCTGTCGATCCTCTGCCTGATTCCGGACATCATGATTTCGGGCATCAAGCTGAACCACCTGCCGCTGCTGGGCAACTGGATCGACCGGGTGTGTCCGCGGTTCCTGCTGGAAGGCCTGAACGTGCAGTTTTATTTCGGCGGCACTTCGCTGCTGATCGTGGTGGGCGTCGCCATGGACACCATCAACCAGGTCGAGGCGCAGCTCATCATGCGCCATTATGAAGGATTCGTTCCGAGGTCGGGCCGTATTCGGGGCCGGCGGAGCACGTTTTGAGCGGTCTAAAGTGGTGATTTACCTGGCGGTCGATTACAATGATAATATTGCCCGTTTGACCGGACGCCGGCAGTGTTTTCGCCGGGGAACTCTGTATGACATCGTCTCCCATCCTCTCCAGGTGGATGGTTTGTGCGATGTGGGTGCAGGCCGATGATCGTTCGGAAGACCGCCGCCGAAGTGGAGAAGATGCGGCGCAGCGGGCTGTTGGTGTGGCAGATTTTGCAGAAGATGCGGGAGCTGGCTGTGGAAGGCGCCAGCACCTGGGACCTCGAGGTGGCGGCGGCCCGGATGATCGACGATGCCGGCGCGCGGCCCGCTTTCAAGGGTTATTACGTGCCGGCGGCGGGTGAGGCGTTCAAGTTTGTGTTGTGCACTTCGGTGAACGAAGAGATCGTCCACGGGATGCCGAATCCGAAACGGCTCCTCAAGAAAGGCGACATCGTTTCGATCGACACCGGGGTGAAGCTGGACGGGTACTATGGCGATTCGGCCATCACCGTCCCGATCGGCGAGGTCAGCGAGAAGACCGGGAAGCTGCTCCAGGTGACCGAGGAAGCCCTGGAGTTGGCCATCGATCGGGTGCGGGCGGGCAACCGGCTTTTTGACGTTTGCGGCACGGTGGAGCAGCACGTCAAGGCCAACGGTTTTTCGGTTGTGCGGGAGTATGTGGGCCATGGCATCGGCACGCAGCTCCACGAGGAGCCGCAGGTCCCCAACTATGTGGACCGCAAGAACGACAACCCGCGGCTGAAGGAAGGCATGGTACTGGCGGTGGAGCCGATGGTCAACGCGGGGCGGCCGGAATCGGTGGTTCGGAAGGACCGGTGGACCGCGGTCACAAAAGACGGCTCCTATTCGGCGCACTTCGAGCACTGCATCGCGGTGACGGAGAACGGGCCGTGGGTGCTGACGAGACCGTGACGGGGGCCGGGGGCCGGGGGCCGGGGGCCAGGGTGGTTGCGGCCACGGTGGTCGAAGAGCGGCCATCGGCGATTTATGTGGTGGTGCTGGAGAACCAGCAAAGGGTTTTGGCCCACGTGGTGGGTGCGGTGAAGAGGAATTTTGTTCGGTTGGTACCGGGCGACAGGGTCGAGGTGGAGTTAAGTCCCCACGATCCGACGCGTGGCAGGATCACGCGGAAGGTGTCCAGGGAGTAGGGTACCAGGGTTTTCCCTGGCCCCCGGCCCCTGGCTCCCGGCCCCCAGGAGCTTTTATGAAGGTACGAGCGTCCGTCAAGAAGATTTGCGATAAATGCAAGGTGATCCATCGCGAGGGCGTGGTGCGGGTCATCTGCGTGAACCCCAAGCATAAACAGAGGCAGGGGTAAGGAGAGAGACCTATGGCGCGTATTGCCGGTGTGGATCTGCCGTCCGCGAAGAGGGCCGAGATCGGGCTTACCTATATTTACGGCGTGGGCCGCACCCGTTCCCGCTCGCTCCTGTTCCGGGCCGGCATCGAATTCGACAAGAAGGTTCGCGACCTGACCGAGGATGAGGTCAACCGCGTCCGCCAGATTCTGGAAGAGGAAGGCGCCGTGGAAGGCGACCTGCGCAAGGAAGTCTCGATGAACATCAAGCGTCACATCGAGATGGGCTCGTACCGGGGGCAGCGGCACCGCCGCGGGCTGCCGGTCCGGGGCCAACGCACGCATACCAACGCCCGCACGCGCAAAGGACCGCGCCGCGGAACCGTTGCCAACCGCAAGAAGGCTACCTCCAAGACATAGGAATTGGGCGAGAACCAGTAGAGGCGTATGGCGAAAGCACCAGTAAAAACAGGCAAGAAGAAGAGCTTCAAGAAAAAGGAGAAGCGCGTCGTCCATACGGGCATCGTGCATATCCAGGCCACCTTCAACAACACCATCGTGACCATCGCGGACCTGGAGGGGAACACCATCTCCTGGTCGAGCGCCGGTTCGCTGGGCTTCCGGGGATCGCGGAAAGGGACGCCGTTCGCCGCGCAGCAGGCGGCTTTGACGGCCGCCAACAAGGCTGGCGAGAGCGGGTTGCGGACGGTGGAGGTGCGGGTCAGCGGTCCGGGATCGGGGCGGGAATCGGCGGTGCGCGCGCTGTCCACGGCGGGCATCGAAGTTCGCTCGATTAAGGATGTGACACCCATGCCGCACAACGGCTGCCGTCCTCCGAAGAAGCGCAGAGTGTAGGAACGAATAAGCGGGAAGAAGGCCTGGGCGCCCTCTGGGCACGGTCGTAAACCGCACCTGAAAAAACAGGTAAGGAGAGCAACTTGGCAAGATATATCGGCCCGGTTTGCCGGCAATGCCGGCGCGAGGGCATGAAACTCTTTCTCAAAGGGGAGCGCTGCCACAGCGAGAAGTGCGCCATCGAGAAGCGCAATTTCATCCCTGGGCAGCACGGCAAGGAACGGGCGAAGAAGATCGTCGGCTATGGTCTGCAACTCCGCGAAAAGCAGAAGGTGCGGCGCGTGTACGGCGTGCTGGAAGCGCAGTTCCGCGGCACTTTCGAAAAGGCCGCTCTGGCCAAAGGCATCACCGGCGAAAACCTGATGTCGGCGCTGGAACGCCGCCTCGACAGCGTCATCTACCGCATGGGCTTCGGCACCAGCCGCGCCCAGGCGCGCCAGATCGTCCGCCACGGCCATATCGATGTCAACGGGCGCAAATGCGATATTCCTTCGGCCCAGGTGAAGGTGGGCGACGTGGTCGCGGTTCGCGAGACCAGCAAGAACAATCCGGCCATTCTGGCCGCGCGCGATGCCACGGCTCACGCGCCGGCGCCGAACTGGATTGATGTGGATCGGGAAAGTTTGAAGGGTCGCGTTCAGAGCTTGCCCAAGCGCGAGGACCTGGTGCAGATCCAGTTGAACGAGCAACTCATCGTCGAGTTGTACTCGAAGTAGAGAGGATTCTATGTTCAAGGGCTTCCAGAAACCCAAACGATTGGTCGCCAATACCGAGAGCCTTACGGACCGGTATGGCATGTTTACGGCGCAGCCTTTCCAGCGAGGGTTCGGCACCACTATCGGCAACAGCCTGCGCCGCGTGTTGCTGAGCTCGATTGAAGGCGCCGCCATCACGGCCGTCCGCATCGAGGGCGTGGAGCACGAATTCAGCCCGATACCGGGCGTGGTGGAGGACGCCACCGACATCATCCTGAACCTGAAGCAGATTCCGTTCAAGATCATAAGCGAGGGCGTCAAGACCGTGCGCCTCGACGTGGAAAGCCCCGGCGACGTGCGCAGCGCCCAGATCGAGACCGACGCCGAGGTCGAAGTGCTGGATCGGGATGTGCACATCGCCACCGTCAGCGAGGGCGGCAAGCTGCATATCGAGATGCGGCTGAGAGGCGGCCGCGGCTACGTCAGCGCGGACAAGAACTTCGACGACGATCTGGCCCTCGGCTACATCCCCATCGATTCGGTCCACTCGCCCGTGCGCAAGGTGAACTTCTCGGTGGAGGCCGCGCGCCTCGGGCAGATGACGGACTACGACAAGCTGACCCTGGAAGTGTGGACCAACGGAGCCGTTTCGCCGCAGGACGCCATCGGCTACGCCGCGAAACTGCTGAAAGATCACATGTCGATCTTTATCAACTTCGAGGAAGTGGCGGAGCAGGCCGAAGAGATATCCGAGCGCGGGCTCGACAAGATGGGCGAAATCCTGAACCGCTCCGTGGAAGAGCTGGAGCTGAGCGTTCGGTCGTACAACTGCCTCAAGAACGCCAATATCCAGACCATCGGCGAGTTGGTGCAAAAGACCGAAGCCGAAATGCTGCGCACCAAGAATTTCGGGCGCAAGTCGCTCAATGAGATCAAGGAGATTCTGGCGAACATGGGTCTGTCCCTGGGAATGCGCATCGATCCGCATGGCCGCCTGGTGGCTCCGCCGCCGCAGTCCAACACCGGAATGGAGGTCCCTCTCGAGGAGGATGGCCAGCAGGAGCCGGCCGGGGAATAGCTCATGAGACACAAGGTTGCCGGATTCAAACTCAAACGGGACACGGGCGCCCGCGATTCGCTGTTGCGCAATCTCGCCACCAGCGTCATCCTGCAGGAGCGCATCATCACCACGGTCCCCAAGGCCAAGGCCGTGCGCCCGCTGGTGGAGAAGATGATCACGCTGGCGAAGCGGGACACGCTGCATACGCGCCGGCAAGCCGCGGCGGTGCTGCGCACGCCGGCCTCGGTGAAGAAGTTGTTCGATACTTTGGGAACCCGCTTCGGGCAGCGCGCCGGCGGCTACACCCGCATCACGCGTCTGGGCCCGCGCAAGGGCGACGGCGCGGAGCAGGCCATGGTCGAGCTGGTGGGTTCCGAGCTGGTCAAGCGCGCCGCCGACCGCGCCAAGCGCCGCGAGGAGCGGCTCAAGGCCCGGCAGGAAGGCCGCGAGCCGGAAGAAGAAAAAGAGGAGTAGGGGCGGGCCGGGAATGCGGCACGCACGCGGCGTGTCCGGCGCGCGCTCGATATTCGGCAACGGCTGCAGGCAGTTTCGTTCGCCGACTCGTGGAAGGGACGTCCCGGTGAACTGGCACTCTGTATGTGCCTGGGCGAAGGGCTTATGGGCTTTGCGTCTTCGCTCTTGGGCCGGACTCGGTTGTGTTATCCCATCACCTTTCTCGTGTTCCTATGTGGAATGGGGCTGGCGGGCCCGAAAATCGGGCTCGGGACGGTGCCGCGGGTTCGGTAGTGGAAGCAGAGTCAGGCACCCGGCGCGCGCCTCCGACTCGGCGATGGCAGGCCATCATTAGACCGCCACGGCTTCGCGCGCCGGGATTCCCGCCAACCAAACCAGATCCACCGCTTGCGTTCGCGGCTGGAAGCGAAAGAGGGGAGAAGAGTATCGCCGCCCGGACGACTGGAATTCCATGACGTAAACCTCGGTTCCCATCTCGGTCTCGGCATGGCTGTTGCGATGAATCCGGCAGGAATACAGAATCGCGCCCGGTTCAAGCGTGACGGCAGAACCGGCGGCCACGTCCCACGCGGCTAATGGACGGCTGACTTCCCGTGTCACCTAATCCCCGCTACACCGGAGTGCGCCCGACAGCGACACTCACCCGTAAATCTCGTTTGCCGGGTCTGAACCCGGCTGCATGGTTCTACCTTAGCGCATAGCCAATCGAGTCGAAGTGTATCTTTTGGACACTCTGCGCATTCCGCCCCTACAGTTGGTCCTCATACTGTTCAAACGCCACGCGCACCAGTTGGCCCCGCGTCCGCACCCCGGTTTTTTGAAACAGGCCCTGCAAAATGGCTTTCACGTAGCTTTCGGAAATCTGCAACCGCCAGGCGATCTCCTTGTTGGAGAGCCCCTCGAGCACGAAGCGCAGAACCTTGCGCTGCCGATCGTTGAATAGCGGCGGGTTGGATTGCCCGGCGGCGGCCTCGCCTTCCATGTGGGTGAAGGAGCTATCGAGCCACGTTCCGCCGGAGGCCACAGTGTGGATGGCCCGGCTTAACTCCTTCAGCGGTCCCTGTTTCAGGAAAATGCCGGCGACGCCCTGCCGCAACAGGCGCCGCGCTTCGGTGTCGCTCACCCAGGCGGTGACCACCAGCACGCGGCCTTCGAATCCAATCTGCCGCGCGGCGGGCAAGAACTGGGAGGCGCGCTCGCTGCCGAGGTCGTGATCCAGCAGCACGAGATCGAATGGGCGCTGCGCGAGCAGTTCGAGCGCCTCGCGGATGCTGGCGCAGTGCTCGATTTCGAGAAGCGATTCCTGTGCCAGCACGCGCGAAACGCTCTCCCGGAAAAGAGCATGATCGTCCACCAGAAGCGCGCGAATCGGTAGCGGATTCCGTTCCATTACCCTTCCACCACATTCTCCGCCGGCCAGAGCTCCACGGCAAAGCAACTCCCGGTCTTCTCCGGTTCGTAGCGCAGGCCTCCGCCGTGAGACCGCAGGATGGCCCGCGAGATGTACAAGCCCAGGCCATGGGCATGTGCGCCCGGCTGGAATGGGCGGAACAGCTCTTCGGGATGGGCCACGCCGGGACCGGTGTCGCGGAACCGGACCACCACCAGGTCTTTTTCGAGCGTCGCCGAGATGCGCATCTCGCGGCGCTCGCAATTCTCGAGGGCCCGCTGGCTGTTGCGGGCCAGGTTCACGAACACCTGCAGGAGGCTGTGATGGTCGGCCTGGACCAACGGCAGCCCGCCGCTCACCTCCCATGCCACCTGGACGCCGGCTTCGCGCAGCGCAGGCTCGATCACGATGCGGGTCTCATCCAGCACGGTGCCGAGATCGGCGACCACCGCTTCACGGTCGGAGGCCACGCGCAAGCCGGAGGAGGCGATCTTCTCCAA
>Ga0181524_10002828_pt1 | contig 17446 bp, 8 predicted proteins | sample PEATcosm2014_Bin_34_FD_119761 | JGI IMG/M metagenome (GOLD analysis project Ga0181524, IMG submission 119761) | Peatland microbial communities from MTU Mesocosm Facility, Houghton, MI, USA - PEATcosm2014_Bin05_60_metaG | ecosystem: Environmental > Terrestrial > Soil > Wetlands > Peat | place...
GCCCTGGCCGCCGGGCTGCTGAACGCTGTGGGTGCCGTCGAAAAGCACGGGGCATCCGAGCGCCTGCATGCGCGGGATCGCCGTCATGTCGTTGATCAGCCGATGATAGCCGAACGCCGTCCCGCGCTCCGTCAGCAGCAGCCGGTCGTTGCCCGCGGCGCGGGCCTTGGCGCAGACCTGCCCCATGTCCTCCGGCGCGAGGAACTGCGCTTTCTTGATGTTGAGCGGCTTTCCGGTGCGGGCGGCGGCGACGACCAGGTCGGTCTGGCGGCAGAGGAATGCGGGAATCTGCAGCGCGTCGAGCGCCTGCGCGGCGGGCGCGCATTGCTCGGGCAGGTGAACGTCGCTCAACACCGGCAGTTCGAAGCGGCGGCGGACCTCTTCGAGCGTCCGAAGGCCCGCATCCAGGCCCGGCCCGCGGAAGGAGGCGGCGGCGGTTCGGTTCGCCTTGTCGAAGGATGCCTTGAAGACGCAGGGGAGGCCGAGCCGGGCGCAGACTTTTCGCAGCGCCTCGGCAATGCGGAAGCAAAGCGCGGCCGATTCGATCACGCAGGGACCGGCGACGAGGAGCATCTCCTGTCCTTCGCCCACGCGCAGACGGCCGATCTTCACGATGCGTGCGGCCAATGCCAACCCTCCTCCTATTTGCCCGGCAGGGTCCAGAGCGGGGTGTTGTAGTTGATATTCATGTTGGCGGCGGTTTGTCCCGGGACGATCTGGACCGCCTCAACGTGGAAATCCGCGAAGAGGACATTGGCGTACCCGCTATGGCGTCCGACGATCGGCGCGTTGTTCGGCGGCATGTCGCTTGAGCCGCGCTGATAACCGGGCCCTTGCGGATATGACATGCTGATCCGTCCACCGGTCAAGTAGCCCGGCTTCCAGTCGTTCGGGTAGTTTGGCGGTAGGCAGTTGCTGTTAGCAGCGGTGCACGTGTAGGCGACGCCATTGTAGCGGACTATATTCCAGACTGCGTATGCCGTAGAAGCACTCCACTGGAGCGGTTGCGGGAACGGCGGAGGGAGCCATTGTATACCCTGCGTACTCGCTTCGGAAATCAGGATGAACGCGCCCGGATTCTGGATTTCGGTGGCGCGGTATTGATCGGGATATTTGTCAACGGTGCTCAGATTATTTGGAAAATCCGGGGAGTAAGGGCTTGAATTGGAGCTGGCGCAGTAAGGCATATTGTTGGCGTCCTTCACGTCGAAGTTGATGCCATAGGAGATCGAGTTGAAGAGGTTTGCGACACTCGACCCATCCAGCGCGCCGCCCATTCGGCAGCGGAAGCCATTCATCGTGGGGGGCAATTGGCCGTTCGGCAGTTGGGCGTTCAGCACAAATCCATTCGGGTTAAAGTTGGCATCCTCGAGACTACTGTTGGTGACGTAAGTTCCATTGGCGTTTTTAGCGAACAGCAATCCCATATCGCCTTCCCACTGTTCGAAGACCCGCGCCCACCAGGCGAAACCGAAGTCATTGCTGGTTGTCCCGCCGGCGGTGGTCACCTGCGGCTTCGGATAAGCGTTGGACAGAGGGGCAACCGTCATCCAGTACGAGTTTGGCGGTTCCTTGTTTTGGTTTCCGACAACGCATACGTAGCCTGTGGCATTGTCCCAGACCGTATCGCCCGGATTGTACCAAATAGAAGAATTCCACCAGCGCTCTGGCGTCGGCCCGATCGGATAGAGCCCGTTGTTGCTGAGGACCAGCAAGCTGACCGTCTGCCCGATATGGTTAAGATTTTGCTGGCATTCGGTGCGTATGCTGAGGTTGCGCGCGTACAGGATGGCGGAGGCCAGCAAGCCGGCCAGTATGCCGATGATGCCGATCACGACGAGCGTCTCGACCAGCGTGAATGCCGATTGCCGATTGCCGACTTGTCCGCCGCAGCATTCGCGAAGGCGGATTGCCGAATGAGAAGCGGATCGGGCTTCGCCCGTATGACCCGCCTTGTCCCGCGGCTCGTTCGGCCGTTTTCCGTCCATTTCAACTTTGCCTTCATAATCCGGCAATCGGCAATCGGCAATCGGCATTGCTTTGTCCCTACTGCTGTGTCAGGTATCGCATGTGGACGACGCTCGGCACGCCGGTGCTCAGGTCCACGTCCGCCTCGATGCGCACCATGGCCACCGGCTCGTTGTTCTGCATCGTCACCGGGTCCCACGGCCGGTCCACGAAAACCAGTCCGGCGACGGTGAACTGGTATGAGGTGGATTGCAGGCAGAAGAGGTTCGAGAAGCGCATGAACCATTCTTTCTTCTCGTTCGAGCTGTCCGGGAACCCGTCCGCATAAGTCCCCGCGCCGGCGTCGGCGTTGGAGATCGTGGAGGTCTCGGGAGAATCGTAGAACCCGATGCCGCTGGCCCCGAGAGTTCCAAGGACTCCCGGAGCGGCGGCATTGGGGCTGTTCTGGAAAATCAGGTCGTTGAGGAATTCGTCCCACGTCGCCCAGGACTTATTCGCCAGGGCCGCCGGGAAGGTTCCTAAGCCTGCGTAGGGCTGATTACCCGCCACGCGCTGTTCGCGGGCGCAGATGATCAGCCCGGCCTGAGAATTCATGATCCGATACATGCTCGTTGTGTTCGGCACCGTATCCCAAGGGCGGTTCAGCCCCAGCGTGGTGGCGTTATTCGACGTAATCAGGCGAACTTGTCCTTGCCCGGTGCCGGCGTCAATGAATACGACCATATTTGTGTAGCCGCCAGTTGCTGGTGGAGTAGTCGGCCAATTCTGGCTTGTGTCCGTCAGCGTGGCTTGACCAGTCAGCGGGGGCGTGGGCGGACTGTTCGTTGCCGACACGCCGGGTGTTCCGCCTCCGCTGGTCAAGAACGTCGAGGGGAAGACGCTGTTGAGCGCTGCCTCCGGGGCGGTGTTGATGTTGAAACGCGCGTAAACCCCGCCGACGGTGGCGTTGGACATCAGCGTGCCGAGGAGTTGCTCGGGAAAACACGGCTGGTAAAGCTGCAAGGCGCTGCCGCTGCCTGTCGAATTGTAAGGGTTCGGATCAATGGTGCGCCACGAGCCGGTAGGAATTATATACCCCGTGGGAACGGGCTGCGGCAGGCTGGACAGGGGAATGCTTAAGTTGATCGAATCCGTGTTGCTCGTCGGCACCAGGCCCAGCCAGCCGGTGGTCGGGTACGGACGATTCAGAATGAACGGGAAGACGCGGTTTTGAGGAACGCCATTTAGAGCAACCAACTGCGATGGCGTGCTCAGCGTGGGGTTGCCGTTGGATGGCCACGTGAACGGGGCCTGCGTCGGCGGAGGTGGGATTGGTGGTTGTGGATTCCATATCATTACGGTTGGGGTGCTGCTGTTGTAGTTGTTGTAGTTCCTGTTCAGGTATGTTCGGATATACGTGGGTGGCACGGGATTCCGGAGCGGGTCGTTCGGCACGGTCGTCAGGACGTTCTGATAAGCGACCAGTTGCGTAGGCAACTGGGCGCCGTCGTAATTAGGACTCGCAGAATTCCCATTCCAGCAAGGCGCCCAATAAAGGGGCAGCGTACTGTTAATCTGCCAAGGCGGCCAATAGGGGGGCGGCGCGCTCTTATTCAGCCAAGGCGCCCAAGAGGCAGGCGGCGTACTCGTATCCCACGTGGGCTGGAGCAGGACGTTCTTCTCGATGCTGGAGTAACAATAAAGGCGCGTGGGCGGAGAGCTGCCCGGATCAGTATTGTTAGTCGCGTTGTAGAGCTGCGGGATCAGACTGTCCACCCCGCCAAGCACCTGGCCGGCGGAGATTACGTTCCCGGCGATGAAATCCGCGGCAGGGGCAGGGTCGTTGACCATCACCGCAGGCTGGTAGCCCGTGGTGGGACCGGTTCTCACGCCCAGGAGGAGGGCCATGGTCAATTGGTTCTGTCGCAGGGCGCCCACCGCCGGCACGCCGGTGGATGGGTCTAATGGACAATCGCCATACGGGAAGAGCGTGCAGACCTCGTTCACTGCATCTCCCCAGAGGCCGTCGCCGTTTGGGGAAGGGTACGTTACACCATTCACAGTGGTGGGTTGTTGGATATAGTCCGGGTCGCCCGAACGAGCGGTCCATTGCCTCTCGTACGCTTCCTCGCACATGCAGATGACATAAGTCCCATAGTTGATCGGGAAGGTCGCGTAGGAAGGCGTCCCAGGCGCCCCCACGACCGCTCCATGGATACGATCTGTATGAATAATCTTGGAGTCCGCCGCGCGGGTGTAAGTGAGCGGAATGGTGATGGCGGGCGGCAGCGTCTGCGTCGAGGGCGCCGGCGGCTTCAGAGGGAGGGTCTGGTCGGTCGCCACCGTCCATCCGGCCAGGTTGATATCGTGAGTGGCGATATTGGTGAGCTGAATGTATTGGGCGCAGAGCGCGAAGCCGCGGAATTGCTGCCTATTTACCTCTAGCCTAGGCGAAAGCTGCAAATGGAACGTCAGCGAGCCCAACGTGCCCGAAGGGTACGGCACGACCTCAAAACAAGCAAGTGCGCCGCTGCCGTCGGTGGCCGGCGGGATATTGGGGAGGCCATTGCGAACGAAGCCGGTGTACCAGTACGGAGTCTGAGCCGGAGGCGTGCCGGCATAGTAGGTGGTGTCAGGGTCGGGGGCCGTCATGGCCGCGTAGTAGGTTTGGCTTGTTCCTCCTAGCCACGGCGGGCTATAGATCACGTTGAAGATGGTGTTCTGGGGGTACCCGATCAGCCGCATCGCGTAATAGCCGGGCACCATGTTAGGGAAGGTGAAGGTCGCCACCGGGTTGGAAAGCGTTGTGGGATCTGGGGTCAAGACCTGCCAACAATTGCCCGTTGGATTAGTAGAATCAAAATCCCAATCTTTCTTGTCGTTCAGTTCCGTAGGGTTGAGCACCGCCGGAGTCTGGCCATCCCAAGTCATCTCCCAGCCGAGTTGGGGTGTGGGTACGGCCGGGGTCGAGGGTTCTGTGGCGCTGTAGATGGCGTCCGGCGAAGGCATGACCTGCGTGACGTGCAGCCCTTTGGCGCCGTACACGATGGCGTCGCTGTCGGCTGCCGGGACTGCCGGGTCCAGAGCGCCTACCGTGAGTTCGGTCGGCACGTCGGTCGGGTCGCGGAAGTCTATGATATTGGCGACGAGTTGTGCGGCCTGCTGGATGCGCGTTGCCTCCATCGCCGGATTCGAATTGGCGTGCGCCCAGGTGTGAAGGCCCAGTCCGTTGTACAGCGACAGGGCGAGCGCCGCGCGGCCGGCATTGCCCTGCGGAGAACTCAGCTCGTCCTGCGCCTCAAGCGGCTCGTCCACCACGCCGTTCCCGTTGTTGTCCACGCCGTCGGTCGCCCAGTCGTTGATGCTGCAGAGCGACTGGCTGGCCTGGATGGCCTGGGTGGAGACGGTCAGATACGGCAGGAAATACGGAATGAGTATGTCCGCCATGGCCTGCGCGCCGGCGGTGCTGAGAGGAGGCGGGTTGCCGAGGAGGCTGTCGTTGACGAGCGCCGGGACGACCACGGAGTCGCGCAGGCCGCCGAGCGAGAGATAAAGCCGGTTGTTGCCCTGGAGATTGTTGGGCTGGAACTTCGACGGAAGGTTGTTGTCGAGCCACTCGATTCGATACTGGCTGGGGCTGGTCGCGTCCGGGGTATTCCCGGTCGTCCAGCAAGACGCAAGGTTGAGCTGAGTCGCAGTGTTATTTATGATCGTCCTCACCTGGCCTCTTCCGGTCCCCGCATAGATGTGAACGACGTAAGGGTAGACGGGTGGAGTCGCGCTGCTGGCGAAAAACCCCGGCGTCCAGTTCTTGCTCGTGTCATACACCGAGGGGTCGGTGTTGCTCACGGCCTGCGTGAAGGTGCCCATGTTGGCGACCGGGTGCTGGGGGTAGGGGCCTGCGTTGAGCGAGAGGCCACTTGAGTTCTGGAGGTTATTATCCACCATGAGGTCAATGACATTGCCCTCGGTCGCAAGGGCGCCGTTCGGCCAGAGCATCGCGTTCGGGACCAGGTCGCCCTCGGAGTTGATGTCGGTGCTGCTCCATCGCTTGCTCAGGACGCCGACGTACCCGCCGGGCGTAAATGATGTGGGAAACGATTGAGGCGGCGGCATGAAGATGCAGAACGCGTCGCCGGGCTTCGGGGGGATCGGGAAGCTCGGCGCCGGCGTTCCCGCGGGCGGGCACAGGGGCGTCGCCGGGATGCTCTGGGGGAAAGGCCAGAATGTGGAGAGCGTCAATTGAGTTGCCGTGCTACCCGTGATCTTCGCGCAGCACCATTTGTCGGGGCCGGTTGCGAAGTAGATATAATAACCGTTCCAGAGTGAAGGAGGCCAGTCCCGCCAGCCGGGCTGGCTGTTGTCGGCCGTAAGCGTTGCCGTTGAGTAATTGAGGACCTTGCCCCAGAACAAGCCGGGGAACGGCAGGCCTGTGTCATTGCCCCACGGAAAGGTGGGGATGGTGATCGGATTGTTCGGCGGCGCTGGTGGCCACGGCGCCAACTGCAATACTGGCGTGGCGCCGTACCCCGGGTAGCCCAGGAAAGACGACCAGACGCACGGCTCGAAGTACGAGCATTGTTGACTCAGGGCGAGAGGCCCCATGAGCATATTGATGAAGAGCGAAGGAAGGCCGTCCTGGTAACCCCAATCGTATTTGCCGGTGGCGCCGGGCGGATATCCTACGCCCACGTCGCCAGCAGACGCCGCCCAGCCGAGTTTGCTGTTCCAGCGCGGCAAGTGGCCCAATCGTCGTTCCTCCGTCCCGGGGTTCCCGGGCAGGGCGACGTTGTAGCCGCTGGGCGGGGGCCCGTTCCGCCAATTGATGATGGCCCGCGAGAGCTCGATCGCCACGCGCTGCTGCTCGGTGTAGATTCCGGTCACCAGGTCCTTCGCGCCGAAGTTGGCGTCGTACGCCAGGAGATTGGCCCAGTCGGTGGAGTTTATGGGCGCGGTCGCGATGGTCGCAAACCGCGAGGTCAGCAGCCGGACCAGGCTGCAATCGAACGACGTATAGCGGATGTCCGGATTGCAGTTGCTGCCCAGGTCGTTCGCAAAGCCCATGGCGTTGATATTGAACATGCCGGCATCCTGCAGCCCGAGGCCCTGCAGCCAGTCCGGCGTCACGGAACCGGTCGGGACCGTATCGCTGGCGGCAAAATAGACTTTCACGCCGTCGCGCTTGTATTGCAGGACGCCGTCGGTGTCCGCGCTGTTGGGAAGAAAGGTCGGCAGCGCTCCCGAGGTCATGGAACTGCCGTTGAGCGAGGACTGCAGGCCGTTGAGCAGGGCTTCGACGCCGGCGCCGGCGGCCTCGCGCGCCATCTCGTATTCCGTCTGGTTGCGGCTGACGGCGAGTTCGACCCGCGCCATCATCCCGAACGTCACCGCCAGCAGGCTGAGCACCGCCAGCACGCCTACGATGACGATCAGCACCACGCCGCGGTCGCCCCTGCGCATCTTTTCATGCATCATGACACTTCCTGCCTGCTGATGTTCCACTCACGAATGGATACTCCTTCGATTGTCATCCCCGCGGAAGCGGGAATCCAGAATCCCGCTCGGTTCGTGGATTCCCGCCTTCGCATCGTGCGCCGTACGCGGCGCACTCTGGGGAATGACGCGAGGAGCACGAGTCGCGTATCCATTATTCGGTGAAAGCTCAATAACTCCATTTTGCGCTTTGTTCACCCGCCAGCGGCGGGCAAGCTTTGCAGTTTGCATTTTGCATTGTTAGCGTTCCGACGCCGGCACATAGAATCTCTGCGTGAAAAAGAACGAGTGCGTCGCCCGGGCGTCGGTCATTTCCAATGTGACTTCGACGATGGCCGGCGGACGATACGTCGGGCCGAAGAAGTCGTAACTGCCGCGCTGATACCAGCCCGGCCAGGACGGGGTCATGGGCCCTGTCGTCAAGGCGGCAAGGTTGCCTTCGACGCGGTATTGCGAGCCACTGCCGGGACTGGGGCTCATCGTATTCGAATTCGAAACTGTCAACGTGCTGCCCGAAGCAGTAATCGGAAGTAGTGTTGGCGATACCGGCTGGCCGGCGCCGGCTCCGGCATAGATTCGCAGGTTGCTGAATGTGCCGCCGGCTATCGGCCAAGTCTTCTCAGGATAATACCCACTTATGCCATTATCGGTTAGCGTAGTGCTCGTGCCAGATGAGGCGATGCCTGCTTCCACGAAGGCCTCCGAAGTTTCCGTTGTGTACTTTGCTGGCAGGCAGAAGAGGCGCACATTCATGGAGAGCACGTGGAAGGCGATCACCTCGGACTGCGCGTACCGCAGCCCCGCAATGTCGAGGGCGTCGCTGCTATTGAAGGTGTACTCAGACTGTAGGTACGTCAGGGGCGGGCTAGTCGCCGGGTTAATGAGGTTCCAATTGAATATGTCCATGTTCAGGTTCGGGTCGCCGGTGCATGGAAAGCGCACGCGCTTGACGAGGTTATACGTCGGCCGCGGTGTGCTGCTGCCGGGAAGCGTGGCGTTGCCGCCGTCCCACTCCAGGGCGTACCGGACGAGCGCAAGCTGCTCGACGGCCTCCGTGGCGGCGTAACGCGCGCCCGGCTGCGGGGCCAGAGTCGTGAAAGTCAATGTGTCGGCGACGAGCGGGTTCCAGTACTTTGGATTCGGCGGAGGCTGACTCGCACTTGGGTTGGCGGCGATGCAGATGTACGAGCTTCCGCCATAACTCACCCCGTCATTCACCGCGTAGGACGTTGAGCTGCTCCAAGCACCGAGCCAATTCAAGCCGCACGCGTCACTGGCGCCTGTGGCCCCGGTTGCGGGATCGGTGGGGCCCTGGCTCAGCGCAAAATAACCCTGGACCCCGGTGTCGTACGGGGTAAAACTCGCCGCCGTCAGGTCGTTTAGCAGCGCGTTCAAGGCCGAGCGCGCGCTTTCGTGGATCTCGATGGACGCCCGCGCCGCGCCGAAGGCCTGCGAGGCCTCGTAGAAAATCACCGCGATCATGGTCAGCAGAATCGCCGTCAGGCCGACGGCGACCAGCAACTCGATTAACGTGAATGCCGAATGCCGATTGCCGAAGGCCGAATGCTTATTCATGTACGGCAACGGAAAAGCCGCCGGCGCGCGGGCGCGCGCTTTAGAGGGGCGAAGCCCCATCCACTTTCCATTCGGCAATCGGCAATCGGCAATCGGCATTGCTCACGGCCTCTTAATGTACCCGCTCATGTGCCCGACCGGCTTCTGATTCTCGACGAAATCCTTGGTGGCGTCGAAATTGCGCCAGACGAAGACGTCCACCCGTACCGGCAAAGACGGATCGGTCCCGCTGTCGCTGAAGACCACGCCGTAGCTGTACTCGTACTCGGAGGTATAGGTGCCGCCCTCGCCGACGAGAATTGCGTTAGTCGCCATGTTGATAGGCGTGCCGAAGGTAACGAGGCCCATATTCGAGAGCACTAGGAACGACGTGCCGCCGCCCGAGGAAACCTGCCCGTAAATCGTGTTTGTCCCGTCGCTCGCGTAAACCCAGACGCCGTTCAAGAATCCGTTCCCCGATGCGACATTGACCGTGTATATGCCGGTCGCAGCGTTCTGGGTTACGCTAGTAACGAGAGTCATGCCCATTCCCGGCACGTTGATCTGGTCCAGAGCCAGGCGGTTCGGGTGGCCGACGATGTTCATCGTGTTAAACCAGGGCGGCGGCCAGGTGGCGATCGTATAGGCGGCCCCGGATAGCGTCGCTCCTGCGTATGGGCTCGCGAGGGTCAGACTGGTGCTGGATAAGAAGGAGGAGATCCCGTAAATAGAGCCATCCGGCCCGATGAAGACTTCAGCGGTGCTGACATTGGGGGCGGCCCAGGTGGTTCCCGCGCCGGTAACAGACGCACTGTTTTGGACAACAGAGACTGTCCCAATGTTGTAGTATGGACCCGGCCACGGCCGAATCGGCCGCGGCCAAGGGATGATCGTATAGGAGGCGGGCCCGGATGGGTTCGCTCCTGCGTATGGGCTGGTGAGCGTCAGACTGGTGTTGGATACGACTGAAGAGATTCCGTAAGTAGAGCCGTCCGGCCCGACAAAAACCTCACCGGGGATGACACCCGCCGGCCAGGGGCTGGCCCAGGAGGTTCCCGTGCCAGTAACGGCAGTTTGATATTGGGTCACGGACACGGTCCCCGTAGTGTATGGAGTCTGCGAGAGCGGAGTCGGCGGCGAGCCGATTGCGCTGCCGTCCGGGACGGCGTTCAGGAGCATCGTCATGGACGGAGAGCTGCTGCCCAAAGGCCATGCGAGCTGGCTCTGACTACAGTTCCCGATCACCGTAAAGGTCGTGGCGTTCTGGAGATTGTACTGGCTTCCGCTCTGGGCGGCTGTAATGCCGTTCAAGGCCGTGAAGTCTGTCCCCGCGCAGACGATCAAGTGTCCGTTCGTGTTCGTGGGGTCAATCGCGTCCCAGACGATCGGAAACAGCCGGTTCGTCGCGCGACCGCTGGTGATGAGGACGTAGCCGTAGCTTTCCATGATCTGGTACTTCGTCGCTCCAGGCGACTGAGTGAAAGGCGGCCTTATGACGAGTGTGTAGGCTGGCGTCGGTGGCGTAACGGTGTTGTCGGGGAGGCTGCCGGTATTGGAGACAATGGCCCGCGCTTGGCAATTGCCTGTGCCCGTCCCGTCATCGAGATAAAGGTATTTCCCCTGGAATTGATTGGACGCCCACGCCGCGCTTGATCTGGTAAGCGTTGTGTTGGTTGAGGAGGTCGCCGTGTTCGATTCGAGCGACTTGCACCAGGTGTTGCCGTACGTCGTCCCAGCTCCCACCCAGCCCACTTCGTATCCGCCGGAACTGGTGCTGGTATTGGGGGGCAAAACCCATGGCGGCTGGACGGTCAAGGTACTGCCACTATTGGTAGTGACGGTCCGCACCTGCCCGGCACAGGCTCCGCTGGTGATTCTGACGTTGACTCCGACGAACTGGTTCGTGCTCCACATCTTCGTGTCTGTCAGATAACCATAAGGGGTTGCCGGGTTGTTCGTTATTGTGCCGGTGCTGTTGCTGTCCTCAAGGAACAGGGCCACCTGCGCAGGGGAACTCGACCAGTAGTTAGTGTTTGGCGGTTCGTTGCCGCTGTTAGCATTGATGCAAATGTATGTGGCGCCTTTGTCCGAGACAATGTTGCCCGGGTTGTAAGTAACGGTAGAAGTCCAGGCGGCGCTGGCCGCGATGCCCGCGTAGAAACCATTGCCGGACGCAAAGGACCGGACCGCGAGATCGCGGTTCAGGCCGAACGAGCCATAGTTATAGTTTGTGTTGGTTGTCAGCGGCCACGTGGTGGCAACGGTGTAAGGCCCCGGCGGTCCCTGCCAGCCCTGCACAATCTGCTCGCCTGCAACGAGCGGCCGTTCCGGCAGGCCCATGCGAGTAATGCTGTAGTGCTCGGCGGGAAAGTAGGCGGAGAGACTACCCGGCGCCGCCCACGTGCCCACCATTGCTGGAGGCGTGGCAGTATTGTAGACATAGACCGGCGTCCATGCTGGCGCAACGGTCATGACCGCGTCCGTGTCGGCCGTGATGAAGCGGCTCTGGCCTCGGCCGGGGCCGTCCAGCAGCGTCACGAAATAGCTTTGCTTTTGCGTACTGGCGTTCTGCCGCGTGAGCGTATTGCAAGGCGGTGTGGCGGTGACGGCCGCCACAGAAGCGGTGCCGGACACGGGCAGCTCGAAATTGACGCGGCAGTCGGCGGTGATCTGCGCAACGACGGACTGCGCCAGGATGTTGCCGCGCGTCTCGCCGAGCACGCGCCCCGCGTTGTTGATGACGACCGGGAACACCGAGAGGACGCCCAGGCAGCCGACCAGGAAGATGAACATGGCGATCAGGATCTCGATCAGCGTCAGCGCCGCATCGCGGCGCTGACGAGTGCAGAATGCAGAATGCAGAGCTTGCCCGCCGAGGCTGGTGCAGAGCTTGCCCGCCGAGGCGGGTGCAGAGTTGAAACGGAACGATCCATGCCGTCGCCGTTCATTCCGCATTCTGCACTCTGAGTTCATTGTGAAATCACCTGGCCGGTCGTCGCGTAAACGATGATAGTGGCCGTGTTGCAGTTCAACAGTCCAAAACTTGTCTGAACCGCCGGCAGGCCCGGCGATATGGGGCCTAGAACCTTGGGGCCCGAGACGGCTCCGCCAGCCATATAGGTCGTGCTGAACCATGTCGTATCGCGTAAGTTCTGTGCCGGCGGCGATAAAGTCCACGCCTCGCCATCGGGAAAGAACACGTATGTCCAAGCGGTCATATCCGGAATTTGCCAGTTCGAATTAGTGCTTGTCGGTGGGACATGGGTATAATCCGGATTAGTGCAGGATGGCTCGGAGTTAGTGTTGCCATTGATGCACTGGTAGACAATGCCCTTGTCGGAGACTATATTGCCCGGCACATATGTCGTAGAAGAATTCCAAGGGACAGCGCCCGCGTAACCTGATCCGAAATCAAACTGGCAGCCCGTGGGAAGATATTGTACGGTCTGTCCCATATATTGTGAGTAAGTTTTTAGCAGAAGAAATCTGACATCGTTGCTGGCAAGCGTGCTGTTGTTGCCGTAGTTGGCAAGATTATGGATACAATAGGGTGCTGGAGGAACGCCGGGAGATAACATTACTACATATACGTTTCCGGCTACCGGCTGGGGGTACCAGTCCTGTTCGTTAGGATCATTGGGGTCATTAGGGTTATAAGGTTGCCCACCTTGCTCATATATGGTTATTGTAGTTGCATCATTTTTTTGAATCTTTCTGACTTGAGGTGTAGGTATGGCCTGCCAGTAGGCGGAGTTTGGCGGCTCGAAACTGGGGCTAGGGTTATTGGAAATGGATACGTAGAGCGTTCCTCTGTCTACGACTGGGTTGCCGATCTTGTAAGAGGAGGAAGAACTCCACGTTGGATAGCCCGTTGGGAACATCAATATCTGGTCATATTGAAAAGAATTGACAGGCCAGGTCTGATTGCTGTCAGTAAGGGTATCGGAATTGGCTGTCACGCACCCCGCAAGATTGTAAGCGGTCAAAACTATGCCCGGGCCGTGTGTGGCATCCGTATACTGAAGGAACGTCAGGTTCATCATTTTTCTCTGCTGGATGGCCGTGCTGCGGGCCAGGATGCAGGCGGACTTGACGGTGTCCACGGCCGAATTCAGAGTGCGGGTGCGCATTATGGGGACGATCATCGGCAGGCTCAGGGCCGTGACCAGGGCGATGATGCCGAGGACGACGAGCATTTCAATTAAGGTAAATGCGGATTGCGAATTGCAGATTGCGGAGTGAACGGCGCGCAAACGGGCGCGCGAAACTGGCCGCAATCTATTCCGCAATTCGCAATTCGCATTCCGCATTCCGCTGTGCTCCGCATTCTGCATTCTCACGGCACCACGATGTCATCGGCCGTGCCCAGGATCAGGTCCGGCCCGCCGGAGGTCAGGGTGTACTGCGTGTACGGCGAGGGGCAGACGTAGCGTATCGGCTGCTGCCACGCATCCTGGTAGTAGTACCACTTCTGCACCGAGCCGGTATTCGAATCGGTGAAGCTGCCGCCGGCGGCTTTGTAGGCGGCGGAGACGGGGGAAATGAACTGTCCCTGCCCGGTATATTCCAGCGCCTGCCAGAGCACGGCCGAGCTTGCTTCAACCTGGGCGGGCTGCGCGGGCGTTGTGAGCGTCAAAGGGGAAACCGGATCGTTGGGATCCATAGGCGGGTACATCCGGTAAGTGGCCCGGTAGGCTTCCAGCCCGACGGCGAGCTTTTGGAGCAAGCCCTTGGTGCCTTGCACCGGTCCCTTGGAGGAGATGCGGAAAGCGGCTACGACTACGGCGCTGACGAGGATGACCATGATGGAGATGACGACGATGATCTCGGTCAGCGTCATTCCCCGGCAGCGGACGGCGCGAACTGAAGAGCGAGGACCCTTCGGCCGTGAGCCCAGGGCCGAACGGCTGAGAACTGAGAACTGGGAGGAAGGCGCGGAGGGGCGCCGCTGGATCCCTTTCATGTTTCAGTTCTCACTTTGCCCTATAGAAAACATCATTTTTCAGCCAATGCATAGGTCATTCCCGCAAAGGCGGGAATCTAGAATCCTGCGCACAACGTGGATTCCCGCCTTCGCGGGAATGACGCTGACACGGCCGCAAAGAGTCATGCAGCTATGTTTTCTAAAGAGCATTCTCACTTCTCAGTTCTCAGCTCTCGCCGTTCGTGGGGTCTTCGCTGTCCGTAACCGCGTTAATTCCAGTTACAGATATTGTCTTGGTATGTGCTGTTGATGATGATATTGCCGTTGGTGGAGTTAATGTCGTTCCCGTCGCCGGGCGTGCCCCAGACCTGCGGCCAAGCGTCCAGCGAAGTGGGGTCGAGCCAGGGCGAAGTGGGGTCGGCCATGCTGCCGCCGTGCGTGGGCTTCCACTCCGAAGCGGCGCCATTGGCGGTCGGCATTGAGGCGGCGCGGGTGAGTCCGTAGGGACCAAGACTGTAGATGTCGCAGGTCTGCTTGTTGTGGAGGGGGAAAACATACTGACCGGAATCGCCCGAGTTCGGTGGGTTCGCGGCCGTCAGAGTGACTTGGTTAGGGCCAATCGGGTCACTGCCCCCGGGAAGCCAAGCGGCGGGGATGTTGGAGGCGGGGAATGCATAGGTGCCATTGAAAGCGGCATTGCTGGTGAAACCGGTCAACTGGATTGAACCAATTGTATTGCTGTAGTTGAGTTTGTAATTGAGGCTGCCAACGCCGGTGAAGAAGTAGGTGCCGTAGATATTGCCGTTGATTGTGGTGGTAGGATAGGAGCCACCAGAATTAGGATTAGGATTAAGATTGCTGAGGGTCAGCTTCACTGCGGTGCCGCTGACTGCTTCCACGGTGGCGCCCGCAGATTGCGGATAGGCGCGGTACATGTAAGGCCGACCCCACGGATCCATGAAGTCGTAGAAACCCGCTCGCGAATCGCTTGGGCTGTAGAGGGAGACCTTCTGCTTCGCCTTCATGTCGAAGTAGGGTCCGGAGTTGACGCGCGAGAAAACCATAGTGGCGGAGGAAGGGGTCCAGTCACCGAATGCGTCGGTCCCAGGATACCCGGCCGGGTAACCGGTGGCAGGATAACTATATGTGCTCGTAGCGGCGTTATAGGTGGGTTGTCCCGTGGTGAACTGCATCGTCAGGTACCACATTAGCAATTCGTTCGGATTGAGCGAGGGCTGGTTCGGCGAGCTTGTGGTGAATGCTGCGGGGAACGGGTTGTCCTGGGGCGTCCAGAAGGCGGTGCAGTCCGGCGGGAAGGCGCCGAAGTCGAGGTTATAGGCCGTCGCCGCCTGATTGAGGTTACTGACGTCGGCGGTCGCGACGACGACGCGCGCTTTCCGCATGGCGATTTGCACGGTGGGGATGAGGATTGCGGCGAGGATGCCGATGATGGCGACGACCGTCAGCATCTCGATGAGCGTGAACGCGCGAACGCGGAACTTGCCCGCCGAGGCGGGTGCAGAGCTTGCCCGCCGAGACGGGTGCAGAGCTTGTCCGCCGGGGCGGGCGCAGAGCGCAGAACGATCATTTCTTTCGCTTGGCACGGCTGTCGCCTCCTCGCCCTGTGAGCAGTGATCGGACGACCATGACAATCAACGCGTCCGTTTCCGGTCCTTCCGGCTTGTTCTTCATTCTGCATTCTGCGCTCTGCGCTCTGCCTTCGTTTACGACCCGCCCAGGCTGTTCATGAGCTTGATCAACGGCAGGAACAGCGAAATCACAATGAAGCCGACGCAGGTGCCGAGGATAACGATCATGATCGGCTCGATCAGGTGCGCCAGGCCGGCCACGGCCAGGTCCACGTCTTCGTCATACTGGTCGGCGATCTTCAGGAGCATCTTGTCGAGGTCGCCGGTCTCCTCGCCGACGTCAACCATGTTGACCACCATGTCGTCGCAGATCTTGCTCTGGGCGAGCGGCTCGGCGATGCTCTCGCCCTCGCGAATGCTGTCGTGCACGTGGCCGATCGCCCTGGAGATGACCGCGTTCCCGGCGGTGTCCTTGGTGATGTTCAGCGCCTCGAGGATGGGCACGCCGGAGGCGACGAGGGTGCCGAGCGTCCGGGTGAAGCGCGCGATCACGGCCTTGTTGAGGATGTTGCCGAACAAGGGTATGCGCAGCTTGATCTTATCCAGGATGTAGCGCCCTACGGTCGTGGCGCCGACGCCTTTGATGAGGAGGATGAAGGCGATGATGCCGGCGGGAATCCAGTACCAACTGGTCCTCATGAAGTCAGAGAACGCGATGAGCATCAACGTCATCTGGGGCAGCGTGACGTCGAGTTCCACGAAGATCGCTTTGAACTTCGGGACGATGAAGGTCATGATGCCGTAGAGGATGCCGCCGGCGACGGTGATGACGGCGATCGGGTAGACCATGGCGCCGACAATCTGCTTCTTGAGGCGCCGGGCCTTCTCGCGGAAGTCGGCGAGGCGCTGGAGAATTTCGTCGAGGACGCCGCCGACCTCGCCAGCGCGCACCATGTTGGTATAGAGCTTGTCGAACGCCTTCGGGTGCTTGGCGAGCGCCTCGCTGAAGGTCATGCCCCCTTCGACGTCGTCGGTCACGGTGATGAGCGTATTCTTCAACACGCCGGGCTTGAGCTGGCCCTCGAGGATTTTGAGGCTGCGGACGATGGGGAGGCCGGCGTCCTGCAGCGTCGAGAGCTGGCGCGTGAAGAGCGTGAGCTGCTTGCTGCTCACGTTGCCGATGGCGAAGCTCTTTTTGCGGCGTCCGCCCGGGCCGGTCTGCAAGCCGCGCCGGCCGAGTTTGGGCTTGACGCTGGTGGGGAAGAGCTTCTGCGCGCGGATCTTCTGGATCGCTTCTTCCTCGGATACGGCGTCAACCTCGTTCTTGATCGTTTGGCCCTGCGAGTTCATGGCCTCGAATCGAAAGACCGGCATGGCTGGCCTCCTTTACACTTCAACGAGGATCGTTTCTCGGACGACCTCTTCAATGGCCGTCTCGCCGTCGTAAATTGCGAGCAGCCCGCTGTCTCGCAGGGTGCGCATGCCCTTGCGTATGGCGGCCTCGCGGAGCGCCTGGGTGGAGCCCTGGTTCATGATGATCTCGCGGATGTCGTCGTCCAGGACGAAGATCTCGAAAATCGCCATGCGTCCCTTGAAACCGGTGTTGTTGCAGGCGTCGCAGCCGGGGCCGTAAGCGAACCGTTTCCCGCGGACGTCGGCGGGGCGCAGGTTCAGCTCGAGCAGCATGTCCTCGGTCGGCGTGAAGTCTTTGCGGCAGCGCGAGCAGATGCGCCGCACCAGGCGCTGGGCCACCACCGCTTCGAGCGTGGCGGTGATCATAAAGGGCTCGAGGCCCATATCAATCAGGCGCGTGACCGTGCTCGGCGCGTCGTTGGTGTGCACCGTGCTGAAGACCACGTGGCCGGTGAGCGAGGACTGGATGGCGATCTGGGCGGTCTCCACGTCGCGGATCTCGCCGACGAGGATCTTGTCGGGGTCC
>Ga0181524_10002831_pt1 | contig 17427 bp, 19 predicted proteins | sample PEATcosm2014_Bin_34_FD_119761 | JGI IMG/M metagenome (GOLD analysis project Ga0181524, IMG submission 119761) | Peatland microbial communities from MTU Mesocosm Facility, Houghton, MI, USA - PEATcosm2014_Bin05_60_metaG | ecosystem: Environmental > Terrestrial > Soil > Wetlands > Peat | place...
CCCCCGACCAGAAGTGCCAAAAATGTGACGTGCCCCTGAGTTCAGCCGCTTTCTTGAGCTTGAACTAATCCAAAAAGAGCCAAACTCGAGGCGTCGCTCCGCGACGCAATACTGATTCGGGGTGCGCCACCCGTGGGCTGAAGCCACACGGCTACCTTCAACACATCGCTCCGCGATGAGCCCCGGGCAACCAGCGCGAACCCGGGAAAAAGCCGGCGAAAACGTCTAAACTCCAGAGAGGGTGGCGTTGCCGCCACCCTCTCCCCGTTTGAGGCTCACGCTGGTCTCCCGCTATGGTTTGCGGGGAACTCTGTCACAGGCCCTGGCTCGGACCTGGCCACAGGCCCAGCGGGCGTGCTCGGCTATCAAGGGTTCCGGGTCGGCGGCGGCTTTCTCCAAGGCGGGCAGGGCCCTTTGGCCGGCCGTATTGCCCAAGGCAACACACACATTGCGCAGGAGGCCCGGCCGCCGGGTCCGCAGCAGCGGAGTGCCGGCGAACCGGCGCCGGAAGGCCGCCTCGTCCAGCTCGAGCAATTCCAGCAAGTCGGGCGCAGCCAGGTCGGGACGCCAATGCGGGCGCATCAGTTGGCCCTGGCGCGCGAACCGGTTCCAGGGACAAGCGGCCAGGCAGTCGTCGCAGCCGTAAATGCGGTTGCCGATGGACGGTCGAAGCTCGATAGGAATGGCGCCCTTGAGTTCAATGGTCAGGTAGGAGATGCAACGGCGCGCATCGAGCTGGAACGGGGCCTCGATGGCGCACGTAGGACAGGCGGCGATGCAGCGGGCGCACGACCCGCAACGATTGTGCTCCGGGGCGTCAGGCTCCAGCCCCAGCGTGGTCAGTATCTCGGAAAGGAAAATCCAATTCCCCAACTGCCGGCTGATGAGGTTGGTGTGCTTGCCGATGAACCCCAGTCCGGCGCGCTGGGCCAAATCACGTTCCAACAGCGGGCCGGTGTCCACGTACCATGCCGAACGAGAGCCTTTGCCCCCGAGTTGATCGACGAACCTCGCCAATCCCTTCAAACGCTCGCCCAGGATGTCGTGATAGTCGGCATAACGGGCGTAGCGGGCCACTACGCCGCACTGGCTGAGGGGCGTCGCCCGCCCCTGGTCGGCATAGCTGGCGCCTAGCGTGATGATAGTGGCTGCGCCAGGCAGGACCTGCCGCGGGTCCACTCGCTTGCGCGCGTTGCGCTCCAGGTAAGCCATCTGGCCGTGGCGCTGCCCGGCAAGCCATTGCCGGAACTGCGGGGCCGACTGCGGCGGCGCCGCGGCGGCAAACCGGCAAACCTCGAAGCCCAATTCCTGCGCCCGCCTGCGGACTGCTTCTCTCATGGATGGGCCGCTTGTGCCATGTGAAACTGATGGACTACCTGGACGGCCACTTCCTTGACCGATCGCCGCTCCGTGTTCAGCAGCACATCCGCCTGGCGATAATGCGGCTCACGAACCGCAAGCAGGGTGCGGATTCTCTCCAGCGGCTCCGGCTCGTTCAGAAGCGGCCGATGGTCGTGATGGCGCACACGCTCAAAAATGGTTTCCGGCGACGCCCAAAGACACAGCACCAGGGCATGGCTCTTGAGGCTGACGATGTTGGCTTCATCGAGGGGCAAACCGCCCCCCGTCGCGATGACCGTCTTGCTCCGGCGGGTCAGTTCCTCCACGATGCGCCGTTCCCATTCACGAAAAACCGGCTCGCCCTGCTGCGCGAACAGCTCGGAAATCGTGCTTCCCGCGCGCGCCTCAATCACCCGGTCCGTGTCCAGGAATGTGAAGCGCAGGATATCGGCCGCCAACCTCCCGGCGCTCGACTTGCCGGTGCCCATGAAGCCGATGAGCGCCAGATTCCGGATAGAACGTTCGCTGGTCATCCCCCAGAAATACCGCAATCCGCCGCCTTTGGCACGCTGTTTCTGGATCACTGTCGCGCGTCCAGGAAGGCCTTCAGGCCGGCGGCCGCTTTGCCGCCGAGGCCGGGCACTTCGGCAATCTGCTCAACGCTGGCCAGGCGGAGGCGCTGGATAGAGCCGAATCTCTTGAGCAAGGCGGCTTTCCGGCGCTGGCCGATGTTGGGGAACTCATCGAGAATGCTCTCGGAGATCTTCCGCAGGCGGAGCCTGGCATTATAGGTGTTGGCCAGGCGGTGTGACTCATCACGGACGCGCTGGAGCAGCTTAAGGGCGCCGCTTTGCTGGGGCAGCCGCAATGGCTCCTTTTGGCCGGGCCGATGAATTTCCTCGAATTCCTTGGCCAGTCCGATGACGGGGATATGACACAGACCCAGTTTCTCCAATTCAGCGCAGGCCGCGCCAAGCTGTCCTTTGCCGCCATCGACCAGGATCAAATCCGGCAAGGGCAGGGCAGGGGACGGAGGGCGGGGGAGCGTGGATTCCCTCAACAACCTCGAGTATCTGCGCCGCACGACTTCGGCCATGGAGGCAAAATCGTCCTGGCCTTCGACGGTCTTGATCTTGAACCTGCGATAGTTGGCGCGGTCGGGGCGGCCGTTGCGGAAGCTGACGAGGGAGGCGACTTTGAAGGTGCCGCTGATGTTGGAGATATCGAAGCCTTCGATGCGGCTCGGGGGCGCGGGAAGGCCAAGCGCCCGGGCCAACTCGGCAAGGTCCCTGTCCGGGTCAATGGCCAGCGGGAGGCTGTAGGGCAGGCGTTCGAAGCGGTTGACCTTTTCGGTGGTGCGTCTCAGGCCGGCCAGGAGGTCGCGCAGTTGGGCGGCGCGCTCGTATTCCTGGGCGGCGGCTGCCTTCTTCATTTCCTCGGCCAGTTGCGCCTGCATCCCCTGACAGTGGCCGTCCAGGAAATCGCAGGCGGCCTTGACCTGGCCGAGGTACTCCTGGCGGGAGACGTTGGCGATGCAGGGGGCGGTGCAATACTTCAAGTGAGCATAGAGGCAATGCTTGTAGTCCCGTTGGGCGGGGGTGAGCGGGCGGCAGCCGCGCAGGTGGAATTGGCGGCGGACCAGGGCCAGCGTCCCGCGCAAGGCGCTCGAGTTTGGAAAGGGGCCGAAGTAACGGGCGCCGTCCTCCTGTTTGAGCCGGGTGAGGCTGAAGCGCGGGATCGGGTCGTTCAGGTTCACCTTGAGCATGAGGAATCGCTTGTCATCGCGGAAACTGATGTTGTAGCGCGGGTGAAACTCCTTGATGAGCCTGCCTTCCAGGAGCAGGGCCTCCGGCTCGCTGCGGACGACGTGGAAGTCAAAGTCGTGGATCGCCTCGGTCAGGGCCTTGAGCTTCAAGTCCCAGCCCATGCGGCGCGACGGCTGGAAGTAGTGGCTGACGCGCTTGCGCAAATCGCGCGCCTTGCCGACATAGATCACCGTGCTGAAACGGTCGCGCATCAGGTAGATGCCGGGCTTGTGGGGCAGCGCGGCCAGCTTCTTGCGAATCATATCCGCCACTAACATACCAGGAATAACCTTAACCGCGGATTGCCCGGATGGCACGGATTTCCAGCCCTTGGCGCACTCAACGTCCGGAGACCTCCGAAGGGCGCCCTAATCCCATTGCCGGATTTCCTCCCAGAGGGCCTCGAGGTCCGGTTCACCGAGGGCCATTTGCTTGATGTCCTTTTTGCCGCCGATTTGGGCGGCGCGGACGAGCCAGGAGCGGGCCTCTTCGAGCCGGCGCATCTGGCAGGAGTAACAGGCGAGATTGAAGGGGATGATGGGCTGGCGGGGGAAGCGGTTATAGGCGGGGCGCAGGGCCTCCCAGGCCTGCTGCAGGCCGCCATTGTGCGCGCGGCGCAGGGCATAAGCCTGGAAAATCCAACCGGCGGACCGTTCAGGCGCCTCCTGGACCAAGGCGCGGGCGGCCTGCAGAGCCGGGTCCCAGTCTTTTTCTTCGGAATGAATCGCCCATAGGACTTCCAGGACGTCGGGATGATTCTGCCGGGCGGGTGAAATGGAGGCAAGCTCTGCTTTGGCTTCGCTCCGGTTGCCGAGCCCCAGCCATCCGATGGCGGCGGACAGACGATGCGTATCTGGGGGCTGCAAGGGTTGCATTGGCTGACATTTGCGGGTCAGAGGCTGGTCATTTCCTCCTGTGTAAGGAGGTGCAGGCCCTGTTGTTCGAGCACCGCGCGGGCCTTGGCCAGGTCGTGGGTTTCGATGATGAGGATGGCGCGGTTGTTGGCGACGAATCCGGAACAGTTGGCGAGGTTGACGCCGCCTTGCGCCAGGCAGTCGGCGACGGCCTGGAGTGAGCCGGGCTGGTTGGGCGCCTGGAGGGTGAGGACTTCGAGCCGGGACACCATCAGACCCTTTTCCTGGAGGCTCCGCACGGCCTGATCGGGATTGTCGACGAGGAATTTCATCACGCCGAAGCTGCCGCTGTGGGCGATGGTGACCCAGCAGATGTTCACACGGGCATCCGCGAGGATCTTGGTGACACGGGCGGTTTGGCCGGGTTTGTTTTCCACAAAGACGGCAACGAGGTTCATCGAGGTCATATTCAGAGTGATCGTCTGTCAATCACGCGTTTGGCCTTGCCCTCGGCCACCGGCAAGGAACCGGCGGGCACCAGCTCCACATTGGGCCGGACGAAGAGTTCCGTCTTGAGCTTTTCCACGAGCTGGCGCCGGAGCGTGTCCAAGTGCTCGACGTCGCCGTCAAACCCGGCGGCGGCCAACTCGACCTTGACTGCCATGTCATCGAGGCCATCGAGGATGATGACATAGTTCGGGCCGACCTGGGGCATGGACATGAGGATGCGCTCGACTTGCTGGGGGAAGATGTTCACGCCGCGCACGATGAGCATATCGTCTGTGCGGCCGCTGATGCGATTGAGGCGGTGATGGGTGCGGCCACAGAGGCAGGGTTCGGGAATAATGGAGGTGATGTCGCGTGTTCGATAACGGATGAGCGGCATGGCCTCGCGTCTGAGAGTCGTCAGGACTAATTCGCCTGGTTGGCCTTCGGGCAGAGGTTCGCCGGCAGCCGGGTCAATGATCTCCAAAAGGAAGTGATCCTCCCACAGGTGCAGCCCGGCCTTGTGCTCGCACTCGAAGGCGACGCCGGGGCCGTTCATTTCCGTGAGGCCGTAGGAGTTATACACATCCACGCCCAGGGCCTGTTCGATTCTCCGGCGCGTTTCCTCGGTGTGGGGTTCGGCGCCGACGAACGCCCGGCGCAGCGTCAAGTCTGTGCGGGGGTTGACGCCCCGCTGGGCCAGGAAGCCGGCGAAGTAAAGGGCGTAGCTGGGCAGGATATGGACGGCGGTTGTGCCGAAGTCCTGCATGAGCATCAATTGGCGCTCGGAGGTTCCCGGTCCGACAGGGATGACCAGGCATCCGACTCTCTCGGCGCCGTAGTGCATGATGAGGCCGCCGGTAAACAGTCCGTAGCTCATCATGTTCTGGAAGACGTCCTTGTTGGTGACACCGGTCATGACCAGCGAGCGGGCCATGAGTTCGGCTGAATTACGGATGTCGCGGCGGGAGAAGAAGACCGCCTTGGGTTTGCCGGTCGTGCCGCTGGAGGTGTGGAGGCGCACGGCTTCATGCGCCTCTACGGCCACCAGGCCGTTGGGGTAGATGGCCCGCAGGTCCGCGCCCGTGGTGAAGGGCAGGCGCCGCACGTCATCGAGCGACTTGATGTCCTCCGGTTTGACACCGGCCTCGGCGAATTTCTGCCGGTAAAACGGCACGCGCCGCGCCACCCGCCGGACGGTTTCCTGCAAATGGCCCAGTTGGAGCCGCTCCAGTAGAGGGCGGGCCAGGATTTCAGATTCTCGATCCCAAAACATGAGCCGATTCTCAAGACTGGCTTATCAAATCGGCCAGCCTGGACGGGCGGGCCGATGGAGCCATTGGTTAAGTTCCGGGAGATTGGTGGCCTTCATGTTGGGACCGTCCCATTGGACCTTGCGGCCGGCGCCGGCGTATTGGGCGAGGTTGCCCAGGAGAACGAATTCGGTGAGTTGGGCGCCGTAGTCGAAGCTGACGGCGGTTTCCTTTTCGCCTTCTCGACAGGCGTCGAGGAAGTCGGTCATGATGTTCTTTGGGCGAGGCAACATCTTGGGGACCTGGGAGAACTCGTTCATCCTCTCGCGCGGCAGAATATGCATGCTGCCGTAGGTGCCGGTGTAGAGGATGCCTTTTTCGCCGACATAGAAAGTGCCGCCGTCGTAGTCGAAGACTTCATCCGGGTATTGCTTGAGCAGCTCGGCAAAGAGGGGCGGCAGGTTCTGGTCCTTGCCTTTGGCTGATTGCAGGTCGCCCTTGGGAGCGGCCTCGGCGTCTTTCTTGAAGCCCTCGTACCAGTAGGCCGTGAACGGGGGCATATCGCCGCGCCCCGGCATGTCGTAACGCAGGCGGCAGCCGGTGGGGTAGGCCTCGCTGCTGCCGGGGCGGATTTCCTCGGCTTCGATGCTGATGGGGTGTCCGGCCTTGAGCGCCCAAAAGACGCCGTCCAGGACATGGCAGCCCATGTTGCCCAGCGAGCCGTTGCCGAAGTCGTACCACCCGTGCCAGTCGTGCGGATGCAATCCGGCGTGGTATTCGCGGAAAGGAGCGGGGCCGATCCATTCGTCCCAATGCAGACCGGCGGGAACCGGGAGCGAGGGCGGACGCGGTCCGGCGGCGCCGTTGGCGCGGTCGGTCCAGCTATGGGTCTGGGTGATGTTGCCGACGACGCCGCTCCAGATGAACTCGCAGAGCCTGCGATAGCCGCTCTCGCAATGGCCCTGGTTGCCCATTTGGGTCGGGGCTTTGGATTCGCGGGCCATTTGGCGGAGCTTGCGGGCCTGGGCAATGTCGTGACAAAGAGGTTTTTCGCAATAGACGGCCTTGCCCATTTGCATCGCCAGCAGGGCAGGGGAGGCGTGATGGTGGTTGGGCGTGGCGATGAAGACGACGTCAATACTCTTGCCGATCTTGTCGAACATGACGCGGTAGTCGGTAAAGGTCTGAAGTCCGGAAGGGTCCACCTCGTTGCGCTGCAGGAACCCCCTGACTTCGGCATGGCGCCTCTCATCCGGGTCCACGATGGCCACGACATTGTCTTTGCTGTGCTTGACCAGCCAGTCCAGGTGGGCGCTCAGCCCGCGCCCGCCGCAGCCGATCTGGACGCAGTTGAGCTTGCGGCCGGGTTCGCCGGCAGCAAGAAGGTTTGGGCCGGCCAGCAAGCGGCCGGCGGACAAAGCGGCGCTGCCGAAGGCAGCGCGCTTGAGGAATGTACGACGGTTGAAGGCAGTTTTCATGCTCAAAACGATTGCATATTAAACACCCGGCAGCCGGGTGGCGAGCAAAGTTATTTCGGCTCCTCGGCGAACTCCAGACCGACCATGCAGACATCGTCCATAAACTTGGTTCCCGCCGAGAAGGCCTTGATCTGGCCGAGCAACTCGTCGAACAACCGGGCGGCGGGGAGGTGCGCGAGCTGCCGGGCGGAGGCCAGGAGGTGGTCCTGGCTGTAAAGCTCGTTCTGCGGGTTCTCGACCTCATAGAGGCCGTCCGTAAAGAGCATAATCAGGTCTCCGGGGCAGAACCTGGCCTCGGAGGTCTGGTAGGAGGCGTTTTCGAGGAGGCCCAAGGCGGGCTGGCTCTTGCCGGAGGCATTGGCCAGCGGTTGGACCAGGCCGGCCCTGCGGCACAGGTGCAACGGCTTGGGATGGCCGGCATTGGCGTAGCGGGCGGTGCAGGCCCGCCAGTCTGCCACAAGATAGAAGGCGGTAGTCAACATCGGGTTTCCAGTGTGTTTGAGGATGGCGCAGAGGTCGTTGTTGAGCTTGGTCAGGAACTGGCCGGGGTCAGTGGCCACCGGCTTGAGCTCCTCGACCAGCGCCCGTATCATCGCTGTGACCAGCGCGGCCTGCACGCCATGGCCCGCCACGTCGCAGATGAACACCCCTGCCGCCGTCTCGGAGAGGGAAGACACCGTGAAGAAGTCCCCACCCACGCTCCCGGTGGGCAGGTAGCGGTGAGTAAACTGGAAGACGCTCCCGGAGGCCTCGCTCGAGCGCAGAAAGGCCGGATATTGCTGCGGCAGCATGGTCAATTGGATTTCCTGCGCCATCTTCAATTCGTCCTGCATCTGCGCGTTTTTGGCGCGCAACTCGTTTCGGCTTTGGGCCAGCAAGGCGTTGGCCCGGCGGATCTTCTCGTCTGCCAGCCGTTGCTGGGTGATGTCCCAGAAGATGGCTTGCAGGCCGATGGTGGCGCCGTCCGCCCCGTGGAGGGGGGTCTTGACTACCTGTACGTACATCTTTTCTCTGCCCGGGGGCCGGTGTTCCTCGACCTTTTGGCAGCTTTTCCCGGTCTCGATGACCTGCCGGTCGTCTCGCTGGTAATCGGCCGCGAGCTCAGGGGGGTAGAAGTCAAAGTCGGTCTTGCCCACAATTTCCGGCAGGGTCTTGCCCAGGCTGCGGCAGAACTGCTGGTTGGCAAAGGTAAACCGTCCCTGGAGGTCCTTGCGAAAGATGTTCTGGGGCAGCGTCTCGACCAGCGAATGGTAAAGCACCTCCGAATTGCGCAGGTTCTCTTCGGCCTGCTTCCGCTCGGTAATGTCCTCGACCGTTCCTTCGTACTGAAGCAGCCGCCCCTGCTCGTCGCGGATAGCCCGGCAGTGCTCCGCAATCCAGATCACCGTGCCATCCCTGCGAAAAACCTGGGATTCGAAATCGGTGATGGTGTCCTGCGCCTGCATCATCCGGATGAATTCGTCCCGGCGGTTCGGCTGGACATAAAGACTCCGGCCGATGTCGGTCAGGGTCTGGATCAGTTCCTCGGGCGAGGAGTAGCCGTAGATCCTTGCCAGCGCAGCGTTGGCCATTTTGTACTGCCCTTCGGGTGTCGTCTGGAAGATCCCTTCCACCAGGCCGTCAAAGAGGCTGTGGTATTTCCTCTCGGCCTCCAGCAGGGCCGTGTCCATCTGGCACCGCTCTATCGCATAGCGGATCGAACGCCCCAATCCGCCGGGCGTGATCTGGTTTTTCACCAGGTAGTCCTGCGCCCCTTCATGCACCGTCTCCACCGCCAGGATTTCTTCGTCCACCTCACCCGTCACGATGATCGCCAGCCCCGGCGCCAGCGCGCGGATCAGCCCGGCATTGCCCAACCCGGCCCCGTCCGGCACGCAGAGATCGAGAATGACGGCCTCGAACGTGGCTGCGTGCAGCAACTCCAACCCGGCTCTCAATTCGCTTGCGAATCCCAGCTCCACGGACAGATCGCGCGCCTGCTCCAACATGTCGCCCAGATACCGCGCAAAGGCGGGGTCGTGCTCGATTATCAGAATTCTCAGTGCTTCGCGGGCCATAATGTTCTCTTGGCCGCCCGGGCCGCATCGCCCGGGAGACAGCAAATCCGTGCCGACGGCAGAATGACACGCTTGGCGGCCCGCTGCAAGCCGTTTGCGGCGGGCCAAAGGCGCCATACGTTTGGGGTTGACGGCCCGGCCGTCCCAGGTAAGATCGGGCAAACGGTTGAACAGAACGAGTGCGGGCAGGGGCCGGTTCACACGTAAGCGCACAGCGCCAATACAGAGGACCGCGCGGCCAAAAAGACATGTATATCAGTTGAATTTATGAAGCAAATTACTGTTAGTTCAATAATTGACATTAGGACAATCCGCCGACTCATGCGGTTCCTTTTCACCGGCGTGGTTTGCCTTTCCCTTTCTGTTTCGCTGACGGCACGCGCCCAGGATCAAGAGAAGGGCAAAGAACAGGAGAAGGGCAAGGCGCAGGAGAAAGGCAAGGAACAGGAGAAGGGCAAGGCGCAGGAGAAAGGCAAGGCGCAGGAGAAAGGCAAGATGCAGGAGAAGGGCAAAGCGCAGGAGAAGGGCACAGTGCCCGAGAGAGGCAAAGCGCAGGAGAAGGGCAAGATGCAGGAGAAGGGCACAGTGCCCGAGAGGGGTAAGGCGCAGGAGAAGGGCAAGATGCAGGAGAAGGGCACAGTGCCCGAGAGGGGTAAGGCGCAGGAGAAGGGCAAGGCGCAGGAGAAGGGCACAATGCCGGAGAGGGGCAAAGCGCAGGAGAAGGGCCAGCCAGGCGGAGGAGCCAGAGTCGGCCCAGGAGCGGTGAAGGGGTCCAGTCATTTTGCGGCTGAGCCAAAGGAACATGTCCGGCAGGTGCAGGAAGTTCGGGTGGTGGTTCATGAAAACGTGATTCGCGTGCGGAGTCCGGAGATTCATGCTTTGTACGCGCGTCATGAAAAGGCATTTGAGACGCATTTTCAGAGTCCCGAATTTCGTGGGAGAAGCGAGGAATACGTTCGTTTCTGGCAGGGTGGCCCGCCGGTTTTCGACGTAAGGTTGCGCGGATTAGGTTTTTACGGCGGCGTGGCCTGGGGTATTCGTCCGTGTCCCTATTACCATTACTTGGATGACGTTACGATGCATTGGTGGTTCGTGCCCGAGTTCGATGCGCGATTTTACCGGGCCTGGTATGGCCCCGGCCTGGAGGCCAGGCTTTATCCCACTGAACGGTTTCGGTGGGCGGGCTTTTTCTATCCCACGACCGCGAACCGGGACCTCGCGATCACCGCCAGCACCCTCCGGCCGGATCGCCAATTCGCCTTCCGCATGGGTTTGGATCGGCTCACCGATCGCGTCATTAAAGAACTGAGCAATGGTCTCGGCGTGGCCACCACTGTTTCCCTGATTCCTTTGGAGCGCCCGAACGTGGGACCTGAGAGCATAGCCGTAACCCACTTTGATGCGGTCTCCTCACCCGATTGTGAACCGGGCGACGTTCGGGGAATTGCGGTCGAGGGTGTGGTCTTTTTTCGCGATCGAGGAATTGGTTGGGGCCTGAAACAGGCTTACAGCTACAAGGGTGTGATTGACCTGGAAGATTACACTCGGACCGCGGCCTTCGTGGCAGTCAATCCCTCGGCGCCTACCACCCGGGAAGTCGGAAGCCTGGAGCGAGTCAATGGTCTGATTGCAGAACTCAGCACTCCCCGAGGGCAGCCTCCGGTCGCCTACGTGCCACCCGCGCCCCCGGCAACGCCGGGGACGATTACGGTTGAGCCGGAACCGGAGCCCGCCGCACAGTGAGACTTGCCCTCCTGGTTGACGGCACTTTTTTTCGGAGCGGTGTCAGCTTTGAAGCTTTACTGCAATTCTGGCGACATGCGCGCCTTGGAAGCGCGCCATCGAGAGTTCCTTTGCGCTTGGCCGGCGTGAACCGTCCGGCCCGGCAATCGTCGCCGCGCCGTAAGGGCTGCCGCCTCTAACCTCGCTGACGTCCGCCAGCTCCGGACAGGCGTAAGGCAGGCCGACATAGACCATCCCTTGATGCAGCAACGTCGGGATGAAGGTGAGGATAGTGGACTCGTTCCCGCCGCCTGTGCCGGTGCTGGCGAAGACACTGCTCACCTTGCCCACCAGCGCCCCTTTGGTCCAGAGGCTCCCGGTTTGGTCCAGGAAAGTGCGCATCTGGCCGGCCATATTGCCGAAGCGTGTCGGCGTGCCGAAGAGGATGGCGTCGTAGTTGGCCAGTTCCTTGGGGTCGGCGAGGGGGGCCGCCTGGTCCAGCTTCGCGCCATATTGTTTGGCGGCCTCCGGCGACATGGTTTCGGGCACGCGCTTTACGGTGACTTCGACGCCGGTAACGGAGCGCGCGCCTTCGGCGACGGCCTTGGCCAGCGTTTCGACGTGGCCGTACATGGAGTAATAGAGGACAAGTATTTTGGTCATAGTTTCCGCTTTGTTTGTTGTTGTTTTTACCTCAGGTCGAACAGGATCGCTTCGGTTGGCTCAGTGGCGCTGAGCCTCAGCACTCCGGGCTCCTCGGTGCTCGCCCCGTCACCCGTCGTCAGGGCGGCGCCATTCAGGTTCAACGCGCCTTCTGCAACGTGGACCCATGCTCCCCGCCCGGCAACCAGTTTATGGGTGACGCCCTGTCCGGGCTGGAGCCGGATGCGATAGATATCCGCGTCCTGATGAATCATCGCCGAGCCGTCGCGGCCGTCCGGCGAGATGACCAGCGCCTTGGCGGCGGCGGCATGTTCGGGTTTCGGATGCCACTCGGTGTAGCTCGGCGTGAGGCCGCGTTCGCGGGGTTCGATCCAGATTTGCAGGAAATGCAGCGGCTCGCTGCGGGAGGGGTTGAATTCGCTGTGTGTGATGCCCCGGCCCGCGCTCATTAGCTGAATCTGGCCCGGCTCGAGTTTTCGCCCGTTGCCCATGCTGTCCTTGTGCTCCAGCGTGCCTTCCAGGACGCAACTGAAGATCTCCATGTCCCGATGAGGATGCGTCCCGAAGCCTTGCCCCGGAGCCACCCGGTCGTCGTTGATGACCCGCAGGGAGCGAAAGCCCATGTGCGCCGGGTCGTAGTAGTCCGCGAAGGAAAAAGTGTGGCGCGAGTTAAGCCAGCCGTGGTCGGCATGGCCGCGTTCGTCCGCCCGTCGAATTTGGAGTTCGGTCGCTTTCGTTCTCATGGAACCACAATCGCCGCGCGTAACGATTCCCTCCAATGCTCATTTCTTGGCCTGAGCCTGCATTTTCTGAACGGTCCAGTCCTTGAGTTTACGTTCAGATGGCCTTTGCGCCATAGTGACCATCGGCGATTTCGGGCGCTTGGCGCAGCGGTTAGCGCGCCTCGTTTACATGGAGATTCAGGCGCCTGGACCCATCTTCCCCCCAACTCGCCCCCATGCGGGCAAACCTCGATTCTTCGGCCCTCTCGTCCACTTTGGAGCTGGACCCACCGGGTCCCAAATGGCCCCGAATTTTTTCCGGGTGGGTAGAAGCGTGCGTAGAAGCGACCGCATGCGTCCCCTCCGTAGCCGATGTGGTTTTGGGTGCAGGAGAGATTGAAGCGGATGAGCCACCTGAGCCACTGATTGGCGAAAACACGGCTTGCGCGAAAGCGCCTTTTCGGTCAGTCTTCCGCCATGGTTAAGCGGTCGCAAATATGCGCCTTCAGCGACGCGGTCGCGCGGGAGTTTCGCCCTCGGAAGATCGTGCTGTTCGGTTCCTACGCCTACGGGAAACCCACGGAGGACTCCGACGTGGACTTGCTCGTGATCATGCGGCGCACCCGCGACCGGGGGGAGAGAATGTCGGTGCGCATCCGGCACGCCATTCCCCGCGACTTTCCGCTCGATCTGCTGGTCCGAACACCGTCGGATGTGGCCAAGCGCTTGCGGTGGGGCGACCCCTTCATTTCCGAGTTGCTAGAGAAGGGCGAGGTGCTCTATGAAGCCGGCGACGCGTGAATGGGTCCGAAAGGCCGAGAACGACTTCAAGGCCGCGTCTCAGCTTCTCCGCCGGCGCAAAGATATTGTGCCGGACGCCGCCTGCTTTTTCGCCCAACAATGCGTCGAGAAATACTTCAAGGCGCGATTGATCGAGGCGGGCTTGTCATTCCCCCGCACTCATGATCTCCTGCAGTTGCTCAATGCTTGTCTGCCAGTGGAACCTCTCTGGTCGGCGTTCTCAAAAGTCGTGGACGGCCTGACCGATTACGCTGTGGACTATCGCTATCCAGGGCATTCCGCAACGCTGCGTGAGGCCAGAACCGCGCTCGAGCACTGCCGCTCGCTGCGGGCTGAGGCGCGACGCGCATTGGGGCTCAAGAAGTAGTCGCCCCGTCGGCGCCCGTTCTTGATGAAGTAGCGCCTGGCCCCTCTCAAATCTCGCGATTACCGGGCGTTTGGAATTCGTTCGCGAGCAAGTGGGCGTGGTGGTGATTCCTCCCGCCGTCGAAGCAGAACTCACCCGCAATCCCAAGCCGAATGCCCGTGCCGCCCTTGAAACGGCGATGCTCCAGGGGTGGATTCGCGTCGTTCCGCTCGCCAGCCCTGTGCCACAAGATCTGGCGCTGGTCCTCGATCGCGGGGAGGCGGAGGCTCTGACCCTGGCATTACAGGCCAAGGCAGGACTGGTATTGCTGGACGAATCGGCGGCGCGGTCCCGAGCCGCGAGGGTTGGCGTGCCTTTCACCGGCGCTCTTGGCATCCTGCGGTTGGCGCGGCATACCAACCGAATTCCCTCCCTCAAGGCGGAGATCCGGCTCTTGCGAAACGAAGCCCGTTTTTTCATCAGCCCCGCGCCCGAAAAGGCGCTGCCCATTTCCATGGGCGAGTGAAAGGCCCGCGGAGCCGGGCCGGCGACGACACTCGCCCAGCGGGGCGGCGCGGTGGTTGGGCTCGTGATCAACCGGCGGCGGAAATGGTGCCGACGAGGGGGCTGCGGCGCCTCAACATGGTTTGGCCCTGCGCTTGGGCTTCCGAAAAGATTCCGAGCTTGCACGCGAGCTCGATGAGCGAAGTGGTGTCCTCCAGTCCGAGCACCAAGTTGCGAGCGTTGGCACCCGCCCAAACTATGGTCTGGTACCTTCGTGACCCCTTCGACCTTCGACTTCGACGCCGAAGAAGTCCACGCCACCTTTGTGCCAACGAGCAAAGCTCCGTAGGAGCGCCATGTTTATAGAATCGTTGCCATTCAGAAATCAGCCCAAGCTCCGTAGGAGCGGCACGGACGAGCGCCAGCGGGGACGCCGCGGCGGATCGGGTCGCACGCGGGGGTGTCGCTCCTACGGAGCTTAGGAGAATGAGATTATTGGAAGGCCGGTGCGGGCTATAAACCTGTCGCTCCTCCGGAGCTTTCGGACACGCTCGCCGCTATGAAAAGCCCAGGTTTCTGGACTCGAATCCTGCGTGATCTTTTTTGTGAAGAACCTCGGTGAATTCGACAGCCTGCCCCGCCTGCGATGGGCCTGGCGGTGCTCACGGCGGTCAATTCGCACCACCTGCCGGATTTTCTTGGCAATTCGGAATTGTGCGGAGGGTGAGGCTCCGCCAGTGCCATAAGGCGGCGCAAGTTTTGCAGGCCGGGCCGGTTCAATTGCAGGGCCAGGACTGCGGCCCGCCCGATTGGGATTTTCCCCACCATTTCCGTTGCGTCCGCCCTCCAGCCGAAATGATCGCTCCAGAGTTGACAGGCTCGGGGCCCAATGCACTATTAGTGCATGAGCAAGTGCATTACTATTGACGACGCAACCTATAAGCTGCTCCTGTCATTAAAAGAGGGGCCTCGCGACTCTTTCACCAAGGTCATCCGGCGCAACGTTTATAAGCCGCTGAAAACCTGCGGCGAGCTGCTGGACTCCTACGAGAACGACCCGCCGCCGCAGAAGGCTGACATGGACCGGCTGAGCCGAATCGAACGCGAGCGGGGCAGGCGATCAGGAGGACGCAAGTGATAGCGGACACCACGTTCTTGATCCATTTCCATCGCGAGGGCATTGCCGGCCAAAGAGGGCCTGCTCGGGCTTTCTTCGCGGGACACCGCCGCGAAGCGATCCGCACATCCATCGTTAGCGTCTGCGAGATCGCCCCCGGCTTCGAGGCGTCCTGGGAGGCGTGGGAGTACTTCAAGAGGTGGGAGGTCCTGCCTCTCCACCGGGGCATTGCTGAGGCGGCTGCCGATGTGGACCGCGAACTCATGGGCCTTGGCCATCGGCTTGGAGAGAATGATAATTGGATCGCTGGATTCTGCCGCTACTACCGCCAGCCGATCATCAGCCGGGACGCGGCTTTCGACCGCGTTCGCGGTCTGCGGCGCCTGGCTTACTGACCCGCATCCGAACTGGCTGCCCGGCCCCGGGAACGATTCCGCTTGCTGGAACCACCGTTTCCCCCAATAGTACCCTGCATGACTTCGGGCGCTTGGCGCAGCGGTTAGCGCGTCTCGTTTACACGGAGCTTCAGGCTGTTGGACCCATTCGGCCCCAAAGGGGACCCCATGTGGGCAAACCCCGGTTTTTCGCCGGTGCCGTGCGGTTTTGGCGTGGACCCATCGGGTCCCATGTGACCCCGATTTTTTTCCGGGTGGGTAGAAGCGTGCGTAGAAGCGAACGGATCAATTCCTCTCCGCCGTTGCGGCCCCCGACGGAGCGCTCCGAGGGAGGCGGACCCGTTCCGGCGACGCTTGGTATAATCGCCCCCACGCGAGGTAGCTGAATTCGCGATTGTCCCGGCGCGCAGTCGCTGCTGGAAAACCCTTGCGGTGGCTGCCCCGTGCTTTAACCTGCCGTCCATGTCCGCGGAATTCGAATTTGACGTCTTCCTGAGCCACAGCACCAAGGACAAGGCAGTGGTGCGGCCGATGCCTTCGGGTCTGACTGGTCTCAGCTGGAGGCCGGCGCCTTCCGGTTTCGCGACCCGCTGAACAAGGAGCGCCGCTTCATTCCCCTGCGGCTCGACGAGGCCCGCATCAAAGGGTCCTCCGCGCAATTCCTTCTCATCGACTGGCGCCCGGGGGGGACCGCGAGCTTGATGACTCGAGTCTCTCGAGAAGGCTGCTGCTGAGCCGCTTTTACCGCGCGCGCACGCCGTAGAGAGAAGGCCAGTGGAGCGTGCAGGCGATCCAATCAACTCACTTGGGTATTGCCGGGGGAAGCCCGCACAAAGAGGGAGCAAGCCCTTACCAAGTTGGTGCACTCGTTGAGCAGCCGCAGGACCGCTGCGGCCTGCTCGCCCAACCGGCCGCGGTCATTTCCCTGATGGCCGTCGGTTGAGCGGTCAAGGCCCCCCACCTCCACCATGGCCTCGGGGCAGGAGTCGAACGGCGGACCGAGGCGTTCCAAGGTCCGAACTGCCCAACCATGGTGTTCGTCGTGGCCGTTGAGCGCGGCCATGAGCGGGCCGGCGTCAGAAAGGGGCCAGGAGAGGAATTTCGCCCCGGCCATGGCGGCGGTAAACGAGAAAGTCCCTGTCGGTCGTGAAGACCTGGCAGTTTTCCTTTCGTTCCGCCATGCGGACCAAACACGCGTCGGCCAGGCTCATCGGCTGATCCTCGTATTTGCGCAGGAGTCGTGCGACATCAGGGAGGTTGACGGCGAGGTCGAAATCCAAGACTACGAGCTGTCGCCCGAACAGTTCCAGGAGCGGTTTTAAGGGCAAGCGTGCCTGCTGACACAAGAACACGCACTCCGAGAGCACGGCGTCGCAAGTTCGCATTGGCTCATAGAGCTCGCTCCATTGCGCCGTGACCCACTCATGCCACTGGTCGCCCGCGTTCAAGAAGGCTACCAGAGGACCTGTATCGAGCAGGAGGTCAATCCTGGCCATAGCCTTTGAGCGAGCGCGTCGAGAGGTCTTTTGGTCCAGGCCAGACCCCGCACAGGTCCTGCGCGCGGGCCAACAGAGAGGGTCCGGTCGCCAGGTTTCGGCGTTGATCGATCAACTCGCGCAGGATTTCAGAGCGGTTCCGTTGGCGCTGCCGGGTCTGCTGCTCCAGCCAGCGCATCTGGTCCGCTTCCAGCTTGACGGTCACGGTTTTCACACCCCCATGGTAATATCCTGATGGCAGCGAGGCAATACAAAAGAGGAGTCGCCAGCGCCGTGAAATAGGCGGTCATCAACGCGCCGGGGGAGGAAATAGCGGCGGCGCGAGGCCAAACCCGGGAAAAAGGAGCACAGGCCAGCGCTGCTCGATCCGGGCGGGATCGAGCGGGC
>Ga0181524_10002839_pt1 | contig 17382 bp, 13 predicted proteins | sample PEATcosm2014_Bin_34_FD_119761 | JGI IMG/M metagenome (GOLD analysis project Ga0181524, IMG submission 119761) | Peatland microbial communities from MTU Mesocosm Facility, Houghton, MI, USA - PEATcosm2014_Bin05_60_metaG | ecosystem: Environmental > Terrestrial > Soil > Wetlands > Peat | place...
GATCGAGACCACGCTGTTTCCCAAGGTGACGCAGATCAACCAGATCCAGCTCGGCAACGCGCCGGGCGCGGCGCCCGGCGAGGCCGCGGCGGGGCGCGAGCGGCAGATGCTGACGGGCGACGAAAACATCGTCGAGGCGGATTGCGCGGTGTTCTGGAAAATCCGCGACGCCGGACAGTTTCTGTTCCGCGTCAACGCGCCCGAGGCGGCGGTCAAGATCGCGGCCGAAGGCGCGCTGCGCGAGGTCATCAGCCGCACCCCGATTCAGGCCGCGATGTCCGACAAGCGCCAGCAGATCGCCGACCAAACGCGCGAACTGCTGCAATCGCTGCTCGATTCCGAACAGGCGGGGATTCAGATCACGCAGGTGCAGTTGCAGCGCGTCGAGCCGCCGCTGGCGGTGATCGACGCCTTCAACGACGTGCAGCGCGCGCGCGCCGACCAGGAGCGGGCGCGCAACGAGGCGGAGGCCTATAGCAACGATATTCTCCCGCGCGCGCGCGGCGAAGCCGAGCGCATTCGCCAGGACGCCGAAGCTTACAAGACCCAGGTCGTCAACCTCGCCCAGGGCGAGGCCAACGCGTTCCTGTCGGTCTATGGCAGCTATCAGGCCGCCAAGGAGGTCACCGCCTGGCGTCTCTATCTCGAAAGCGTCGACGAAGTCCTGAAGAAGGCGACGAAGGTCATCGTCGACACGTCGGGAAAGGGCGTCGCGAGCGTCGTGCCCTACATGCCTATCAGCGAACTCAGGTCGCCGCCGTATTCGCGGCCCTCGCCGCCGCCGCCTCAGGGAGGCGCCAAATGATCTCGCGCGCGCTCCTCGTCGTCGCGGCGCTGTTCGCGCTTGCGGTTTTTGTGCTGGCCTCCTCGCTTTATGTCGTGGGCGAAGGCGAACAGGCGCTGCTGGTGCGCCTGGGCGCGCCGATCGGCGTCGCTTCGGAGCCGGGCCTCGGGATCAAGGCGCCGTTCATCGACAGCGTGTTCGTCTACGACACCCGTCTGCTGATCCTCGAACCGCCGACCGAACAGGTGATCCTGGGCGATCAGAAGCGGCTCGAAGTGCAATCCTACACGCGCTACCGCATCGTCGATCCCCTGCGCTTCTATCAGGCGCTGCGAACGATCGATCAAGCCCGCGCGCAACTCGCCCAACTCGTGAGTTCGTCCGTGCGCCGCGAACTCGGCCAGGTTCCCTTGCAGGCGCTTTTGACGAACCAGCGCGCCGAGATCATCGACATCGTCAAGACCGAAGTGGCGGCGAAGGCGCGATCGCTCGGCGTCGAGATCGACGAAGTGCGCTTCCATCGCGCCGACCTGCCGTTCGAGACCAGCCAGGCGATCTATGACCGCATGAAATCCGAACGTCAGCGCGAAGCCAAGGAGCTGCGCGCGCAAGGCTTCGAATGGGCGCAGCAGATCCAGGCGCGCGCGGACCGCGATCGCACCGTGATCCTTTCCGAAGCCCAGCGCGCCGCTGCGATCAGCCGCGGCGAAGGCGAGGCCGAAGCCAACCGCCTGCTCGCCGAATCCTTCGGCAAGGATTCGAAGTTCTATCAATTCTATCGCGCCTTGCAGACCTACCGTCACGCGCTCGCCGATTCCGGCCCGACCTTAGTTCTTTCGCCCGACGCGGACTTCCTGCGCGTCCTCAAGGACGGTCCCGAGGGGTCCCCTGCCCCCGCCGCCGCTGCGGCGGGAAGCGCGCAATGAGGCTGGGCGCGATGGCGCGCGCGCCGACCGCCCGCCGCTCGGGGGCGATCGGGCGTGCGCGGCGCGCCCGGCGCTCGGGGGATTGAGGATGGACTTCGGCGACGGAGCCGTGTGGCTCGTCATTCCCGTCCAGATTTTTTTCGTCGATTTGCTGCTCGGCGCCGACAACGCCCTGCTGATCGCGCTCGCCTGCCGCTCGCTCGGCCCCGAGGAAACGCGCAAGGCGATCTTGCTCGGGACCAGCGGCGCGATCCTGCTGCGGCTCGCCCTGACGGTCCTGGCGAGTTCGCTGCTCGCGCTGCCGCTGGTCAAACTCGCCGGCGCCTGGCTGCTGATCGTCATCGCGCTCAACGTGACGGCCGAGCACGGATGGAACGGCGGCGAAGACCGCCCTTCCTCCCTCACGCGCAGCGATCTGTGGTCGGCCGCGACGGTCATCGTCGTCGCCGATTCGGTGATGAGCCTCGACAACGTCGTCGCGCTCGCCGCGATCGCGCGCGGCAATTTCTGGCTGCTCGCGGCGGGCGTCGGCTTCTCCATTCCCATACTCGCCTATGGCGGGCTGATCCTCACGACGCTGCTGCGGAACGCGCCCGGCCTCGTCGCGATCGGCGCGGCGCTGCTGGGCTGGATCGCGGGCGGCATGGCCGTTTCCGACCCCCTCGTCGCCAATTGGGCGAACGTCAACGCGCCCGGCCTCGTGGCGATCGCGCCCGCGCTCGGCGCGGCGTTCGTGTTCTTGAACGGCTGGTTGGCTCCGGGCCGTCCCGCGCCGAGTTCGATCGCGCGTCCCGCGCCGCCGCGCCCGAGCGCGCCCGCGTTCGAGCCGCCCGAGCCGCAAGCGGCGAGCGAACCCTCGCGCGAGGACCGCGCCGCCCTCATCGGCGTGTTGATTTTCGCGGCGATCGCCGGCCTGGCGCTGCTGGTCGTTTCCTATCTCGACAGCCTGAATTGAATCGCCGGACTTTCGCCGTTCGCAAGAGCGTGCGGGGCGTATCCCCGTCTCGCGCGCGCGAGCCGGGCTGGCGGCGATAGCCGGAAGTTGCTAGGCCATCGCATGGACACGAAAACGCCTTCGATCGCGACCCTGACCGCCGACGATTTCGCCGCTTGGGCGCCCCTGTGGCGCGGCTATCTCGACTTCTACCGCGCCTCGGTCGACGCCGCGACGACGAACCTCACCTTCGCGCGCCTGACCGGCGGCGCCGAGCCGATGGGCGGCTTTCTCGCCCGCGACGCGGACGGCGCGGCGATCGGCCTCGTCCACTGGATCACCCACCGCTCGTGCTGGACCGCCGGCGATTATTGCTATCTCCAAGACCTCTTCGTCGCTGCGGAGAGGCGCGGCTCCGGCGCCGGCCGACGGCTGATCGAAGCGGTGGCGGACAAGGCGCGGGCCCTCGGCTGCTCGCGCGTGCATTGGCTGACCCAGGCCATGAACACGCAAGCGATGCTTCTTTACGATCAAGTCGCCGAGCGCTCCGGCTTCGTGCAATATCGCATGATGCTGGCGTGAGCGTCGAAGCCGCTCACGATCCCCAAGCCGACTTGACTGGCCGCGCCGAAATTCGTGCGGCGTTCGAAGCCGCGGAGCGTTCGAGGGACGTGAGCCGCATGATCTCGTCGAGCGGCTTGGGTTCGCTGAAGAGATATCCCTGAGCTTCGGCGCAGCCGAGTTCCGCCACCGCCTGGAGCTGGGCGCGAGTCTCGATTCCCTCCGCGATCGTCGTCATGCCGAAACTCTGGGCCAACTCGATGATCGCGCGAACCGTGGCGCGCGTCCCCTCGCGCTTGGTGAGCTTCTGAATGAAGGAGCGATCGATCTTGACGCTGTCGAACGGATAGAGTTCGAGGCAGTTCAAGCTGGAATAGCCAGTGCCGAAATCGTCCAACGAAATTCGGACGCCCATCGCCTTGAGCCGTTGCAATTGCGCGGCCACGCGCGGGCTGTCGTTGATGAGGAACGATTCCGTGACCTCGATTTCCAGGCGGTTGGCGGCAAGACCGGACTTGTCCAGGCACTTGCGCACCACGGCGGCCACATCGGACGATTCGAGCTGAACCGGCGAACAATTGACCGCGACGCGCAGGCTCGCCGAGCTCTTGGCGATGTCGGCGCAGGCGCGTTCGAGAACCCAAGCGCCGATCGCGACGATGAGGCCCATTTCCTCCGCGATCGGGATGAACTCCCCGGGCGGGATATCGGGCAGATCAGGACGACGCCAGCGCAACAGAGCCTCGAAGCCGACGGTTTCTTCGCTGTGTGCGATCTTGATCGGCTGATAGAATACGCGAAACTCGTCACGCTCGATCGCGAGACGCAGTCCGTTTTCGATCGTGACCTTGTCTTGCACGGCCTTGTGCATATCGGCGTGGAAGAAGCAGAAACTTCCTCGGCCTTTCGACTTCGCCGAGTAGAGAGCCATGTCGGCGGCCTTCAAGAGTTCGCTGGTTGCGGCTCCGTCGCTCGTCGCCGACGCGATCCCGACGCTGGCGCCGACGATGGCGTTGATCGCGCCGATTTCGTAGGGCTTGGAAAGTTCCCGACAAACGCGCCGAGCCAGCGCCGCGGCCTCATCCGCGAAATGGTCGACCCGCTGGATGATGGCGAATTCGTCGCCCCCCAGCCTCGCGACAACGTCGTCCTGCCCAATGACATCGTCCAGGCGGCTGGCGACGACGCGGAGCAAATCGTCGCCCACCGCATGGCCGTACGTGTCGTTGACGAACTTGAAGCGGTCGAGATCGACGACGTGCAGAGCGTAGTTGCGCTCGGCGGCCGGCGCCATGAACAATTGATCGAGTTTCTCGCCGACGACGAGTCGATTGGCGAGGTTGGTGAGCGGGTCGCGCCGCGCGAGATGAACGATCTTCCGCTCGAATCGAGCGTTGCTCAACGCCACGGCGATCGTCGTCAGCAACACGAGCGCCGACAGCAGCGCGGCGCTCCCGAAACTGACCGTGCGCCACCACAACAACCGTTCGTCGAATTCCACACCGGGAATGGCGACCGCGACTTTCAGCGGGAAACCCTTGACCTCACGCGTCACGCCGAACGAATCCTCGCCGCTCGGGCCTTGGCCGAGCGACGCCAACTGTCCGCCATTGAAGGAGCGGACGACGTCGGGCGGATGAATTCGCCGCGCCATGAAATCGCCGAACACGCCGGTCCCCAAGCGCACGTAACCGTCGTCGCCGATGAGAGCGAAGCCGCCGCCCTGTTCGAATTTCAGATCGGCGTAATCGCGCGCGAACAGCGTGGGATCGAGCGAGACGACGAGGACGCCGGCGAATTTTCCCTCCGCGTCGGTGATCCCACGGGTGAACTGGACGCTCCACTTGCCGGAAACGCGACCCAATACCGGCTTGCTGATGAACAACCTGTCTTCGTCCGACTGAAGGTGCGCTCTGAAATGCTCGCGATCGCTCAGGTCGATCTTGACTGCCGGATAAGGCATCGCGCTGCTTGTGATCATCACGCCTTTGGCGTCGATGACGCTGACTTGAACCGTTTGACCGTCGATCGTGTAATCCTCTTTCACCAGAGACGGCCAATCGACATCGCCGGCCTTATACGCGGCGGCCCGGCGAAGGAATTTGAGAATGCGATCCAAGTCTTCGACGGTGTGGCCGACGTTCTGTTCAAAAACCAGCGCGAGGTTGGAGGCGTCGCGTTCGTTCTCGCGGACCAACGAATCGCGCTCGTGAGCGAACAACGCCCACGCCGCGAGCCAGATGACGAGAATCCGCGCGAGGCCGAGATAGACCGAGGGTTGCCGAAACGGGGAATGGCGAACGCTCGCCGCCTCCGTGGCGGGCCGCGCTCGTTTCGCCCGCGCCGGATCCCGAGCGGCGAAGGAGAACCAGGATCCCGACCTCGAAAACGACGCTTTGCCTGAGATCTTCACCGAGTCTCCTGGGCGATCCGCTGACGTCATCGTTCTAAGGAGCAGGAATTACCAAATTACCAAAGGCTTCAACCTGTCCGTAGGCGGGGCCGGCGGCTTGCCCCCGCGCACGCGGGATCGGCTCCGCCCGAGCGGCGAAGATCGAGGCGACCGCGTGGGGACGGATCGACAAAGGGCGGGAGCGTTGGCGAGGCCCGCTTGCGCGAGATCCTTCGCTTCGGGTCTACCCTCCGGCCTTCGCCAATTCCTCCACCAGCCGAGCGACCTCGCGCCGCGCCTCGAGATGCGGCATGTGGCCGACGCCGGCGAAGCGGTGAATCGCGATCAGTCCGCTAAGGCCCTCGGATTGGCGCGGCGGGATGATCTGGTCCTCGGCGCCGACGACGATCTTCGTCGGCGTCGCGGGATCGGCGAGCCAATGCCGGATGCCGAACGCCTGGACGCCGTCGGGGAACAAGCTCTCGGCGAGGCGCGTCTGCGCTTCAACGAGCGCGCCGCCCTCGCGTTGGCGCAAGGTCGTCTTGACGAGCGCCGCGCCGAGCGAAACGGGATCGGCGGCGAGAAGGCGCATCCAGGGCGTCAGGCTCGCTTCCGAGCGCGCGCGCAGGAATCCCGCGAGGAACGCCGAGTTGACTTCCGGGCCGAGGCCGGCGGGAGCGATCAGCATCAGCGACAGCGCGCGAAAGCCAGATTCGCCGCCCATCCGCTCGGCGGCGAGCGCGGCCGCGACCGCGCCGCCGAGCGAATGGCCGACCAGATGGGCGGCGCGGATCCCTTCGCCGGCGAGCGCCGCGCGCACCGCGCCGACGAGCGCGGCGAATGAAGAGTCCCCTGCCAAAGGCGAGCCGCCATGGCCGGGCAGATCGAGCGCGAAGGCGGGGCGCGGCGCCGGCAGATGCGCGAGCAGCGGGCGCCAACCGTTGAGATCGGCGCCGAAGCCGTGGATGAACACCAGCGGCGCGCCTTCGCCCTTTTGCAGCCACAGGCGGTTGAGCCGCGCCCCTTGAGCGGCGCCGGACGAAGGCTCGGCTCTCGCCGGTCGCTCGTAAAGCGTGACGTCGAGCGCCTGCACGCGGCCGTTCGGACCGGAGCCCGCGACATCGGCGAGGTCGAGGCCGCGCTCGCGCGCGAGGCGGCGCGCCAGCGGCGTCGCGCGGCCTCGCGCGTCGGCGGAAGGCGTTGAAGCTCGCTCGGCCAGCGCCGCCGAGGAGCCGAGCAAGGCGCGCAGCTCGCCCGCGAGCGCCTGCAGATCGGGATCGAAAGCCTCGTCCTCGCCGACGATCCAGCCGACGACGGCGCCGACCGGCAGCACGTCGCCGACTCTAGCGCGCACGCCGCGAAGCACGCCGGAAGCCGGCGCCTCGACCTCCATCGCCGCCTTGTCGGTTTCGATCTCGAACAACAGCTGGCCTTCGCGCACCCGCTCGCCCTCGGCGACGAACCAGCGCCCCATTTTGCCCGTCGCCATATCCATGTCGACGCGCGGCAGAATGACTTCGCTCGCCATCTAGGGGCCGCCGGGTTGTCGCGCCGCGCTCATCAGACCCGCCCTTGCGCGAGGCCCCGCGCGGCGGCGACGATGTCGTCGACCTGGGGAACCGCGGCCTTTTCCAGCACGGGGCTGTAGGGGATCGGCGCTTCGGCGCCCCCGAGGCGCAGGATCGGCGCGTCGAGATAATCGAAAGCTTCGCTTTCGGCGACGAGCGCGCTGATCTCGGCGCCCAGGCCGAGCGTCTTCACGCCTTCATACACCGCGAGCAGCCGCGTCGTCTTCTTGACGCTGGCGACGATCGCCTCGCCGTCGATCGGCCTCAGGCACCGGAGATCGACGATCTCCGCTTCGACGCCTTCCGCAGCGAGGATCGAAGCCGCCTCGAGGGCGCGATGCGTCATGATTCCCGTCGCGACGATGGTCAGATCGCGGCCCGCGCGCCTCAACGCCGCCTTGTCGAGCGCGACGCGATAGTCGCCCTCGGGAACCGGCCCCTTCGTCTTGTAGAGCAGCTTGTGCTCGAACAGGATCACCGGATCGGGATCGGCGATGGCGGAGAGCAGCATGCCCTTGACGTCGTGCGGCGTCGAGGGCTCGACCACTTTCAGCCCCGGCACATGCGCGAACCAGGCCTCGAGGCTCTGGCTGTGCTGCGCCGCGCCCCCCAAGCCGGAGCCGGTCGGCATGCGGAACACCACGGGCACGTTGACCGCGCCGCCCAGCATGTAGCGGATCTTGGCCGCCTGATTGACGATCTGCTCCATCGCCAGCATCGAGAAATCCGAGAACTGGAATTCATAGACCGGCCGCATGCCGGTGAGCGCCGCGCCGACCGCGACGCCGGCGCCGCCGAGTTCGCTGATCGGCGTGTCGATCACGCGGTCCTCGCCGAAGCGCTCGACGAGATCGCCGGTCACCTGAAACGCGCCGCCGTAGACGCCGATGTCCTCGCCCATCAGGATGACGCGCTCGTCGGCTTCCAGCGCGATGGCGAGCGCCTCGCGGATCGCCTCGGCGTAGGTCAGTTCGCGCATCGCCTCGGACATGCCCGCTCAATCCCTTCGGGGCGAATAGACGTCGCGCGTCACGTCGGCGGGATCCGGCGTCGGGCTCGCCATGGCGAAGTCGACCGCGGCCGCCATTTGCGCGCGGATTTCATCCTCGATCGCGGCGATCTCCTCGCGCGTGGCGAGGCCCAGCGCCACGATTTCGGCTTCGAACGCGGCGATTGGATCGCGCTGCTTCCAGCTCTCGATTTCCTCGCGGGTGCGATAGCGGTTGCGGTCGGAGCGCGAATGGCCGCGCGTGCGATAGGTCTTGGCTTCGATCAGCGTCGGCCCGTCGCCGGCGCGCGCGCGCTCCACCGCGAGAAAGGAGGCCTCGGCGACCTCGGCGAAATTGTTGCCGTCGACGATCACGCCGGGCATCGCATAGGCGACGGCCCGATCGGCGACGTCGCGGACCGCAGTCGAGCGCGCGATCGCGGTCGACATCGCGTATTGATTGTTCTCGCAGACGAAGACGATCGGCAGCTTCCAGATCGAGGCGATGTTGAGCGACTCGTGAAATGCGCCCTCGTTGTTGGCGCCGTCGCCGAAGAAGGCTACCGCCACCGCGCCCTCGCCGCGCCGCTTGGCGCTGAGCGCGGCGCCGACCGCGATCGGCAGACCGCCGCCGACGATGCCGTTGGCGCCGAGATTGCCCCGCGCGGGATCGGCGATATGCATCGAACCGCCGCGCCCCTTGCAGGTGCCGGTCTCCTTGCCGAGGAATTCGGCGAACATCGGCGCGAGGTCGGCGCCCTTGGCGATGCAATGGCCGTGGCCGCGATGGGTCGAGGTGATCGCGTCGGCGTCGGTCAGCGGCATGCAGATGCCGACCGCCGTCGCCTCTTGCCCGATCGAGAGATGCATCGTGCCGTAGGACAGCCCGCGCACGTAGGACTCCTCCGCCGCCTCCTCGAAGCGGCGGATGCGGTGCATGCGCCGCAGCGCGTCGAGCGCGTCGGATGCGGACAGCCGGAAATAGACGGGAGGCCGATTGGCGGCATGCGGCGCGTGCGCGGCGCCGGCGCGGTCAGGCATCAAGGCGTCCTCCTCGAGAGCGAGGTTAGCGGGGCCGGCGGCAATGATCAAACAGGGCGCTCGCGGCTTTGCGTCGGATCGAAGGTTCCCATTCAAGCCCGGTGTCCGGCTCGATGACAGCGGTGGCGAGAAAATTCTCTGGAAAAGTCGAACCCTAGCCCTTCCGCTCGCCGAATTTTTGCGCACAGTGCCAAAAATTTCATCATTGTCCCAATCGGACCGGATAAATTCGTGAACGAGCGCGCCTGCGTCTCGGCGATCGAGGGGAACGAAGAGCCTCCATGAAGATGATCACCGCCATCGTCAAACCATTCAAGCTCGACGACGTCCGGGAGGCGCTCGATCGGCTCGGCGTGCACGGCATGACCGTCGCCGAGGTCAAGGGGTACGGCCGCCAGAAGGGCCATACGGAGATTTATCGCGGCGCGGAGTATGTCGTGAGCTTCCTGCCGAAAGCGCGCCTCGAAATCGCCGTCCCGGACGGGCGCGTCGACGCCGTCGTCGAGGCGATCCGCACGGCGGCGCAGACCGGCAAGATCGGCGACGGCAAGATTTTCGTCACCCCGCTCGAACGCGCGGTTCGCATCCGCACCGGCGAAACGAACGACGACGCTCTCTAAGAACCCACCTCTCACTCATCGAGATCGCGCTCATGAAATATCTGATGTCGCGCGCCGCCCTGCCCGCGGCCGCCGTCGTCGCCTTCTCAGCGCCGGCTTTCGCGGCGGAAGGCAAGATCGATCCCGCCGATACCGCCTTCATGATCGCCGCGACGGCGCTCGTGCTGTTGATGACGATTCCGGGCTTGGCGCTATTCTATTGCGGCATGGTCCGCCGCAAGAACATCTTGGCGACGATGGCCCAGAGCGTCGGCGCGACCGGCGTGGTGTCGCTGCTGTGGTTCGCGCTCGCCTACAGCCTCGCGTTTCGCGGCGACGGCGCGCTGGTCGGCGGCCTCGACCGGATTTTCCTGACGGGGATCGGCCCCGACACGATCAGCCCGTTCGCCAAAACGATCCCCGAGATGCTGTTCATGGCCTATCAGATGACCTTCGCGGTCATCACCTGCGCGCTGGTCGGCGGCGCCGTCGCCGATCGGATGAGGTTCTCCGCCTTTCTGCTCTTCTGCGCGCTGTGGCTGTTCATCGTCTACGTCCCGACCGCCCACTGGGTATGGGGCGGCGGCTTCCTGGCGCGTCTCGGCCTGATCGATTTCGCCGGCGGCACGGTCGTCCACATCAATGCCGGCGTCGCCGGCCTCGTCGCGGCTTTGATGGTCGGCGCCCGCCAGGGCTACGGGCGCGAGAATCTGGCGCCGTTCGATCTCTCCCTGGCGGTCGTCGGCGCCGGCCTGCTGTGGGTCGGATGGTTCGGCTTCAACGGCGGCTCGGCGCTGGGAGCGGGGTCGCGCGCCGTCTTCGCCATCGTCGCGACCCATCTCTCCGCTTGCGCAGGCGCGCTCGTCTGGAGCGCGTTGGAATGGGCGGCTCGCGGCAAGCCCTCGGTGCTCGGACTGATTTCCGGCGCCGTCGCCGGGCTCGGCACGATCACGCCCGCCTCGGGCTATGTCCTGCCCTGGCAAGGCGTCGTCATCGGCGCCCTGGCCGGCGGCGTCTGCTATTGGGCGAGCACCGCGCTGAAGCAACGGCTCGGCTACGACGATTCGCTCGACGTGTTCGGCGTGCACGGCGTCGGCGGCATCCTCGGCACCCTGCTCGCCGGAGTCTTCGCCACCGCTTCGGTGAGCGCGGCGGGCGGCGATCCCGGCATATCCGGTCTTCTCGAGGGAAACCCAAGGCAATTCCTCGCCCAGGCGATCGGCGTCGGCGTCACGATCCTGTGGTGCGCGGTCGGCACCTGGATCACGCTGAAGATCGTCGACGCCCTCGTCGGCCTGCGCGTCGGCGCCGAGCAGGAGCGCGAAGGCCTCGACGTCGCCCTGCACGGCGAAGCGATGGGGCTTTAGGCGAGGCGAAGCGCGCGGGCACTACCCCAGCGTCCCCACCGCCCCCATCCCCCCGACTTCGAGGCCGTTCCAGTTGCGCAGCGTCGGCGACAGAAACGCCTCGAAGCGCGCGCGTTCGGCGTCGCTCATCGGCAGGAAGCGGGCGATCAGCGCGGCGATCATCACCTGCGCCGCGCGCGTGGCGCCGTCGTCGGCCTTGACGGCGAGGCCGAGGCCGGCCTCGGGCAGAGCGGCGCAAAAGACGCCCTCCGCCCCGGTCTTGGTGAAGGCGCGCTCGCCGAACAGCGTCATGACGTCGGTGTCGAACCGCCCCTCCCCCGCGACCATCCGGGGATGGGCGGCGACGGCCGCGCGGATGCGCCGGGCAGCCCGTTGACGCGCCGGCGCCAACCCCTCTCCCGTGGCGAAGCGCGCGAAACCGAGCGCCAGCGCGCGCAATGGAACGGCGTAGGTCGGGATCGAGCAGCCGTCGACGCCACAGACGTCGGCGCCGAGCGCTGCGCCGGTCAGGTCCTCGATCGCTTCCCTGGCCGCGCGCTGCACGGGATGGCCAGGCGCTTCGTAACCCCTAGAATCCCAGCCGTTCGCGCAGGCCAGACAGAGGAAGCCGGCGTGCTTGCCGGAGCAATTGTTGTGCAGCGCCGACGGCTCCGCGCCGGAGCGCGCGAGCGCGCGCGCCGCCTTTTCACCGAGCGGCCAATGGGCGCCGCAGGCGAGCGCGTCCACGCCGGCGCCGGCTTTGCCGAGCATCGCCACCGCGCCGGCGACATGGGCCTCTTCTCCCGAATGCGAGGCGCAGGCGAGCGCGATTTCCGCCTCGCTGAGCCCGAGCCGGTCCGCCGCGCCGCTCTCCACCAGCGGCAAGGCCTGAAACGCCTTGACCGCCGAGCGCGGGTAGACCGGGCGCTCGACGTCGCCGAACGAGAAGACCAGCGCGCCGCCCGCGTCGACCACCGCTCCGGCGCCGCGATGGCGCGATTCGACGAGCGGACCGCGCGTGACTTCGACGACGATCGGATTGGCCATGTCCCCGCCTCGGCCCCTAAAGGGCCTCACTTCGCAACGACGCGATCGACAGGCTATACAGGCCCCGGCGACGCGACTCTAGCGCGCGGGGACGCCGGGATTGCGCGACGTCAACGGCCTCGCCCTCTGCGCGATGTAGAAGGGCGGTGGCGCGAGGCCGCGCCGAAGAGGACGATGCGATGCGCGTGAAAGAGGCGATGACGCCAGGGGTGATCGGCGTGCCGGAGACGGCCAGTCTCTCCGAAGCGGTCGAAACCATGCTGCGTTCCGGCATCAGCGCGCTCTTCGTGTTCGACGAGCACAAGGCGCTGGTCGGCATCCTCAGCGAAGGCGACCTGCTGCGGCGCGGCGAACTGGGCACGGAAGGGCGTCGGCCGCGTTGGCTCGAGTCGCTGCTGAGCGGGGGCCGGCTCGCGCATTCCTACGCCCATTCTCACGGCCGCAAGGTCTCGGAGGTCATGACCAAGGACATCATCTCGATCGCCGAGGACGCCGATCTCTCCGAAGCCGTCGATGTGATGGTCCGGCGCCGCGTCAAGCGTCTGCCCGTCGTGAGCGGCGGCAGCGTCGTCGGCGTCATCTCCCGCTCCGATCTGTTGAAGAAACTCTACGCCGCCCTGCCGCGCGACGCCGCGCCGAAGACGGACGAGGAAATATGCGCCGCGATCCAGGCCGAAATCGATTCTCAGGGCTGGGCGCCGCGCGCCTCGATCCATGTCTCGGCGAAGGACGGCGAAGTCACGTTCGACGGCGCCGTCACCGACGAGCGCCTGCGCGAAGGCCTGCGGGTGATCGCCGAGAACACGCCCGGCGTGAAAGCGGTCCACGACCGTCTCGCCTGGATCGAACCCAATTCCGGCTTCCTCATTCCCGCCGAGGACGAACCGAAACCCTGACGGCGGCGAGCCGCGCTACGTCAGGGACGCGCTCGCCCGCCCCTCCCCCGCGGCGGCGAGCGCGCTGAGGCCCTCGCGATAGGTCGGGTAGAGCCAGCGGTAATCGAGTTCGCGCCGCAGCTTCTCGACCGAGACGCGCCGGTTTTCGTCATAGAAGCTGCGCGCCATCGGCGAAAGCGGCGCGGTCTCGAACGCCTCCTCGGGCGGCGGCGTCATGCCGAGCAGGCTCGCGGCGAATGCGACGACGTCTTGGGGCGGAGCGGGCTCCTCGTCGGCGACGTTCCAGATCTCGCCCGCTCCCCCGGCTTCGATGAGACGCCGGGCGACCTCGGCGATGTCGTCGACGTGGATGCGGTTGAACGTCTGGCCCGGCTTGACGACGCGCCGCGCCTCGCCCGCGCGCAAATTCACGAGCGCGCTGCGGCCCGGGCCGTAAATGCCGGCGAGCCGCAGGATATCGACCGGAACGCCCCTCGCCTCGCCGAGCGCGCGCCATTGGCCCTCCGCCCCAAGACGCCGCACGCTGCGCGGCGAACTCGGCGAAGGCGGGCTCGCCTCATCGACCCAGGCGCCGCCGCGATCGCCGTAGACGCCGACGCTCGAGAGATAGATCACGCGATGGAGCTCCGGCGCGGCGGCGATTTCGCGCGCGAAATGCGCGAGCGCGGGATCGCCGCCCTCGCCGGGCGGCGCGCTGACGAGCAGGATCTGCGCGCGCGCGAGAGCGGAAAGAAGCGCTTCCTCGCCGTGCGCGCCGTCGAATGCGAAAGCCGCGACGCCGTCGCGCCGCCAGGCGCTCGCCGCCTCGGCGCCGCGCGTCATGCCGCTCGCCTCGAAGCTTTCGCCGCGGGCGATGATGCGCCGCGCGCTATAGCCCAGACCGAAACAGAAAAGCCTCACCGCGCCGCCTCCGCGCTCATCGGGGCGCGCCGGGTCGCTCGTGCCGGCCCGCGCCAGGGCCAACAAGTCAGGATTTTCCACGGAATTCAAGTTCGATCGCCGCCAAACGCGCGGCGCGCCTTGCGCCGGCCGATTTAACCCGGTCGAAAGGTCTAAAGGCAATAATTTGTCAAACATTTCGACATGCGGCCAATGGGAAAGAGACGGCGACCGTGACCAGCTCATCATTCGATTTTTCGGCCGACTCGCCGGCCGAGGCGACGACGCTGGGCACGGTGCTGAGCGTGCGCGGCTCGGAAGCGTGCATTGGCTTGCCCGCGCCCGCGCTCAGCGAGCAATTGCGCGCCACCGTCGGCGCGTTCCTGGCGATTGCGGCGGGGCGCCATCGTTTGATCGGCGTGGTCACCGAGGTCGCGAGCAACGTGGAAGGCCGCGGCGACAATCGTTTCGGCGCGCTCGCGCGCGTCGACATGATGGGCGAGATCGTGACCGACGCGACGGGCGCCGAGCGCTTTTCGCGCGGCGTATCGGCCTATCCGGCGATCGGCGACGCCGCGCGGATCATCGGGCGCGACGAATTGCGGATCGTCTACAAGGCCTCGAGCGCCAGCGCGATCACCATCGGCGCCCTGCACAACGACGATGCGATCGCCGCCTGCGTCGACGTCGACAACCTCCTGAGCAAACATTTCGCCATTCTCGGATCGACGGGCGTCGGAAAGTCGAGCGGCGTGGCGGTGATCCTCAGCGAGATCCTCGATTTGCGGCCGGACCTGCGCATTTTCCTGCTCGATGGCCACAATGAATACGGGCGCTGCTTCGGCTCGCGCGCCAACGTCGTCAACGCCGCGGCGCTGAAGCTGCCGTTCTGGTTGTTCAATTTCGAAGAACTCGTCGACGCGCTGTATTACGGACGGCCCGGCGTCGAGGAGGAAGTCGACATTCTCGCCGAGCAAATCCCGATCGCCAAGAGCCTCTACCAAGCGCAGCGCAGCTCGCTCGAGCGCATGACCTTGCGCAGGATCGATCCGAGAAGCGCCGGTTACACCGTCGATACGCCGGTTCCCTATATGATGCAGGATCTCGTCGCGTTGATCGACGAGCGGATGGGCAAGCTGGAGAACCGCGCCTCGCGCATGCGCCATCACCAATTGCTGACGCGCATCGAAGGCCTGCGCAACGACTCGCGCTACGCCTTCATGTTCGAGAACGCCAATGTCGGCGGCGACACGATGAGCGACATCCTCAGCTATCTCTTTCGTCTGGAGCCGAGCGCCCAGCCGATGACCGTTCTGCAGGTCGCCGGACTTCCCGTGGAGGTCGTCGACGCGGTGGTCAGCGTCGTCTGCCGGCTCGCCTTCGATTTCGGCCTCTGGAGCGACGGGGCGATGCCGATGCTGTTCGTCTGCGAGGAGGCGCATCGCTACGCGGCGGCCGATCGCTCGGTCGGTTTCGCTCCGACCCGGCGCGCTCTGCTGCGCATCGCCAAGGAGGGGCGCAAGTATGGCGTCTGTCTTGGCTTGGTCACGCAGCGTCCGGCCGAGCTCGATCCCACGATCATCGCCCAATGCAGCACGCTGTTCGCCATGCGCATGGCCAACGACCGGGATCAGGCGCTGCTGCGGTCCGCGGTGACCGACGCCGCGGCTAATCTCGTCGCCTTTGTTCCCTCGCTGGGAACGCGAGAACTCGTCGGCTTCGGCGAAGGCTTTCCCCTGCCGACGCGATTGAAGTTCAAGTCGCTCCCCGCCGATCGCATTCCGCGCAGCGAAACCTTCCAACATGCCGACCCGCGCGGCGCGCCGGGCGACGAACGCGCGTTCGTCAAGGCGGTGGTCGAGCGCTGGCGCGGCGCGGCGGGCGCGAAGAATTCGGCTGGCGAAGACTCGGGCGTCGATACGGACGGCGCGGCCAGAGCGAACGCCTCGTCGGCCGTCGCCAGTCGCATCGATCAGATCCGCGCGCAAATCCTCAAGCGTTGAACGGGCCTTCGCCGTCAGCCCGGCGATCGCAGGAGTCGCCAATGCCGAATGCGAACGAGGACGGCGCTGGCCCGCCCGAACTGCCATCGACAGTGTTGCGCGCCGCGCTGGCGGCCTTGCCGATCGCGATCGAGGTGTTCGCACGCGGCGGCGAGCGCGTGTTCGCCAACCCGGCGGCGGCCAGGCGCCCGCAAACGCCGGACGAAGGCGGCGCCGAACGCGAGGAGGCGTCGCTCGACGGTCGCGCCGCGCTGATCCAGCGCCAGGAATTCAGCGTTGAAGGACGCGCTTACCGCGTCAGCGCCGCCACCGACATCGACGATCAGCGCCGCCTGCAGGACGAACTCTTCCGGCGCGCCTATTTCGACGATCTCACGCAATTGCCCAATCGCGGGTTTTTCGAAGAAGCGGTCGGACAATCCATTCGATCGGCTGAGGAATACCTGGACTTCGCGGTCGCGGTAGTCGGTTTCGACCAGTTCGACGCCGTCAACGAATTCTATGGCCGCGCCGTCGGCGACGCGCTGCTGTCGCAAGCCGCCCAGCGGATCGCCGAGCAACTCGGCGACGCCGACATGGCGGCCAGAACCGGCGGCGACGAGTTTTCCCTGCTGATCGCAAAGCCGCGAAGCGCGGACGACGTGAGGGCGAAGATCGACCGCATCCTGTCGCGCTTCAAGGATCCCTTCTATGTCGACGGTCTCGAGATCCTAATCTCCGCCTCGGCCGGCTTCAGCTTGTTTCCCCTGCACGACGGAACCGTGGAGGGCCTGATTTTCAAGGCGGACGCGGCGCTGGCGCAGGCCAAGCGACGCTCCAAAGGCGAAACCCGCCTCTATGAACCCGCCCTCGCCCTTCGCGCGCAGGAACGCGCGCGGCTCGAGCAAACTCTTCGCCTGGCCGTGCGCGATCGGCGCTTCCTCTGCGCGTTGCAGCCGAAGGTCGATTTCCGCTCGGGAGAACTCGACGGGCTGGAAGTCCTCATGCGCTGGCGGGACGAGAACGGAGCGGCGCGCGCTCCCGGCGACTCGATCGCCTTCGCCCTGAACGCGGGGTTGATGAATGAAATGACCCGCCTCGTCTTCGAGGAAACTCTCGCCTCCCTCGACGCCATCGACGCGGCGTTCGGCCCCGATCTGCGGCTCGGGTTCAACATCGCCGCCCAGCAGGCCGGCGACGCCGGCTTCATGCGCGCATTCGCCGACCGGCTCGCGGCCAGCGGCCATGCTCACCGCTTCATGATCGAACTCACCGAGGAAGCGTTCCTGCTCGCCAGTCAATTCCAATTGCAGGTTGCGCCGATGTTGCGCGAGGTCGGCGCGAAGATCTCGATCGACGATTTCGGCGTCGGCTATTCCTCGCTGTCCACGCTCGCCGAAATCACCGCGGACGAGATCAAGGTCGACCGCTCGTTCATC
>Ga0181524_10002840_pt1 | contig 17382 bp, 14 predicted proteins | sample PEATcosm2014_Bin_34_FD_119761 | JGI IMG/M metagenome (GOLD analysis project Ga0181524, IMG submission 119761) | Peatland microbial communities from MTU Mesocosm Facility, Houghton, MI, USA - PEATcosm2014_Bin05_60_metaG | ecosystem: Environmental > Terrestrial > Soil > Wetlands > Peat | place...
AGGGGGTCTGGGGGACAGGTCCCCCAGGGCCAGCCAACTCAACCTTGCTCCCGGAAACGCTCGCACCCGTCTCTATCGTTTTCCAAGAAAGGCTCGCCATCAAATATCGTGCGCACGCTCATTATGGAACCTAATCCAGGCCTTGAGAGAGTGCTTCAGACCGTTCAGGCAGGTCACCGCGCACAAATGGAAGCAGCACAACGCATGAGAGCTGCCGTCGACGCTCAGGTTCTCTTGCCCCATCTTCTCTCAGGTGATGCCACTTGGACTGCACTGAGGATGGCGGTTGATGACCTGGTAAGCCGCGCCCCTCAAGACCACGACGTCTTGCTTCAGGTATTTGACCTAGCCGTGCATGAAGCTCAATTCATCGAACCTCATACTTTTCTTTTTGAGGGCATCGGTCAGGACGGGAATCGGGCTGGGATAGTGTGCCATTTCACACAGGTCATTGCGCGTGTTGTCTATCTCCCCCAAAGTGGGCCGAATCGAGTCATCACAGGATTCTCTAATGCACCATCTGCCTAACATCTCTGCCTGGTGGCTCTGGAGGCTTTTTGCCGCTTTTATGCACTGTTTACATCATAGTTCACGCTCAATGGGTTACTGACAGGAAATTGCTTTTTTGCCGCCCCGCCGGTTATTGACGCTGCGCGGGTGAGGGAGAATTGGTTTCTGGCCGCATGCGTCATTGGGTAATGATGCCAGCGCGGCACGCGCCCTGCCGGTTCCTGGGCGGTTTTGGGGGCGGGGGGGGCGGAAGCGGCAGCCAGGGCAGGAACCTGAGCAAAAATGGGCTTGGCTACCCCCGGCCGGGCCGTCGAGGGACCGTCGCCGGGCAAGGTTCTCTGGTCGCCATAGCAGGGGTAGCCCGTAAGAAAGGCCGCGCGGATGAGACGGGTCGCTGGTGGCGTTTGGGTTCCTCGGCGGCGAGTCTTTGCCTTTCATAAAAAGGCTCAGGTATTGAATATTAGCGCTCGCGCGTGGTATGGCGGGTTAGGATGACAATCGTGAAGATTCACTTTGAGTGTGCCAGCCTCGGGACTGACGTTGCCTCTTTGGGCTGTCCGCCGCCGGATTTCGGCCCGCACGCGGTCTAAATCCGCGCTTTTCGCCATCAAGGCATTGTCATGACCCACAGTTTTTCGCGGTTCGCATCAAATACTCTTGTGGGAGCCTCGGAGAACCCGAGAGCGCCTGACCTGAGCGCTAACGGCGCGGCTTTATACCAGCCTGGGGGCAACGTCCCAGGAAAGGGGCGCATGGGGAGGATGAGGGCTGAAAGCCCGTCTCATGCCTTGTGATCGTCGGCGATGGATTGGTTGACGGCGCACCGGCGGTGGATGGAACGGGCTTTCAGCCCTGGCAACCCTCGCGCACCCCTGCCCTGGGGCCCTGCCCCAGGCTGGTATGAGACCGCGCCGTTGGCGCTCTGACAAACAAAGGGCTGCCACGGCCCATCCCGGCCCCGGGCTGCTGGCCCGGGCTCCGTCCGCGGTAGAACCTTCCATTAACGGCCAGACGCCTTTCCCTACTGGCCCTCGACGACCAGACGGAACCTAAGGACGCCGGGATAGGTCTTCGGCGGGCTGGGGTCGCTGCTGATGTACTCGATCTCGCCGAGGGCATAAGCGGCGTTTCCTTTGCCAAAATGCGCGTGTTTGGCGTTCGGGTCTGCTCTGCCGCTGTCCTCGGGCGGGATGTGTTGCGGGTCCACCATGTCTTGACGGTCAAGCTCGCCTGTTCCGTCACTGACACGCTCCCATCCGGTGCTGAACATATCATAAAACCCCCAGGGGTTTGGCTGCCTGGACTTGACCGGCGTGGCCGCGTCGCTGGCCTGGTCCGCGTACTTCCCGGCAAACGTGGGATTCGACGTCCCAACGCGGGCGGCGTAATCCCACTCGGCGGCGGTCGGCAAGCGGACCTTTCGGCCGGATTTTTGCGAGAGGCGCCGGCAGAACTCGTGGAGGTTGACGCAGGAAACGTTGGCTGGCGCCTTCGGATCCGTGAACACCGGGTCTGTGCCGGGAGTTCGGGTCGCCATGGCGGCATCGTACATCTCCCACGTCACAGGGTGTTCTGCCAGGTAGAAGCCCCGGGTCAACGTCACTGTATGCGGCGGGTCCTCTTGCCAGTGCGGACACATATAATAAGGCTCGCCCATCAAGAACCGGCCGGGCGGCACCCAGATGCACTTGAGCGACAGGCGGTCGCTGAGCTTCAGGACCAGCGGTTCCCTGTCAGGCATCACGAAGGGCTTGTCCGGAGAGAGCATCTTGTCCGGGTATTGGAACCGGGCCGGCTCGCACTTGCTCGCGGTGATCCACTTCCTGCCGTCTCGTTCTGCGATGACGCCGGTCACCGCCATCACCTGCCGCGCGTTGTAGGTCGCGTCCTTTTCCAGTTTGTCCGCCATCGGCCCGTCCACAAAGTACTTCAATCTGGCGGTGAATTGATCCAATAGTGTCCGGGCCGCATCGGCGTCGAGCCCCCGGTCGGGATAATAATCGGCCATGATCTTCTGGAATTCAGACTTGATCGGCGGCGGACCGTCCAGGGCGTACACGAATACGCTCCGGTCCTTTTCTCCCGTGTGGACGTGGTTCAGGACCATGCCCAGGATGGTGACTTGCTCGGCAGGCCCGGCGGACCGGTCAGCCGCATCCCCGGCAACCACGGCTCCAAAGACCGGAACGTTGACGATCGACTTCAGCACGAGCAGGCCGATCCAAACGACAATTGGTGAATGGCACAGGCGTCTCATCAAGGCTCGCAGTTTGGCGTTTTGGCCCACGAGAATTCAACCACTTTTCCGACCTGATCCGCCGGCATTGGCTTTGACTTTATGGCCATATTACTGTATTTATGGCCTTATGAAGACAACAATTGATCTTCCTGACGAAGTCCTGCACCGGGCCAGGGTTGTAGCCGCTCAGCGCCGGACTACGCTCAAGGAGCTATTCCTGTCGGGTCTCGAGCTCGCGATGAAGGCCGATTGCGATGCCCCGGCACGGGAGGCTGGACTTTCCCGGCTTCGTCGGGGCGTGCATTTAGGTGGTCAACCTCTGAGCCGCGAGCAAGCCCATGAACGCCGCTAAATTCCTCGACACCAATATCCTTATCTACGCTTACGACCAGGATGCGGCAGTCAAGAGGGAGGTGGCCTCGCGGTTGGTCGAACCGGGGTGGGTTTCCCCGGGCAGCGTTGCGATCAGTGTCCAGGTACTCCAGGAAATGCATGTGAATCTGGAGAGGCGCGGTGTTTCGCGCACGGATGCCGGCCAGATTATCCGTGATCTGGCCCGGTGGCCCGTGGTGGATAACTCGCTTGACCTTTTGCTTTCCGCCCTCAACGAACAAGCCCGCTGGCAAATCTCCCTCTGGGACGCCTTGATCCTGGCTGCCGCCCGTGCTTCGGGCGCAGCCGAACTCGTGTCCGAAGATTTCGCTCATGGCCAGGACTACGGCGGCATCCGTGCCGTGAATCCGTTTCGCTGAACTCCATTTTGCGTTATATCGTTGACCGGTTCGACGAACCCGGCTCAGAATATGGGCCAGCAAGATCGAAATCTCTACTGCCTATGAACTCAATCGCGCGTCGAATCGCCAGCGCCATGCTCCTGCCGTTTTTCATGGTAATGCTACACCAGTCCGTTCCCGCCGAGGCCCAATCGGCGACTACGGCGGAGCCTCCCATCATCGACCCTGGTCCGGCAGGCGGCCCGCCCTCCGATGCCATCGTGCTTTTTAATGGCAAAGACCTTTCCCAATGGAAAAGTGCGTCCGGGGGTGAAGCCAGATGGAAGGTGGAGAATGGCGTCATGGAAGTGACCAGCACGGGCAACATCGTGAGCAAGGAAGAGTTTGGCGATGTGCAAGTGCATGTCGAATGGGCTTCGCCGAGCGAGGTTAAGGGAGAAGGGCAGGGGCGGGGCAACAGCGGCGTTTATCTGCAAGGGCGCTACGAAATCCAAGTCCTGGATTCTTACGAAAACAAGACCTACCCCAACGGCCAAGCCGCCGCTCTTTACGGTGTGGCCGCTCCTCTGGTCAATGCTTGCCGCCGACCCGGCCAGTGGCAGAGTTACGACATCATCTTCCATCCTCCGAGACCGTCCCCTGATGGCAAGATGCAACCGGGATCAGTCACGGTGCTGCACAATGGGGTGCTGGTGCAGGACCATACCGCGGTGAAAGGCGAGGCCACTACCGCCGCGTCTTTTCAGGGTGCGGTGGCCAAAGGCCCTTTGGTCTTGCAGGACCACGGCAACCCCGTGCGCTACCGGAATATTTGGGTCCGGCGCCTGTGAGCTGGACTTTATCCACACGCGCACCACGCGAGCGGAGCGAGCCAATCTGATGTCCCGCAGGGGCCAAGGGATTCCAGAGGGATAACCGCCCGAGGATTGCCAAGACGCCCGGCTTTGATAGGCTCCCGCTCATGAAATCTGCATTAAGACGCTTCCAAGCACTCTTGCCGACCCATTGGCTGCGGCTCCTGTTGGTCTTGGGCAGCGTGCTCGCCGGGGACCGGCTGACTGGAGCGGCTCCCGCCGAGGCATTGGCCGGACGTTGGGACCTCACGATCCAGGATGCGAGCGGAAAACTGCTTCCGTCCTGGTTGGAGTTGAAGGTGGACCAGGGAGTTTGGAGGGCCACTTTTGTTGGCCGCTGGGGAAACGCTCGCCCGTTACCCAAGGTCGTCGTCCAGGGCGACCGGATTGAGTTCGTTTCCCCCAAGCAGGAAGAGGACAGCCGTAATGACCTGGTGTTCGAGGGGAAGCTCACGGGCGAGACCCTGGAAGGCTCGGCCCGGGGACCCAACGGCGCTGATTGGACCTGGACTGGCAGACGCGCTCCCCCGCTCAAGCCGCCCGCCAATGTCAAGTGGGCTGAGCCGATCGCGCTGTTCAATGGGCGGGATTTCAGCGGGTGGAGGTTCGACAATCCGGCGAAGGCATCCAGTTGGGTGGTGGAAAACGGCTGTTTGATCAACAAGTCCGCCGGCTCGAACATCGCCACGGATGGGAGATTCCAGGACTTCAAACTGCACCTCGAGGTCAATTGCCCCACCAACGCCAACAGCGGCATCTATTTGCGCGGCCGGTATGAGGTGCAAATAGAAGATGATTCCCTCCAGGAACCGCCCAGCCATCATATAGGCGCGGTCTATGGTTTTCTGGCGCCGACTCCGGAGCAGCCGCGACGTCCGGGCGTCTGGCAAGCGTTCGACGTCACGCTGGTCGGACGGTTCGTCACGGTCATCCAGAACGGCCAGACCATCATCAACCATCAGGAAATCCCGGGCATCACGGGAGGGGCTTTCGACAGCCATGAGGAACTGCCGGGACCGATCTACCTGCAAGGCGACCATGGCGGCATCGCCTACCGAAACATCGTGCTTACTGCGGCCTCGGCGCCCGCCGGCACGGCATCGGAGCAACCTGTGGATTCATCGAAAGAGGATTCCGGCCAGTGGCTGGGACAGTGGACCCTGAAAACGGCGGACACCACACTGGCTCTTGGCGTCAGCTCCGATCAGCAGCTGTGCCTGTGCAGGCTGGCCAGTCCGGCCGGTTGGAACTGGACGGTCGTCCCATCTCCATTTCCGCTGGTCAGTCATGCGGACATTGACGGCGATTCGCGTATGTTGAAGTGGGGCTTTAAGCAGGGAGTGGAGGATTACGCCGATGGCTCCCGGGTAACGATTACCTTCACCAATGCGGACCCTGCCTTGGAATTGACCTCGGTCTGGCAGGCGCGCGGCGGGCCTGGCCCGGTGCGCCACACGATGTCTATCAAGAATAATGCCGCGCGGAAGGTCACCATTTACGAGCAGGAGAGCCTGGATGTCGAGGTGGCCGGTCCGGGCGACGATACGAGCGTCTGGTACATCAATGACGATGGGAGCCTTCCCGACAAAACCGGCGTTTACCACGACCGACTCGCCGCAGGCTACCAGAAGCAGCTTCGCTTCAGCGAGGATCAGGATTTCATACCGCTCGCGATTGTTGACGCGCAAAGCAGGCATGGCGTTTATATCGGCTGGGAGTGGAGCATCGGGCGCATGGCCATCGCCACCCGCCATGCTCCAGGGGGCGCCGCCATCAAGGCTGGGAACGGCGACAATTTCAGGACCGACCTGGAGCCCGGAGAGACTTTTGAGGTGCCGCCCGGTTTCATCGGCGCCTACCAGGGAGACCTGGATGATGCCGGCAACAGCCTGCGCAAATACCTGTTCAACTACTCCATGCCATCGATTCTTCGGGATGACCCGGGGTATCCCAAGGTGGAATGGAACGCCTTCGCCGCCACCGGCAAAGGCCAGGGAAGCTGGCGGTCCACCGAAACCAAGTACTATCCGTTCATCGATGACATCGCCCCGATGGGCTTTGAGGAGGTGGTGCTGGACATTGGCTGGTGGCCGGGAGACGCCACCCATAAGCCGCACCCGCCCGTGGGCGACGGGGCGGACTGGCCGTCCGGCATGTTGGCCGCCCGCAATTACGCGCACGGCAAAGGGATGCGCTTTGGCCTTTATTGGAATTGCAATCCTTCCATGACCACCCTCGAGGGGATCAAGCACCGCCAGGAAGACGCCCGATACCTGTACGAGCAGTTTCGCATTGATTACTTTCGCTCGGACGGCACGGATGGGAATGTGCTGCAGACGGGCGGCCATGGCCCGGGCAGCCGCGCGCATTATGCGGAGGATGCCGGCTATTGCCAGACCAAAGGCTATTACCAGGTGCTCGATTCGCTCTATGCTTCCATCACGAATTTCTCCTACGAGAATTGCTCCGGCGGCGGGCGCATCAAGGACTACGGCATTTTGAAACGCTGCATGAAGATTCAGAACCAGGACCGGTACTATCCCCTGGACGCCCGGCAGTCGTTTTATGATTCGTCTTTTGCGCTCCATCCCATGCAGATCGCCGCCTTGTGCGGCTCCTGGGCGGAGTGGCAAGCCTCCGGCTCGGTCTATGAATTTCGTTCCGCTTCGATGGGCGCTCCCTACTGGCACCCGGACGCACCCAACGGCCGCAACGGCGGGCCGGTGTGGACCGCTTCGCAAAAGGCCCTTATCAAGGAGGCGGTCAACACGTATAAGACCATGATTCGGCCCCTGGTGCGAACCGCCAACCTTTATCACATCTTTCCGCGTCCCACCGGCAAGATTTGGGATGGGGTCGAGTACTTTGACCCGGCGTCCCGGAAGGGAGCCGTCTATGTATTCCGCCCCGACAGCCCCGACGCCACGCACACGATGCGGCTCAAGGGCCTGGAGCCGCAGGCCCGGTATTGGCTCTGGTGCGCGGATGGGTCCTTTTCTCCCAGGCAAATGGATGGCCAGGGCCTGATGCAGACGGGGCTGACGCTCGGCCTCCCTCAGCCCGACAGCAGTGAAATCGTTTTCCTTCAAGATGCGACATTGGGGCAGCCGAAGGCAGTGAGGAGTAAAGAAAGCCAATTATGAGAAAGGACGACAGCGCCCAACCGATGTATCTGGATCGATCTTTCACGGAACTGGTTGAAGGTGAAACGGAGTTGGCGGAGATTCGCCGCAGCTACGTGTCCAGATCGCGCACAGAGCGGGCAAAGGCCGCCGATTGGAACTACCATGCTGCAGCAGCCGGCAGTCTTTTCAACCAGGCCCTGGCACGCATCGGGCAGAAGGGCATCGGCCCTACAGATTGGCCCGATGGTTATGTGGCCCTGGCCATCGACCCCGATTACGCGCCGGGCTTGCTGACCGTAGCCTCCATCGAATACCAACTGAAACGCATCTCGGAGGCGATGAAGCTCTTCTTCCGTCTCCTGAGCCTGCCGAAAGAGACTGAGGATTTAATTGTCATTATCGACAAGGCCGGCGATTTTCTGATCGGCGAGAAGGATCTGCCCAATGGCCGCGCATTCTATGCGGCTGCCTGCGAGTCTTTTCCCCGCGTGCCGGTTTTTTATGACGGCCTTGGCTACTGCTGCGGGAAGCAGGGTCAACACCAGGAGGCGATTGCGGCTCATCGCCGCGCCTTGGACCTCGAACCCGGGAGCCACAAGTGGTTAAACGATCTTGGCTTTTGTTTGATGGAAGCCAAGGAATACCCCGAGGCGCTGGCCGTCCTCGAGCGAGCCGCGGCCTTGGCGCCCGCGGATTACGCACGGGCCCGAAACAACCTGGCCCGCCTGCGCGAGGTCCTGGCGCGGCAACGGCACAAGCAGTAAGGGACCAAGAGCCAAAGCCGCTGCCCCGGTCTCATTCTCACTTGAAAGCCGGTCTCTGATGAATGCCATCACCCCAAATCCGCTGCTCGGGGTCGGCCTGCACGCCATCGGCGCGGGTCTTTCAGCCAATTGTTATTCGCCGCAGAAATATGTGAAGCGGTGGTCCTGGGAAATCTACTGGCTGACGCAAGCGGCGTGGTGCTGGTTGCTGTGGCCCATCATCGGCGCACTGCTCACGGTCCCGCAGCTTTGGCAGGTGCTGGCCGAGGCGCCGAGGGACCGGATGCTCTTTTCATTCCTGATGGGGGTGGCTTACGGCGTGGGCGGCACGGCCTTCAACGTCTCGATCCGCTACATCGGGTTCTCGCTGACTTACGCCATTGCGGTGGGACTCTCGAGCATCCTGGGCACGCTGGTGCCGCCGCTGGTGCGCGGGCAGTTTGGCGAAATCATGTCCCGGGTTGGCTCGAGCTGGGTGTTTGCGGGCGTGGCGGCGGGCGCGGTCGGCATTGCCGTTTGTGGAGCGGCGGGCCACTTCAAGGAACGTGACTTGAAAGCCGGGGCGGAGGGCGCCGGTGAGTTCTCGCTGGTCAAAGGTTTGATGCTTTCGCTCCTGGCGGGCGTGCTCTCGGCGGTTTATGGATTCGCCTTGGAGGTTGCCGCCCCGGTGGCGGACATCGCCGAGCAACACGGCGCCGGGATTTGGAAGGGCAACGTGGCCTACATTTTTGCCAACACCGGCGCGTTCGTCACGGCGGCGCTCTACAGCCTCTACCTGGCGCACAAGAACAAATCGCTCGGCGAACTGAGCCGGTTGCGCCCCGGTGAAGAGCGGGCCAGTCTGCCGATGAATTACGTCCTGGCGTTCCTCACGGGCACGCTGTGGTACGGTCAATTCTTCTTCTACAACCTGGGCCACGTCCGGTTGGGCAAGGATTACGCGTTTTCCAGTTGGGCCATTCACATGATCATCCTGGTGCTGATCAGCAACCTCGTGGCCATCTTCTTCAAGGAATGGAATGGCTGTAGCGGCCGCACGAAAACCAGCATCGGCTTGGGCCTGGCCGCGCTGTGCGCCGCCATCCTCCTGCTGACCTACGGCAATTATCTTGGTGAATCAACTGCGAAATGAAAGGAACCCGTCTATGAAACGCAACCTGTTGCTACTGGCAGCCGCTGCGAGCCTGGCCGTTGCCATCGCCCCGCTTGCCGCCGAGGAAAAGCCCTACCAACCGACTTGGGAGTCGCTGACCAACCACCCCGGCCCGCCATGGTTCGACGACGCCAAGTTCGGCATCTATTTTCACTGGAGCGCCTTCAGCGTCCCCGCCTTCGGAAACGAATGGTACTCGCGCAACATGTACGTCCAGGGCAGCGCCGAGAACAAACATCACCTTGCGACCTACGGCCCGCTGGACAAGTTCGGCTACAAGGATTTCATTCCATTGTTCAACGCAGAAAAATTCGACGCGGATGCCTGGGCGGAACTGTTTGAAAAATCCGGCGCTCGCTTCGCCGGGCCTGTGGCTGAGCACGCCGACGGCTTCACGCTCTGGGACAGCCAGCTCACGAAATGGAACGCGGCGCGTATGGGGCCAAAACGCGACATCGTCGGCGAGTTAGCCGTGGCCATCCGCCGTCACGGTATGAGATTCATCACCACGTTCCATCACCAGTGGCTTTGGGGCTGGTATCCCACCTGGGACCCGGCCACCGACTGCGGCAATCCCGCTTATGCGGGCCTTTACGGACCCAAGGTGCCGCCGTCGGCTTGGAAGAACGACCCTAAGCCAGACCAGGCCTTTTGCCAATTGTGGCTGGGCAAGGTCAAAGAGGTCATCGACAAATACCAGCCAGATTTGATCTGGTTCGACAGCCGGATGACCATCATCCAGGAATCGTATCGCCGGGAGATGCTGGCCTACTACTACAACAAGGCGCGCGAGTGGGGGCGCGAGGTGACCGTAACCTACAAGGAGAAGGACCTGGAAGCGGGGGCGGGAATCCTGGACCTGGAACGCGGACGGATGGCAAAGATCACCCGCTTCAAATGGCTCAACGACGATTCGATTGATTGGAACTCCTGGTGCTATGTCCAGAACGCGGACATCAAAAACGCCGGCTGGCTGGTGCATGAACTGGTCGATATCGTCAGCAAGAATGGGAACCTGCTGCTCAATATCTGTCCCCGGCCCGACGGCACGATTCCCGAACGCATCCGGGAGTCGCTGCTGGGCCTGGGGCAATGGCTGGCAGTCAACGGCGAGGCGATCTACGGCACGCGTCCCTGGGAGGTTTATGGCGAAGGGCCGCTGCGGATCACGGAAGGGTCCTTCGGCGAACGCAAGGACCAGGCGGCCACGGCGGAGGACATCCGCTTCACGAGAAAGGGCGATGCGCTTTACGCGATCTGCCTTGCCGTGCCCAAAGGCCAAGTGCGCATCAAAACCCTTGGAGAATCGTCCGGGCGCGCCGGCAAGCCGGTTGTCCGCGTCGCATTGCTCGGCAGCGACGAGAGCTTGAAGTGGTCGCAACAAGCCGACGCGCTGGTTATCGAGCCTCCTCAGCGAATTCCCAGTCCTCACGCCCTCGCCTTCAAGCTCGGCTTCAAACAATGAGATTAACCATCTTCCCCCTCATGACTGCCGCCACACTATGTGCTCAAGCAGCCGGACCAGCAATTGTTCAACCCCCGCCCCAGCCCCACCCCGGCCTCCGCGTGGCCCTGGCCCAGCTCCCCATCGAGGATGGCAACCTCGCTCGCAACATGCGCCTGGCCGAGGAGGCTGCCGCGGAGGCGGCGCGGCAAAACGCCGACTTCCTCAACCTGCCCGAAGCCGCCGATTGGGGGTGGCTCTACCAACAAGCCCGCCGGGATGCCCTGCCCATCCCGGGGAAATACACGGACTTCCTCGCCGCCCTGGCCAGGCGCCACCGCATGTGGATTTCCGCCGGTTGCCTGGAAAGGGATGGAGACAAGGTCTATAACTCAGCAGTCATTATTGACCGCACCGGCCGGATCGTGCTCAAGCATCGGAAGTTCGACACCCTGCCCTGGTTGACCAAAGACCTCTACGACCGCGGCAACCCCCAGGACATTAAGACGGTCGATACCGAGTTCGGCCGCCTTGGCCTGACCATCTGTGCCGATAACTTCAATCTCAATAATCCCCAACGCGTGGCTGACCAAGGGGCTTGGCTCTTGATCGCTCCGCACGGCTTCGCGGACCAGCAGAGCAAGCTCGAGCTCAACTCCAGGAGTTACCAGGACCACATCCGCAAGGTGGCCGGAACGACAAAACTTTGGGTGGTTGGGACCGATGCGGTCCTGGGCGCCGTCCGAGGCGGCGCCTGGAAAGGCCGCCTCCACTCGGGCTGCTCCATGGTCGCCCGCCCGGACGGAACCGCGGCCATCGTGGCCAGGTTCAAGCAACCCGACCTCATCATTTTCGACATTCCGGCGGAGAAGTAAACACTGCGCCACCATCCTGGACCACTGCCTGCAACCAAGCGACCGCCCATCTCCTTGAAGAAAGAAGGCAGCCGCAGCGAGACCCCCGGTCCACCATTTCTCTTGAAAAGGAATGGCTCGGCTCGGCTAACATGGCGGATGAGCGATTCGGGTGCAGCGAACGAGGGTCCGGGAGCGGGAGCGCCATTGAGCGCAGACCAGCTCCTGGCGCTTGTCTATGACGAGTTGCGCAAGCTGGGGGCGCTCAAAATCGGGCGCGAAGCCCCGGGCCAAACGCTTCAGGCAACGGCGCTGGTTCACGAGGCCTGGCTGCGGCTCGGCGGAGACCGGCAACCGGCCTGGCAGAACCAGGCTCACTTTTTCGCGGCGGCGGCCGAGGCGATGCGGCGTATCCTCATAGACAAGGCACGTCGCCGAAGAGCCCTGCGCCGGGGCGGCCAGGTCGAGAAAGTGGAGCTTGATGGCCTGGAGATCCCGGTGGAGATGGATGACGACCGGCTCCTGGCCATGCATGAAGCGCTGGACCGGCTGGCGGAACAGGATCCGCCCAAGGCGGAACTGGTGAAGCTGAAGTTCTTTGTCGGGCTCACGCTGGAGGAGGCCGCCGAGATGCTGGGGCTATCGGCGCCGACCGCCAAGCGGCATTGGGCCTATGCGCGCGCCTGGCTGTACAGGGAGATTGCCGGCATGAAATAGACCACTCAGGATTTGTTGCTTTGTTTCCTTCCTGCCCGGCGACGCGCCCCCTGGCGCTGTTGGACATAGACGAACGCACCGAGCGCTATCAGCAAACCGAAGAGACCCAAACCGATGATGAATGGCCGACGCTCGACCACCCCGAGGTCCACAAGGAGGAAGCTGCCCAGACCACAGCCGGCGAGGCCGCCCACGAGCATCCGCCAGCGGGAACGCAAGGCCGCCAGCATGACGAGCATCAGCGCGGAAGCGACATAGACCCAAACGTCCACGCGGACACGAGCGCCGGCGCGATGGGCGAGGGCATTGGAGAACAGGGCGCTCAAGATGTGGAGGATGGCCAGGAGTTCCAGGAGCTTGCTCGCCCGGCGCAGGTCCAGGCTGGGAGCGCGCTCCGTTGCGAGCATGAGGCCAAGAAACAGGACGCCGTTGAGCGCGACCGAGAAGGCCTCCAGCCGTTGCCCGTCGAAGTAAGGCCACCGGTCGGCGCTGACCCCCAGCATTCGCAGAGTCGGCCCTTGCAAAGCGATGGTGTCCAGGCCCCCCACAAGCGCGAGCACCGCCACCACGTGAAACGGCAGCGTCCAGCGCACCCGCCCCTTCCTCTCGAGGTGAAGCCCAAAGAATTCGCTGCCCACCAGGGGCAAACACCAAAGCGCCTTCACTTCGGTTCTCTTGTCGAGCCAGTCGAAAAGCATCAGCAGGGCCAGGTAGCTGATCGTGCCCAGCGCCGCCGTCGTCCATGCGAAACCGGTCATCTTCAGCCGCCACAGGCCGAAGCCGGACAGGACGAGGGCCGTCAGAGAGGCGACCAGCACCTGCTGGTTGGTGAATACGCCGGCAAAAAGCTGAGTAACGTTCGTCGGAGCGGTTCCGACGAGGCCCGCCTCGCCCAGAAGCGCCAGGCAGGAAGGGGCCGTGGCCAAAACAGCGCCGGCCAGAAACGTCGCGGCGGCTAGGTCGTCCCTCCTGCGGAGCGCCGCATAGCCGGCCGCCAACAACGTGAGTGTAAAACAGGCCGGGACGAGCCACCGGCCCAGTGGGCTAAGTTCGTTGCGCAGGATCCAGACGGTCAGGACCGTGGCCACGACCGCCAGCCACGTGCCACCGGAGAGAATCGTCTGCAGCAAGGTGACGCGCCGGGCGTCGATGATCCAGTGGTCCTCCTCCGACAGGAGGCGTCGATGCAGTCCTTGCAGGGCATCGTTTTCTTCGCCGGAAATGATGTTCTGGCTTTGCCACGTGCGCGCCTGGGCGGAGTACTCGCTGATGGTGCGCCGCAGAAGGTCGTCGTAAAGCTTGGGCCGGAGCCGCGCGGGCTCGCCGATGAGGAAGCGGCCCAGTTCAACGACGATTTCAGGAGCCGAGGGCCGGTCTTCCGGGCTCCGGGCCAGACACGCCAGGCATATCGCCTGGAGGTCCTTGGGCACGCCCAGCGCCACCTCGCGCGGAAAGGGCGGCGCGGCACTGACCAGCGCATCCGCCACCTCCGCCGCGGTTTTCCCGGCAAAGGGAGGGCGTCCGGTCAGCACTTTGAACATGAGCGAGCCAAAGGAGAAAACATCGGAGGCCGGTGTCAGGGGTTTGCACGACACCTGTTCGGGCGAGGCATAGAGAGGTGTGCCAGCGAACAAAGCCGGCTGGCCTGCGGCTTCCTCCGGCAGCAGCGCCAGGCCGAAATCGAGTATCCGCGGCCGCATGTCGGGACCCACGATGATATTATCCGGCTTCAGATCGCGGTGAACCAGGCCGTGCGCGTGGGCGGCAGCGAGGCCCCGGGCGACCTCCCGCAGCAGATGTGCCTTCTGCTGCGGGTTGAGTTGCTCCGCGAAACGGTCCAGGGCGAACCCCTCGACCCACTCCATCACGATGGCCGGCGGGTTGGTATCATCCAGCACGGAGAAAACCGTGACAATCGCAGGGTCGCTCAGCGCTGCGGCTTTGCGCGCCTCGTTGAGCACACGGCGGCGAAGCGACTCGCCGGCAGTCGGGCGCAACACCTTGAGGGCGACTCGCCGCTTGAGCTTCTCGTCGTGAGCCGCGTAAACAACCCCAAGGCTGCCCTCGCCGATTTTATGCTCGATGCGGTAGCCGGGCAGCCGCGGGGCGGACTCTTCGGTAAGAAACCCTCCGGCCTCCTCGTGAGCCCGCAGCAGAGACCGGACCTCCTGATGGACAGCGGGGTCCTCGGCGCACTCTTTGGCGACAAAGGCGTCGCGGACGCTGCCGGGAGGCAGGTCCAGGGCGCGCACAAAGAGCGACTCGGCTTTTGCCGCAGGTTCTTTCATCAGCACCTCAGGGCTTTGCGCGCATTTTAGACATCCGGCACGAGCCTACCAATAAGAATAATAATTGATCCGTTTCGCCCACGAATTGCGCTTTGATCGTATGAAGACTCGCTGCCGGGCCATGCCTCCAGGCAGTCCGGCCGAAACTGTGCCTAAGAAGGAATGTTGCATGAGAATTAGAAACTTTGTCGGAATGAAGACTGACGCCGCCCGCAAAACGGGTTTGGCGCTGGTGGGTTTGCTGGCGCTCACCCTATGTATCCTGGCTTGCACATCGTTCAGCCCGGATGACAAGAAAGTGCTCTACCCGAGCTTCAGCGGGACCAATGGCGCGGTGGGGGTGGCGGTCTATGATCGGGAATCGGGGCGAAGCGACCTGCTGTTCGCGCCGGTGGTGTTCGAGGAGGCCGCAAGCCAGGCGGCGGCGCTGTTGTTGCGGCCACAGTGGATGGCCGACGGCCGGCGCATCCTGGTTACGTGGTTTAACCAAAACAAGGGCGAGAACCTGAACCTGGCGCTCATCCCCTGGGGCGCCCGCGGTCCGATCAAGCTGTTCAGCCTGGGCAAGATCGTGGACGGCCTCGGCGCCCTGGTGATGCCGCTCCCAGTGGTGGGGGATCGTGTTTTCATCGTGCAAACCCAACAAGAAATCAACCGGCTCGACCTCAAGACCGGCGCCAGGACGGTCCACCGCCTGGGCGATGCCAAGTCCCAATTCTCGCTCTACCCGGCCCCTGCTGACAAAGGAGTGTTCTACCTCGAAGAACGGAAGGAGCCGGGGGCGCACTACGTTTTCGGGCGCCTGGACGCGGACACCTTTGTCCTCGCGCCGTCGGTGACTTTCACCAACGAACCGGATGACGGCTCGTTTTTCACTTACGACCCCCTCGGTCGCAGGGTGGCCTTTATGGAAAAAGGGCCATCGGGCCGCCCGGAACTGGTCGTGATCGAGCGTGACAAACCCGCGCTCACTCGCCCCCTTGACTTCAAAGGGGCCGAAGTGCAATTCGGCAACGCCGTTTTTACTCGCAGCGGCGATGCCTTGCTCGCCTCCTGCCAGAAGAAGCCGTCAGGCCAGGACCGATGGTCCTTTGGCCTGATTGAAATCCCGCTCCGCGCCGGGCCGATTCGCGAAACCACGCTTATCCCTGCCCTCGAAACGACGGAAAAACAGGCCGCGTCTTATTTCCAGGTCGGCATGTCGCACGACGGGAAGACCGCCGCCGCAGCCTCGACTTACCTGGCTTGCGTGGAAACCGGCAACTTCAAACCGGAGGATTGCGCCTTGTTCCTGGTGGACTTGAGCGACGCCAAGCGAAAAGTGACCAAGGTGCCGATCGGTCTGCCGGCGGAACGTTCTCCGCTGGTTGAGCACAGGTGAGGCTGTGTTCCTTGACGGCATGGCGCCGATCAGTCTCCCGGCCGAACGGTCATGGCTGGCCTGGCAATAAATGAGTTTTGCGTATGTTTGAGTTTTTTGATCGTTGCTTCGCCTTACTGTGCGGACAGAACGCGGAACATACCTGGGCGCCGGGCGGGCTGCTGCTGCCGTGTTGCCAGCGCTGTCTGGGGCTTTACGTGGGCGCGGGCATTGCTGCGTGGCTGCATTGGCGGCTCCGACCGAGGTTGAGCAGGCGTTTCCTGGAAACTCATGGCGTCTTCCTGCTGTTAATGGCGCCCTGCGGGCTTCACTGGCTCCCGCAAAACGCGCTGCTGCGAACAATCTCCGGGGTGTTGTTCGGATTCGGGGTGGCGGCCTTTCTGTGGGTCCCGTTGCGGGCTTGTGCTCCCGGGGCGATCGCGCAAGTCCGGTTTGGCTATGGCATCGGCTTGGCTGCGACTCTGGTGCTGACGCCGCTGCTGGCTGCAATTGGGGGCGCTCCCGCCGCCTACGGATTGGCCGGGTTGGCCCTGGTCGGCGCTGTCGCCCTTGCGCTCCTGGTCCTGGCCAACGCCGGCCTCGTCCTCTCCCAGGTCTTTCACTTCTTCGGGAGTTCTTAGTGGTCCATTTCATAAATACGGTAACGTATTCGGCCGTTTTTTTTCGCGCGTAACTATTCACGTCGGGTGGCAGCGAAGACGGACCATGCCCGATCGCGCGCCGGGTATGGAGGCCTCACATATTACGGGCGCGCAAAGCCGGCTGAAGCCGGCGCTCCGGAGCGCCGGCTTCAGCCGGCTTTGGGCAGAGGACGTGAACTGGTGCTGAATAGTTACTTTCGCGCAGGCTGCGTTGCTCGCACCTCACAGATCGCTGCGGATATGCTCGGTGCTCGCGCCTTGCCTGCGCGAAACATCCCTGGCCGGCTACGTCACCGTATTTATGAAATGGACCACTTAGTTCAACTACTTGCGATACTCCTCAATTCATTGCGCTCCTCACGGAGCTTTGCCGGGGCGCATCTTGTCAGTTCCACCACCTCCGGCCGGGAGCGGCGGCCCGGGGCAACCCGGAGGGTTGCCAGACGGTAGCCGGGGGTCACGGCGTCGCCGCGACCCCCGGTCTGCGGCCAGAAGGGGCTGCACCCCGGAACGGGGTGCCAGAGGGCTGCACCCAGGGAGCAGGCCGCTCTCTGGCATCCCTCCGAAGGTGTGAAAAAATCGGCAAACGGCCCCGAAAAGCCAAATGCGGACGTTGGTAATCAATAACTTACGAAAGCGGTTTTTGGCGTTTTTCAATTTTTTCACACCTTCTCCGGG
>Ga0181524_10002841_pt1 | contig 17371 bp, 13 predicted proteins | sample PEATcosm2014_Bin_34_FD_119761 | JGI IMG/M metagenome (GOLD analysis project Ga0181524, IMG submission 119761) | Peatland microbial communities from MTU Mesocosm Facility, Houghton, MI, USA - PEATcosm2014_Bin05_60_metaG | ecosystem: Environmental > Terrestrial > Soil > Wetlands > Peat | place...
ATCGGGCGCCTCACGAATCGACGCCACAGAGAATCATAAGAGAGTCGCACTCTTCAAGCGGTTTTCTCAACCGCCGACAACCGACTCAAATGACTCGAAAAGTCCCCGGACGGACACTAAGGGAAATTCCTTCATCGGATCGCCCCCGCGGGCCGCCGGCTTCACGACGGCGCCGATCAGCCGACCCAGAGGATTTCCGGCGCCTTGCGAGGAACCGGCGCCGTCGCGCCCGTCGGTCTGCCGACGATGATCGGCGCGACCGGAACCCAGGCCTCGGGCGCGCCGAGCGCCGCCTTGCCGTGCGGCGTATTGAGGTAGCTCTGCGCGAAGCCGATCCAGCACGTCCCCAGCCCCTCGGCGAAAGCCGCGAGCATCAGGTTCTCGGCCGCCAGCGCGCAATCTTCGACGATCCACGGACCCGGCGTGCTCGCCGAAATGACGACGAGCGCCGGCGCGCGATAGAAGATGTCGAAATCCGGGTCGCCGAGGCGCGTCTTGAAATGCTCGGAATGGACGCCGCCGGGCATCGTGGCGAGCATGTGCGCCTTCGCCGCCCGCGAAATCCGATCGAGCCGATCGCGCTCGCGCACCACCGTGAACGTCCAGGGTTGCTGATCGACCGCGCTCGGCGCCAGCACGGCGGCGCCGATCAGGCGACGAATCGTTGGCTCGTCGACCGCTTCATCCCTGTAGTCGCGGACGGCCCGGCGGCCGGCGATCGCGTCTTCGAGCCTCATCGCCCCCTCCTCATTCCAATGCGCCGGCGCATCTTATCGCGCCCGATCGCGGCGAGCGCATTGAGGCCGGTCAAGCCGGGCCAAGTCAGCGCGGCGGCTTGACGAATTTCAGGGTGAAGCGGTCGCTTTCGCCGATCGCCGCGTACTTGTCGCGATCGACGTCGCCGAGCCGGTACGTCGGCGGCAGGGCCCAGACGCCGACGGAATAGTCCTTCGTGTCCTTCGGGTTGGCGTTGATCTCCGACTTGCCGGCCAGCTTGAAGCCGGCGGCCTCGGCGAGCGCGATGGCGAAATCCTCGCGCACGTAGCCGCTTTTTGCGAGCGGGTCCTGGGCCGCGTCGGCGCGGGCGCGATGCTCCTCGAGGCCGAGGACGCCGCCGGGCTTCAGCGCGTCGTAGAAGGCCGAGAACGCCGCCGCGGCTCGCCCTTCGGCCATCCAGTTGTGAATGTTGCGGAAGGTCAGCACGAAGTCGGCGCTCTCCGGGGCGGCGATCGCATAGGAGTCGCGCGAAAATCGGGTGACCTCGATCGCGCCGTAGCGTTCGGGCGTGGCGACGAATTCCGCCTTGAAGGCCTCGATGGCCTCGCGCTCTTCCTTCGACGCCGAGGCGCGGTCGTCGACGGCGGCGATGTAATGGCCGTGGTCCTTCAGGTAGGGCGCGAGGATTTCGGTCCAGTAGCCGCTGCGGCCCGGCAGGATTTCCACCACGACGCTGTCGGGCGTCACGCCGAAGAAGCTCAGCGTCGCCTCGGGATGGCGAAAAGGGTCGCGCGCGCGGTTGGCGGGGTTGCGGTCGGGATTGGCGACGAGCGCGGCGAGGGCTGGGTCGGCGGTTTGCGCGACGAGCGGGGCGGGCGCGAGGAGGAGCGCGGCGGCGACGGCGACAGCTAGGGATCGGATCATGACGACGGCCTTTTTGGCTTTCAGATTAGACCGCCGGCGTCGCCAAATCCATGCCAAGGATTTCCAAATTTGCGCCCCTTTTCTCCAAACATTTCCAAAGATTCCTTTGGCGGTTTTGTGGGAAATCAATAGCTTGCAAGGAGAAAAAGGAAATTTCGTTTTGCTCCAAATTTTTGCGGCGATCCCCGGTCCGAAAACCCCCGCCTGCTCCGCCGGAGAGGCGGGCGCCTCGAATGGCGATGAAAGAAGCCTAGCATGACTTTTGGTTTTCCGAAATGAAATGATCGAGAGGGTAGTGGGCCAATTTGAATTTTGACCGCCCGAGGGACCGCCCGAGGGACCCTGGTAAGAGCCGCCAAAAATCGCTATATTGCGATACAGATCATTGCTTCGGGGCGCGATCCCGGGAGCGGTGGTTGCAAGGCCGGGCCGCTTGCTGACGGTGGTGGCGCCGCTTATTCGGGTTCTTGGGGAGCCCGGATGCGAACGGGGATTGCCTCACAATGTAAGGGCGTGCGTCCTATCGTTGGACCAATTCCCAGGCTTGTAGAGCCGATTGCAGGGCCGCTTCTCCCAACTTTCGTGGGCTGGGAAGCGGCCCTTCCTTCATCCTCGCCCCGCCCGCGTCGGCTGGCCGCGCCGGGGCTCTGACTCTCCTCATTGCGAATCTCCATCTTAGTATTATCTTATCGCAGGTTTGCCGCCGGCGCAACAACCTTCTTTTTAATCGCGATTATTTCTTTGCGTTCCATCTACGGCCGTGCTAGAGAACAATCGGCGGCTAGCGATGGAGGGTGTATTGGCAAAGGCGCGGAGCCCGGAATATCCGGCAATCGGTCTCAGTGAGGCAATCGAATGCGTGAAAAAAATCTACGACAAGGACTATCAGAATAAGCTGTCGAAGGAGGTGATAGCAGAGCACTTGGGCTACAAAGGCCTAAGCGGGGCTTCCTTGCCGGTCCTGGCGTCCCTCAACAAATATGGTCTTTTGGAGGGACGCGGCAACGAAACGCATGTCAGCGATCTTGCGTTGATGATCGTCGTCCATGAACGAGGCAATGGCGATCGGATGGTCGCAATTCAAAAGGCTGCGGCGAGCCCAGACCTCTTCGCCGAACTCTATCAAAAGTTTCCAGGTGGGAAGGGAAGCGACTCGGCGATCCGAGGGTATCTGTTGCTTAAGAAGTTTATTCCGGCGGCAGCCGATACCGCCATTCGTTCATTCCGCGAAACAAACGAGTTTGTCGAAGCCGAGCGCGAGGCGTATGCTAAGGTAAATCCTGAAGCGGCTCTTCAGGTGGAAATGGATGCTCAGTTGCAAGAAGCGGAAGAACGAGGCCAGTCGCCTCTTCAATGGGGCGCATTCGCACCGGCAAAGCCGATAGTTCCGACACCTCCAGCTCGCGTCGAGGAATCTACGCGCATAGGAACTCGGAAGGAAATCATTGCCCTTGATGAGGGCGATGTCATCATCACCTTCCCGGAGAATCTATCCGTGGAGAGCTTTGGAGACCTTCAGGCTTACCTAGACCTTTTCATCAAGAAGATGCAGCGGCGGGCAAAAGGTACACAAAAAGACGAGGCCGCCCACTGAGGCGGCCTCATGCTCATTTGGTCTGATGCGACGCACCTAAGCGGCGAGCTTGTAATTTGATGGATCGGACCCATCGATGATAATCGGTGGCGTCTCGGCGCTTTGGATGCACCAACCGGCTATTTCCTTGACGTCAGGCGTGTCCGGCAGTTTCAGCGCTTGAATTGCATGCAAGCGAACAACCGCCTCCGCGTTTGCGTCAATCGGGGATTCACCGCGTTCCCATCGGCTGACAGCCAATGGTTCGCGATGGAGCATATTGGCAAGTTCCGCTTGGGTCATGCCTAGTTCGGTTCGCAGGAACCGAAGCTCCTTACCATTCATTGAGGAACGCCGAGTCACAATCCCATGGGCGATCGCCTTATGCAGTCCGTTGATGTTACGGATGATGACGCACTCTTCGCCGGCATCATCCATCGGGAAGCGAACCCCCATGATGGTGACATTGTCCAGCCCGCTATCAGTATAACGGTAAGTGGTCATAACTTCTCCTCTTCCATATTGCATCGTACGATCACGAAAATGTCAACGCTATCAGTCGTCTACCCACATGACAGTCACGATTTTCACCTCGCACCTCTCAGCATCCGGGATTGCCACCACTCTTACGGTCCTCGACCCCGAATTCGGGCTGCGGCTGACGACATTGTATTTATAGAAACCGGGCCTTGTTGACTCTCTTGGGTCGTCAAGCACAAACCCTTGTTTCAATATATACAATACGTCGCCGGTAAATAATTGCCGATCGGACATTTGCGCTAGGGCATGGCGCGTCGGGATCAAAGTGAGCCCCTCGCTTAAAGATATCCTTCTAATCGAGTCTGTGGCGTCGGCAGGCGTCCACGGCTGCGGCTTGAACGGCGGACTTGCGATTTTCACCGTGTCTCGTCCGAGTGGGAACTTATCACCATGATAAGTACCGCGTCACACTTAGACACTCAAAATGGTTAACGCAAGCCTAAATTCGGCATCCGTTAAGACCGCGCATCCTCGTAAATTAGGACACACGCTCCCTTACATTCGGACACTCAGCCCCGACGTAGGACAGCACCCAAATCTCTGGCCTTTTTCTCCAAACACTTCCAAAGATTCCATTGGTGGTTTTGTGGAAAATCAAAGGCTTGCAAGGAAAAAAGGAAATTTCGCGCGACCCGAATTCCTTTTCGCCGTCCCCGGTCCGAAAACCCCCGCCCGCTCCACCGGAGAGGCGGGCGGCTCGAACCGCGACAAAGGAAGTCTAGCATCATTTTCGGTTTTTCAAAATGAAATGAATCCGAGCGGCGCGTTCGCGCCTCGGCCTCGTTCGCGACGGCGAGCGCATCGCGCCGCGCCGCCGGCCTCACATTCTCGGGATCGTCAACGGGCGGCTCTCGCGCGTCTGGGCGGCGAGCCGGATCGGCGCGTTGACCGCGCCGAAGCCGCGATAGTTGCGGCGCTCGACGATCTCGAAGAAGAACCGTTCGGCGAACACGTGCGTGTAGATCTGGAAGAACTCGCCGGCCTCGTCGCGATCGTAGAGGATGTGGTGGGCCCGCATCGCCGCGATCGTCTCGGGATCGAACGGATATTTCGCTTCCAGGTCGTCGTAGTAATTGGCGGGAATGTCGAGGAACGTCTGGCCGTGGACGCGCATCTGCGCCGCCGCGGCGAAAATGTCGTCGGTGGCGAAGGCGACGTGCTGCACGCCCGAGCCGAAGAACTCGGTGAGAAAACGCGCCGACAAGGTCCGCATCGACGCCGAGCCGTTGAGCACGATCCTGACCGAATCGTCGGCATTGGCGAGCGCCTGGCTCTGCACCAGGCCGGCCGGGTCGGCGATGTCCTGTTGCGGCTCGCGCGTCAAATCGAAGATCGACTCGTAGAAGAGCAGCCACGACAGCATCTCGTCGTAGGGCATCGACTGCGAGATGTGGTCGACGCGGGTGAGATGGCCGCCGTGCGCCGAATCGACGACCGGCGTGAACTCGCGGCTCCACACCTCGCCGAGCGCGCCCTTGCGTTCGAGAAAATAGAGCAGGGCGCCGCCGACGCCGCGGATCGCCGGGATTTTCAGCTCGCCGTGGCCGACCTTCTGGTGGAACGAATCGGCGCCGAGCGCCGCGGCCCGCGCCGTCGTCTCGCCGACGTCCGCCACGTCGAGGCCGAAGGCGCAGACGCCGGGGCCGTGGGTGACGTAGTGCGAATGGGCGAAGCCCTCGGCCTCGGCGTTGATGACGAGGTTGACGGCGCCTTGCGACCAGCGCTCGACCGCCTTGGAGCGATGGCGGCCGGTCTTGCGGAACCCGAGAGCATGAAACAGCGCGCCGAGTTCGCGCCCGGTGGCCTCGTCGACCGCGAATTCGACGAAGGCGACGCCTTGGCTGGCGGCGCGCGGCGGCAGCCGCGCCGCGGCGGTGCGGTCCTCGAGAGCGACGAGGGAGCGTTTGCCGTCGCGCGCCAGGCGCGCCGCCGAGCCGGCGCGAAACTGGTCGTTGAAGATTTCCAGCGACAGCGGGCCGGCGTAGCCCGTCGCCTGAACCGCCTTCAGAAAATCGACCAACGGCAGGTCGCCCTGTCCGGGAAAGCAGCGGAAGTGCCGGCTCCACGACTGGACGTCGAGGTCGAAGCGCGGCGCGTCGGCGAGCTGGACGAGGAAGATGCGATCGCCGGGGACGGCGCGGATCGCCTCGAGCGGCGTGTTGCGCGCCAGGACGTGGAACGAGCCCAGGATCAGGCCGACCGCGGGATGGTCGGCGCGGCGCACGATCTCCCAGGCGTCGCGATAGTCGTCGACGTGGCGTCCCCAGGCGAGCGCCTCGAACCCGACCCGCAGGCCCCGCGTCGCCGCGAGCGCGCCGAGTTCGCGAAAATCCGCCGCCGCCCGATCGACGCCGCCCAGCGAGGCGGGCGAGACGTTGCTGCACACGAGAAGCAAGTCGGCGCCGAGTTCGTGCATCAGGTCGAATTTGCGCGCCGCGCGTTCGAAATTTCGGGCGCGCTGGGGCTCCGGCATGCCCTCGAAGTCGCGGAAGGGCTGAAACGCCGAGATCTTCAGGCCGAGGTCGCGGCACAGGCGCGCCACGTCGCGCGGCGCGCCGTTGAAGGACAGAAAGTCGGCCTCGAAGATTTCGACCGAGGCGAAGCCGGCGTCCGCGATCGCCCGCAGCTTTTCGTCGAGCGGCCCGCTCAGGGAAGCGGTGGCGATCGAGTGGTTGGTCATTTCGCCCTCTCCATGAACTCTCCCGGATCGATTTTCGCGCCCGTGCGCGCCGCCTCGCCGATCGCAGGATATCGCATCCGCTCTCAACCGTTGTCGGCCGGTCGCCCGGCGTCGTTCAGGCGGCCGTCGCCGCGCGGCCCCTGGCCTCCATCACCGCGTCGAAGGCCGCGCCCATGACTTCGGTCGAGGGGCTCGCGCCGGTGAAGAGCTCGAACGCGTCGGCCGCCTGGTAGACGGCCAGCTCGCGCCCGGTCATGACCCGTGCGCCCGCCGCTCTAGCGCTCCGTAGCAGCGGCGTCCAGAGCGGGGAATAGACCGCGTCGGCGACGAACAGACCGGAGTGGAGACATTCGGCCGGCGCCGGCGTGTCGCGGTTCGGCGCCATGCCGATGGGCGTGCCGTTGACGAGCCCGACCACGCCCTCCATCGCCTGCGCGACGGAGGCGCAGGGCGTCGCTTTCGCCTTGGCTGCGAGAAGGGCCGCGAGCGCCCCGGCTTTCGCCGCATCGGTGTCGAAGACGCGAATGTCGGCGACGGAAAGTTCGGCGAGCGCGAAGGCGATCGCCTTGCCGACGCCGCCCGCGCCGAGAAGCGCGACCGCGCCGCGCCCCGAGGCCTCGACGAGCGGGCGAACGGCGCGGCGGAATCCGGTCGCGTCGGTGTTGTGGCCGACGAGACGGCCGTCGCGCACGACGACCGTGTTGACGGCGCCGATGGCGCGCGCGCCGGGCGACAAGTCGTCGAGGAGGCCGATCACCGCTTCCTTATAGGGGAAGGTGACGTTGACGCCGGAAAAGCCGAGCCGCCGCACCCCGTAAAGCAGCCGTTCGAGTTCGGCGCGGTCGGCGCCGGCCACCTCGATCAGTTGGTAATGGCAGCGGATGCCGAGGGCCTCGCCGGCCGCCTCGTGCATGGCCGGCGAAGCCGAGCTCTTGATCGGCGCGCCGATGAGGCCGAGCAGGGCGCGTCGATTGCGGTTCGCCTGAGCCTCGACCACGATGGACGCCTCCTGCGCGATGTTGAATTTCTCGGTCGCCGCGCCTGGGGACGGCGCCCTCGGGCCGGCACCATACGCCGGCCTTTCCGTAGCTCAATTATTATTCCGCACCGCCATTTGAACATCATGTTAATTTATCGGGCCGTTTCAACGGTCGTAGAGCGTTCCGCCACACGTCAGACGTGGCGATCCCCCCTCGCCGCGTGCGCTATGGCAGCACACACGCTGATGACGGCGCGGCTAACCGCCCCGCCCCTCACCCTGCCTCTCCGCCGCAAACGCGAAGCGTTTGTCGGGCGCGAGCGGGGAGAGGAGCGCGCGGCGCCGTTCTTCTCCTCTCCCCGCGCTTAACGGGGAGAGGCAGGGTGAGGGGCCGGGGGGTTAGCCGCAGGCATCGCCAAATCCCTGCTACCGTGGGGCAAGCGGGAAGCCGGCGCGCAGCGGCCTCGCCTCAGAACGGGTACTGCTGCGGACCTTCGATGGTGATCCACCTCAAGTCGGTGAACTCGGCGATCACCGCCTTGGAGCCGAAGCGTCCGTAACCGGAGGCCTTGACGCCGCCGAACGGCATCTGCGCCTCGTCGTGCACGGTCGGGCCGTTGATATGGCACATGCCGGTCTCCAGCCGCTTGGCGACCGCCAGCGCGCGCTGGACGTTGCGGCTGAACACCGCCGCCGACAGGCCGTATTCGGTGTCGTTGGCGACGCGGATCGCCTCGTCCTGGCCGTTGACGCGCACGACCGGTTTGACCGGGCCGAACGATTCCTCGCCGTAGATGCGCATCTGCGGCGTCACGTGGTCGAGGATCGTCGCCTCGACGATCGAGCCGCTGCGCTTGCCGCCGGCGACGATCTTCGCGCCCTTGGCGACGGCGTCGGCGATGAGCGCGTCCATGCGCTCGGCAGCGGCGAGATCGACCAGCGAACCGAGCACGACCGGCCCGCGCGGATCGCCGCAGGGCAGGGCGGCGGCGAGCTTGGCGAGTTTTTCGACGAAGGCGTCGGCGACCGCCGCGTCGACGACGAGCCGCTCGGTCGACATGCAGATCTGCCCCTGGTTGGCGAACGCGCCGAACACCGCCGCGTCGACGGCCGCGTCGAGATCGGCGTCGTCGAGCACGATCAGCGGCGCCTTGCCGCCGAGCTCGAGCAGCACGGGCTTGAGGTGTTCGGCGGCGAGCTTGGCGATGACCTTGCCGACTTTCGACGAGCCGGTGAAATTGATGCGCTTGACCGCGGGGTGGGCGATCAGCGCCGCGACCACTTGCGGAGCGTCGGCCGGCGCGTTGGCGATGACGTTGACGACGCCCTTGGGAAAGCCCGCGTCGTTGAGGGTCTTGACGATCAGATGGTGCGTGCCGGGGCACGTCTCGGAGGAGCGCAGGATCACCGTGTTGCCGCAGGCGAGCGGCGCGGCGATCGCCCTGACGCCGAGAATGACCGGCGCGTTCCACGGCGCGATGCCGAGCACGACGCCGGCGGGCTGGCGCACCGCGAGCGAGAGGACGCCTGGCTTGTCGGACGGGATCACTTCGCCGAGAATCTGCGTCGTCAGCGCCGCCGCCTCGCGCAGCATGCCGGCCGCCAAGTGGACGTTGAAGCCGGCCCACGGGCCGGTCGCGCCGATCTCCTCGGTCATCAGCTTGGCGAAGTCGGCGACGCGGGTCTCCAGCAGATCGGCGGCCTTGAGCAGCAGCGCGCGCCGCTCGCCCGGGCCCGTTTCCGACCAGGTCGCGAAGGCGCGCGAGGCCGCCTCGGCGACTTTGGCGACGTCGGCGGGACCCGCGGCGGCGGCTTCGGTCGCGATCTTGCCGGTCACGGGATCGTGGCGCGCGAATGTGGCGCCGCTCGCCGCGCCGACCGACGCGCCGTCGATGATGAAATCAATCTTCATGTCGAACTCCTCCCTTTGGTGAACCATGGCGAACAAACGCGCGCGTCGCGCCGATCGGCCCAGAGCGCGCTGCTCTTGCCTCGACTCGGCGCGCTCCATCTCCCCGCTTGCGGGGAGAGGGGGATCGTCGCGTCCGCCCAAATGCGGAACGCACTAGGTTTCGCGCGGCGGCGCCGGCCCAGACGCTGCCTCGCCGCGCGCGTGGTCGCTCGCGAAATGGACGCGGTAGCCGATCGGCAGCAGGCGCAGCGCGGTAGAGTCCTCGACCCAGCCCCAGACGCCGCGCGGCAGCGCCAGGGCGAACACCAGCGCCGTCGCGCCGAGGCCGACGAGATACCAGACGCCGGCGCCGCCGAACCACGCCTCGATGGCGAAGAACGCCACCGCGCCGAGGATGGCGCCCTCGAACGTCCCCAGGCCGCCGACCAGCGCCATGAAGATCATGTAGGCGGTCCATTGCGGGCTGAAATAGGTCTTCGGCTGGAAGGTGACCGCGGTCGCCACCCACAGCGCGCCGGCGAGCGCGGCGCCGAACGCGGCGAGGACGAAGACGAGACGCTTGGCGCGAAGGACGCGCACGCCGACCGATTCGGCCGCCTCTTCGTTGTCGCGGATCGCCTGGATCGCCGCGCCCAGCGGTCCGCGCAGCAGGAAGAACACGATCGCCAGCAGGCCGATCATCGCCGCGAAGGCGCACCAATAGGTCAGGGCGCGGCGCGAATCGATCGCATAGGCGTTGAGCGCGATGAGCGACGTGCCCGTCTCGCCGTTGATCAGCGTGTCGAGATTGACCAGGAGATGCGATATCTCGGAGACGACCCACATGCCGATGGCGAATTCGCCGCCCTTCAAGCGCAGCATGATCGACGACAGCGGCACGGACAGGACGCCGACGATCAGGGCGGCGACGAACAGCGCAGGATAGACGCTGAAGCCGGAATCGGCGAGGCGCACCGCGAAATAGGCGCCCAGGCCGAAGAACGCCTGCTGGCCGATCGACACCAGCCCGCAATAGCCGACCAGGGCGTTCCACGTCACCGCGAGGATCACGTAGATGAACAGCGTCGTCAGCCGGTCGACGATGTTGGCGTCGAACATCGTCGGCCCGAGCGCGAGCGCGCCGACCACCAGCGCCGCGACGACGAGCGCGACGCGCGATTCGCGCGTCCAGCGTTCGACCGTGATCGCGGATTTCGCGCTCACGCCGCCCTCCCCAAGAAGGCGCGCCGCAGCCGCGGGCCAAAGTCGCCGAAGAACAGCCGCGCGAACAGCGCGACGAGAAACGCCAAGTGCCCGCCGATGAAGAAGCCCTGCGGGCTGACGGAGGCGCCCAGGCTCTGGGCGACGCCCAGCACGACGCCGCCGAGCAGCGTTCCCCACAGCGATCCCGCGCCGCCGATGACCGAGGCCTCGAAGGCGAAAATCAACTGCAGCGCGCCCGCGTAAGGGTCGAAGGTCGCGCGCATCGCCAGGAAGGCGCCGGAGATCGCCACCGTCGCCATGGCGATCGCCGCGGCGATCGCGTTGACGCGCCGCGCGTTGACGCCGACGAGCCCGACGGTGTCGGCGTCCTCCGCCGTGGCGCGGATCATGCGGCCGAGCTGGGTTCGCTTGAGGAAGATCTGGATGCCGCCGAGCAGAACGATCGCCGTCGCCAAGGTCAGCGCGGCGAGCTTGCCGATCGCGATCTCGTCGGTGATGGCCCAACTGTCGAAGGACAAGTCGCCGATGTAGGGCGCGAGCGAGCGCGTATCGGCGCCGAATTGCTGGAACAGCAGATTGTCGATGATGATCGAAAGCCCGAAGGTCGACAGCACCGGCACCAGCAGGCCGCCGCGCGCGCTACGCTCGAGCACCGTGCGCTGCAACGCCCAGCCGATCAGCGCCATCGCCGGGACGACGACGATCAGGCCGAGGAACGGCGAGACGTCGAAGCGATCGGCCAGAACATAGAGCGCGAAAGCGGACAGGATCGCCAGACTGCCGTGCGCGAGGTTGATGATGCGCATGACGCTGAACATGAACGACAGGCCGCAGGCGATCAGCGCGTAATAGCCGCCAAGCAGGATTCCCTGGATCGCCTGGTTGACGAGGATCATGCGCTCGCCCCGTGTTCGTCGTTCCTGCGCAGCCCGAAGTAGGCCTTGGTCACGTCCTCGCGCGTCAGGGAGCTGGTCGGCCCGTCTATGGCGATCGCGCCTTCCAGCATGCAGATGGTCCGACCCGCCATCGCCATGGCGCGCTTCAGGTCCTGCTCGACGAGGACGATCGCGACGCCCGAGGCCTTCAGCCCCTCGAGCTGCGCATAGACCCGCTCGACGACGAGCGGCGCGAGCCCGAGCGAGACTTCGTCGAGGAGAATCACTTCCGGATTGGTCATCAGGGCGCGGCCGATCGCGGTCGCCTGCTGCTCGCCACCCGACAGCGTGCCGGCGAGGCTGCGCCGGCGCGCTTTCAGATTGGGGAAGGCGGTCATCACCGCGTCGAGCGTCCACGGGCCGGCGCGGCCCGCCGAGCGCGCGAGCAAGAGGTTCTCCTCGACGGTCATGCGGGAAAAGAGGCGACGCCCTTCCGGCACCAGCGCGATGCCCAAGGCGGAGCGCGCGTGGGAGGAGCGCGCGCCGACGTCGACGCCCTTGAACACGATCCGTCCGCCGGAAAGCCGATGCGCGCCGGCGATCGTGCGCAGCAGGGTCGTCTTGCCGGCGCCGTTGGCGCCGACGAGCGCGATCGTCTCCCCCATTTCGATGGCGAAGCTGACGCCGCGCACCGCTTGCAACAGGCCGTGGCGGGCATCGAGGCGCTCGACCGCGAGCAGCGTCATATCGCGCTCCCGCCGAGATAGGCTTCGATGACGTTGCGATCGGACATCACCGCCTCGGGCGCGCCGTCGGCGATGATGCGCCCGGCGTCCATGCACACCAGACGCTGCGCGACGCGCAGCAGGATGTGCACGATATGCTCGATCCAGACGATCGCGACGCCGCTGCGCTTCAGCTCGAGGATCACGTCGACGAGTTCGTTCGCCTCGGCGTCGGTCAGGCCGCCGCCGATCTCGTCGAGCAGCAGCACCGCCGGGCCGGTGGCGAGGGCGCGCGCGAGCTCCAGCCGTTTGCGGTCGATCAGGCCGAGCGACTCGGCGCGCCGATTGGCGAGGCTGGTCATGCCGGTCAGCGCCAGCGACTCGATGGCGCGCGCGTAGGCCGCGTCGCGTTGCAGGCCGCCGCCGTGCGCGGCGGCGGTGAAGACGTTCTCGAACGCCGTCATGCCGCTGAACGGCCGCGGGATCTGGTGCGTGCGCGCGAGGCCGCGCCGGCACCGTTCGGCGGTCGGCAGGGCCGTCACGTCCTCGCCGCGGAAGCGCACCCGCCCGGCGGTCGGCGCGAGCGCGCCGACGAGCACGCTGAGCAGGGTCGTCTTGCCGGCGCCGTTGGGGCCGACAATGCCGATCGCCTCGTTGGCGTGGACCGCGAAATCGACGGCGTCGAGCACCACCAGCGCGTCGAAGCGCTTGTAGAGCCCCACGGCGTCGAGCAGCGGTTCGTTGGCGTCCTGCGCGCTCACGCGCCGCTGTCCCTTCAACCGTTGCAGGGTCGCAGCTTCGCGCCGATCGCGGCGGCCGACGACGTTTCGGCGCTAGGCGTCTTCTCCATGGTTTCCTCCCTGTCTCGGCCGGCCTTGCCTGACGGCGCCTGCGCGTTGAAATAGTTATCACAAATAACGATAGAGGCGACAAGCGCTTTCGCGCCGCCTCATATCGGGTAACGTCCGGCGCCGGAGCCGATGGTGATCCAGCGCAGTTCGGTGAATTCGTGGATGGCGGCGGCGCCGCCGAAGCGCCCGTAGCCGGACGCCTTGACGCCGCCGAACGGCATCTGCGCCTCGTCGTGCACGGTGGGTCCGTTGATGTGGCAGATGCCGGTTTCGAGGCGGCGGGCGACGGCGAGCGCGCGCGTCAGGTCGCGGCCGAACACCGCCGAGGCGAGGCCGTATTCGCTGTCGTTGGCGACGCGCACCGCTTCCTCGACGCCGCCGACGCGGATGATCGCGGCGACCGGGCCGAAGGACTCCTCGGCGTAGATGCGCATCGCCGGCGTGACGTGGTCGAGCACGGTGGCGTCCATCAGCACGCCGTTGGCGGCGCCGCCGGCGAGCGCCCGCGCGCCCTTGGCGACCGCGTCCCTGACCAGCGCGACGATGCGCTCGACCGCCTCGAAGCCGACGATCGAGCCGAGCGGCGTCTTGGCCTTGCGCGGATCGCCGGCGACCAGCGTCGCCGCCTTGGCCGCGAGCTTGCGCGCGAATTCGTCGGCGACCGTCTCGTCGACGATGAGGCGCTCGGTCGACATGCAGATCTGGCCCTGGTTCATGAACGCCCCGAACGCGGCGGCGGCGACCGCCTCGTCGATGTCGGCGTCGTCGAGCACGACGAGCGGCGCCTTGCCGCCGAGTTCGAGCAGCGCCGGCTTGAGATGACGCGCCGCCAGTTCGGCGACCTGACGGCCGACTCGGGTCGAACCGGTGAAGTTGACGCGCCGCACCGTCGGATGGGCGATGAGCGCCTCGACAATGCGCGAAGCGTCGGCCGGCGCGTTGCTGAGGACGTTGACGACGCCCTCGCCGAGCGCCGCGGCGCGGAAGACCTCGCCGATCAGACGGTGCGTGCGCGGGCAGATCTCGGAGCCCTTGAGAACGACGGTGTTGCCGCAGGCGAGCGGCGCGGCGAGCGCCCTGACGCCGAGGATCACCGGCGCGTTCCACGGCGCGAGGCCGAGCACGACGCCGACCGGCTGGCGCAGCGCCATCGCCATCATGCCGGGCTTGTCGGAGGGGATGATCTCGCCGGCGATCTGCGTCGTCATCGCCGCGGCCTCGCGCAGCATGGCGGCCGCGAGCGTCACGTTGAAGCGTCCCCAGGCTTCGGTCGCGCCGGTCTCCTCGGCCATCGCGGCGACGAAGTCGGGGCCGCGCCGTTCGAGCTCGTTCGCCGCGGCGGCGAGGCGGGCGCGGCGCTGGCTCGGACCGAGCGCCGACCAGGCGGGAAAGGCGGCGGCGGCCGCGGCGGCGGCGGCGTTGGCGTCCTCGACGGTCGCCGCGGCGGCGCGCGTGGCGATCTCGCCGGTCGTCGGGTTGAGGCGCTCGAACACGAGGCCGCTCGAGGCGGGAAGGTCGCGATCGCGCACGAGCAGCGCAACGTCGGACAAGCCCGCCTCCCTTCCTCGCGATCCGCGCGCGCGACGCGTGATCGCCGTTTCCTCGCCAATCGGCGCCCTGGGCGCCCTCTTCGCCAGTAAGCCGCCGCGGCTTCGGCGCATCAATGGACGGATTTCGATTTATCTTGTACTTTTCTCGATCCCGAGGAGATCGAACGCCTATGGTCCACGGCGAGGAAACGAGCGCGCGCGCCGCCGCTCCGCATCGCGCGGCGCTGATCGCGACCCGCATCGAGGCGGCGCTCGCCGATCGGACCTGGTCGGCGGCGAGCCTCGACGGCGCGCCGTGCTTTCGCGCTTTCCTGATTCGCCACGGGCGCGGCGCCTTCGTCGGTCTCGACGGCGCGCGGCTCGACTTGGCGGCGCCGCAGATCCTTTGGCTGCCGTTCGCCGCGCGCGGCGAGTTTCGCCTGTTCGCCGGCGGCGACGGCGCGACCTTCGCCGCGACCGAGGACGTGGTCTGGCGCACGATCGGCGAGAACCCTCTCGCGGCGCAACTGCGGCCGCTGCTCGATCGCACGCTGATCGCGCCCGCCGCGCGCGTCGCCGCCTCGCTCGCCGAAATCGAGGCCCTGTTCGTCGCGCTGGCGCGCGAATCGCGCGACCCCGGCCCGGGCGCGCCGGCGATGAGCGCGCTCTATCTCGGCCTGCTGCTGATGCATCTGTGGCGCGCCTGCGGGCTGGCGCGCGCCTCCGACGCCCTGGGCGCCGGCGCGCCGACCGCGCAGCGGTTCCGCCAGCTCGTCGAGCTGCACTTTCGCGACCATCTCGGCGTCGACGATTTCTCGCGCATGCTCGGCGTCACCCGCGCGCATCTTCACGACGCCTGCGTGCGCGCGTTGGGAGCGGCGCCGCAGCAACTGGCGCACGAACGGCTGAACGTCGAGGCGCGGATGCGGTTGCGCGAAACGGCGCAGACGATCGAGCAGATCGCTTACAGCCTCGGCTTTCGCGATCCGGCCTATTTCAGTCGCTTCTTCCGTCGGCGCTCCGGCATGTCTCCCGGGGCCTACCGAAAGGCGGCGCGGGCGCCGCCGCCGCGGGAGCCGACCTCGTTCGCCGCTTGGCCGTAAGACGCCGGGCGGAGCGAACCGCTGCGGTCGCGGGCGCCTACTCGGCGGCCCGCGGCCGCGGCTCGTCCAACTGGCGAATCTCGCGAATTTCGATCGGTTCGTCGGTCGTCGCACGCTTGGCCGAGCCGGAGAGCCAGTGCGAGAGGCGATCGAGATAGAGATAGACGACCGGCGTCGTGAACAGGGTCAGGGCTTGGCTGACGATCAGGCCGCCGACCATCGCGTAGCCCAGGGGCTGACGCAGTTCCGAGCCGGTGCCTTGTCCGAGCATCAGCGGCACGCCGGCCAGCATCGCGGCCATCGTCGTCATCATGATCGGGCGGAAGCGCAACAGCGCCGCCTTCCTGATCGATTGCTCCGGCGACAAATGCTCGTCGCGCTCGGCGGCGATGGCGAAATCGACCATCATGATGCCGTTCTTCTTGACGATGCCGATCAGGAGGATCGAGCCGATCAACGCGATCAGGCTGAATTCGTAGCCGAAGATCATCAGCATCGCGAGCGCGCCGAAACCGGCCGACGGCAGGGTCGAGAGGATCGTCAGCGGGTGGATGAAGCTCTCGTACAGCACGCCCAGGATGAGATAGACCACGACGAGGGCGGCTAGGATCAGCAACGGCACGGTAGTCAGCGAGTCCTGGAACGCCTGGGCGTTGCCCTGGAAAGTCGTCGCCAGCGCCGGAGGCAGGTGGAGATCGCGCTCCGCGATCTGGATCGCCATGGTCGCCGGGCCGAGCGCGACGCCCGGAGCGAGATTGAAACTGATGGTGATCGCCGGAAATTGTCCCTGGTGGCTGATCGAAAGGGAGGTGACCGGCTTCGTCGTCCATTTCGCGAAGGCGCTCATCGCCACCATCTGTCCGGTCGTCGGCGAGCGGATGTAGAGCTTCTCGAGGCTCTTGGGATCGCCCTGCAGTCTGGGCAGAATTTCCTCGACGACCTCGTAGGTGTTTACCTGGGTGAAATATTGCGCGACCTGCCGCTGCCCGAAGGCGTCGTACAGCGTGTCGTCGATGAGTTGCGGCTGAATGCCGAAGCGGGAGGCCATGTCCCGGTCGATCGAGATGGTCAGCGTCGTTCCGGCGATCTGCTGATCGGTCGCGACGTCGCGCAGTTCCGGCAGGCCGCCGAGTTTCGCCAGGATCTTCGGCGCCCATTCGTTCAGCTCGTCGAGATTGGCGTCCTGAACCGTGTACTGAAATTGGGTGCGCGCGGCGCGGGCGCCGACGGTCACGTCCTGCGCCACCTGAAGGTAGAGGCGCGCGCCCTTCACCTGGGCCAGCTTCGGGCGCAGCCGCGCGATGATCTGAAACGCGTCGGCGTCGCGCTCTTCGCGCGGCTTCAGCGTGATGAACATGCGCCCGTTGTTCTGCGCCGCGTTGCCGACGCCGGCGCCGATCGCCATCGCCACCGTCGCGACGCCGGGGTCGGCCTGGACGATCGCGCCCAATTCCTGCTGCCGCTTCATCATCTCGGCGAATGAGATGTCTTGCGACGCGTCGGAATTGCCGAAGAGGACGCCGGTGTCCTGCTGCGGGAAGAATCCCTTGGGGATGATGACGAAGAGATAGACCGTCGCGACGACGGTCGCGAGAAAGACCATCAGCGTCGCGAAGCGATGCCGAAGCACAAAGTCAAGGCCGCGCTCGTAGGCCTTGGCCAGCTCCGCGAAGCCGCGCTCGCTCAGCTTATAGAGCCGGCCGTGACGGTCGTGCTTATGATCCCTCAGGAAGCGCGAGGCCATCATCGGGGTCAGCGTC